>Ga0210384_10007147_pt1 | contig 11800 bp, 11 predicted proteins | sample IncBWH2MmetaG_FD_160574 | JGI IMG/M metagenome (GOLD analysis project Ga0210384, IMG submission 160574) | Forest soil microbial communities from Barre Woods Harvard Forest LTER site, Petersham, Massachusetts, United States - Inc-BW-H-2-M | ecosystem: Environmental > Terrestrial > Soil >...
GATTCATATGAATTGTGATACCCCTTCCTCCCCCACCACGCTTCGCCCTGACGGGCTACGCGTGGCGCAGCCGCGCTGGACCGTCAGGGCGAAGCGTGTCCGGCGTAGTTTGAGCGAAGCGAGAGCGAAGACGGACTGTCGAGCGATTGTGCTCTAGGCCGGCCCCTCCGTCACTGGAATCGCCACCCCCGGCAGATAGAGCTTGACCGGGCGGATCTCGTAGACCGCACTGGGATTGGCGCGGCGCAGGTCGCGCGCGGCTTCGATCGCGGCGTCGTCGCTGGCACAGTCCACCACGTAGAACCCCAGCAACTGCTCCTTGGTCTCGGCGAACGGTCCGTCGGTCACCATGCCCGCGCCCGGACCGCGCAAGGTGCGCGCCTTCTTCGTGGCGCCCAGGCGCGCCGCGGGTCCGAGGCGTCCGGCTTGATTGAGCCGATCGTGCACCTTGTGTAGTTCGACCATGACGGCGGCATCTTCCTCGGCCGTCCAAGACATGACTTTGGCTTCCACGTGATAGGCCAGTATGGCGTAGAGCATCGGCACCCTCTCTTCGTTGCGGCAAACTGCCCATAGGACGTTCTACTGGATCAAATCCCGACATTCCGAATCATGAACAAATTCCTCTCGGTTTGCCCCACGAAACACGCCTGAAACACGATAATCGCCTCTTGCGCTTGAACGCAGGGAAACCGGGGCGCGACTGAAGGGGGGACACGCGGGCAGCCGCGTCAAGTGCGATGCAGCGGAGCCGGTCATGTTCATCAAGCGAGCCACCGATATCAGCGACCGCACCCGTGCGCCTGCGTCGGCTCAGGCCGGAGAGATACACGACCTCGCCGGCCATCACCGTTACTACGGCAGCTCGGCCAGCAACGGCGGCGAACGGCGCTCAGGCCCGCGCCCGCGGTCGCGCAACGTCTGCGGCTTCTGATCAGGCATCGGAGCCGGGATTGCCGAAAATGAGCGCCGCCGCCGCAGCCACGTTGCTGGTCCTGTTTCTGCCGTTCCTGCTGTCGCTCACGGGACGCGCGACGATGCCGAAAATGCTGTGCCTGGTGTCGAGCCTGCTCGCGCTATTGTTGAGCGTGAAGCCTTACGGCGCCGTGATACCGTGGCTGATGGGCATGATCATCGCGGTCGTTGCCGTGTTCGAGCGCTGGCGCGGCTGCCGCACCAGCTAGATCTTTTATTTGAGCATGATCTCCGCGCAAACGCGTCCCGCGTTTGTCGCGAGGGAAAACCGCTTCCCACCCCGCTATCCAAGCGCGGGGCAGGCTTTTTCCGGATCATGATCTGGAAAAAAAAGCGCGGCAGGATGGCTCCCGCCGCGCTCCAACTTTTGATGCTCGCTGGTCCAGGGCTGAGAGCGCCCCGATGCCAGGCCATAAGACGTGCCTAGCGGGCGATCCCAGCGAGGTGACAGCGCTTGGTAAGAGACACTGGATCACCTCCTTTCATTGTTGATGGAAGCCCTCAGTATAAGCACCGAATCGGCCCTTGTTAAGGGCGCGGAACAACTGCCGTTGGGACGGTTGAGGCGGCCTGCCGGCCGTGTTAGTTCATCCTTCGCGCGCGGGTGTAGCTCAATGGTAGAGCAGCAGCCTTCCAAGCTGAATACGAGGGTTCGATTCCCTTCACCCGCTCCACGATTTTCAACGCTCCTCTGCGATTTTGTGCGATTTCGCACGCTTTTGAACGCTGCCGAGCCAGCGCCAACACGCGCGCCTTTCTCTGTGCGAGTTCATGACACTCGGCTGCGAGCGAGAATGCGATGCGTTATCTTGAGCGGACGACCTCACGGCCGGCCGGCGCGAAAAGCCGGACCGCGAACGCTGCCGCCATCTGGGAAATGTGCAGTTGCGCGCCACGCTGTATCACCGCCACCGTCGAAGAATCACACTGGCATTCACGCCACCAAAGCCGAAACCGTTTGATATCGCGTGCTCCATGGCCATTGGTCTGGCGGCCAGTGCAACCAGATCGACGCCTTCCGCCGCCGCATCGCAGTTCTCGAGGTTAAGGGTCGGCGGCGCGACCTGATCGCGCAACGCGAGGACCGTGAAGATTGCTTCCACACCGCCGGCTGCGCCGAGCAGATGACCGGTCGCCGATTTGGTGGCGCTCACGGCGATCCGACCTTCGCGGCCGAAGATCGCCTTGATGGCCTCCAGTTCGCAGAGGTCACCGACAGGCGTTGACGTCGAGTGCGCATTGAGGTGTTGGATTTGATCGGGCGCGAGCCCAGCTTGCCGTAGCGCTGCTTGCATGGCGCGCCGCGCGCCGTCGCCATCTTCGGGGCCTGAGGTGATGTGGTGCGCATCTGCAGTCGTTCCGTAACCGACGATTTCGGCAATGGGCTGGGCGCCGCGGCGCAACGCGTGCTCCAGCTCCTCGATAACGAGGATGCCCGCACCCTCACCCATGACGAAGCCGTCGCGGTCGCGATCGAAAGGGCGTGACGCACGTTCAGGAGTTTCATTGAAGCCGGTCGACAGCGCGCGCGCCGCGGCAAAGCCGCCGAGGCTTACCAGGTCGATGCAGGCCTCGGCGCCGCCGCAGACAGCGATGTCGGCTTCCCCCGCCCGGATCAGACGAGCGGCATCACCGATCGCCTGCACACTGGCGGCGCAAGCCGTGACGGGCGCGCCGATGGCCCCCTTGTATCCGTACCGGATGGATATGTGCCCGGCTGCAAGGTTTGCGAGAAAGGACGGCACCGTGAAGGGCGACAGCCTGCGGACGCCGCGTTGATCCGTCGTGCGGACCGACTCGACGATCGCCGGAAAGCCGCCGATGCCCGACGCGATAATGGTGGCGGTCCGCTCCAGCGAATGAGCGTCAGCCGGAGTCCACGTCGCCTGTGCGACGGCCTCTGCCGCCGCGGCCAGGGCGAACAGGATGAAGCGATCCATCTTCCGCTGCTCCTTGGGGCGCACGGTGAGATCGGGATCGAAGCCGCCTTCGGGATCGTTGGCTTTGGTAGGTACGAGTCCGGCCACGCGTGCAGGAAGGGCGCTCGCCCAGCCTGGCAAAACGGTGAGTCCTGACCTTCCCGATGTGAGCCGCGACCAGGCCAGCTCGGCACCGCAGCCCAACGGCGACACCAGCCCAAGCCCTGTAACCACGATCCGGCGCATGATGATACTCGTCCTATTTACTCGGCGGATCCCGATCACTCGGCGCGGGAATGAGGACCGACGCCGGGAATTGCATCCTGGTACGTCCGGTTACGCGGGCAATCCCATCTGCTTGCGAAGGCTCTTGTCGAACATGCGTTCGGGAACGAAACGACGGAGGACGCTCACCTGCCGCGCCGCCTTACCGCAGGTGTATCGCAGACGTGGCGATTTGGCGGTCGCAGCTTCCACGACCCGCTCGGCGACGATCTCGGGACTGTCGGCTGTCTTCATGACCTCTTGCATGAGTGCGCTGGACCGCGCGCGCGCCGAGACGTATGCGTCCAAGCTCCGGTCCGGAAGCGCCAAGTTCTGGTCGAACGAGGTGCGGGTATAAGCCGGCTCGATCAGGCAAATTCGAATGCCGAACGTCCGTACCTCGTGATCGAGCGACTCCGAATAGCCTTCGAGAGCATGCTTCGTGGAGGCGTAGAGGGCCATGAACGGGGCAGGTATCAAACCGAGGACCGAGCTTATGTTTACGATCCGTCCGGCTTTCTGATTCCGCATGATCGGGAGGACCGCGTTGGTCGTACGGAACACGCCGAAAAGGTTTACGTCGAACAACGTCTGGGCTTGGCTCACCGAAGATTCTTCAGCTCCGGCAAGCAGCCCGGTTCCCGCATTGTTGACCAGAACGTCGATTCTGCCGGTCGTATCGAGCACCTTGTCGACGACCGCCTTGACCGATGCGTCGTCTGTCACGTCGCAGGGGATCATCGCAATTCCATCTGCGGTACTTGCGACTGCCCGCCGGCTGGTGCCGAAGACGCGAAATCCAGCCTCAAGCAACGCCTTTGCGGAAGCATGCCCGATTCCTGTTGCAGCCCCGGTTACGATTGCCACCTTAGGGTCCTGTCGCATGGAAAGTCTCCATTGATGCTGTGTGAACTTGAACGGTTCATTGGCCAGCATCGGTCAATGAGCGTGAAACCTGGTTTGAGCTATTGTCTCCCGCTTTATTCCGCTGACGTCGCCGCCCGAATGCAGTTGCCCTTCGAGGTGCTCCAGGTCGCGCTCGAGCTTATCGACACGCTTTCCGAGAGAGAGCATGTAGTCGCCGGTCGGATCGTCCATGCCTTCCAGCGCTTCGAAGATCCCGAAAATCCTGGTCCATAGTCGCTTTAATCCGCTCATGTTGGCCTCCGCGTTTGCACTCATGACTTGGCGCTCTGGCGTCGCGCGTAGCTCCGCGCAAAATTGAAATTGATGCCGAAAGGCGCCGCCTTGGCTTTACGCACATGTTCAGGCGACTTGATCCGGAACCACACGGCGTAGAGCGCCGGCAAAAAGAGCAGGATCAAAACCGTGCCGGCTGCCGTTCCGCCAATCAGGGTGTACGCCATCGATCCCCAGAAGACGGAGTGGGTGAGGGGAACGAAGGCCAGCACGGCGGCAAGTGCGGTCAGGATCACGGGCCTTGTGCGTTGCACCGTGGCTTCGATGACGGCGTGATAGTCGTCAAGGCCAGCAGCACGGTTCTCCTTGATTTGTTCGGTCAGGATCAGCGTGTTGCGCATCAGGATGCCGGCCAGTCCTATCAGGCCCAGAATGGCGTTGAACCCGAAGGGCTGGTTGAAGGTCAGCAACGTGGGCACGACGCCGACGAGCCCGAGCGGTGCCGTCAGCATGACCATGGCCATCATCGAGAAGGATCGAACCTGCAGCATGATGACGATGAGCGTGGCGGCGATCATGGCGGGGAAGACCTTACCGAGCGCGGTGTTGGCCTTCGCAGCTTCCTCGATTGATCCTCCCAATTCGATGCGATAGCCGGCCGGAAGGGACGCGATCAGCGGCTGCAGTGCCCTCATGATCTCCTTGGAAACCTCGGGAGGCTGGGTCGCTTCATTGATGTCGGAGCGGATCGTGATCGTGGGTCTGCGATCGCGGCGCTTGAGGATCGGCTCCTCCAGTCTGACTTCAGAATGCCCGATCTGGTCGAGCGGAATGGGACGGCCGTCTCGGCTCATCAGCGAGAAATCCGCCAGACGTGTCGGATCCAGCCGCTCGCCGCCGGCGCTGCGCGCCACGATGGGGACGTTGCGGATGTCCTCGCGGACCTGCGTGACGGCCACGCCGGTGAGGAGGAACTGGAGCTGCCGGCCCACTTCCGCTGGCGAGAGGCCGATGAGATTCAGTCGATCCTGATCCGGGATGAAGCGGAGCACGGGTGTGCGATCACCCCAGTCGCGGTTCGCTTGCCGCACGTCCGGAACACCCCGCATGATGTCGAGGGCCTTCTCGGAAATGCTGTACAATTGCGCGGGATCGGGTCCCATGACCCGGAACTCGACCGGGAACGGCGTGTAGGGTCCGAACACAAGCTGGGTGACGCGGACATAGGCCTCGGGCGCGAGCCCCTGTGCCACCGCCTGTCGGAGTCGCAGCTTCAAAGCCTCGCGCGCCTCCGCGTCCGGTGTAAGCACGACGATCTTGGCGAAGGCCGGATCAGGCAGCTCCGGCGCCATCGCGAAGAAGAAGCGCGGGGCGCCCTGACCGATATAGCTCGTGACGATCTTCGCCTCGGGCTGATCGTGCAGCCAACGTTCGAGCTTCTCGACCGTGGCGGTCGTCGTCTCAACGCTGGTGCCTTCGGGCAGGCGAACCTCCACCAGCACTTCGGGGCGGTCGGACGTCGGGAAGAACTGCTGTTTGACGGCGCCCATGCCGACGCCGGAAAGCGCGAACGCGATGGAGACGACGGCGCAGGTCACGAACTTGTGGCGAACAGCGAAGCTGATGAGCCCGCGCAGGCGCCGATAGTTCGGCGTGTCGTAGATCGCGTGGTGACCGCCCTCGATCGGTTTGATCGCGGGCAGAATCTTGACGCCAAGATAGGGCGTGAAGACCACTGCGACGATCCACGAGACGATAACGGCGAACCCCACGACCCAGAAGATATTGCCGGCATATTCGCCGGCTGTTGACCGCGCGAAGCCCACCGGCAGGAACCCGGCAATCGTCACGAGCGTTCCGGACAGCATCGGCGCCGCAGTGTGGCTCCATGCATGGGCCGCCGCCTTGATGCGGTCCATACCCTCTTCCATTTTCACGACCATCACCTCGATGGCGATGATGGCATCGTCGACGAGAAGGCCAAGCGCCAGGATGAGGGCGCCGAGGGTAATGCGGTCGAAGAACCGACCGGTTTCCAGCATGATGAGAAAGACGACCGCAAGCGTCAGAGGGACAGCGGCGGCCACGACAATGCCGACGCGCCAGCCGAGGCTGAGCAGGCTCACCAGCAGCACCACGCCGAGCGCCATCGCGAACTTGATCATGAATTCGTCAACCGCCGAGGTGATGTTGACGGCCTGGTCGGTCACCTTTTCGAGCGTCATCCCGAGCGGCAGTGTCCGCGCGATCGCTGCAGCCCTGTCCTTCAGCGCCTTACCGAGCGCGAGACCATCCCAGCCCTCCTGCATAACCGCGGCGAGCATGATCGTGGGCTCACCCTGGTGTCGGATGATGTAGGTGGGTGGATCCTCGTAGCCGCGGCGTACATCGGCGATGTCGGAGAGCTTCAGCGTCCGCCCGCCGGCGACGATCGGCGTGTCTGCGATGGCCTGGACACTGTCATAAGCGCCGCCGATCCGGATGAAGACCTGCGGCCCCCGGGTATCGATCGAGCCCGCCGGCGTGACGGTGTTCTGCCGCTGCAGGGCGGCAACGATATCCTGCGCCGACACGCCGAGGGTCGCCAGCTTGGCGTAAGAGAACTCGACGAATATCTGTTCGGGACGTTCGCCGAGGATATTGATCTTCTTGACGCCGGGTACACGCAGCAGGTCCTGACGGATCACCTCGGCCTTCCTGGCCAGCTCACGCATCGGCATGCCCCTGGCCTTGAGTGCGTAGAGGGCGAAGCTCACGTCCGAATATTCGTCGTTGACGAAGGGGCCGAGAACGCCCGACGGCAGGTTGCGGGCTTCATCTCCGAGCTTCTTGCGGGCCTGGTAGAACTCCTCCTGTACGCTAGGCGGCGGCGTGCTGTCCTTTAGCGTAACCGTCATGTACGCATAGCCTGGCCGTGTGGTCGTCTCCACCCGGTCGTACCAGGTCAGTTCCTGAAGCCGTTTCTCCAAGGGTTCGGCGACGAGGTCTTGCATCTCGCGCGCCGTCGCGCCCGGCCACACGGTCGTGACCGTCAGGGTCTTGATGGTAAAGGAGGGGTCCTCCGCGCGCCCGAGAATGAGGAAGGCGTAAGCGCCCGCGGCCGCCAAAAGGAGGATGAAGAACAGCGTGACGGCCCGTTCGCGAACGGCAATCGCGGAAAGGTTGAGACTCATCAGCTACCCCTGCTTTCAGAAGCGGTCCTGACGCGAGCGCCCTCCTGCAGGAGATGCGCGCCGAGCGAAACAACCGGATCACCAGAGCTCAGCCCGGAGATCACCGCGGTTTCGCTGGTCACACGCACAAGCTTGACGGGCCGGAAGTGTACGGTCGAGGTGGCGCCGTCGAAGACCCAGACGCCGGTCTTTTGACCGTCATCGAGCACAGCCCCCAGCGGCACCTGGACTTCTGGCTCGCTCTGCTGGCTCGCAAGCCGAATGGTGACGGTCGCTCCAAGCGGTGCCGCTGCGGCGTCGCCGTCGAGCACGTAGCGGGCCTCATAGGTGCGGGTCTGGGCATCGGCGGCATCCGACAATTGCCGAAGGTGCGCCGTATAGCGGCGCCCATCGCTCCCATACAGGCTGGCCTCGGCCACTGAGCCGATCGCCGGCCGGATTGTTTCGGGAAGCGCGACCACCGCTTCGCGGGGGCCGGCTTGGGCAAGTCGAGCGACGGTCTGGCCGGCGGAGACGACCTGTCCTGGCTCGCCAAGCGTTTCGATGACCGTCCCGTCCGCGTCTGCAACCAGCACGGAGTAGGTGGCCTGGTTCTCGGCGACCACTGCATCGGCTTCGGCGGAGGCGACTTGCGCCTTCGCTGTGTCCGAAGCCGCCTTCGCCTGCTCGTAGCGCTGTCGGGAAGCCCATCCGTCGCTCACCAGCTTGGCGTATCGCTGTTCGTCCGCGTCGGCCTGAACGAGAGATGCACGCGCTGCGGCAACGGCGTTGCGCTTCGCGGTGAGCGCAAGGCGAAGATCGGTCTCGTCGATCCGCATCAGCGGCTGACCGGCTTTGACCTGCTGACCGACATCGACAAGCCGTTCCACGATTTTACCGGCGACGCGAAAGCCGAGATTGCTCTGAACTCTGGCTCCTACGATGCCCGTGAAGCCACGTTCGGATCCGGTCACCGATGCAGCCGGCACCAGCCTGACAGTCGGAACTCCCTGCCTGGGGTCGCTTACGGCAGAGGCTTCCTGCGTGTGAATGGAAAGTGTGACGGAGGCGACCGTCGCTGCCGCGATCAAGATGCCCCCTAATGCGACAAGTCTCTTTTTCATGCGCTCCGCCTCGGATAGATTGCGTTCTAACTCTATATCTGATATAGATTATGAACGCAATCTAAAAAGAGAAGAGGTTCACGATGCGCGTGAGTCGCACCCAGGCCGCGGAAAACCGGCAGACCGTGATCAATGTGGCAAGTCGTCTTTTCAGGGAGCGCGGCTTTGATGGCATCGGGCTCAAGGATCTGATGGAGGGGGCGGGGCTGACCCAAGGCGCCTTCTATAAGCAGTTCGAGTCCAAGGAGGACTTGGCTGCGCAGGCGTCCAGACGCGCATTGGAGAGCGCGTCCCAGCGCTGGTCGGCCGCGATCGCGGAGAATCCGGATGATCCGCTTGGCGCGGTGATCGCATTCTACCTGAGCGCGGGCCATCGCGAAGAAAAACAGGACGGCTGCCCGGTCGTGTCGCTCGGCTCTGATGCCGCCAGGCAGGAGGCGGGCGTGAAAGCGGCGTTCGAAGACGGGATCAAGGCGTATCTCGAAGTCCTCGGCCCCCTGCTTCCCCAGACCGATGGCGAGGATGCCAATGCGAGGGCCATGGTCGTTCTGTCGACTATGGTCGGCGCCATGACGCTATCGCGCGCCGTCAACGACCCGGATCTCGCTCAGGGCTTTCTGAACACGGCCGTTGAACATGTTCGCGAAGGCGTCCGAAGACGCCGTGGTGAGCGGCAAACGCTTCGGGGTGGACGCAAAAAAGCGTCCTATAGAACGTCCAACAAAGCGTCCAACATGAAAACGAGGCGTTAGATTCAAGTCACTGTTCTGGCGACAAAAAATTGCACGAAAATTCTGAAGCGAAGCGCTTCACCCGCTCCAGCACTTTTTCAGCCACTCGTCAAAGCTGACCTGAAAAACCAGGGCGAGCACCGCCGCGGTTGTCGTCCATTTGTGTTATGCATGTCCCTCTGTTGAGATGGATCGGCGGGCATATTTACGAAATCATCCAATCTTGCCGTTGAGTGCTTTGCGCATGCAGGCGAATAGGGTGGTCGACCATGGAAGTTACGTCGGAGCGGAACTCGGCGGAGAGGCCTGAGGCCTCTCCGGAAGCAGGTCGCGAAGCGGCATTCTCCAACCAGGTCAGGACGATCAACCTGGCCCTCCAGGGAGGCGGCGCGCATGGCGCCTTTACCTGGGGTGTTCTTGACCGGCTCCTGGACGAAAAAGACCTGGCCTTCGAGGGGCTCAGTGCGACCAGCGCGGGAGCGATGAATGCTGCGGCCTTTGCCTATGGGCTCGCAGTCGACGGTCGCGAAGGGGCGCGCAAAGCGCTCGCCGGTTATTGGAAGCGCGTCAGCGATGCGGCCAAGCTGGGACCGCTACAGCCTAACCCCATCGACCGGATGCTGGGGGATCATAGGCTGACATGGTCGCCGATTTTCTCCCTGATCGATTACGTGACACGCGTGCTGTCGCCGTATCAGTTCAACCCCGCGAACTATAACCCGTTGCGCGATGTGGTCGAGCAATCGATCGATTTCGAGGTGTTGAAGCGGCCGGACTGTCCGGTCAAGCTCTTCCTGTCCGCGACGAACGTTCGTACCGGCAAGGTGAAAATCTTCGCCGGCGAGGAAATTTCGCTGTCTGCCGTGATGGCGTCGGCATGCCTGCCGACGATGTTTCACGCGGTGGAGATCGACGGCGAAGCCTATTGGGACGGCGGATATATGGGAAACCCGGCGCTCTTCCCGCTGATCTACAGCTGCAAGAGCGCCGACATTGTCACCGTTCATATCAATCCGCTGTTCCGCCAGGAGATACCGCGTGCCGCAAGCGATATTTTAAACCGCATCAACGAGATCAGCTTCAATTCGTCTTTGATGCGGGAGATGCGGGCGGTCAGCTTCGTGACCAAGCTCATCACACAAAACCGCGTCGATGGCGGGCTGAAACATATGCTGATCCACAGCATCGCCGACGACGAATTCATGGGTGCGCTCAGTCCCACCAGCAAATACAACGCCGATTGGGACTTCCTCATTTATCTTCGCGATCAGGGGCGAAAATGTGCGGGCGAGTGGCTCGCGAAAAACTTCGTCAAGCTGGGCATCGAGTCGTCGGTAGACGTTGATAAGATGTACCTCTAAATCCGACAGGTCGTGATTGCGTCGCCTGAACTCATCCGGCGCCGTTCGTCGCGGTGCCGGGGTGCGATGTTGCGTCTGTCCGCAGCGGCGCGCCTGGAAGGAATGAGGGGCTTCCCAAGTTTTTCAATGGCTCGCGCCGTCAGGAAGCCTTCGTTCTGACAGGCCTCATCGCGCGTGAACGGCTCTTCACGTGATCGATGAAGGCTCGCAGCTTCGGCATCATTTGCGCCCGGCTGGGAAAGTAGAGAAACACGCCTGGCGCCGTTGGCGCGAACTTCCCCAGCACGTGCACGACTTTCCCCGCTTTCACCGCGCCGGCAGCGATCGGCTGGGGCACCTGCGCAAGGCCTAATCCTTCGGCGGCCGCGCCAAGCAATGTGGGCACGTCGTTGGCGATAAAAGGTCCTGAAACGATGACTTCGACGGCCTCGTTGCCGTTGACAAAGGACCAGGGCGCGATCGACCCGTTTGAGCGGCGCATGCGCAGGCAGGCGTGCCGGCGCAGATCGTCGATGAGTTCCGGCCGCTGCCGCCGACGCAGATAGTCGGGGCTACCGACCACAGTCAGCGGGTGCGACGGCGTCAGACGCACCGCGATCATATCGGCCTCGATGAACTGGCCTTGCCGGATGCCGGCGTCAAATCCTTCGGCAGCGATATCGACCAGATCCGCGCTTGCGGCGATCTCCACCTCGACCTCGGGATAGGCCTGGCAGAAGGATGCGACGTGCTGCTCCAGCAGGATCGGCACCACCGCGCGCGGCACCGAGAGGCGCAACAGCCCGGCCGGCCGCTGTCCCAGTCCACGCGCAACCTCGCTTGCGGCGACGAGCTCCTCGAAGGCAGGCTTTGCGCGCGACAGGAAGCGTTCGCCGGCTTCGGTCAGGCCGACACTGCGCGTCGTGCGGGTGAACAATGCCGCGCCGACGCGCGCCTCAAGGGCGCGTACCGCCTGGCTGATCGCCGATGGCGTGACGCCAAGTTCGGTTGCCGCTTTGCGAAAGCTGCGGTGCTGGGCAACGCTCAGGAACGCCTCGACGCCGTCGAGCGCGCCTTGCCTGACTGTGAAGTTCTGCTTCATACCCCGTCCACATTATCGCGAATAGTCGCTCGCGGGAAGCGATCGTATATCTG
>Ga0210384_10007148_pt1 | contig 11798 bp, 7 predicted proteins | sample IncBWH2MmetaG_FD_160574 | JGI IMG/M metagenome (GOLD analysis project Ga0210384, IMG submission 160574) | Forest soil microbial communities from Barre Woods Harvard Forest LTER site, Petersham, Massachusetts, United States - Inc-BW-H-2-M | ecosystem: Environmental > Terrestrial > Soil >...
GATCATCCAGATCTCTGAGTTGGGAAAAAAACAACCGCCGCCGCCGCAGAACGGATCGTTGGTGTCGAAGGCAACTCTCTCGCCGTTGGGTGACCAGTCGGGCAAGGCGGCGCCAATCGCGGGAGGCGTAAGTCTGTGCACATCGGAACCGTCGGCGTTCATCACGTAGACGGCTTCGAGGATGCCATCGCGAGTGAGGTTGGTGAAGGCGATCCGGTCACCATCGGGCGAGTATTCCGCAAAAGCATCTACAATGTCAGGATTGGGGTCGAAGTTCGTCAGGGCGGTCAGGTCAGAACCGTCGGAGCGGATGCGGTAGATGGCGCAAGGAGGTTGCCCGCCCGCCTGGCATCGAGTGAAGGCGATGTGATTGCCGTCCGGTGAAAACGTTGTGTTGAAGTCAAGGTTGCCGGGATCCGTAAAAACTGCGTGCTGGTTGCTGCCATCTGCATTCATGACCCAGATCTGCCCAGGGACTGGATTTGCCGTCACGACGGGAAAAACAAGTTGGCGACCGTTCCGGGACCATTGCGCGGAGTTCGCGACGAATTGGCTCGGTCCGAGCGAAGTGAGTTGCCGTTCGTCACTGCCGTCGGGGTTGATGGTGTATATGTCGACGGCGGTGTTCGAGGCGTTGACTTCAAGGAAGGAGATGCGGCCGTTCTTGCCAGGGAAGGTTGCCTGAACAGACTTAGGCACGGAAATGAAGAAACCAGCCACGACGATCGCGATCGCAAGCCCGAGGATCTTTTTGTGGGTTCCCATGATTGTCTCCTGTCGAGTCGGCATTGCCTTACTATGACAGCGCCTTTTTCCTGTAAGCTCGTGTGGGGCAAACTGTGACCATTGGGCGGCAAGGTCAATGGCCGGTAGGAGACACACAGGAGAAACGAAGGCGACATTGGGTAACGGCACTCGTTTCAACGTACTTCGGCCCTAACTTTTTGTCATGAAGGTTTCATACCTGGGTGCTAAACTCACGGAACCCCCGGGCTAGGTAACCGTGATGTCCGTACCAGCTCAGCCCCAAGAGCGAATCCGCTTCGGAGAGTTCGACCTCAATCTCCGCACCCGCGAACTGCAGAAAAACGGCGACATTTTCGACTTACAAGAGCAACCCTTCGTGCTGCTGACAACACTGCTGGAACATTCGGGCGAGTTGGTTACGCGAGGAGAGCTTATCAAGAAGCTGTGGCCATCCGACACATTTGTGGACTTTGAGCACAGCCTAAACAAGGCAGTGAAACGCCTGCGCGAAGCTCTTGACGATTCGGCGGAGGAGCCGCAGTTCATTGAGACATTGCCGCGCCGGGGTTATCGGTTCATCGGAACGGTGGCGAAGGTGGCGGAACCGCCCGCAAATCGCGAGAAGGAGAAAAAGCCCGCGGCTGCGGGTACCGTCGCTAAGCCCTGGCGGTGGCTGGAGCACCGAGCCGCGCTGACTTCGGGGCTAGTCATAACGGCCGTAGCGATGGTGGTTCTTTTCTGGATTTTCGCTCGTCGGGGCTATTTTTCTCGTCCAACGGCTTTGGAAGGGCCGATACGCTCCTTGGCGGTACTTCCGTTGGAAAATCTGTCTGGCGATACATCTCAGGACTACTTTGCCGATGGAATGACCGATCAGCTGATTACCGACCTCGGTCAAATCGGCGAATTGCGGGTGATCTCCCGCACGTCTGCCATGCAGTACAAGCGCGCGCATCAGTCGCTCCCAGAGATCGCGCGGGAGCTCAACGTGGACGCGGTAGTAGAAGGCACGGTGGTTCGTTCGGGGGAGCGCGTGCGAATCACCGCGCAACTGATCGCGGCGCCAGCGGACAAGCACTTATGGGCGCAGAGTTACGAAGGAGAGCTTCGGGACATTTTGGGTTTGCAAAATCAGGTGGCCGACGCAATCGCTGCGCAGGTTCGGGCTACCTTAACACCACAGCAACAGGCGACGTTGCGAAGCACGCCTGTGGTTGATCCGGACGCCTACGAAGCGTACCTCAGAGCTCTTTCGCAGGACACAACCATCGATGGCCTGCAGAGGCGTGCAGCCTACTTTAACCGAGCGATCGAAAGAAAACCGAACTATGCAGAAGCATACGCCGGGCTAGCCGACGCCGAGATCATGCTCGGACATATGGTGGCAGTTGCACCGCAAGAGGCCTTTCCGGCAGCACAGAGGGCTGCGGCAAAAGCAATCGCATTGGATGAGACTCTAGCCGACGCGCATGCTGCTGCCGCCGATGTTAAGTTTCTGTACGAGTGGGATTTTCCCGGCGCGGAACGCGAGTTCCAGCGAGCCATCCTGTTGAACCCCAACTCGGTCTGGTCACGCGCCGGATACGCGGACTTCCTGATGGCCATGGGGCGTCCCGAGGAGGCCATCACCCAGAGAAAGAGAAACGAGCAGATCGATCCGCTGTCGACTTCCGCGGTTGGCGCGGTGGCGTGGGAGCTCTATTGGGCCGGGCGGTACGACGAAGCAATCGAGCAAGTTCAGAAGGTGCTGCTGGTCAGTCCCACCTCGTATAACGGCCACTTATGTCTGGGACTGTGCCTGGAACAAAAGCACGATTTCGCGCGGGCCATCGAGGAGCTCCAGAAGGCCGTTGATCTGTCCAACGACAGGATGTGGATCGGGTTTGTTGCGCACGCACGAGCAGTCTCAGGGGACAAGCCTGGTGCGCGAAAAATCCTCGCGGAGCTGGAGCGGGAGTCACAGCGCACTTATGTGTCGCCGTGGTGGCCGGCGATCGTGTATCCGGACCTGGGGGAGAAAGACAAAGCGTTCTTTTGGCTGGAAAAGGCTTATCAGGGGCGTGAGCATGATTTAGTGTTCTCGAAAGTGTGGCCGATGTTCGACACCTTGCGTTCCGATCCGCGCTACCAGGATCTGATGCGGCGGGTGGGCCTTCCAGAGTAGCGATCGAATTAATACACTGCCGGCGCCATAGTTCGGAATGCCGGCTCGTGATTGATCCCCAATGCCTCAATGACGACGTGACCGGACCTCAATCGTTCCGTCCATCTCCCGCCGAGGCGGCGGCTCGTTCATGACCAGCCAGTAGAGGCCGAGGTGCTGCGCCGCATCGACAAATTGATCGAAGTCGACCGGTTTGCGCACAAAACTGTTGGCGCCAAGGTTGTAACTCGAGGTGACATCTTTTTCTTCTTTACTGGTTGTCAGGATCACAACGGGCAATCGTTTGGTCCGCTCGTCAGCGCGCAGGCGTCTCAGAACACCCAAACCATCAATTTTAGGCAGTTTCATGTCGAGCAGAATGACTTCCGGCATGACCTTTGGGTCTCGACCGGCGTAGCGGCCCGTCGCGAAAAGATAGTCGATGGCTTCCTCTCCGTCGCTGACCACGACGATTTCGCTGGAGACATTGCTCTTTTCGAATGCGCGCATCGTTAGCTTTACGTCGTTCGCGTTATCCTCTACAAGCAGGATGATGTGGCTGCGGATCACCGGTGACCTCCATGTGCGGCGGGCGGAATCGTGAAATAGAACGTCGCACCATGGTCTACCGCGCTGTCCGCCCAAATGCGTCCGCCATGACGATCGATAATCCGGTGTACCGTGGCGAGTCCGATCCCTGTTCCCTCGAATTCCGACTCAGCGTGCAGGCGTTGGAATGGATTGAACAGCTTTTCGGCATATTCCATGCTAAAACCCGCTCCGTTGTCACGAACGAAGTACACAGCGACTCCTTCCTGCTGGTCTGTCCCGACCTCGATCCGAGGCGCTGAGACCTTCGCCGTAAACTTCCAGGAGTTCCCAAGCAGATTGTCGAACGCCACGCGCATGAGCCCGCTGTCTGCCTCCACCAAGAGCTGATCTTCGATGCACCATTTGACGTGCCGATCGGGATCCTTCTTCTTCAGCTCATCAGAGACACCCCTGGCGATTTCGGAGAGATCAATCTGATCGCGACTGAGATCGGCGCGGCCCACCCGGGAGAGCAGCAGCAGGTCGTCGATGAGTTCGCCCATACGCTGGGCCGACTCACGTACTAGGTGCAAGTAGTCTTGCCCTTTCGCATCGAGCTTGTCTGCATAGTCAACGAGCAGCAACTTACTGAACCCGTCGATGCTACGCAATGGCGCGCGGAGGTCATGTGAAACGGAATAACTGAAGGCCTCGAGCTCGATGTTTTTGCTCTTCAGCTCGTCGACGAAAGTGGCTCGAATCTCTGCGAGTTCCCGGGCGGAGTTTGCCGCGACCACCTCCACCTCCTTTTGCAGGAGCTGTTCGCGAATGTTCCGGTTTTCGTCCTCGAACTGCTTCCTTCGAAGTTGGGCTCGTACGCGCGCGCAGAGCACCTCGAGATCGCTTGATTTGGCGATGTAGTCGTCAGCGCCTGCATTAATGCCCTCGATCATCGCGGCCTGTTCCCCGAGAGCCGTGTGCATGATCAAAGGAATGTCACGCCATGCGGTGGAACTCTTGATGCGGCGACAGGTTTCCTGCCCCGAAAGTCCTGGCATCACCAGGTCGAGGAGAATGCAGTCCACGGACTGAACCGACAGCAGCTCAAGCGCCTCTTCTCCGGAACGCGCAGGGATCACATCGTAGCCTTCTTGGCGAAGCTGTGCTGCAACCTCATGGAGATACGTAAGACTGTCATCTACCGTCAAAATCTTCTTGGGTCCGAGCAGGCTCGAAGTCGTGCGAACAGCGGAGGGCGACCCTGCTGAGCGCAACACGGCGGTCACGCGTGCAAGAATGATCTGAGTATCTTCTTCCTTTCGGACGTAAGCGTCAGCCCCAGCGTCGAGGGCTTTGAGCTCGTCGCTCCGTTCTTCCGAACTCGTAAGGAGAATACACGGCGTGCTTCGGAGGGCAGCGTCAGCCCTGATACGACGGATTACGGTGGAACCGTCAATACCGGGTAGTACGCCGTCGACAACAATGACTGCGGGGCGAGCATCCACCGCGGCTCGCAGGCCGTCCTCTCCCGTTCCGGAAGTGACGACCGCGTATCCGGATGATTCCAGGGCGGACTTTAATGCTTCGCGAAAAGTTGGGCTATCGTCGATGACCAAGACGGTCGTCGACCTCGCCGCATTGCTTCCCGGTTCTCGTTTTCGTACGAGTTCTAAGGCACGGGCGATGACGTAAGACTGGTCGTACGGCTTTCCGACGTATTCATCCGCGCCCGTCTTGAGTCCGCGGGTGCGATCCCTCACCTCCGCCTCGGAGGACAGCAGCATGACGAGAGTTCCGGCGGAGGCAGGAGTTTGTCTTATCTCCTGAAGTAAGTCGATGCCGTCCCCGTCCGGAAGCAGCACGTCGAGGATAATGAGAGAAAACGAGCCCGTCGAAAGGGCCTTGCGCGCTTCCGCCACCGTGGAACAGAGCGTGGTTTCGAATCCAGTCAATTCGAAAGCCTCACCCAGGTCCATGCGGACGGTGAGGCTGTCGTCAACGATGAGTACATTCGGCTTCAACGTTTCCTCCCAGGTTCCGATTCGAACGCGACGGCGGTCAGTGCCGTTGCAATCTGGTCCAGTGCAAGAACTCGGTCGACTGCGCCCATCTCGATGGCTTCTCTGGGCATGCCAAAGACAACGCTAGACGCCTCGTCCTGTGCAATCGTGAGGGCGCCCGCACGCCGGAGCGCAAGTAGGCCAGCAGCACCGTCCCTGCCCATCCCGGTCAGAAGACACGCCGCAGTTTCTCGTCCGATCTCTTTGGCAAGAGATTCGAAAAGCACATCGACCGAGGGCCGGCAGGAATTTCGCTCGCGATCACAAGTGAGCCTGAACTTCCCGCCTTGGACCACGAGGTGAAAACCCGAAGGAGCCATGACCACACCAGCCTGCCCGAGTGCCGGTAGTGCCTCGCCATCTCTCGCGTAGCTCACCCGCAGCGCAGACTGGCCATCGAGCCACTTCGTAAACGAGGTGACGAAGAGATCGCCAATGTGGATGACGAGGAGAATTGGGATTGGGAATCCGGCTGGCAGTCCCCGCAAAATCTCTACAATCGCGGCGGGACCGCCCGTCGATCCGCCAATAGCGATGACGCTCCTTCGTGTCGCACTATCGCAGTTTTCCAGGCTTGCGGGATCAGCCGGAATTCGCCCCGGTGATCCAAGTTTCCCGCGAATGTGCGTGATAACGCGGACCCGAGATACGGTTTTTAGCCTCGAAACGAAGCCCCGTTCCCAGACACCGTCCGGATCATTGCCCGTCGGCTTCTCGAACACATCCACAGCGCCGGCGGCGAGCGCGTCATAGGTCTTGTAGAGCTCTCCGCGGTTTGTCGACGAGGAGACGATGAGTATCGGAGTCGGGGAGTAGGCCATGACGTACTCGGTGACCGCGACGCCGCTCATTAACGGCAGCACCATGTCAAGTGTGATTACATCAGGGCGCAAAGTCCGGCACAGTTCGATCGCGCGCTTCCCGTCCTCAGCTTCCCCAGCCACCTCCAGCTGCGGATCGGCACGCAAGACCTCCACCAAATGCTGGCGAGCCGTGAGTGAATCATCAACCACAAGTACTCGTATCTTCGACATGTCCTAGCCCATGAATTCATGTATCAACCGCAGCAGATGCACCTGGTCGAATTCACCCTTTACGATGTAGCCGCGCGCGCCCACTCGCTCTCCGCGCCGGCGGTCTTCGATGGCGCTTCGCGAGGTCACCAGGATTGCGGGAACTGTGCGCAGAGAAGCATCGGCTTGCGTTCGAGATACGAACTCAAAACCATCCATTCCCGGCATCTCAACGTCAACCAGGAAAAGGCCATACTGCTTTCCACGCGCCTTCTCGATACCCTCTTCACCTGAAGTGGCAACGTCCACTTCATAGCCTGCCGATTCGAGAATGCTCTGCTCGAGCATGCGCGTCGTAAGCGAATCATCGATGACGAGAACGGAGGCACGTTTCGCGGGGGCCACTTCAACAAGGGGCGCTCGTCCGAGGAACGCTGTGGCAACAAGCCCTTCGGGATCGAGAACCAGCTGGGGATTTCCTTCCACATCCAGGGAAGCTCCCGCGATAACTGCTTCCGCTGCGGTCAGGGAAGGAAGAGGTCTTACAACGACGTTGGCCGTGCGGAGCAGGCGATCGACACCAATGGCTGCCACGCCGCAGGACGCTTGGAGGACAATAGCGGACCAGAAACGGCGTTTCGAGTACGCCATCGTTTTCTTGCCTAACACGCTCGGCAGGGCCAAGAACGGGATAACTTTCCCTCCGTAGACAATTGAGTCCTTTTCGGATGAACGGGCAATATCATGATCCGCGACTCGCATGGTTTGGCGAACGGCATCAAGGGGTAAGGTGGCAACCATTCCACCGGCTTCGACTTCCAGTGCGGTCAAGGAGGATAGTGAAACGGGAACACAGATTTCCAGTGACGTACCTCTGCCCGTTTCACTGCGCACGGTAACCTCGCCATTCAGCCGGGTGACCGTTTCGCGGACGACATCCAGGCCGATTCCCCGGCCCGAAACCTCGTCGACTGTGCTCTTGGTGGTTACTCCACCTTTCATAATGATTTGGACGACTTGTTCCAGCCCGAGGGAGGCCGCATCTGAAGCCGCCACTAAGCCTCGGCGAACGGCGGCGCGCCGAACTGCTTCCAAATCGATGCCGCGCCCGTCATCACTGCAGATGAAGGCCACGCGATTTCCACGCCGCTCGACCCGCAGCTCAACACGCCCCTGGAGCGGCTTCCCAGCCGCTACGCGCTCGTGCCGCGGCTCGATGCCATGAGCTACGGCGTTTCGAACCACATGCGGCAGGGCATCCCGGAGCGCCGCGAGCACATGTGCGTCCAGGCGACTCGTGCCGCCAATACACTCGAACAACACTTCCTTGTGAAGCGACTGGGCAGCGTCGCGAACAACGCGCTCAAGCGGCGCGAAGACACTAGCTGCCGGAAGGAGACGCAAGCGGTTGGTTGCATCACGCACCTGCGCAAACTCGCTTTCGACCTGGTCGATTCCCGCAGCAAAGTTGCGCTTGAGGCGATCGAGGTGATTACAAAGTTCTTCGGCCGTTGCGCAGGCCTTCGCGATGGTAGCGTTCCAACCTGTCCCGTTGGCTTCGGCTCTGTGTTGCGGCGCAATATTTTCGAGCAGGTTGCCAGCCAGCAATCGCGCTCGCTCCAAAGTTTCCACTTCCCGCCGAAGCGTGGTGATCTGCACGGAGGCCTCGGACACGCCATCGAGAAGCGTGTCCATCTCCTCAATCTCCACTCGTACCGTATCGAAGAGCTCTTCGGCGGCTGGCCGCTGCGGTGCGCCTCTTGGTTCCGCGCTTGGTGAGTCGAGAGACGCAACTTTGACAGCGATCGTGTCGAGCATGGCCAATACCTGATTGGTGCAGGCTTGCGGAACCGTGCCAAGCCCGTCCCGGTATGGTGCGAATGCGTCTTCCATGGAGTGGGCAAGTTCGGCGATAGCAGGCTGTTTGACCACGCGAGAGGCGCCCTTGAGCGTGTGCGCGAGGCGCAGTACACGCCCTACGAGATCCTTCCCACGTTCCCCTCGCTCTAGATCGAGCACCGCCTGGTTGAGTCCCTCCAGGAGCTCGCGAGCTTCGATGCGGAAGTATTTGTACTGGTCTTTCGCCATTTATCACACATTCGCGGGCGCTTGGATAAGCCCCGTCAGCTCGCGAGACAATCCCGCGAGTTGCCCTGCGGTTTGCAGCGTTTGATTCGCGCTTACTTCGTTTTCCTTGGACGCCTTGGCGATATCGGAGATCGCCGCATTGACCTGCCCCACCGCCGTGGCCTGCTGTTTGGTACTGAGCTCTATTTCTCTCGCAGCTTCGGTCGTGGTTCCGAGCAACTCCGTGATTTGCTTTAGCGCGGCGGTGACCTCCGTAAATTGCCGGGCACCAAGGTCTACCGCTTTGGAGCCGCCCTCTGTTGCCATTACTGTGGTGTTGACGGCAGCGCGAATTTCCTCGATCAGGAGGCGGATCTCTTTCGTCGAGCCACCCACTCGATCAGCAAGCTTACGAATTTCGTCCGCAACAACGGCAAATCGCTTCCCTGCATCTCCCGCGCCAGAGGCTTCGATCGTCGCGTTGATGGCCAGAATGTTGGTTTGCTCGGCCAGTTCGTTGATGATTTCGAGGATACCGCCAATCTGCTGTGATTTCTTTCCCAGGTCGAGCATGTGCGTGACAATCAAATCCACCTGCATCTTGATGCCGCTCACGGACTCGTGCGTTTTCTGAACCGCATGGTCGCCGGCCCGCGCCGCCGAAGATGTTTCTTCGGCCACGTGCGCGACTCGCTGCGCGCTCTCGGCGATTTGCCGCGAGGTCGCCAGGAGTTCGCTGATCGTTGTAGTGATTTCACTCATCGCTGTAGATGATTCTTTTGCGCCCGACGCTTGTTGGTTGGCTGCCGATTGGAGTTCGGCTGAGGAGCTCTGAACATGCCGGACCGCCGACCCGATCTGCCCGCTAAGAGACCGCGTGATAAGAATGCCCGCGGCAGTGACAAACAAAAGGCAGAACAGCGTTCCGAAAACGATCGTTGACTTCGCGCCGCTGGCCGCCGCTTCCACTTCAGCGGTGCGTTGCTTTAGCAGGTCACGTTCCACGTGGTCCATCTGGTCCTGGATGCGGCGAAGATCGTCCATAGCCTTCTTCCCTTGGCCCCCGCGGACAACCTTGGTGGCCTCTTCGAGGTTGCCTTTCCTGCGCAGGTCGATCGTTAGTTTAAGCTCACCCAACTTTGCCGCAATGATCGGCTCCGCTTCATCAATCCGTACTTGTTGTTGAGCGTCATCGAAGGTCAATTGTCGGAGATCCTTGATGATGGCGGAAACGCCGGCGACTCCTGCCTGGTATGGCTCAAGAAAGGCCTCGTCGCCAGTTATGATGTAACCCCGCTGTCCGGTTTCCGCATCCTTCAATAGATCAAGTACTCCGGCGATATCTTCCAGCACTTTATGCGTGTGACTAACCAACTGGCTGGTGTTCGTGAGCGAGGTTATGCTGCGGTATGCCACCCCGCCGATTCCCAGCAACAACAAAAATGCCAGCGTGAACCCCGCAGCTATCTTTCTTCCGAACGTCCACATGTCATCGCTCCTTGGAGACGCGGCTCTTGTCGCAGCGACTCTTAATCAATTCCACCATGTCGGGGATGCTTACGACCGCGCAAACCAAGTCAGCCGCACGCACCAGGTGCTTGACGTGGGCGCGCGCCGCGTCCCTTTGCTCGGTTGCGTACACTTGTGTAAAAGGAACCCGGAAATAGCCTTCGAAGGCGCTGAAAGCCAAGCCAACTGGCTCTTCGGCCCCGCACAAGACAAGCCAGCGAGCCTGGTCCGCCTCCCTGCTGTAACCCAGGAGAGCCGCCAAGCTATACACGGGAATGAGCCCACCGCGTATACCAGCTACCCCCAATAGTTCGGGAATGGAGCATGGGAAAGCGACGACTTTCCTGTCATTCGCGAGCCCGGAGATCTCACCGACCCTTATTGCGTAAGGGTCTCCGGACACGCGAATGGAAAGAAGGCCCTCGACCTGTTCGACGGCCCGCGCGGAATGCGGAATTGCTCGCGCTCGGTCGAAAGCATTCCGGAGTTGCGCTGCTGCGCTGGCGATAGCCGACGGCTGGGTCAAGAGGTACCTCCGCAGGCGCGAAGTTCCGCACGGCAAAACTCGACGAGAGCTTTGCGGGTAAATCCGCCTCCGAAGAGAAGAATTCTCGAGGCGTCCTCTCGATCGAGAAGTGGCAGAGCCCGCCCAAGCTCTCTCCTAGCCGTTTCGGGATCGGCCGAGCGCTTGGCGACGAGCCCCAAGTGGAGATGCGGCATCGCGAATGCCGAATCCAAGTAGGTGGCGGCCTGATCGTGCTCCACTGCGGCTTCCCGGTCACCGGCGTGTTCTCGACAGAGCGCCATCAAGTAATGGGCGCCGGCGTTCAATTCGTCAATCTTGAGAACGCGCAGGCACACCTTCTCCGCTTCGGGCAAATCGCCTCCGTTGGTGAGAAGTACGGCGACGAGCAGTTGCGAATCGGGGTCCGCCTTTGACTCAACAGGAAGCGCGCGCAGAAGTTCCATCGCCTCTGTGAACTTCTCTTTTCGCATCAACTCAATCGCCAGGGCCCGGTCCCAGAGTGGAGGTGGTGTCGGCGCTACCTTGGATCTTGGGGGGTGCTTCGAATCGCTTCGAGATTGGCTCGCAGCCGGTCCACTTTTCCGTTGAGTCAGATTCGCGATGCGCTCGGATGCCCGCCGGATAGTGTCAAACCAGGAATCGCCGGGCTCGACCATTGCAGAGATGGATTTTCGATGGGAATCGCAGTCGCTACGCGGCTGCGGCAAATTAGCGGCGTACGAGGTCTCATGGGCTTCCCGACGCTGGTAGTAGAAAGTTTCGTGTGTATGCTGCAAACGAAATTCTTGAGAGACGCCGCGGAGTGTCTCCGCGTGGCCCAAGAAGAGAAAGCCCCCGGGAGCGAGCGACTGAGCGATACGCGAGATGACAGATCGAGAGGCCTCGACCGTGAAGTACATCGTGACGTTGCGGCAGAAAACGACGTCAAAAGCATCGTCATGCCAAAACACTGGGTCTTCCTCGACGAGGTTTCGCTCTTCAAACGTGACTCCGGGTTTCAAGGTGCTGTCCAGGATGAAGTCGCCGCCGTGGGGATGAAAGTATTTCCTGTTTAAATCAGCAGGAGTCTCTCGAAGAGACCATGTGGAATACCGGGCTCGCCGAGCCTTTCCTACCATCGAAGCGTTAACGTCGATGCCATGAATTGTGATGTCCCAGGACGCTAGTTCCGGGAGCTGGTCGCGAATAAGGATGGCGATGGA
>Ga0210384_10007149_pt1 | contig 11796 bp, 12 predicted proteins | sample IncBWH2MmetaG_FD_160574 | JGI IMG/M metagenome (GOLD analysis project Ga0210384, IMG submission 160574) | Forest soil microbial communities from Barre Woods Harvard Forest LTER site, Petersham, Massachusetts, United States - Inc-BW-H-2-M | ecosystem: Environmental > Terrestrial > Soil >...
CATTCCGAACCTCCTCCGGTCTCGTATGGCCGCGAACGAGTCTTCGGCAGTGGGTTCTCTCCGCACGATCAATACGGCAGAAGTGACGTATGCCACGGCCTACCCGGCAAACGGTTTTGCGGCAGCGCTGGCCAACCTTGGCGGCGCGGCACCTTGCGGTCCGGCAACGGCAGCGACGGCTTGCCTGATTGACGAAGTTCTTTCAGTTACGGCAATCAAGAGCGGTTACACGTTCACGGCCGTGGGTGGCGGTGCTGCACCAATCGTTGCGTATACTGCGACAGCGGTGCCAGTCATCGTCGGCTCGAGCGGTCAGCGTGCGTTCTTCACCGACCAGTCTGGCGTGATCCGTTACGACACGACTGGCGCGGGCGCCACAGCCGCGAGTCCGGCACTGTAAGAACCATAACCTGCGGCCTGCTCTTGGCCGCATTTAGAATGAAAAGGCACGGGACCCAGGTCCCGTGCCTTTTCATTTCCAATTTCATTCGCTGAAGGCTATTCAATCTCGGTTAAGATCAAGCATCGATATCAAAAGCCGCAAACCTGCCACATACTGTCCATCATAATCTGAAGTAGCCATTTTTTGTCAGCAAATGCAACGTAGGTACCGGCACAAATGCTCTTCCGAGTCTATTGCATTGATTTTACAGAGGTTATGGCTGCCCAACTAGGTCAAAGGTTGGCCCGTCAAGTGCTCCATTGATTGTGTCGCGCGTTTGACGGCCGCTGACCATGTAAAGGATTTGGACGTTCGGGGACTTTCTAATGAAGAAGAGAGAAGCAGGGTTCTCACTGATCGAACTTCTGATTGTCGTGGCGATCATCCTCATCATCGCGGCGATCGCCATTCCGAATTTCATGAGTTCGCGGATGGCTGCAAACGAGTCTTCTGCCGTGACTAGCACGCGAACCATCTCAACAGCGGAGACCGCCTATTCGGCCTCCTATCCGGCCATAGGTTACTCAGTCGCTCTTACGGACATTGGTGACGGCGGCTCAAGTAGTTGCGTCGCTATCACCACGAGAGCTTGCCTCATTGACAGCATTCTGGCGGGTGGGATAAAGAGCGGATATGCCTTCACATACGCCAATGACGGCAATACACCTGCGATAGGATACACGGTGAACGCTGATCCAATCACTCGAGGAGTTACGGGCCGCAGGAGTTTTTTCAGCAATCAGCCGGGTGAGATTCGCTACAATAACGCAGCTATGGCGACAATGACGGACCCTGTCATCTGAGCATTTTGGATTTCGAGCTCCACCTAGTTCCAACTTAATGGATCGCACGGACGACGACTCCCCACGATGCGCGACGTCCTGAACTGATAGACTGCTGGCATGGGCGAATGCCTTCACGCGCTATTTTTTCTTTTTCTCATGCTGACCGGCGGCACTGATTCGAAGACCTCCGTTGCCCGCCTAGAAGCCCGCTATCGCGCGGCAAAAACGCTCCAAGCTTCCTTCCTCGAGCGCTACACGGAAAACGGGCGTTTGGTTCGAACGGAGGCAGGAACCGCCTACTTCCGGCGTCCCGGGAAAATGCGTTGGGATTATCAGGCGCCGGAAAAAAACGTGTTTCTGGTCGATGGCAAGATGGCTTGGTTTTACGTTCCCGCCGATCACACCGTCACGCGCGTTCCAGCGAAGGAGAGCTCCGATTGGCGAACGCCGCTAGCCCTGCTGACCGGCGACATGAAATTATCCCGGGTTTGTGCGAGAGTCCTCGCCGCCACTCATGAAAAGCCGGAAGCCCCGGAACACGCCATGCTCTACTGCGAGCTGCGGGGTGCGGGGTCCAAGTCCCCGAAAGAATCCTCCGGAGCAGCTCCCTCACAGAAACCTCTGAATAGCGAAAGTGAAGCGGTGTTCCTGGAGGTCGACACCGGAAGTGGCGACCTTGTCCGCGTGCTCGTCCGAGACCCCGGGGGAATAGCCATCGAGTTTCACTTCGCGAACTGGCAAATGGATCCGCCCGTGGCGGATTCGTTCTTCCGTTTTGTGCCTCCAAAAGGGGTGGCCATTGTGAATGGAGAGTTGCCGCTCGGAGACTCTCCCGTAAAGCATTAAATCCACGGGCATTCCCGCGCCCCTTTCCTGCAAAGAACGGCCAACCCATGAGCCATTCCCCGCATATCATCCAGTTGAGGTAAACTGAGGGTCTATGGGGGAATTTGTCTGCCGCGTGGCGGATGCCGAGGGGCGTGTTTTCTCACACGTCGAGGCTGCGGGCTCACTGGACGAAGCGCGCCAGAAGCTTGCGGACCGGGGTTTGTATGTCTACTCGGTAGAGACTCGGGGAGGCAAGCTGGCCGGGCTTGTTCGGCGGAGTAGCAGCCGCCAGATTGGTGGCTCGGAATTCCTGATTCTCAATCAGCAATTCAATACTCTTATCAAGGCAGGGCTGCCGATTCTAAGAGCCCTGGATCTCCTCGCCGACCGTGCGAGCTCTCCCAAGCTTCGGCCGGTAATCTCCCAGTTGCGCGATCGCGTCCGTGAAGGAAAGTCGCTGTCCGAAGCGGTGACCGAGGCCGGCGTCTTCTCGAAAGTTTATTCGACAGCCATCCTGGCAGGAGAAAAAAGCGGAAACCTGTCCGGTGTTCTGGACTATTACATTGCCTACCAGCGCGTGAGCACCGGCGTTCGCAAGAAGATTCTGGCGACACTGGTATATCCCGTCCTGCTGGTCAGCGTTGCGATCATCATCGTTACGTATCTCGTCACCGCGGTGATTCCAAAGTTCGCGCTCCTCTATCGCGATTTGAATGTCGATCTGCCTTCGGCCACGAGATTCTTGATTGCCGTAACCGTCGATTACCGGTTGTTCGTCCTTGGCGCCATCGCGTTGCTCGCACTAGCCGTTGCGGGTGTTTTCCTGTGGTCCCGCACGGAAGAAGGCGGCACGGCTTTCGATCGCTTCAAATTCCGGTTGCCGATCTTAGGTGACACGCTCCTGAAATTCCAGGTCGCGCAGTTCTCGCGCACCCTGGCTACACTCCTCACCGGAGGTACGCCCCTGGTTGCGGGATTGCAAACCGCCACGGACGCCATCACCAGTAGGCTGTTGCGTGCCACCGTTTCGCAGGCCACTCAGCAGGTGCGCGAGGGGGAATCCCTCCATGTCGCACTGGCTTCCAAGGGCGTCATGCCGGAAATGGCGCTGGACATGATCGAAGTGGGTGAATCGAGCGGCGCGCTTTCTCCCATGCTCACCAGTATTGCCGAGTTTTATGAGGAAGAAGTCGGCGTGCGGTTGTCGGCTCTCGTTTCTGTCATCGAACCTGTTCTTCTAATCTTCATGGGATTGTTTGTTGCCTTTATTTTGATCTCGCTATATTTGCCGATCTTTTCTTTTTCCATGTCGGGAGCGACCAGATAGGGATTCATGGCTACCACAGACCAACACGCCAATGTGATTGCAGGGGCGACTGCGGCTGCCGACGAGCAACACGAGCGCGAATTCGCGCGCAAGCTCGCGGAGCGCTATCGCCTGCCGTTTATCGACCTAAGGGAGCAACGCATTGATCCGGAGCTTTTCCGAACTATCCAAGCGGATCTGATGTTTCGCTACAACTTCGTTCCGCTGGAAGTGCAGAACAATGTGTTGTTCATCGCGGTAGCGGACCCCAGCGTCCAGATGAGCGATGAACTGCCGCTCCTCCTGGGCAAGAAGCTCTCCATCAAAGTTGCCACCGCGCGTCAAATCGGTGATCTGCTAAAACGCACCGAACAGTCACAGCGCGTTCTCGAACAAGCGACTGAAGCCTTCACTCTCCAGACCTCGAAAGAAGAGGAGGAGAGCGACGAGACCATTTCCGGCGACCGGCTGACGCGTGACAGCACCGCCAGCCCAGTGGTTCGTCTGGTGGAAACGATCATCTTCACAGCTCTCGAGCGCCGCGCCAGTGACATCCACATCGAAGCGCGCGATACGGAAGTCGCCGTCAAGTACCGCATCGACGGTGTTCTGCAGCACGCCATGCAGCCCATCTCCAAGGAATGGCATTCCACGGTACTCTCGCGCATCAAGGTCCTCAGTGACCTGGATATTGCCGAGCGCCGCATCCCGCAGGACGGGCGCTTCCGCGTGAAGTACAAAGGACGCTTCATCGATTTGCGCGTTTCCATCATGCCGGCGAGCCACGGCGAAGACGCGGTCCTTCGCGTGCTCGACAAGGAAACGCTTTCGGAAAAATTCCAGAGCTTGAATCTGGATGTCGTCGGTTTCTCCGTCGAAGAGACGCGGCGTTTCCGGCGGTATATCCGCGAGCCGTACGGCATGGTCCTGGTCACCGGTCCGACAGGCTCGGGCAAAACGACCACGCTGTACGCCGCCGTCAACGAAATTAAGACTGACGAAGACAAGATCATCACCATCGAAGACCCCGTCGAATACCAGTTGCGCGGCATCACGCAGATTCCCGTTAACGAAAAAAAGGGCCTGACGTTTGCGCGCGGCTTGCGCTCGATTCTGCGCCATGACCCGGACAAGATCATGGTCGGCGAGATACGCGACCAGGAAACCGCGCAAATCGCCATTCAATCGGCGCTCACCGGCCACCTGGTCTTTACCACGGTTCACGCCAACAACGTGACCGACGTCATCGGTCGTTTCATCAACATGGGTGTCGAGCCTTACAATTTTGTGTCCGCGCTGAATTGCATCATGGCGCAGCGCCTCGTCCGCGTGGTTTGCACCAATTGCAAGAAGCCCAGGAAATACTCCGTGGAAGAGCTGAAGGAAGCCAATTTAGACCCGGCCGTGTGGGCCAATGTCGTGCTTGCCGAAGGTGCCGGATGTCTGGAATGTTCCGGCACCGGATATCACGGCCGGACGGCGATTTGCGAATTGCTGGACTTGACCGACCGCATCCGGGAAATGATTGTGGACCGCCGGCCGACCTCGGAAATCAAGCGCATCGCGCGCGAAGAGGGCATGATTACGCTGCGCGAGAGCGGCCTGGCGAAAATTCGCGCGGGGATTACGACCGTAAAGGAAATCAACAAGGTGACCTTCGTTGAGTAGCGCCGCCACATTTCGGCAAGGCATGTACCAGAGCAACCTTGTGCGCCGCGTAGCGCGCTGGCTCGACGCCATGCCGCACCCGCCTGTGGCGATTGAAATTTCTCTTGAACGCGTGGCCGCGGCGCGCTGGGGCCGGACCGGCTCGCTTGACGGGTTTGCCGTCGAAGCTTTGCCAGCGGGCGCGATTGTCCCATCCGCCGTGGAAGCCAATATCATCAACATTGCCGCCGTCAAATCCGCCGTCGCGAGTGCTTGCGATCGCTTGCGCGCACGCGATGAAGACGTCGCGCTAATCCTGCCCGACCCCGTCATCCGCGTTTTCGTCCAGCACTTCGAGGAATTCCCGCGGTCGCCGCAGGAAGCCATTCCCATGCTGCGCTGGAAGCTGAAGAAGAGCGTGCCCTTTGAGGCCGACGAGACGCTCATCTCCTACATGCGTCAGGCGCCACGCGAAGCCGGCGTCGACGTCGTTACCGCGCTAGCACGCCTGCGCATTATCCGGGAATATGAATCGCTCGCCGAAGGCGTAGGTCTTCGCCCGGGAGTGGTGCTCAGTTCTTCGCTCGCCGCGGTTTCGCTCTTAGAAGACTCCAAGCCTACGCTGCTCGCGCGCGTTTCCGGTTCGGCTCTGACCACCGTCATTGCCCGCAACGGCGTGCTCTGCGGCTACCGCTGCACGGAGCTGCCTGCCCGCGGCCGTGATCTCACACCCCAGATGCTGCTTGAAGAAATCTTCCCCGTTGCCGCTTATTATCAGGACACCTGGCAGGAAGGAATTCAGTCCGTTCGCGTCGCCGGGCTCGGCGCGCGGCTCCCGGAATTCGTTCCGCATCTCGAAGATGAATTTCACTGCCCGGTGAGTTCTTTGCTGCATTCCGCGGTCTCCGAGGGGCGGATCAAGGAAGATGCGCGTTCGCTGGCGGATCGCGATTTGGAAGGATTGATCGGCTGGATGCTGCAGCGTGGCTGAAAGGCGTTTCGCAAGGATGAGGCAAAAGTTGGCATGAGAGTTCGGCTCAACGTCGCGACGAAGGCTCTGGAAACCCATCGAAGGTTCCTGGCGGGCGCCGGATTGATCGCCGTTGTCGCCGGCCTCATCTTTCTCGGGCTTGGCTGGCATGTCTATTCCGTCCGCAAAGTGGACGCGGAACTTCGCGCCCGCACGGAAAAATCCCGCCTTAAGATGGCCGAGCTTGAGGCTCAGCGGCAGGACCTCGATCGCTTTTTTCATCTGGAGGAAAACGCCAAGCTCAACGATCGCGCCGCCTTCATCAACGGCATCCTTGACGCGCGCAGCTTCAATTGGACGCAGATGTTCATGGACCTGGAGCGCATTTTGCCCGCCGGCGTTCACGTCGTCAGTATCGAACCCAAACAGTTCAAGGGACAAGTCGAAGTTAAGCTGATCCTGGGTGCCGCCAGCGACGAGGCAGAATTGAATTTCTTGCACGCCCTTGAGCATTCGAAAGAGTTTACTCAGGTGCAAGTACAATACGTCCGTCCGCCCTCCAGTCAGACGGGAAGCTTCATCGGCGATCAGAAAGTCGTGCAATTGACTACGGTCTATTCGAGGAGTTGATGCAAAGCGATTTCACATTTCGAAGGCAGGCTATCATCGTTGGGGTAGGCCTTCTCGTCCTTGCAGACGTTGCTCTCGCCGTCTATAGCTGGCAGCTCTCCTCCTCTCCACACACGCCTCAGCACATATTCGAACAGCAGGAGCTGCAGCGCAAGATGCTCCAGGGTGACATTGACCGGGCGCAAAAAATTCGGAATGACATGCCCAATATCAAGAAGGATTGCGATGAATTTGAGCGCGCGCTCCCGCCGGCAAGTTCCGGATATTCTTCCGTCACTTCCGATCTGGGCGGCATCGCCAGAAAAAGCGGATCCCGGCTTGAAGACCTAGCTTTTAAGCCAACGAAGATTGAGAACCGCGGAACCACGGAAGTATTGATCGACGCCACTGTCAGCGGCGACTACAGGAGCATTATGCAATTCCTTAACGGGGTGCAGCGATCTACGAACTATGAAGTGGATACGCTATCCCTCGCTACCGAGAGCAATCAGGGAACCTCCGGGGGCCTCAAGATTTCGCTGCATTTGAAGACTTATTTTCGGACGGCGGCATGACACAAAAGAAACAAATCATCGTCCTTGTGGTGCTCCTGGTCGTGGCTGCAACGATTTGGTATTGGCTCATGCGCGACAGAACCTCGGCGTCCACCGGCACTGTCTCCGTGGCGGAAAACTTCCAATTGCTTTCCGTCGAGAATCCGCAGATTCATCACGACGGGCTTGAGCGTGCTCGCAAGACGGAGTATAGGGGCAACGGCCGCGATATCTTCAGCTCGATTCCGCCACCACCGCCACCACCCAAACATACCGGTCCCGATCCCAAAAGCACGACTCCTCCACCGGTGGACGTAGTTAAGACCGTCGCGCCGTTACCCGTGAAATTCTTCGGCTATGGCACTGTGCCCGCCGGCTCAGCCCGCCGCGCGTTTTTCACCGACGGCGAAGACGTCTATATCGTTTCGGAAGGCGAAGTTCTGCTGAACCGCTTCCGCATCCTCAAAGTGAACAACACCAACCTCGATTATGAAGAGATTTCTTCAGGGCTCCGCGGTACGGCCAATCTCGAGGAGCAAGGGGCGCCACCATCCGCATGAGGATCACGCGCTCACGCACGGCTAAGAATCGAGCGGAACAAGGCTACGCCTTGATCATGGTCGTATTCCTCTCCACGGCACTCCTGCTCGCTACCATGCTGGTCGCGCCGAATATCCTGACGGAAGGCCGGCGCCAGCAGGAAACCGAGATGATCTGGCGCGGCAAACAATACGCCCGCGGCGTGAAGCTCTACTACCGCAAGCTGGGCCGGTTCCCGACATCTCTCGACGACCTTACCAAACCGAAGGTCGGCTCGCTGCGTTTCATGCGCCAGGCCTACAAAGATCCCATGAACGATAAAGACGGGACGTGGCGATTCATCTATGTCGGCGCCGCGGGCCAACTCATCGGCAGCCTGAAGCCGCCGCAGAATTTGCAGCTTCCCCAGGGCGGAGGCAGCGGCACTCCTGTGAGCTCTTTAACCGGACCAGGCGCACCGGCGCAGCCCGGTGCGAGCGGCGCGCAAGGTGCCGCTGGATCTCCACCAGGGGGAACGCAACCCGGCGGAGCAACATCCGGCGCAGGAACAAATCCGACAGGCGCGACCAGCGCGGACTCGGGAACGGGCCAGAATGACCCCATGCTGAATCCTCAGCAGGGCTCCACGGGCGACACACCGACCATCATCGGCGGAAACATCATTGGCGTGGGAAGCAAGATCAACAAACGCTCGATCATGGTCTACGAAAAGGCCAAGAACTATCGCCTGTTCGAATTTATCTGGGATCCTTCGAAGGACAACATCGGCGTTGGACAGCCTGGGTTGCAAACCGGCACGGGGCTCGGCCAGCCGCCGGGCCAGACTCCCTTCGGCCAGCAGCCCCCTCAGGGCCCGGGCAATCCGCCACAAAATCCGCCGCAGCAATAGCCGTAGTTTTTATTGAGCCTGATCGGTTGGGGGAAGGGAAGTCGCCGCAACCGCTCCCGGCTGCGTTTCTTTTTTCTTGACCGCGTTTGCCTTGCTCTTCTCGTAACCGCGCTTCACGCGTCGCACGTACGAAATGGTTTCGGCGAATGGCGGCACGCGGCCGTATTGCTGCACCCGCTCCGGCCCCGCATTGTAAGCCGCCAGCGCCAGCACCAGATTGTTGCCGTACTTCTGCAGCAGGTCCCGCAGGTAGCGCGTTCCCGCGTCGATATTTTCCTTTGGATCGTAGACGTCTTTTACGCCGAGCCGCGCCGCGGTTTCCGGCAGCAGTTGCATCAGTCCGCGCGCGTCCCGGCGCGACTTGGCCTTGGGGTCAAAGTTGGACTCCACGGCGATGACGCTGGTAATCAAATCCGCATCCACGCTGTAGCGCTCGGCGGCCGCTTCCACTAGTTCGCGATAAGGCGGTTTCACGTTGGGCTTGACCGGAGCGGGCGTAAAGATTTCTTCCGGCTCGATGCTCACCACTTCTTCCACCGCGATTTCTACCGAGCCTCCGGCGACCTGCAACCGGTATTTATCTCCGACGAGCTGATAGCTTGTCACTGCCAGGCGCTGGCCGCTGCGCAGCACGACGTATTCTGCCCGCAGCGAAGGGGCCGCGAGGAGCGCGAGGGAGAACACAAGCATGGCGTGCTTCAGGCGCAAGACGCGGCCTCCCGCAAAGCAAAGCGCTCGATGGCCTCTGCCACGCCGCCTTCGTCGTTCGTGCCGGTTTCATGCCAGCCGAATGCCTTCAATTCCGGCACGCTGTTTCCCATCACCACGGGAATGCCTGCGAAAGAAAGCATTTCCAGATCGTTGTGATTGTCGCCGATGGCCATCACTTCCTCGCGTGCGAACCCACGCAACGCTGCCCATTCCGCCAGCGACGACCCTTTCGAACACGTGGGATGAATCACATCGATCATCGCAAAGTCTTTGCTGGCGTAGGACGTAACCGCCAGCGCGAACTCTCCCGCGAATGAGGCGCCGCGCAAAGCGGCTTCCGCCTCGCGCATGGGCGCGACGTTGCCGGAAAGCATCACCTGGATCGGATCTTCTGTGAGGCACGTTTCCAGCGGTTTGGCCAACCCGATAAATTCCTTATTTCGCGCGTAATAGGCGTAGCGCAGCGAGTCGTCCGGGTCCAACTGTTCCAGCATGACTTGGTTTTCTCGCAGCCGGTCGAAAACCACTGCGGCGCCGTCTCGCCAGGGCTTCGTAAGTTGTAGCACGCGATCCGAAACACTTCGCGGCAGCAGATGTCGCAAATGGGTCCGTCCCTCTTTCGAACGGATCAGCGCGCCATTGTTTACGATCATCGTCAGCGGAGAATCCAGCTTGCGCGCCACGGGCATGGCAAAGTCATACCGCCGCCCGGTCACCAGGGCCACCTCGATGCCACGCCGCGACGCTTCTGCAATTGCGGTGCGATTGGCCTCCGGCAGTTGCCACCGGCTGTCCAGCAGCGTGCCGTCGATATCCAGCGCAATCAGTCGCACCGTCATACCCCATTGTACCGTGAAATGGGATGCGCTTTCGGCTGGCCGGGCGGCCAGGGTGTTCAAGAATACCCGAAAAGGCCTGTGCTAGACTTTCACGGTGATGACTAAACCCTCGAATGTCCTTGAACTGGAGTGCTCCGCCTGCGGCAAGAAATACGACGCGGCCGTTGAGCAGCATCTCTGCACTTGCGGCAAGCCGCTCCTCGCTCGCTATGACCTGCGCCGCGCGGCCGCGACCCTCACTCTCGAAAACCTGAAAACTCGCCCGCGCACGCTATGGCGCTACGCCGAAGTGCTCCCCAATGACCCTCCCGTTTCCCTCGGCGAGGGAATGACTGCTCTGGTGCCGGTCCCGCGCTTGGGCGCTTCCATGGGCCTGCAGCGCCTTTACGTCAAGGATGAGGGCTTGAATCCCACCGGCTCCTTCAAGGCCCGCGGCATGACTGCTGCGGTTACCCGCGCGAAACAGCTCGGTGCCAGAGCCTTGGCGGCTCCAACGGCTGGCAACGCCGGAGGCGCGCTGGCCGCTTACGCCGCGGCAGCGGGGCTCCCAGCAGTTATCGTGATGCCTGCGGATACTCCTGTGGCCAACGTGATGGAGTGCCAGGCTTTCGGTGCCAAGGTCATAAAGCTAAACGGATTGATTTCCGATTGCGGCAAATACGTTGCCGAACACAAGGACCGCGAAGGCTGGTACGACGTCTCCACGCTGAAAGAGCCGTATCGCGTGGAAGGCAAAAAGACCATGGGCTACGAGCTGTGGGAACAGTTCGAAGGGAAACTCCCGGACGTCATTCTGTATCCCACCGGTGGTGGAGTCGGCTTGATCGGCATGTGCAAAGCGTTCGACGAAATGCAGGAAATGGGCTGGATTGGGGCCGCGCGCCCGCGCATGGTGGCTGTCCAGGCAGAAGGTTGCGCGCCTATCGTCAAGGCTTGGGAGGCGCATCAAAATTCCGCCGAGTTTTTCAAAAATGCCGCGACTATTGCTTCCGGCTTGCGCGTTCCCGGCCCGCTCGGCGATCTTCTGATCTTGAGCATGCTCCGCCAAACCAAAGGCACGGCGCTTACCGTCACCGACGATGAGATGCTTCTCGCCGGAAGGGAACTGGCTTCTCTCGAAGGCATCTTCGCCGCGCCGGAAGGAGCCGCCACAGTGATTGCCGCACGCAAGCTCGCCGCCTCGGGCTGGATCAAGCCGCACGAATCCGTCGTGCTCTTCAATACCGGCACTGGCTATAAATACGCCGAAGCCTGGCAGCGCGCACTGCAATCCGCGCAACCGGTCTAACTCCATGGCCACCCGCAGACTCTATTACGATGATTCTTTCGAAAAAGAATTCACCGCGCGCGTGGTGAGCTGTGATCCTGCCTTGATTCTCGCTTCGCCCGAAGCCAAAGCTCCGGCATGGGAAGTCATACTGGACAGCACGGCTTTCTATCCCACGTCCGGCGGCCAGCCGCACGATTCGGGCAAACTTGGCGATGCCAATGTTTTCGATGTCCGCGATGATGGAGAAGAAATCGTCCACCTTGTCGATCAGCCCATCGAAACTGGCGAAGTGCAAGGCTGCATCAACTGGCCGCGCCGCTTCGATCACATGCAGCAACACACCGGCCAGCATCTTCTCTCGGCCATGTTTCAGGAACGCTTCGGGCTTCCCACCGTTTCCTTCCAT
>Ga0210384_10007152_pt1 | contig 11795 bp, 9 predicted proteins | sample IncBWH2MmetaG_FD_160574 | JGI IMG/M metagenome (GOLD analysis project Ga0210384, IMG submission 160574) | Forest soil microbial communities from Barre Woods Harvard Forest LTER site, Petersham, Massachusetts, United States - Inc-BW-H-2-M | ecosystem: Environmental > Terrestrial > Soil >...
AACAACGTCCTGGACCGGCCTCAAAGTGGTTGCAATGTCGACGAAAGAACCGTTTACACGGAATCCGCGACGCCAGCCCAGTGCGCCGATGGTCGCCGGATGAAGATCGGTGAGGAAGATCGAGCCACCTGGACGCAGAAGTCTGCGAATTTGTTGCGCGAAAACGGCGGAGTCTTGCAGGTAGCTCATCAAGAACGAACACAAAATCAGGTCAGCCGAATACCGGGGCAACGGAATGTTGCTGCAATCTGCCAACACGAGATTTGCAGCGCTTCCGAGCTTTCGCCGCGCTTGCATCAACATCTCGGCGGAGAAATCCACACCAACCAATGAACGAGGCTCTTTCGCTGCGAGCTTTGCCATCCAGCGGCCGGTGCCACAACCAAGGTCGAGGACGTCCAGTCCTTCGACCTGGGGCAGAAGTCGGTCGAGGAAGCGTTCCTCCAGCGAGAGCATCGGGTTGGGCTCGGCGTCATAGACAGACGACGCCAGGCGATAGCCATCTCTCGGAGAGACGCCTGTCGATGGAACTGCCGCGGAGGCCCTGACGTCCGAGCCGACTACAGGCTTTCGGCCTTCGGTTTGCGAAGATTGATGAATTGGTGCGCCCAACGGAGTTCCTTTGGATGTGCGTAGATTCGCGCGGCATAGCGCCACGCGCTGAGAACCTTGAGCAGAGCGCGGCTCCAGCGTGGAGCGCGGATGTCCTGCACTGTGGGCCATCGTGAACTGACCACGGTTTCGAAATTGTCGATGAGATCTTTTGTCTTGCGGGCGAGCCACGGGGTGTTTGGATTAATGCGTAGTGTGTAGTCCATCCAGCGCTTCGTGGCCCATTCGTCGGGAGTGGTGGGGAAGGCAATCTGTCCGTCAATGTTGCCGTACATGGCGGTGCGCTGCGGAACCGGCGTGTAGTGATACATGATGATTTCGGATTTCGGGTTGATACGCTTGATAGTGCGGATAAAACCGAGCGTTTCGTGGGTGTCGCGTTCCGGATCACGTGGATTTCCGATGACGAAGGAAAACTCCGGAATGATATCGAACTGGCGAATGCGTTTTGCCAGATTCAGCGTTTCCTCAGTGGTGATGTCCTTTTCCATCTCCTTGAGGACCCAATCCGAACCGGATTCGGCGCCGAAAAAGATCATGGTGCAGCCTGCGCGCCGAATCGCGGCGAGCGTTGCGTCAGAGTATTTATTTACGATATCGATGCGCGCTTCGCACCACCACTGCAAGTTCAAAGGCGCGATGCGCTCGCAGAGCTCCAAAGCGTGGTCTTCGCGGAGGAAAAAGTTCATGTCGTAAAACTGGACCGAATCCGCCCCGTACTGCGTGACCACGTGGCGCAGGATGGCCGCGGTGCGTTGCGGATTCTCCATGCGCTCGCGATTGCCGTAGGCCGCGTGGATACCGCAGAAACTACAACGGAAGGGGCATCCGATACTGGCGTGGTGCACGGCGGTTCGCTTGCCAAAAAAAGAGGGGCGCAGATATTTCTCGACGGGAACTCTGTGGAACGGCGTCCAAGGGAATGCGTCCGGGCCTTTCATCGGGCGCTCCGGGTTGTGCCGGTGAAGGCCGAAGACGTCTTTGAAGGAGAGACCGGCGATCTGGTCGAACTTTTTCTTGCCGCGAAGGGCGTCCAGGAGCTCCAGGAGCGTGTCTTCGCCCTGGCCGCGTACAGCGTAGTCAACGTAGCGCGCGTTTAGCGTTGCGTCGCTATAGATCGAGGGAAAGTAGCCGCCCCAAACGATCGGAACCTTCGGATGGAGGCGCCGAATCTCGCGGCAACTCTCCACCGCCGCGGCCATCTGGGGGCCAGGCATCACCGTTACACCCAACATCTCAACTTCGCGTTGCTGCAATAGCCGCAGAATTGTGCCCGTGGGATTGTCGTCCAAATTCCCATCAACGATTTCGTAATCTTCCCTGCCCTCGAGGACGGCGCCGAGAGCCAGAACCGACAACGGTAAACGCCTGTTGCGAGGTCTTGTAGAACGCGGGTTATACAGAATAATCATTGCATCCTCGGCTTGAAGTCTCGGGTCCGCAAACTGCGCGGTGCTACTTGTCGCTCGGCCGCGATCACGATCACCTTTTCTCAAATTCCAATAAGACGTGATCCCCAACGGCGCGCAAAACCGGCCAAGCCGAAAAGACTCTGTCCATCGCCTGCAGCCGCGCCAGGATAGTCGTACGCTTTCGGGCCCACGATTCCACATAGGACGGCGGAACAAATAAGCCAATGGCGCGGGCAGATCGCAGCTGGAACCATGGCGAGAATAAACTGCGCAACCGTGCGATTGTCAGGTACCAAACGGGCACGGTGATTCCGTCTAGGTTGGCGAGCGCACGACCGCGAACGCGTCTGAATGCCTTGGTAAGATTGCCGTGGGAGCCATACCACGCGACCTCCCACAAGCACACTCGCGTCGACACGCAGATGAGCGCGACCGCTCGTGGTTTTAGGACTTGTCGAAGCTTCCTTGCTACTTGTGACGGATCAGCAACGCAATTCATTCCCGAGAAGTTCGATAACACTCCGTCGAAGGGGGCGCTTTCTGATAGCGCATCTACATCTTCGTTTCTGAGTACCCGGAATCGCAGAGACGCTCCCGGCGCTTCTAGTGACTTGCGGCGTTCGGCGACTTGAATCATGCGCGCGGACGCATCGCAACCCACTACCGAGACTCCGTGCTTTGCGAGGAACAAAGCGTCCTCCCCCGTGCCGCAGTTCAGATCGATAACGCGATGTCCTGGACGAAACACTTTCGCCAGTGAGTTCCAGACAACTTCACGTTGCGCTCGGCCGATCGAGGTTTGGGTGAAGGTCTCGTCGTAGGTGTCCGCCATGCGATCAAACGCAGCAGACGCGCCATAGTCGCGGAGTGAGGTGACCTGCATCACGCCTCTACCGCTTCCGTGGATGCGTACAAGCTTTCGCGCGCCACTTGAATGCGCATCCGCAGTTCCGCTTCCGCGGCACTTGTTGTTCCGCCGCGTTCCAGACGCGCGAGCTGAACTTCATCGCGAAGAAGGCGGTCAGCGAATTCATAGAATCGGGCTGGCCGACGGCCCCGCGTCACGATTTCCCGGTCGGAGGTCTCGCGCCAGGGTTTGAGCTGAACCAGAGAGTCAGCAACACTCTTGTAGTACGGTGTGCCTTTGATGGGGTAAGCAATCGTGGTGAAGAAAATGTCAGGGTCCGAGCGCTTGACGTGCTGGATGGTTGCTTCTATGTCCTGTAACTCTTCGCCTTCATAGCCCCACATCAGGAACATGCCCGTTTGGATCCCTCGCACTTTGCATGCGGAAACCGCGGTCTGCACCTGTTCGACGGTAACGCCGCGATCCATCGAGTTCAGGATCCGCTGCGAGCCGCTCTCGGAGCCGATCCAAACGCGAAAGCAACCAAGCTCAGCGAGAAGGTCGACGACTTCGTCGTTTAGACGGTCGGCTCTGGAAATGCACTCAAACGGGACGCGCAAGCCACGACGCCGCATTTCCGCGGTGTACTGGCGTAACCAGCCGTGGTGAATCGTGAAGACGTCGTCCGCAATCCAAACCATATCGGGCTGATAGGTCGAAAGCAGCCACTCGACCTCATCGACGACCGCCAGGGCCTTACGGCGGCGGTGGGTCATGCCAAAAACCTGGTGACTGCACCACTTGCAGCGATACGGACAACCGCGGGCGGTGATGAAAGAGAGCGAACCCTGGCCGTGAGCGTCGCGCCAAGTCCGCACATATCGCATCACGTCGATCGCGTCTCTCGCCGGCCATGGCTGAGCGTCAAGATCGGAAATTTGAGCGCGAGGGGGTGTTTGGCGGACCTGTCCATCTGCGCTGAGAAACGCGATCCCGTTAACCTTGGCGAGCGCAGCATCGGAAGACTGTCCCAGAGCGGGAAGCAACTCCTCGATGGTAATCTCGCCCTCGCCGAGGACGACCACGTCGGCTCCCGACTCGAGATACTCGCGGACGTAGGCGCCGGGTTCCGGGCCGCCGACGATCGTCTTCCAACCTGCCTGCCGTGCGATCCGAACGATCTCGACGACCTTCTTGCGCGTCATCAAATTCGCATATACACCCAAAACGGAAGGACTCTCCGTTTGCAAGTGTCGCGTTAGATCTGCAAAGGTCGAGAAGGTCGTGTCAAAGACCTGCACGTCGAATCCTTTGTTTCGCAAGTGCGAACAAATATAGAGGATGCCCAGCGGCACGTAGGGCTTCATGATCTTCAATTCTTTCGGATCATCGTAGAGAAAATATCCGTGGGTGAGGAGAAGGTCGGCCATTTCAAGCTTCTCCAGTGGAATTCACGAGTCCATGAAGGGCGACCAGCTGGGGTGGACGTCGTGAGTCGCAAAAGGCGCTGGCATTTTCCGCTTCGGTGAGGTCGGTCGCGTCCGCGTTGCGGCTGATCGGTTCCAGCAACCCTACGCGCTTCCACAACCGGGCAAGCTCCCGATGTTGCTGGCCGTCGGCGCTCGCCTTCCAGGAATCCACCTCCGCGTGCAGCGCATCGCGAATCTCGCGGTAGAACGTATCGGTGTAAGCACCTTTAAACATCACGCAGAGATCGTCGCTGTCCGCCCAATTTTGCTTTGGCCCGAGTTGCTGGCGCACACGATCGTAGAAACGCGTGTTTGGCAGCGGGTAGGAGAAGGAGACACCAATATCGTCCGGCCGCGTCTCGCGAACCAGCACAATGGTTTTCTGGATGTCTTCCCAGGTTTCGCCCGGATATCCGAATTGGAGGAAATAACAAGCGCGGATGCCTTCTCGGCGCAAGTTCTCTCGCGCGTAGACAACTTCCTCGACTTGAAGGCCTTTGTCCATTGCATCCAGGATCTTTTGGGATCCGGACTCAACTCCCATCCAGACTTCCGCGCACCCCGCTTGCTTCAATGCAGCCACGGTGTCAGCAGTTAGCAGATCGGCACGGGCCTGAATTTTGAACGGAACAGCGGCGTCTCTCTTTTTTACTTCAACAGCGAACTGCTGAGTCCAATGCCGGTTCAGGGCGAAGATGTCATCCGCGAACCATAGATGCCCCGCGCCATAGATCTGCTTAAGGTGTCGCATTTCCTCGGCGACTTCTGCAGCAGGACGCGCATGGAAGATGTCTCCGAAGATCGGCTTGGCGCACCAGTTGCATCGGAACGGGCATCCGCGGCTGGCGATTAGATTGAGGGAAAATGCCCCGTGCGTGCCGCACCAGGCTTCCCGGTATTTCTGGATGTCGATTAGATCGCGGGCGGGAAGCGGGAAGCCGGCAAACGGGCGAGTGGGTGCCGGCGCCCGCTTCTCAAGCACTTGCTTAGAACCCACGCGTTGCAAAGCGGCTACTCCAGGTACCTGGCGGCAATCCCCTCCATCGCGAATGGCTTTCACCAGTTCAAGCAAGCTGTGCTCAGCCTCACCGATCAAGACAAATTCGCACCCCTGACGGAGATAGTCGATCGCATGGTCAGTGGCGTCGGATCCGTGCACGATCACCCGCGCTCCCGCTTTGCGCGCTTCGTCAATCATCGAGAACGCGACTTCTCGCATGCGCGTCAAGCACATCTTGGTTAGAAAGTTGAAATCGTCTTCGTAGATCGCAACGATCTTGGGGGTGTTGCTGAGGAGCGCCTTGCGAAACCCTGACTCCGGTTCCTCCAGCATGGGATCAAATACGGCAACGGAAATTCCGTACTGGCGCAAGACGCTGGCCGCGTACAGAGTTCCGAGAGGAGGATAGGGCTGCATCTTCCGCACTTGCTTGCGGTCATACGGCAGGTGATAGGAATGCGTTAGCAGGACATCAGCCACGGGACCTTCCCAGAAAAGCAGGTATTCGGGTTGACGCGAGTCTCAGCACAACTCGCTGACCTCGGTACTAAGCGGTTGACCGGTGAGTAAGGACCGACGCGTCACGATGCGTTCAAAGGAACGCGCAACCCAAAGCTCCCACGGAAACGAATATTTGTTCGAACGAATGCGCCACCGCAGCGGGGCGCCGAGTACCCGACGCAGGCCTTGCCGCAGGCTGGGATAGTTCGTGGTGGCCTTGCGCAGCTGATTGTTCAACAGGAAGAATTCCAGCATTTTGCGCAAGCGCGCGAGCTCTTCGCCCTGAAGCCACGGCAAGACGCTCTTGCCCAGGGGGAGATCGACCCATTCCTGCAGAGATTGCGGCTCTCGCATCCCCAATTCGCGGAGCTGCGGCCAGATGGGAATTCCAGGATACGGCGTAAAAATATTCGGCGAGAAGCTGACGTTCCAGAATTGCCTGGCGATATCGCTCATGGTGCGCAGCGTTTCCACACGATTGGCTTCGGTCTCGCCGGGATACCCGAAAATGAGATTGAAGGTAACGTGGATCCCGCCAAGGGCCGCCTTTCGCGCGGTCTCATACATTTCGTTGAGGTGCTGATGCCGTTTATTCATGAGCTTTAGAACATCAGCAGAGGTAGATTCCGTTCCGAATCCCATGTGAGAGACGCCGCTCTCGCCAAGCATGCGGACATCATCGTCACTCATGCGACAGAGGAAATCTGTGGAGGCCTGGAACGTCCAGTTGAACCGCAGCTTCGAATCGAGAAAGCCCTGCGCAATCTCGACCGCTCTTCGCCAATCTACAGGAAGATTCGAATCGAGCATGGCGACTTCTTCGATCTTGTAGCGTTCCACCAGACCCGTAACTTCACGAACCACCCGGTCGGCTGAGAGGGCGTTGAATTTGCGTTTGTAAAAGACCATGTCGGTGCAGTAGTTGCACGCGTAGGGGCAACCGACACTGGTCGCGTAGGCAAGCTTTCTCACTCCACAGATGCGTTCGTAGGCATCGAAGTCCGTCAAATGAAAAGCTGGCATCGGAAGATCGTCAAGTAAGGCGGTACGTCGTTCCGGAGAATGCTGGGTCAAACCGAACGGTTTGGATGAAACGCCTGCAACATCATTGAAGGCTTTTCCGTCGGCAAGCCTCTGCGCAATTTCCAATAGCGTGAGTTCGCCCTGACCACGGACAACGGCGTCCACGTAGCGTTCATTCAGCGTCTGCCCGGGTACCAAGCTCGGATGCCAGCCGCCAAAAATCACGGGGCATTGGGGGTTTGTCTGTTTGACCAGCTTCGCGATGCGCACGGCGCCACGAATCATCGGCCCTGTCAGCACGGATATGCCCAGGCACAACGCGTCCTGAACCTCACGCAGGACTCGCTCTTCCCAGTCCCGAGCAATTGCCGCATCGACAATGCTGACTTCAAAACCCGCTGCCAGAAGCGGCGAAGCCAGACTGAGAAGACATAGCGGCGCGCTCAGGGGCGGTCCGTCGTAGGGCGGATAAAACAACACTACCTTGCGGTTGGCTAACACGCGGCACCCGAAGTTGCCGGCTCGAGGCGTTTCGCATCTACAGCCGGCTTTGCGGCCGCCACCTTGCGCTTCAGCTTTTCGTTGAGCCACAGCTCGACGGGAAAGGTGTATACATCGTGGTCGAGCCGCCAACGCGCCGGAAACGAAAAGGATTTCTGGATCAACCTTGTCGAGCGACTGCGGGTGTCCGCACTGATCGGGATACGATCGAATGCCAATCTCAAGTAGTCACGCATCACCTGAAGGCGCCGATGTTCTCCGCCCCTCAACCAAGGTAACGTCGTGTAGCGAGGGAAGAACTCCGCCCAACCCTCGAAAGAGCTGGGCACTTCGATTCCATACTCCTCCGCGTGCTGCATGACAGGCGCGCCCGGGTATGGAGTGAAGATGTTGGTCCAGAATTCCGCGCCGGGGTGACGCCGGCACATGTCCATGATGAAATCGATCGTCTGCCTTCGCTCGACTGGCCCTTCGCCTGGGTAGGCAAAAATGATATTGAACGAAGGACGAATGTCCGCCGCCAGGCAACGTCGCGCGGTTTCGTAGATCGTCTCGAAATTCTGGAACCCTTTGTTCATGAGCTTCAGCATTTTTTGCGAGCCGGATTCCGCGCCGTGGCAGATTTGTTGGAGGCCGGCGCGGCGAAGCAGTTTTAGATCTTCGACGCTCAGACGTGAGGTGAGATTTGTGGTCGCTTGAATACTCCACCGAAAATTGGCTCCCGCGCGGACCAAGCCGTCGGCGATCAAACGGGCGCGATCCAGATCCACGAGAAAGTTGTCGTCGACCACCCACAATAGTTCCAGTCCATAGCGCCGCGTGAGATCCACGGTTTCTTCCACGAACTGACCGGCGGAAAGTGCATTCCATTTGCGCCCGTAGACGCCGGCATTGGTGCAATACGAGCAGTTGTAGGGGCAAGCCAGGCTCGAAATGTACATGGCCCATCGCCGGCCACAGACGCGCTCGTACGCGTCGAAGTCTGCGATGTGGTAGGCCTTTGGCGGAGAATCAACGATCGGCCTTAGTGGCCGCTCTGTCGTAAAGATTAGTCTTCCATCGCGCTTGAAGCCGATACCTGGAACCAAGTCGAGAGGTGAGTGATTTTCCAGGTGCTGTACAACGTCCAAAAGTGAATCCTCTCCCTGCCCCTTCACGACGATATCGATATAGTCGGCTTCCAGCGTCTGTTTCGGCAGCAAGGAAGGATGCCACCCGCCAAGAATTACGGGGAAATCAGGATTCCACTCTTTCACGGCTCGAGCAATTTCGACGGTCTCCCGGATCATCGGCCCAGTCACGAGCGAAATGCCGAGGCAAACGGCGTCCTTCACTTCTTCCAAAACTCGTTTCTTATAGTTTGGCGTGATCGTGGAGTCGATCAAGCGGATGGAATAACCCGCGCGTAACAGTGGCGTGGCAACTGCCAGCAGGCCCAAGGGTGCCGTCGCATCGCTGCTGGCAAACGACGGAAAGAAAAAAACAACCTTCTTCGACATTCGCGCGTTCCGTATCCTTCTACCTTTTCGAACTACCTTTTCGAACTTAAAGTTTGGGCTCCAGAGGCGTGTCACGGCTATGTCACCGGGCTGTCATTTGTTCGCTAGCATCGTTCACGGCGCCTGTTTTCGCGTTAGAGTCGAGAACAATATGGCTAAGCTGCACCTCATTAATCGAGCGGCGCTGCCCTTGCACTCGGATCTTCTGATAGCGGGCGCACACTGCGCATTTGCGACGAACTCGGAGCAGATCCTTGCGTCGGTGAACCGTTGGCGTTGTCCTGTCCGGCCACGCTCGGAGCACACATTCGAAATGAATGTGCTTCTTGATTCGTCGCTCCCGTCTGATCGCGACGTGCTGACCCAAACGCACTTTCGGGGGCTTCATCACCTGGTTTTCGCAGTGATTGGAGCCTACGAACTCTTCGTGTTCGACCTGTTGCGCAAACGAGTTGTAGGCGCGGTCTCGCAAGCCTCGGCAACAGACAGCGCGTTCTGGAATTCGCATTGGCTGCCGATCACCGTTGGAGTGATGGGAACCACCGTGGGAGCGGTGCCGGTGCATAGTGCGTGCCTGGACCGCGACGGCCGGGGCCTGCTCATCGCGGGCGTTTCAGGCGCCGGAAAATCAACGCTCTCGGTGGCTCTGGCGCGGTGTGGATTCGCGCTGGTTTCCGATGATTGGACCTACATTTCCAAGGAAGCCGATGCCTTGATCGCGCATGGAATCGATGCGCCCGTGAAGTTGCTGCCCGATGCGATTCAACATTTTCCTGAGCTCGCCGGGCACACGCCGAAAACGTGGTTTAACGGTGAATTGGCGTTCGAGGTTGAGCCGAAAGCATTTTGCGAAAGCGGCGCGGGGTTGCGTTCGCGTCCTCATTGGCTAATGTTTCTCGAACGAACCACCTCACGCGGCTGCGACTTTACGCCGTGCAGTCCCGATGACGTGCAGGCATTTTTTGAGAGCAGTGCAGAACGCCTTCCCCACCAAGTACCGAATGCATCCGCCGAACGCTCCGCCGTGATTCGATCTATTGCGGCGTGTCGAGCCTGGCGTGTGCGAACCGGCGAGTCGCCGCAAGGCACCGCCGACGCTATCCGTCAATTCTGCGAGAGCAACTGAGGTGTTTACTCCTGAGCTTGTTTCCTACCGAGACCCGCTGGATTTATTGCGTCGATTCGCTCCGACGCCGTTGAAGGCCCAGGTTTATCTGGAGTTCGCGAATGTTTTGATGGAGACCAACGACTTGAGCTTCCTTTCATCCTTGTCTCAGCTTGGTGTTCGGGAGCCTTCTTCACCGACATGCCTTTGGAAAATCGTTCGGGACATAGATGTTCGAGGCGCGATCGTAGAGGCATCGATTGTTATGGCGGGAAGCGTAATCGCCTATTCCATGGGACCCGCGTGCTTGATCGGAGCTGACCGGGAGCGTGGCGAGATCCTCGCCTTCATTGGGCGTGACGTGGATACGCGCCCTTTTCAGGACTCGATCCTACCCACGCTCATCCGCTTGACGCGGTTCGTCACACGCAAACAGGAAACGCCAATCATGACGCCTGGCACGGAACTCCCGATAGGAGGCCAGTGCAATGCGTGACCGAGATCTTCGCGTGCTCCTTCTATCAGCACTGAGACCTGCTCCCGATTTTTCACGGTTGGCGGTTCTGCGTCACTGCAGCGTGCCCCAGCTTCACAAGCTATTGCGCTGGCTCGATCAAAGTGGCCTCGCACTATATTTCTTCACTCAGTTACGAGACCACCGGGCTCTTGATAACGTTCCCGAGCAATTCTCCGGGGCTCTCGAGTACCGTCTGGAGGCCAATCAGGAGCGCACTCGTGCAATGCTTTCAGAGTTTCAGCGCCTGGTCGAATCCTTCCACCGGAACGACGTTATATTTTGCGCGCTTAAAGGCGTTACGCTGACTCCCGAATTCTGCCGCGAGACCAATTTGCGGCACCAGACCGATTTCGATTTTCTTATCGCGGAGAACTCGCTCGAGAAGGCAAAAAATGCCATGCGTTCCTGCGGTTACGAACAGCAAGAAACACGAGAAGCCGGCGAGCTAACTTTCGCAACTCCGCTCGCACATGTACCCTCTCCGAACGATAATATTTATGTGATACCCCGACATCGAGAAGTCGATCTGCTGACCAGTCTCTGCCAGCAGAACCACGGTGTGTCGATCGACACTGGCTTGGGCTCTTTTGACAGCGTCGAAACGAAGACGTTGCACGGCCTGTCGTTCCCGACCCTACCCACAGAAGAGATGTTTTGCCTCCAGGTGATGCACGCATTCCAGCATTTGCTGGGATCATGGGTGCGGGTGTCCTGGTTATTTGAGATCGGTTACTTCATCGACGGGCACTGCGGCGACTCCGATCTGTGGGGGGCAGTTATGGAGCGAGTCGGACCAGACCCAAAAGCTCGAAACGCCTTCGGGCTCATTATCTCGTTGACCAAGACGCTTTTCCCCCGTCAAATTCCACGATTGCTCGAGGACTGGTGTCTACGACCGTTGTCGCCCCGCATCGAAGCCTGGGTTACACATTTCGGGCTGAAGACGGCTGTCTCTGATCTTGACGGCACCAAATTGACACTTTTTGTCCATTCGGAGTTCGTCGACGATCGAGAATCGTGGAATTCGTACCTAAGAGATAGAATTTTCCCGGTCGGACGGCGGTCATCCATTGGTGCGGCCATGACTGCGGACCCTGGTACTCGAATCAAGCTTAGGGTGTCAGAATGGAGGCACGCAGTGTGTCGGGCGATGTTTCATACGCGGAGCCTATTTTCCTTGCCCGTCGATGCGCTCCGCTGGAACTATGCTCTGCGTTTGGTGGAAAGGCAACGAGTTCCCGGGTTGCCGGCTCTCAGCAGGCAAGTACCAAGCGCCTCAAAATATTCGACCGATTGATTACTCTTTTTC
>Ga0210384_10007153_pt1 | contig 11793 bp, 13 predicted proteins | sample IncBWH2MmetaG_FD_160574 | JGI IMG/M metagenome (GOLD analysis project Ga0210384, IMG submission 160574) | Forest soil microbial communities from Barre Woods Harvard Forest LTER site, Petersham, Massachusetts, United States - Inc-BW-H-2-M | ecosystem: Environmental > Terrestrial > Soil >...
GGTGATGGCAACAAACTTCTTGAGAAGCATCTCCGAGTACAGGGTGTAGGAGACATCCAGATCAAGTTGCATCGTCCTGTGGACGGTGAGATCAAGACAGTCACGGTGAAGCGCGAATGCAATCAATGGTACGTATGTTTCTCGGTCAAATGCGAACCGAAACCTCTTCCTGTGCTGAACAATGAAGTCGGCCTAGATGTTGGACTGGAATCATTCGCGGTTCTATCGAATGGTGAATCAATATCTAATCCCCGGTGGTATCGAGGCGCCGAAGCAAAACTCCGACGAGCGCAACGCAGGGTTGCAAGACGCAAGAAAGGATCCCACCGTCGGCGCAAAGCCGTCGCGTTGCTACAGAAAATACACGCTCGAATCTGGCGGCTACGAAATGAGTTTCAGCACAAGCAGTCTTTTAAACTGATTCGAGACTTTGGAACAATCGCCATCGAAGACTTGAATATAAAAGGGCTCGCTGGCGGAATGCTTTCCAAGTCAGTACAGGATGTCGGATGGGCTTCCTTCTTCTTAAAGATTGCGTACAAGGCTGAAAGCGCCGGTCGCAATCTGATTAAAGTCAACCCATCAGGGACGAGCCAAACATGTATTTGCGGTGCTACAGTTCGCAAACTTCTTTCGGACAGAGAGCATGTCTGTATCGAATGCGGATTGGTTGCACCACGAGACATGGTATCGGCTCAAGTAATTTTACAAAGGGCTAGGATAAGCCCTTCAAACCGTAACGTAGAGGCAGTTAGCTCATGCGTGGTTTGAGAAGCCGTCGCGTTCACGCGACGGAGAAGTCACAAAGTCAGAGTTGTATACAAGTTCTCTCCACGACAAATGAGCGACGGTGGTGGCAGCCGCGGGGGACAAATTACACACTAGAAGGAGAGCGAGAAGCAGGCACAGGGCGCGATTGGAAGGCATTTGCCAAGTCCCCGATTCAACTTCCGGAATAAAAAGACAAGATACCACCTTTGGGGTTATCGGAACTTAGGACAAGTACGCCGAAAGGGTTCCCTTTCGGCGCGGAACCCCGCAGTCTCGCACCAGGGTGGGTCCGCCCGTATCTTGATGCAGCGCCGAAGAATCGGATTCTGAGGCGCCGGCACGCTAGCTTTTCTTCGCTGGCAATTTGAGCTAACCTGTCCGACATTGAGCCTTTGGCGGGTGGGAGGGATTCGCTTTTTCACCAAAGCTTTTCACCACAGCAGAATGAAGGAGGCAATAATCATGAGAAATGCCAAACCAATTCCAGAGGGTTATCACACGGCGACACCTTATCTGATCATTAAGGACGCTGCCCAAGCCATCGAGTTTTATAAGAAAGCCTTTGGCGCGACGGAATTGATGCGTTTTGCGCAGCCAGATGGGAAGATCGGGCACGCTGAGATCAAGATCGGCGATTCGCATATCATGCTGGCTGATGAGTTTCCGGAAATGGGGGCGCGCAGTCCGCAGTCCCTCGGTGGCTCGCCGGTGAGTATCCTTCTTTACGTCGAGGACGTGGACGCACAGGCTAAACAGGCGATTGCTGCCGGTGTGAAAGTGGTAAGGCCGGTGAAGGATCAGTTCTACGGAGACCGGTCCGGCAGTTTTGAGGATCCCTTCGGACACCAATGGCACATTGCAACACATGTTGAGGACGTGGCGCCGGACGAATTGCGCAAGCGCGCCGCTGCTGCGGGCCGAGGCTAGTAGAGTTGAGCACTGTAGGGGTCGGTGATGAATCGTCAGTGAGCCGAGTCCCCGCCTAGTCTATGTCGATAGTCGGAAGGCTGCTACGCGATACGCCGCAGCTCATCGAGGGACCAATCACGTCAAAATCATTCCCTTTCGTCCTGGGATTGGCGCCACGTCACCACAATGACCAGCTCACGAGAGTGACAACCCACCTACCGGCCTGCTTTCGCAGTATCCACAGATGGCTTCCAAGGGCTTGTCTGGGGTGGAACTTTCCCTCAAGGAAGAGGTGGTTTTGTAATTCGTGGTCAAGTAAGCAATCTCGTTTGAACCTCGAATACGACGTTCAGTAATCTCAACGCTGTGAATTCTCGTTGTCGCGCGGGCCATCCAAGCTGAAACTGCCGCACATCCGAGCAGAGGCTTCGCGTCCGGCGCCCACAACTCGATGTCAAGAGCGCACAACGCCATCAAGCTGTGATCCTCTCCTGCGATTTCGAACTCGATCCACCTTGAATGGATCTGTTCAATCTCTCGGACGGCATCTTCGGGGAGTCCGTTCACACATCGGACATCGTTAGCAGATGCGCCCATCTTCCTGCGGGACCATACCCACGGCTCACAGCTATTGGCCCGAAGCAGAGCCAGACTTGGATATAACGCCCGCAATTTCAGGTTCTCGGAAATTGCTCCAAAACCTTTTCCATTTGATCGCGGAGCATTCGTTTTGAGTGCAACGGCAATGCACGCCACTTTGCACGACCCTTGTCAACCCGCTGCAAAACCCTACAGACGAGTTTTGGCGCAATGTCTGCCAGCACAGGTTGCCACAGCTGAAAGAGGCTGCTTAATCTGAAACAAGACTCATCACCAATTCGTCACCAAAACTAGGCCGTTTCTAGCGATCTTGGTGCTATGCGAAAACGGAAAAGCAAGACAGGCAAAGGGATTTAGCTGTTGCACCTCAGAACTGGCAGAGTAGAGGTCTGCGGTTCGAGCCCGCACGGGTCTACGATTCATCTCACTGAATCTACTCAGCGCCGTCAGCCACCTGCGATAGCACCAACGATGAGGAGGGGTTCCCTTCCCGAGGCGACTTCGTCCGGCAGCGGGGTGTCCGGCTGTTGGTGCGAAAGGTCCTCTCCACAGGCGAAGAACCGCAAGAACGGCCGGCGCTTTTGCGTGACGTGATCGCGGATCGCGCCGCGCAGCATGGGGAAGCTCGCTTCGAGCGCGTCGAGCACCGAACGCTGTGTGACCGGACCTTGAATGTCGAGCTCCACTTCGCCGCTGATGCGCGCAAGTCCCCGGAGGTGCGGCGGGAGCTCGACTCGAATCATTGCAGTGTTTGAACCTCTACGGAAAGTACGGCGGGAAGATCCCGGACGATGGGCGCCCAGGTGTCGCCGGCGTCGGGCGATGCATACACCTGGCCTCCGGTAGTGCCGAAATACACGCCGCATTTATCGAGTGAGTCCACGGACATCGCATCGCGCAGCACGTTCACGTAGCAGTCGGCTTGCGGCAAGCCTTTGGTGAGTGCTTCCCACTCGTTCCCGCCCGATCGGCTGCGGTACACGCGCAGTTTTCCATCCGGCGTAAAGTGCTCCGAGTCGCTCTTGATCGGGACGACATAGACGGTTTCCGGTTCGTGCGCGTGAACGTCGATTGCGAAACCGAAGTCGGTCGGCAGATTGCCGCTGACTTCTTGCCACAACTCGCCAGCATTGTCGCTGCGAAGAACGTCCCAGTGCTTCTGCATGAAGAGCACATTCGGGCGCGAGGGGTGCATGGCCATGTGGTGAACGCAGTGGCCGATCTCGGCCGCCGGGTCTGGGATGTACGGGGAACGCAGCCCGCGGTTGATCGGTCGCCACGTGATTCCGGCGTCGTCGGTGCGGAATGCGCCTGCGGCCGAGATGGCGATGAAGATCCGCCCGGGATTGCTGGGATCCTGAATAATTGTATGCAGGCACAATCCGCCGGCGCCGGGCTGCCACTGGGGTCCTGTCCCGTGGCCGCGGAGACCTGCAAGCTCGTGCCAGGTATGTGCCCCGTCAGTGGTGCGGAACAATGCGGCGTCCTCCACTCCGGCATAGACAGTGTCTGGATCAGTGAGCGAGGGTTCGAGGTGCCAGACGCGCTTGAACTCCCAAGGGTGCTGGGTGCCGTCGTACCACTGGTGCGTGGTGAGGGGCTTGCCGGTCGGAGGGGAACTGTCGTAAACAAACTTGTTGCTCTGGCCCTGAGGCGGTGCGCCAGGGGCCGGCATTGCCTCGCCGCCGGGGGTTTCCCAGGTTTTGCCGCCGTCGCTTGAGCGCTGGATTATTTGGCCGAACCAGCCGCTCGATTGCGAAGCGTATATCCGATTCGGATCAACGGTTGATCCCTTTAGGTGATAGATCTCCCAGCCCGGAAAGTGGGGGCCGCTGACATCCCAGCGCGCGCGCTTGCCTTCCGATGTCAAGATGAACGCGCCCTTGCGCGTACCCACCAGAACCCTGACCTCGCTCATCTCTCCCTCCTGCCTGAGTTTCCGTAGGTGCTTGTTGGCCTTATAGGTGCGCCGACGTTATTTTCCCACATTTGCCTCGCGCAGCGGAGTTCGGCGGTTCCGCGCCAGCGGTCGGGGCACGGGAAAGAATCCTCAGCCGATTCCCGAAGGTCTGCGGTTCGAGCCCGCACATGCCCACCATTTCTGCGTGCTTTTGTTACTCGCTCTTGACCACTTCGCCGCCTTTCATCACGAATTTCACGGTCTCGAGCAAGCGCACATTGCCCAATGGATCGCCGTCCACGGCGATGAGGTCCGCAAATTTCCCCGCCTCGAGCGCGCCCACGCGGTCGCTCCACCCGATCACATCCGCGGCATTCACCGTGGCAGCCTGAATAGACCCGAGTGGCGTCATGCCCATCTTCACCATCACCCCAAATTCATGGGCGTTCAGCCCGTGCGGATACACGGCTGCGTCGGTCCCGAACGCCACCTTTACGCCCGACTGAAACGCGTGGGCCTCGTTCTGTCTTGCAATCGGCAGCACCACCTTCATTTTCTCCACCACGTTTGGCGTAAGCCCCAGCTTCTGGTAATTCTCGAGCAGCCAATCGCCCAGCCAGACCGTTGGCACTAGATAGGTGCCGTGCTGCTTCATGAGTTGAATATCCTCATCATTAATATAGCTGCCGTGCTCGATCGAATCCACGCCCGCCAGCACCGCGAACTTGATGCCAGTGGCGCCGTGGGCGTGCGCAGCCACTTTGCGGCCTAGGCCATGCGCGGTGTCCACGATCGCTTTCATCTCTTCCGGTGAATATTGCGCCAGAGCGGGATTGTCGCCTTCCGACAGCACTCCGCCCGTGGCCATAAATTTGATCACATCGGCGCCGTACTTGATGTTTTCCCGCGTCTTGGCCATCACCGCGTTCACGCCGTCGGCCACTCCGTCGCCGCTCGCGTGATACTGCGGCGCGAGAAAATTTTCGTCACCGTGGCCGCCGGTGATGCTCAGCGCCGGTCCCGACACGAGCATTCGAGGCCCGGGCACATCTCCTGCGCGGATGGCGTCGCGCAACGCAACGTCGGCATACCCTCCCGCGCCCACGTTGCGCACCGTGGTGAAACCGGCCTCCAGAGTCAGCCGCGCATGTTTCGCGCCCAGCAGCGCCTCGCGCGGGTAAGAGGTGTGAAATCCGATTGGTCCCAGCAGAAAAGGCGATCCTGTCAGGTGGGTGTGGCAATCGATCAACCCCGGCAGCACTGTCGCGCGCGACAAATCAATCCGCTTGGCGCCCGCGGGAATTTGCTTCTCGATGTCCGCAGCGTTTCCGATGGACTTGATCTTGTCACCTTCAATCCAGATGATCTGGTCCTTGGCGTAAATTCCGGTGCGCACATCCAGCACTTGCCCTGCTCTCACTGCCACCACTGCCGGCGCGGAAGCCTTCGCTTCCTGTGCCGCGCAAATTCCCGCCGCTGACATCGCCAACAAAATCAGAATTCCCAATCGCTTCATCTGTCCGTCTCCGATCGCTCCCTGAGCATGGCGCGTGGGATTGTATCCTTCACAGCGCTGCTTGCATCGAAATTTTTAATCAGTCCAGACCCCGCGCGCACTGTGGCGTGCTTCATTCGTTCCTGCCCGTGATTTTTCCTTGACACGCCGTCCTTGGCTATGTATGAATATTCATGGGAGTGCATATTAACTCATAGACATTCATGGGCGTCCAGAAACGATATCGCCAGGGTCAGATCTTGAAGTTGCTCTCCGGCCAGCCGGTGGCAAGTCAAGACGAACTGCGCCGCCAGCTGATCCATCTGGGTGTGCGCGTGACGCAGGCCACGCTTTCGCGCGACATGCGCGAGCTTCGCCTGGTGAAAACCACAGAAGGCTACCGCCCGCTCGCTTCGGCCACAACGGAAGAATCCGCGCCTCTTCCCACGCTGGCGCGCGCTCTCAAGGAATTCCTGCTCGATATCCGACCGGCGCAAAACATGCTGGTGCTGAAAACGCCTCCGGGCGGCGCTCAACCGCTTGCCGCCGCCGTTGACAGCGAGCACTGGAAGGAAATTGTCGGGTCGCTTGCCGGCGACGACACGGTTCTGATCATCACGCCTTCACGCACGGCTCGCGCGGCCGTGCAAAAGCGTATCGAGGAAATGCTCCGATGAACGACCCGTTACGGGTCGCCGTTGTCGGAGCTACCGGCTACGCGGGATTCGAGCTAGCCCGGCTCCTTCTTCGGCACCCACACATTGCGCGCCCCACATTCTTTCTCCGCGACGGCCACGCGAATGTCCGCTGCCTCACGGAGCTTTATCCGCAGCTTCGCGGATGGGGCGAAGCGCCGTGCAAGTCGCTCTCCGTCGAAGCCGTGGCCTGTAGCGGCGCGCAAGTTGCCTTTCTCTCGACGCCTCATGAAGCTTCTCTCGAACTCGTGCCTCAACTGCTCGCGGCGAATGCGAATCTGCGCATCGTCGATCTGAGCGGCGCTTTCCGGTTTCGCGAGCCGGAAACTTTCGAGCGCTGGTACAAACTCGCGCCGCCCGCGGCCGACACGCTTGCTTCCGCGGTCTATGGGCTGCCGGAGATTTACGGCCACGCGCTTCGGCAAGCGCGCCTTATCGCCAATCCCGGCTGCTATCCCACTTCCGTGATCCTCGGGCTACGGCCGCTGGTCGAATCCGGATGGGTTAACACGGCGCGCGGAATTGTCTGTGATTGCAAGTCCGGTGCGAGTGGCGCCGGCAAAGAGCCCAAGCGCGAAACCCATTTTGTGGAGGTAAATGAGAATTTCCGCGCTTACGGCCTGTTCACACATCGTCACACGCCGGAAATCTCGGGCCATCTCGGTCTCGCTTCCGAAGATTTCGTTTTTTCGACGCACCTGCTGCCTGTCGAACGCGGAATTCTCTCCACGCTCTACGCCTGGCTCCGCCCGGGGCGGAAGGCGGATGAAATCGAAGCGCTTTACCGCCAGTTTTACGCCGGGCGGCCGATGGTCCGCATTCTTCCGGCGGGGCGGCTACCGGAATTGCAGCATGTGGCGCACACGAATTTCTGCGACATCGGTTTCTCGCTCGACGCTTCGGGCGAGCGGCTGGTGATCGTTTCCTGCCTCGATAATCTCGGCAAAGGCGCGGCGGGACAAGCGGTCCAAAATCTAAACGGGATGCAGGGATTTCCCGAAACGGCGGGCTTACTGTGAGACTGCTTATCAAGGTCGCAGGCGCGCTCCTGGAGCGCGATGAAAATGTTCAGGGCATTGCGCGCCAGATTGCTGAACTCGCGCGCGACGGTCACGAACTCTTGATCATCCACGGGGGCGGAAAGATTTTCACATCCACCCTCGCGCGCATGGGCATCGAGAGCCGGTTCGTCAACGGCCTGCGCGTCACCGATCGCGAAACGCGCGACGTAGCCGTGATGGTTTTCGCGGGGCTGCTGAACAAACGCCTCGCCGGCGCAATTTCGCTTGCCGGCCAGCCCGCCGTCGGCATCTCCGCTTCCGACGCCGCTTCCTTCCTTGCCGAACCCATGCAGCTCGGCGAACACGAGGGAGCTCTTGGCTTCGTCGGTTATCTCACCGAAGTGAATGTGGATTTCCTCCGCTCGCTTTGGCGCGCCGGAACAGTTCCTGTCGCTGCATGCCTTGGACTGGGCGCGGACGGCGAAATCTACAACATCAACGCCGACCACATGGCCGCCGCGGCCGCGGAATTCATCTGCGCCGATCGCCTGATTTTCCTTACCGACGTCGCCGGAGTTCTCGATGGCCAGAAAGTTCTGCGCGCCGTTCGCGGCAGTGAAATTGAACACCTCATCCGCTGCAATAAAATTTCCGGCGGAATGATACTCAAGCTGGAGGCCGCCAAACGCGCCCTTGCTGGTGGCGTTTCCGAAGTTCGCATCGTGGGCGGCACGGCCCCGCGCGCTTTGCTAGCAGCAGCCAACGGGACGCGCCGCCCCGGCACGCGCGTTCTTCCGGTGATTCACGATGCGGCCAAAGCCACTGCTCAGGGAGCCGCTTAAGAAGCATGGCCAAAAAGAACATGGCGAAGAAGGCCGGCTTGTCTGCTGCGCGCATTCATGCGGAAGAAGCGCGCTACCTGATGAACACCTACAAGCGCCCGCCGGTGGTCTTCACGCACGGGCGGGGTTGCCGGCTTTATGATTCGCAGGGCCGAGAGTATCTCGATTTCCTCGGCGGCATCGCAGTCAACGCGCTCGGGCATTCGCATCCGCGGCTGGTCCGCGTCATTCGCCGCGAGGCGGGCCGCGCTGTGCACCTCTCGAATTTGTTTCACAATCCTTTTCAAGGCCCGCTCGCGCACAAACTGGCTGAATGGTCTGGCCTCGACCGTGTGTTCTTCACCAATAGCGGCACCGAAGCCATGGACGGCGCACTCAAGCTTGCACGCGCCTACGCCCGCGCGAAATCTTCGCCCGGCGGTGAGCACGGGAAGACGCGCCTGCTGGCGCTCGAAAATTCCTTCCACGGCCGCACGTTCGGGGCTCTCTCGATCACGTATCCAGAAAAATATCGCGAGCCATTCGCTCCGCTGGTTCCCGGCGTTGAATTCGTGCGCTTCAATGATGTGGCGGACCTAGAATCCAAATTCGACGACACCGTCTGCGCCCTGGTGGTGGAAACGATTCAAGGCGAGGGCGGCATCTGTCCGGTGAGTCAGAACTTCTGGCTCGCCGCGCGCTCGCTGGCGGACTGGCACGATGCCGCAATCCTCGCCGACGAAATTCAATGTGGGCTCGGCCGCACTGGGCGGCGCTTTGCCTATCAGAAATTTAATGCGCCGCCCGACATCGTCACTGTCGCAAAGCCGCTTGCGGGCGGATTGCCGCTCGGTGCATTTATCGCCAACGAAAAATTCGCCGCTGCATTTACACCCGGGATGCACGGCACCACGTTCGGCGGTGGGCCGCTGGTGTGCGCCACCGCGCTTGAATTTCTCGCCGTGGTGGAAGAAAAAAACCTGCTCGCAAACATCCGCGAGCGCGGCGCCGAATTGCGCACGGGCCTTGAAGCTATCGCCGCGCGCTTTGATTTCATCCGCGAGATCCGCGGCGAAGGCCTGATGCTCGGCGTAGATTTAACCGTGGACGGCGCGCCTATCGTTCAACAAGCACTCCGCCGCGGCCTGCTGATCAATTGCACGCACGAGCACATCCTCCGCCTCCTCCCGCCTTTCCTCATCGGGCGGCGCGAGGTGGCGGAGTTTCTGGAAATATTTGAAACCGTGCTGGCTCACCCGTCCAGGTCCGCAACACTATCGCTGAAGAAAACCCCCAGCGCCGAAACGCACGCGCGGCCGATTTCCATGGCTGCTTCGAGGTGAACATGAACGCGACCGCCGCACCTGCACCGCTTACCGTCACGAACGACCTCCTGACCGGCATGGAATGGGCCCCCTTGCAAGCGCGCGAGCTCTTCCATCTCGCCGCGGATATCAAGGCTCGCCCGGACCGTTACCGCGGCGGGCTCTCCGGCCGCTTCCTGGCCATGATCTTCGAGAAGCCGTCGCTGCGCACGCGCGTCACGTTCGAGGTCGGCATCGCGAGCCTCGGCGGCGCTTCTGTCTTCCTCGATCACACCACCACACGGCTCGGCGACCGGGAGTCCATTGCCGACGTGGCAAAAAATCTCGAGCGCATGGTCCACGGCATCATCGCGCGGGTCTTCTCCCAGCATTCACTCGACGAGCTTGCGACGCACGGGCGTATTCCTGTGATCAACGCGCTTTCCGACCGCTTCCATCCCTGCCAGGCGTTCTCTGATTTCTTCACGCTCGAGGAACGCTTCGGGAGTCTGCGCGGGCTGAAATTCGCATACGTCGGTGACGGCAACAATGTCTGCCACTCGCTGCTGTCGGTCGGTGCGCGTCTGGGCGCTCATGTTCGCGTCGCTGCGCCCGCCGGATTCGAGCCGGACGCATCCGTGGTCGCCGAAGCCAAGCGTGTGGCGCGCGAAACACGCGGCAAAATCGAAATCCTGCGCTCGCCCGAAGAGGCAGTTGCGGGCGCGCAGGCGATTTACACCGATGTCTGGGCCAGCATGGGTCAAGAACAGGAAGTCGCGTCGCGCCAGGCGACCTTCGCCGGTTATCAAGTGAACGATGTGCTGTTCGCGCAGGCTGCGCCCGAGGCCGTCTTCATGCATTGCCTGCCGGCGCACCGCGGCGCGGAAGTCACCGACTCGGTGATGGATTCCGACCGCTCGATCGTCTTCGATCAATCGCAAAATCGCCTGCACGTGCAGAAAGCGATCCTACTCACGCTGCTCAATTAAGGAGATCGAATTGCCGAAGAAAGTTGTGCTCGCGTATTCCGGAGGCCTCGACACCTCCATCATCATTCCCTGGCTGAAGGAAACCTACCCCGGCTGCGAAGTGATCGCCATGATCGGCGACCTGGGCCAGCGCGAGGATCTTGCAGGCGCGCGCAAAAAGGCCCTGGCCACGGGCGCCAGCTCCGCCTTCATCGAAGACCTGCGGGAAGAATTCATCACCGCCTACATCTGGCCCACGCTGCGCGCCGGCGCTGTGTACGAACACAAATATCTGCTCGGGACATCCTTCGCGCGCCCAATCCTTGCCCGGCGCCAAGCGGAGTTAGCCAAAAAACTTGGCGCTGACGCCGTCGCCCACGGCTGCACCGGAAAAGGGAATGATCAAGTGCGCTTCGAGCTTGCCGTCAAAGCCCTCGCGCCCGAGCTGAAAATTATCGCCCCCTGGCGCGAATGGAACATTTCTTCGCGCGAGGAAGCAATCGCCTACGCGCGCGCCCACCATGTCCCCGTCGAGCAAACTACGAAGAATATTTACAGCCGCGATCGCAACATTTGGCACCTGAGCCACGAAGGGGGCGTGCTCGAAGATCCTTCGAACGCGCCGGAGGAATCCATGTGGCAGTGGGTGGTCTCGCCCGCGAAAGCTCCGGACCAGCCGACTACTGTCGAAATCGCCTTCGAGCAAGGAACCCCGGTCGCCGTCAATGCCAAGAAACTCACTCCGCTCGCGCTGCTCGAGGAACTCAACGAAATCGCCGCGGCCAACGCTGTCGGCCGCATGGACATGGTTGAGAACCGCCTGATTGGCATCAAGTCCCGTGGCGCCTACGAAACTCCCGGTGGGACGTTGCTGATCGCCGCCCATCGCGAGCTCGAATCTCTCTGTCTCGATCGCGAGACGGCCCACTACCAGCAGATGCTCTCGCTTCGGTATGCCGAAATGGTCTATTACGGCATGTGGTTCACGCCGTTGCGCGAATCGCTCGACGCTTTCTTCACCAGCTCGCAGCGCCGCGTCACCGGTTCCGTCGCGCTTTCGCTCTTCAAGGGCAATGTCTCCGTCACGTCGCGCCGCTCGCCACTTTCTCTTTACCGCACCAATCTCGCGAGCTTTACCATGGCCGGATATAATCCGAAAGACGCCGAGGGCTTCATCAATCTTTTCGCGCTGCCCATCACGGTTCTGCAGGACGCGCGCGCGAAAGTCGAGGTCGGATGAGCGCTCCCGAAGACCAGAAGATGTGGGGCGGCCGTTTCGACCGTCCCCCGGACGCTTCCTTCTACGAATTCGAGCGCTCCTGGCATTTC
>Ga0210384_10007155_pt1 | contig 11792 bp, 9 predicted proteins | sample IncBWH2MmetaG_FD_160574 | JGI IMG/M metagenome (GOLD analysis project Ga0210384, IMG submission 160574) | Forest soil microbial communities from Barre Woods Harvard Forest LTER site, Petersham, Massachusetts, United States - Inc-BW-H-2-M | ecosystem: Environmental > Terrestrial > Soil >...
TGCAAGATTTGTGAGAAAATGCTGCAGACTCGAGTCATGGCTGAGCCTCCTTGATTTTGTGATCGGTTCTCGCAGAACCCGATCTAAAGTTATCAGAGGCTCAGCTTTTTTTGTCTAACTTCTCAGATTCTTAATTTGGACAAGAATGGGTCAAAATCTCGAACGCATTGAGAAGGCTTGATTTCCGATCTCCTAATTTCCTCGCACAGCTGCTTACTGAAACCTCAGAAGCATGTACAATCCGGGTTCGACGATCAAGTTTAGGGAGGCTCTGGAATGATTTTGGGCGCGCATGCTTGCTTACATCACCGGAACCGTAGACCAGGAACTTCTACTGAGGAACGAATATCTGACCGCAGAGAGCCGCATCCTGAGAGCCCAAATCAAAGGCAGATTGCTGTTATCCGATGCCGAAAAAGCTACTTTGCCTGAGATCGCCCACCGGCTCGGACGGAAAGTCTTGGAAGGATTGGCGGCCGTCGCGAAGCTGGATACGCTGCTGGCCTGGTACCGAAAGCTCATCGCCAACAAATTCGACGGATCGACGCTTCGCAAATCCTGGGGTCGTCCCAGAGTTGACGAGGAAACCGAGCGGTTGGTGGTGCAGATGGCGAAGGAAAATCTCGGGTGCTATGACCGGATCGTCGGCGCCATGGCCAACCTGGGTCACCGGCTCTCGGATCAGACGGTGGGCAATATTCTCCGCCGCCATGATATTCCACCGGCTCCCGAGCGGAAGCAGGCAACGAGTTGGAAAGACTTTATCCGTGCGCACATGGCGGTATTGGTGGCGACCGACTTCGAGGATCGTGGGATTTCTGCTCCAGGGTGTGCGTGATTGGTGTGTAACCGGTTTGACTCGCGCAATCGCCTTGCGCTTCATCTCCAGGTCCACTTTCGCGTAACGATTCGTCGTGTTTAGTTTGCTCCCTTAACTACTAAGCCGCGCCACGAGCCGTTCGAGTATTTTGACCACACGGGTATTGGCCACTTCGTCGGCGTCGGCAGCGATTTGCTCGGCATCGATGGTAATGAAATTCTGATGGACCCAGGCAGCGCGCGTAGTCTTCTTAGGATCGGCCAGTACAACGGTTTGGACAGTTCATGCGGTGTGCCAATTATGTTGCGCACCGCGGGTTAGGGCTTTTCGTTCCACCACCAGAGCGGGGGAAGAGGCTTCTGCTCGGGATAGATTTCGTCGAGGGTGTTGCCCTGGAAGAGTTCCCCGTTTTTCATCACGTACTCGATCGTATTGGTGTTGTGAATGTCGTCGAGCGGATTCTTATCGAGCACGACGAAATCGGCGAGTTTCCCGGGCTCGATGGAGCCGAGGTCCTGGGCGAAGCCCATAGCTTCGGCGCCGCGGATCGTAGCGGAGTGAAGGACGTCCATGTTGGAGGCGCCGCCGGAAGAAAGTGCCCACATTTCCCAGTGATAGCCAAGCCCCTGGAACTGGCCGTGGCTGCCGATGCAAATCCGGCCGCCGGCCTTGATGATCTTGGCGTCCTGCGCGGCGAGGCGCGGGAAGGCGAGTTCGTCCATGCGTGTCCAGATGCGGCGGCGGCGAGTGCGGTCGTCCACGATATTGTGGGGGAGGAAGCGGCGGACTTTGGGGTCGTCGTGCACTTCCGTAGTTTCGTAGAAGTAGTTTTCGGCCCAGGGACCACCGTAAGCCACGATCAGAGTTGGCGTGTAGAAGATGCCGGAACGCGACCAGAACTGCACGATGTCGTCGAAGAGCGGAGTGATCGGGAGGCTATGCTCGTTACCGCTGAAGCCGTCAATCGCGTGGGTGAGGTCGAGCTTCATGTCCAGCCCTCCTTCGGTCGTGGGCATGACGCCTTCTTTTTTGCAGGCCATGACCATCCACTGGCGCTGCTTGCGATTGCCTACCAGATAGGACTTGAGATAGGTGGTGCGATAGAACTCGCGATATCGGCGGACAACGTCGTCGGCGTCGTCGACAGACTGGAAATCGGTGTCGGGAAAAACGCCGGGGCCGGTGGAATAGGGACGCGGGCCGATGATGTCGCCGGTGTCGATAAGATCCTGATACGCGAACGTATCATTGGTGCCGGTTTGCGGATCGCGTCCCGCGGTTACGCCGTAGGCGAGATTGGCGAGGAAGCTCCAGTTCTGGAGATCCAGAACGCCGCGGCGGATCTCGGTCCAGTGTGGGTGAATATCAATGAAGCCTGGAACGATCGTTTTTCCGGAAACGTCGATGACCTTGGCTCCAGCGGGCACGGTGACACTGCCGCTTTTGCCGACGGCAACGATACGGTTATCTTTGACGGCGATGTCGGCATTTTCGAGCACTTCATCGCCACGCATTGTGATTACGCGGGCGCCCCGCAGGACGGCCTGACCGGAAGGAGTGTGGCGCGGGAACTGGAGGTTGACGGCGATGATTTCGGGTTTCAGCTTGGGTAGTTTTTTCTTGTCGTCGCGTTTTGTGTCGTCTGCGGAAGAAGCTGGTGCGGCAGCGGAGGTGGATGCGGCGGGGGCCGGTTTATCGGTTGATTTGGATTCGTCGCCTTTCTTGGGAGTCTCGAACTCGACTTGCTCGACAGGCAGCCGGAAGAAAGTAGTACCCTCGGCCCAAGTGAGGGTTTTTCCGCCATCGGCAAAGTTCAGGTAGTCTGCGCCGACGTCGGTGATCTTGCGTAGAGGAACGGGCGATTTGGAGAGATCCACGGTGATTGCTTCCACGCCCACGCGTGGAACGGCGAGCAAGTAAATCTGATTGCTGGCCTGCGCGAGGGCCCATTTGCCATCGGCGCTGATGCGGACATCATCGGCGCGCGCACCTTCGGGCTTCTCGGGATCTGGAAACCAAGCTTTGCCGAAGACCCTAATGATGGTGCGGCGGTCGGTGCCGTCATAGCGCAGGGACATGAGGCCATTTTCGGAGTAGACGTAGATGCGATCCGGCTCCGGGCCAAAATGAGGATGGGCGGCGCCGCGCGCGGGAAGGATGAGGTTGGCGTCTCCGCCGTCCGAGGGCAACCAGATGAGATCGAGATTGACGGGGGTGGCGTCCCACTCATCGAATTGCTCGACGTGGCCCTGGCGCGGGCCGCGCAGCGCGACGATGCGCTGGCCATCGGGCGAGAAGTTGACATCGCGATAATAGGCGGGGACGCGAGTGAGCTGCTGGGGACTGCCCTGGCCGTCGGCGCGTGTCTTCCAGATTTGTCCGCCGTCCTGCGTCCAGGTAACGTATGCGATCCACTGGCCGTCCGGCGACCAAGCGGGCATAAATGCACGGGCCGCACCTTCGGTAAGGCGGCGCGGCTTGCCGGCGGGAATGTCCATCACGTAAAGATGGGTAAGTCCTGAGAAGACCAGACGCTTGCCGTCGGGGGATTGCGCGGGTTGCTGGATGAGGCGCAACTGCACGGGGCCTTCGTCAACTCGCAGGGCAAGGTTGAGGTCAGGACCGAGCTCACGAGAGATCTTTGCGGTGAAAGGAATCTCGGTATCCACGCTGGTCGCGACGGAGATGCGATGGATCTTTCCGCCCCAAGCGGCGACGACTTCCTTGCCATTGGGGGTGAAAGCATAATTGGGAAGAAAGTCGCGGGTAAAGAGAGACTCCTGGTCGTCGCGCTGGACGGGGTACTTCAGCCAGTGCTCTTCGCCGTTCTTGAGGTCGCGAATGCGGAGGCCGGTTTCGGTTTCGGTGCGGGTGGCGAAGACGAGCAGGTTGCCTTCCGGAGAGATCTCCGGGCGCATGGCGCTGCCGGGAGAGTCGCTGACAGTGTCCTCGTCGCCAGTGATTAGATTGCGGCGGGTGATCTGGGAGAGAGGAAAAATCACATTGTAAAATCCCTCGGGGCTCTGGCGAGAAGTGTAGTAAAGGAAGCGCCCATCTTTTGAGAGGGACGCGCCGAGCGCGTTGATCCACCGCCGCGGCGACGTATCTGGTTTGGAGTGCGACTTGGTGACCTGCACGCCAGCGCCACCCTTGATGTGATACATCCAAAGTTCAGAAGCGCCGATTGGGAATTGCGTGAAGCGGGAGGTGATCACGTAGTTGCCGTCGGGAGTCCACACCGGCGAGGCGAATTCGCTCTCGTCGTCCTGGCTGAGCTGCTTGGCGTTGGAGCCATCAGCGTCGGCGATCCAGACGTTCTCGGCCCCGCCGCGATCGCTGATGAAAGTAATTTTCTTACCGTCCGGGGAATAGCGAGGCTGCGAGTTAAAGGCCATGCCGGTCGTGAGTTTGTGGGCTTCGCCGCCAGTGAAGGGTACGGTGTAGAGATCGCCGACAAGTTCGAAGAGAACGGTCTTGCCGTCGGGGGAGACATCCAACGAGAGCCAGCTGCCCTGGTCGGTGGTGAACTCAACATTGCGGGCGGGCTTTAGTGGAAGAGGTTGGTCCTTCTTTGCGTCATCCGCGGCCAGCGTGGCCACGGCCATTGCCAACATCCCTGCAAACAGCACACTCAGAAGGAGCGTTTTCATCTATGCCTCCACATGCTGGGGCGCTACGGTAGTCTTCCAATGCAACGAGTGTCAACGGCGATTGTGCAGGGGCGCGTTGTAGAGATGAAGTAGAGATTTCGTGACTGAGTGACGCAAAAGTGGTGCTGCTCGTCTGGCGACATCCAATAGATAAAACTATCGCCGCGCTCAAAGAAAACACGATGCGGTCTTTCTGCAAGATCCATTTTGACTAAGACAAGCCGACATTGTTATGCAATCAAGTGGCCTACTGCAGGGCACTGGGGCAGTTCGACTCTTCATCAAGGGCGCTAGGCCGCCAGCGCCGTTCGTCACAGCCTCATCGTCGTTGGCCGCCCGGCGAGGGGAGCGAGGTCGGGCGGCGCTGCCCCATGAAGCCCCGGCTAGCGCTCGGCAGCTGCAGCGCCTTGTCAGGCCGCAGAGAGCGCACTGATCGTAACGTAATATCCGTCCGGATCTCGGAGCGAGTACTCCTTGGTTTGAGTGCTCGGATTCACGTGTGGCTCCTTATCGAGCCGAGTGACGAGAGAACGTGCCCTTTGAAGCGCCAGGTCGAAATCATTGACACGGAAGAACAACAGGAGCCCGCTGCCAGGTGTCCCGTGATCGGGGCTCATCAATGAGGGATGCTCATGGGCGCCCCACTCGTGGAGGCAGAGCAAGACAGTTCCATCTGAATCGAGGATTTGCCCAAAGTAATCATGGGCAGAAAGGGTAGCCGGCTGACCGAACAGCGCCTGGTACATTTTAAGCTGCCCGGCACGGCGCCTAACCCTATGATCGTCCACGTGCGCTTCATCGGGTCCCGTGTGGTCAAAAAACTCGAACGGCTTGAAATGGCGTGGCTTAGGATTTTGCACCGGCTCTCTTCGAATGGGCTTCTCCGACACCCGGGATTTGGGTGCCCTGGGTCCGATTTGACCAAGGAGATGCGAGCTCAGCGGGAACACCTGTTCATGCATGACTGGTGCCCTTGGAAGACATCGTGCCGGAGCGTTGGATTGGACAGTTCTCCTACAGGTAAGGAGTTGAAGGAGCGAGATAAGAAAGGAATCGACAACGAATCGAAGCGGGGACCCAATAGTGCGGCTTTTGCCGACAATCATCGCGTAACACTATTTGGAGTTGAACACAAAATATTATCGGGAAGGTCCGAATCAATCCTTGTGCCAAGTCATCCATTCTGCGGGTGAACGACGTTTTGGCTAGGTACAGGAATATTTGCGCACCACAACATTAAATCAACTTGGGATTCTCAAGTAGTTCTCGCTGAAAACGCACTCAGTACAGAGGCCAACGGCTAATCTTTGCTTTTCATCTTTCCGCTGCCCTGTCACGGAGTCTCGGGAGCAGGCATTTAGCGACCGGGCTTTGCCAGATGCACCGGCTCATAGCCATGAACGACAGCCTCGAATTCGTCCAAGATAGCCCCATCCCACCAGCCGCGCTTTACTTCTTCCCGCATGATGGCGATGGCCTTTTCCAAAGGAAGAGCCTTGCGGTAGGGCCGGTCGGTGGTAAGCGCGTCATAAATGTCCGTGATTTGAAGGATGCGCGCGGTGAGCGGAACTTGTGCGCCCTTCAGCCCGTCCGGGTACCCGGAGCCGTCCTGCTTTTCATGATGGTGACGAATGATTGGCAGCACGTGACGAAAGGATCGGAGCGGAGCGCAAATTCGCTCACCTATCACGGTGTGTTGCTCCATGATTTTTCGCTCTTCCGGAGTCAGTGGTCCAGGTTTGAGTAGGATGTGCTCTGGCACGGACAGCTTGCCTATGTCGTGTATGAGACCACCTCGGCGCAGAGCGACGCGCAAGTCCTCGGGCAACCCAAGTTTTTCCCCTAGCGCGACGGAATATTTCGAAAGGCGATCGCAGTGCCCTTCGGTATAAGGATCTTTCGCTTCGATACTCAGCGCCAAGCTAAACAGTACAGTCTCGGCATTGTCCAGCTCATCGGTAAATTGCTTCAAGCGCAGCAGGGAATGCACGCGAGCCAGCAGCTCGTGCTTATTCACGGGCTTGCTGAGGAAATCATCAGCGCCGCACATGATCCCGTGGAGGCGGTCGCTGTCACTGCTCAAACCAGTGAGCAATATGACTGGAATCAAGCGGGTTTCCGGCTTGGTCTTCATCGCCTGACAAATTTCAAATCCGGTTGGGGGAGGCATCACCACATCCAGCAACGCGAGATCAATTGAGCCGCCATCTACGCGAGCTAGTGCTTGCTGGCCGTCCGCCGCACAGACGACCTGGTAACCCTCTCCGCTCAAAAGAGCGGACAGCAGCTCACGGTTAGCATCGTTGTCATCAGCTACAAGGATGATTTCCCCGTGGCCTTGCGGAACAGACATATCCCCTCCTACTAAACGATCCTTGGGGCCGCGCACGAAGGTTTGCGAGCGTCAACTCTTGTGGAGAAATTGAACGGAAATTGTCCGAAGCAGGCAAGGCATCGCCATTCCATGGGGCCTATTCGGAAGTATCCCAAACTGGTAAGCGTTTTTGGTTGCCTTCCGAGGACTTGCTACCAAGCAGTAAATGAGCGAGCGGACTCTTCAGTCCGCACGCCGTAGCGGAGATCCTGCCAGAAGTTTTCGATCAAATTTGTTCCACTCATATCGCTGCCGCGAGGATGGTTCACTAGCTTGAGCTACCTGCGAGATGCCAACCACCCCAATGGACAAAAGATTGCTTTTGCTCTCCGCGCCCGGATCGTCGAAGCGGAGCGGAATGTGCCCGGCCTGCTACCTCTCGAAGACCGCATGAATGCGCGCTACCAGAGATTCGGCCAACGTTGGGATCCGCGCTATATGGCTCAGCCTGTTGTTAGAGGTATTCGCATCTACATGGCGCTCAAGGGTTCCCCCGCCTCTTCCGAGGAAATTGCCGGCGATGGCATCTCCCCTGATATAACGTGGGATTACGGCTACACTGAAGCGCCAGACGAAACGGCTCACGGAGATTACTTGAAACTGGTGTCCGCGGCTGGTCTGGCGTTCGATTTGGTACATCTGAACTATCTGGCGCAAGCAACCCTTCACGTCACGCGTACACAGAAGTCGGGGCCGGACGGCGTCGAGTGGAAAGTCGAGCGCAAACGGCCACTCCTGCCGCCTTCGGAAGCGGCACAAGCTTCAGCAGAACCGAAGTAGGCGCGCCAATGGCCAGCTGCAAGGATGGATTCCAGGGCACTCTCGCCGACCTCCGCGGCTTGGACACCTGTGGTACGCAAAAATTCCGGGCGACTGTAAAATATGGTAACGCATACTTATTCGCGCGCGTTGCAACTCTTCTCGTTCTTGCTTAGTGAGGAGGATCTCGTATGGACCCTTGCGAGGCAAATCGGTGCGCTCCCGACAACAAGATAACAAGGCAGGGTTGCCAGTGGGAAATAATACGTTAGCGTATTTATGAAATTACGTACTAAGGAGTACGGCGCTTGCCCTCGACCCAACCAGGGCCATCTCCGCTCCGATCATGCGAATGGGTCGTCCAAAATGGGAAGGCTGGCAACTCACTCTCTTTCGACCTTCGGTTCGGCATTTTCCTTCAAGAACTCATTCAAAAGCCCCTGCACTCGCCGGGTGCCTGGCAGGCGATCAATAGTCACCGTCTTTCGCCCTACCCGATACAGCGCCAACGACAGGTCGGCCTCATTCCCGACGTCGTATGTCCCATCTGTGGCAACGGCGAGCCCGCTATTTACATCTGCCGTGCTCGCTACAGTGAGTTTCAACTTTCCACTTGCCGCTCCGTAGAATCGTATGGCCCCGTCAGAATTCGCGATCGCCAGAACTCTGCCATTTGGGCTCAACCTTGCCGAGGAAGCTCCGGCCTCTATTCGGTAGTCGCCCGCGCTGGTCCAGTCCGCTGTGCTCCACACCCAGACTGCTCCAGTGGACTCCACCGCATAGGCGCGTTTCCCTTTTTCCGAGAACAAAACCGAAACAATCGCCCCCGATGGTGCCTCGTAGTTTGGCTTCGTTTGGTCGAGCAGTTTGACTTGCCGCAAAATTCGCTGGGGATTTTTTCCGCCAGCATCGATCAGCCAGACGAGCCCATCCCGCGAACCTGCCAGTAGCAGCTCGCCATCGGGGCTGTAGGCCAGTGCTGACGTTCCGTAATCGCTGACTCCAAACGGCGCTCGAGCCTCGGGATTCTCAAACGCGTGGATACGGTCCAAGGTCGCAGCGTCATAGGTTTTGACAATCTGATTCTGTTGCGCAGTGGCAATCTGCGAACCGTCCGGGCTGAACACCACGGCATTCAAATTCGGATCGGGCTGCCTGCGTTTGCGCAGCAGTTTTCCGGTCGTGGTGTCCCAAACCGTCAGCAACCCGACAAACCCAAGATCACCCGTACTGCACTCCGTGCGATCCTTCGAATCGCAAGGCGCCAAATCCAACATCGCGGCCGCCAGCGTTTTTCCGTCCGACGCGAAGGCAATGCTGTTAGCCGAAGCGCCGGAAATGTCTGAAAGTTTATCCCCGCCGATCAATCCGACTTCCTTTAGGGGATTTCCCAGTTGCCAGAGACGCGTGTCGCCATCGTAGTAGACGTGGGCCTTCCCATCCATATGGCTGTCGCGAGTGCCGAGGGCGACGAATCGGTCATCACGTGATGCTGCCATCGTCTGGATTGTGCGCTCCGCGGTCAGCACTATCGGCGGCACCTTTGGGTCCGCCGTCCACACCCTGGCAAATTTGTCGCTCGCCACAGCGAGCATGCCACTCTTCTCGCTCCAGTTGACGATACTAAGTTCATGCAGTGGGGAAGCGCAGGCAGTCCCTGTTAGTTTTCTCGTCTCAACATTTATCAGGCTGATCGCGTGCCCCGCAACCGCCAGTGCTCTGCTGTCGGGACTGAATACAAGCTCTCCGCTGAAGACCGAGCCTAGATCTAGTGGAAGAGAGCTTGTGCGTTTCCATGTCGCGGTTTCGAACAGGACAGCTTCCTTGCTGTATTGGACGGCAAGCCATTTGCCGTCCGGGCTGAACGAAATGTGTCCCACTGACGGGTTTCGCACCTCTTGCTTAATTTCCGTCACCTCGCTTCCCGACGCGGTGTCCCAGACCGTTACGAACCGCCTGTTGCTGGAATGCGCCGCAAGGTATCGCCCATCGGGACTCAGAACCATGGCCAGCACGTCAATGAACGTGGCATCTAGGATCCTCAGCACCTGGCCGCCTTTCAGGTCGATCAACTGAATGTGTTGGTCGTTGCGCGGCTCGTCGTTGCGTGAAGCGCCCATTCTCCCATCGGCGCTGATCGCTTGCAGCTTCATCGCTTTCCCCAGCAACTCCGCCACGGCTTTGCGATTGTCCGAGATCATCCACGTTTCCACTTCCGGTGTGGACGGAGCAGCATCGTTCCGGGCGATACCGTCGTCAAGATTCCACTGCGCGGTCGTCAGCGGAACTCCCGTATCCACATTCCACAGAAGCGCTGGCGCTCCCGACGGCCCGAAGTTCAAAGGATTCGCAAAATCCACCGGCAGTACTGCTAACATTTTGTCGTCTGGGCTGAAAACGATTGTGCCCTTGGCCCGTTCCATAGAGTAGAGAATTCCGACATTCATGTGTTTGATTTCTGGGCTGCGGTAGGCCTTCATGCTGTTCAGCAGCCTGCCAGTACTTACTTCCCACACGAGGACTTCCGAGCCATTGTCCGTGGCAAGTAGCCGGCCGTCGTGGCTGAAAGCGGCGTGCTTGCAGAAAAACAAGTCTGCTCGCTGGACCACAAGTTCCGGAGCAGGCGACTGTGCGCGCAGCAATCCAGCCGAAGCAATCCCCAGGACAAGCAAACCGACAATCCGCGATTGCAATGGAGTCTCCATATAGGAACACTATTTGCCACCCTCCCCGAAATCAATAAATCGCCCTGGCGATTCGGCGCGGGAGTTACCAGTACCGCGTTCGACACTTCAACCAGTGCCCTCAACCAAGGCCAACGAGCTGAAACGTAATTGTCGCGGTAGGGACGATCATCGCTGATCGCCCCCCCGCACAGAACGTACGAGTGGCATTACCAGTTCCTACGGCCCAGGCCAGTGGGCACTTGGCAGTTCGGTGCTAGGATACTTCCAGGGAGGCTTTTATGCCCTTTGTTGACACTAGCAGCCTCAATGTCATCGAACGTCTACCCGGCTGGTACGGACGCTATTTCCACTCAGCGAACATGACATTCGCGCATTACGACTTCAAGGGTGGCTCCTCCATTCACGAGCACTTCCATGCTCAGGAAGAGGTCTACGAGGTGATCGAGGGCGAGCTTGAATTGACCATCGACGGCGCAGCCCAAATCGCCCGCCCCGGCCTGGTCGCGATCGTGCCGAGTAATGTGCGCCATTCGGTCAAGGCCCTCACCGATGGCCGGGCCATCATCGTTGACTATCCGCTAAGGCGCGGATTCGATTAGGCCTACTCGACACCCAACTTGGCTGCAACTAGTTGCTAGCGACTAGGACATGTGGATTTGCTGATCGGCACTTGTCCGGTTTCGGAGTTACCGCAAAAAGGCGAGGAACTCTCCAGCCAGACTGAAATACTCGGCGATGCCTTCGGTCTGCACCGGCCGAGTTCAATGCCCGGCTCTCATTGACATGTTCGTCGGTATAAGCCCAAAACAGCCCATTCACTTGGCAGCACCCTTGGGGGGAGTTTCCCTGAGGAGCACTTTGATTTCGCTCTCAAACACGCCTTTGTCCACTAAACCAGTATGCGAGTCAGCGATCCTACCCTCACGATCGATCAAAAGTGTTACTGGTAATCCGTTGTCCACGCCGAATTGTTTTGCCACATCCCAACTGCCAAGCAGAACACGGTAGTTGACCTTTTTCTCTTCCAGAAATGGCTTCACTGATTTCCAACCGTCCTCATCCACTGATACACCAACGACTGATAGACCGCTCTTTTTGTATTTATTCTCAAACTCCATGTACCAAGGAATTTCCACATTGCAGACATCGCAATATGTGGCCCAGAAATCCAACAGGACCACCCGCCCTTTGAGGGAGCCCAATTTTACGGAGGCGCCTTTCGAGTCGCTAAGAGTGAAGTCCGAGGCGCCCTTTCGGGAATTGGCCGCTCTTAGATCAGCCGGCACTCCCGCGGGCAGCGCGAAGCACGAAGCTATCGCTGCGATTCCTGCAACCATATAGCGTAGCATTTGTGATGACCTCCTAGGCTGTCAGCTAAATTAGCGAGCGGCAGATGCATAGTCAACAATTGAAGAACATGAGACGCCAATCGGAAGAAGGGCAGTGACTGCGACTTTGACAACTTAGGACTTTCGAAAGCAAAATCAGTTTTCGATTCCAAT
>Ga0210384_10007156_pt1 | contig 11791 bp, 9 predicted proteins | sample IncBWH2MmetaG_FD_160574 | JGI IMG/M metagenome (GOLD analysis project Ga0210384, IMG submission 160574) | Forest soil microbial communities from Barre Woods Harvard Forest LTER site, Petersham, Massachusetts, United States - Inc-BW-H-2-M | ecosystem: Environmental > Terrestrial > Soil >...
CTCCGGTGGCCGCAGCTTTGGAAGAAATCGTTCTCGACTGGCTGCGCGAAATTTTCGGTCTTCCCGTTTCTTGCGGCGGCGGGTTTGTGACCGGCGCGACGATGGCTAACTTCAGTTGCCTCGCGGCCGCCCGTGGCGCACTCCTGCGGCGCGCCAGTTGGGATGCCGAAGAGCGAGGACTATTCGGTGCACCGGAACTCAAGGTCATCGTTGGCGGAGAAGTCCACGTGTCTTTGCTCAAGGCTCTTTCCTTGCTGGGATTGGGCAGATCACGGGTCACCATGGTTCCGGCCGACAATCAAGGCCGCATGCGTGCTGATTCATTACCCATTCTCGACGATCGCACGATTGTATGTATTCAGGCGGGCAACGTGAATACAGGAGCCTTCGACCCCGCCGCGAAGATCTGTCCCCGTGCTCGCGAAGCGGGAGCCTGGGTCCACGTGGATGGCGCCTTCGGCCTTTGGGCGGCCGCCGTACCGCAGCGAGCCCACTTGCTGAGCGGTTTCTTCGAAGCCGACTCCTGGGCTACCGATTGTCACAAGTGGTTGAATGTTCCCTACGATTCCGGTATGGCCTTCGTGCGCGAGGCCGAACATCTGCGCAATGCGATGACGATCAGCGCGGGATATTTGCCGGTCAGCGACACACGCGAGCCGGCACAGTACGCACCCGAGGCCTCGCGGCGTGCCCGTGCCGTCGAGATCTGGGCAGCTTTGAAATCACTGGGGCGCTCGGGACTAGCAGACATGGTGGAGCGCCACTGCCGATTCGCCATCCGCTTCGCTGAAGGTTTGTCTCGATCCGGCTATGCAGTGCTGAACGATGTAGTTCTGAATCAGGTGCTCGTGTCCTTCGGAGACGCCGCCCTGAATAGGCGGATTCTCGCGGAGATTCAGAAAGACGGAACCTGCTGGTGCGGCGGAACAGACTGGCAAGGAAGCACCGCTATGCGTATCAGTGTTTCCTGTTGGGCTACTACGGAGGAGGACATCGACCGCAGTCTGGCCGCAATTATAAGGATCGCGAGCAAGCTGAGGAAGACTTAGCCGCCTTACGCCACTGCGACTTTGGCAGTCCGCAACCGCCGATATAGCCGTAGATAGTCGTCCACCATCCGTCGCGCCGTGAAGCGCTCGCGCGCCCGATTGTAGGCACGTGTCCCGTAGAGGCGTGTCAGCTCGCGGTCTTCATCCAGTTGACTGAGCACTTCGCTCAGGCTGTCGGCGTTATTACGTTCGAAGTACAAGGCCGCGTCGCCCCATAGTTCGCGATACACTTCCGTGTCATTCGCCACCAGAGCGCAGCGCGAGAACGCGGCTTCGATCGACGCCAGTCCCGTAGGCTCGTAGCGCGAAGTCGCCGCGAAAATCGTCGACTTGCTGTAAAGCGAGCGCAGTTGTGATTCGGTCTGCGCTCCCTTCACCGAAATTTCGTGTTCGCCGGTGGAGACCCGCACGTCGGCGCGGATCGGCACCGGCGGCGCGGGAATCGGATTGTCCGCCCCAACGATGCACACCGGCAGACCGTGTGTGTGCTGGGTCAGCAATGCCACCTGCTTTCCCGAATCCCACAAACGCCCGATCGCCAGCACCGATTCTTCCTTGGCAACAAACGGATTGAAGTAGATCGGATTGCGTCCCGGTGGAATGATGTGTCCATCGAAATCGTCGCCGTAGGCAACGCGCAGCATCTCTTCCATCCAGCGCGAAGTGGTGACCACGGCCTCGGCTCGCTTCAAGCCGGCGGCCATCGTCTCGCGATACCACTTCAGCCATGCCGAGGCGGCTGGTTCGTGTCCGTGGATGCTCAACCACCAGGTGATCACATCGCCATGCGCCACCACCAGTCGCGGCGTTGCCACCGGCAGCGCTCCAAAACTCAACTGATTCAAATGCAGAAAATCAGGACGCGTGTCGCGAACGATCGCGCACAGATAATCCTGTGCCGCGTGGAAGTCCTGCTCGCCTTCCTGCATCCAGTCGAGACGAAACGCGGTGGGATGATATTCGAGGCCGTGTAGACCGTCCATCCAAGCTGTTTGATGAGGAAGTGGAATTTCTCCAAAGCTGACGAGCGTGACTTGCGCGCCGTGGGTCACCAGACCCGAAACCAGTTCGCGCGAGTAAGTCCACACTCCGCTGAACGTGTCAGCTGTCACCAATACGCGCACAGAACCCCCGAGATTCGAGGGCTGGGAGCTGCCCTCGGCCTGCCTCCCCCCAGTTTAGGGTCGAGAGCCTTGCCTAGGGAAGAGTTTTCTTGCGGCCCCCAGGGGCGGCATCGAAACCCGGCATCGCCACAGCCCGCTTGGTCCCGCGCGCCCTCCGGACATTGCATCGTGGCGTGCCGTGTCGTCCACGCGATAAATCCTTCTTATCCCCTTCATAAAATTACGTTCTTAGTAAAAGGTCTGATGCGACATAGAAAAAGTATGAGTTGGACTTGGATGCAACCGCCCGTTACTTTGCAGTGGCTGGCAACGGATGCGCACGGTCATCCGCTGTATGCACCAGGGGAGAAAGCAGGAACGAAAATGAAGAATCACCCCCCATTCGGGGTCGCGATCGTTCTGGCAAGTTTTTTGCTAGTCTCTCCGGGCCTCGCACAAGAGCAGGCGGGTACGAGTCGGCCAAGCAACGATGCGATCATCCACCACATGGAAGAACTGGAAGAGCAGGTGAAGGAACTCCGCGCCGAAGTTACCGCACTAAAAGGCAGTGACAAGCCGGCGACACCGGCCACGCCCGCGCCTGTGCAAAACAATCTCGTAACCAGCGCGGCCGCGCCGGGTGCGGCGCCGGCCGGTCCGTCCCTGGCCGGATTACTGGGGCCGACTACGTTGAGCGGCTTCGTGGATGTGTATTACGGGCAGAACTTCAACAATCCCACATCTCAGACGAATGGCCTGCGCTTTTTCGACGGACCCACGAACCAGTTCGGCTTGAACCTGGTGGAACTGGTGGTGGACAAGACCCCCGACCCCACAAACAGCCGTACTGGTTACCACATTGCTCTGGGATTCGGACAGGCGATGAACGTAGTCAATGGTTCGGAACCACGTGCCGGCCTGGGCTTCGACCAATACCTGAAAGAAGCCTATTTCTCGTACCTAGCACCCATCGGCAAGGGACTGCAGGTGGATGTCGGTAAGTTCGTCACGCCGCACGGAGCCGAGGTTATCGAGACCAAGGACAACTGGAATTACTCCCGGGGCCTGCTATTCTCCTACGCCATCCCGTACTACCACTTCGGGATGCGGGCAAAGTACGCCTTCAACGACAAGTACTCGCTCACCGGATATTTTGTGAACGGCTGGAACAATGTGGTGGACAACAATACCGGAAAAACCTACGGCATGAGTTTTGGCTGGACCCCAAACAAGAAGTTCGGCGTCACTCAAAACTACATGGCGGGTCCCGAACAGAACAGTATCAACTCGACCTGGCGTCAACTGAGCGACACCGTGGTCACGTACTCTCCCACCAGCAAGCTGTCGTTCATGGTCAACGGCGACTACGGGCGGGGTGACCGGATCGACGAGGGCGAGGGCGTGCTCTCGAAGCCCGTCTTCTGGACGGGAGTCGCCGGCTACGTAAAGTACGCTGTCAGCAACTCCTCGGCGTTCAGCACCCGTTACGAATATTACGACGACCATGACGGCTTCACGACCGGGAACCCGGCCGGAGGAATTCACTTCAACGAGTTCACCACCACGTTCGAGCGCGTGGTGGCGCACCACATCATCAGCCGGTTCGAATTTCGCCGTGACATGTCGAATCAGCCTGCCTTCCTGAAAGGTAGCAACCCGGTGAAAGATCAAAACACGTTGACGGGCGGACTGGTATTTACGTTCGATAGCCGTGAGGTGGCATCGCAATGAGAGTCAAGCTTTCTGAATTTCGAGCAGCCAAAACTTGGGGTGCTCGTGATGTGGGGATCAGCGGCTTGGGCACAAACCCAACTAACCCCTGGTGTCAGCGTCCTCGCCGCCCCCCGCTCCAGTTATAGGTTTGTGCATTGCTTTGCGATTCTAGTACGACCAGTGACTAAGGTGAGAACAAAAACTCAATCGAAGGAGCCACACTATGTTGGGCGTTAACAAAAGGGGGGAAGGGCTGTCTCTGTCTCAGAAGTTGTCCCGGCTGGCCGGCCGGTTGCGCGAGCCGGAGTGGCGGCGCTATGCAGGCTTGCTGCTAGGCGGCAAGGCGCTGGGAATCGGCTTGGTGCTGCTGATCATAACCGTGGTCTCGGGTCTGTTCTTTACCCACGTTTATGCGCAGACTGCCGCGCCCGAGATCAAAGCCGCTGATGCTGTGAACCCGATCAACACCGCGTGGACGCTGATCGCGGCCTTCCTGGTCTTCGGCATGCAAGTGGGCTTCACCATGCTGGAGGCCGGCTTCTGCCGATCGCGTGAGACGGTGAACGTTCTCATGGAGTGTGTGGTTGACACATGTCTGTGCGGCCTGCTGTTCTACGCCTTCGGCTTCGCGTTCATGTTCAGCCACGGCAACGGCTTCATCGGCTATCACTGGTTCTTCCTGCAAGGCGCGCCGGCAACCTATGAAACCACCGGGGTCGCATTTCTCGCCGTCTGGATTTTCCAGTTTGCTTTCGCCGACACTTGCTCGACCATTACCTCGGGCGCGATGATCGGCCGCACCGGGTTTGTTGGCGACCTCCTTTATAGCGTTGCCGTTTCCGGTTTCATCTATCCCATCATCGGTCACTGGGCTTGGGGACCGGATGGCTGGTTAGCTCTAATGGGTAGCGATGGCCACGTTTGGCCTTCTTTGGGAATGGGCTTCCACGATTTCGCCGGATCCACTGTCGTGCATACCATCGGCGGATTCATTGCTCTGGCTGGTTCAATCGTGCTTGGTCCGCGTCTCGGTCGCACCTTCAAGCGAGATGGCGGAGCGCCCATGCTGCCGCACGACTTGACCATCGCCGTGAGCGGCGGTCTGATCCTGTGGTTCGGCTGGTACGGATTCAACCCCGGCAGCACGCTCTCCGCGATGGATTTCGAGGGCATCGGACGTGTGGCCACGAACACCACACTGGCCGCCTGCGCGGCAGGATTGACCGCCATGTTCTGGGCGTACATGTCGAGCAAGAAATGGGATGCGGGTTTTACGACCAATGGCTTCCTGGCAGGATTGGTAGCCATTACCTGCCCTTGCTACTGGGTCACCCCGACCGGCGCAGTTCTGCTGGGTGGCGTTGCCGGTGTGGTTGTGGTGCTGGGGGTAGAACTGCTGGAGTGGCTGCGCATTGACGATCCCATCGGCGCAGTGCCGGTACACGGCATCTGCGGCATCTGGGGAACAATTTCGCTCGGGCTGTTTGCCTGCGGCAGATATGGAGCTTCAGGTCCAACCGGTCCCGATAACTCCTCGGCGCTGAAGGGGCTCTTTTACGGTGGAGGATTGCAGGTGCTCCGAGCCCAGGCGATTGGGAGTGCAGTCATCACGTTCGCTACGTTCGGGGTCGCGATGGCTGTCATGCTTCTAGTGAATGCCACCGGATTGTTGCGGGTCTCCGAGGAAGGCGAACTCTATGGCCTCGACCTTCATGAGCACGGAATCTCGGCCTATCCTGAATATGTCATCTCGGCCTTGGGTGCGCCTCGGGGTATGAACCAGGAACTCCCTTCGGCTCACTCAAAGAGCAGCTTAGCGACTACGAAGCCGCTTTCGCATCTTGCCAGTTAACGCGCGCTGGCTTGGACCCGAATCCGCAGGAGGCAGTCCACGTTCTGCCTCCTGTATGGCAAACTGTATTCGAGGACATTAAAGAGGATATTAAAGATGACAAAACTTGAAGCGATTGTGCAGCCCAACCGGTTTGAGGCGGTCAAAGAAGCTCTGATCGCGCTCGGCGTCGAAGGTATGACAATCTCGGAAGTGCGAGGGCATGGCCGGCAAAAGGGGCACACCGAGACCTATCGTGGCCGGGAATACGAAACCGATCTTCTGCCCAAGGTGAAAATTGAACTCGTATTAGAAGATAAACTTGTCGATCCCGCGATCGACGCCATCATCAAGAACGCGGCCACTGGAAAAATTGGCGATGGGAAGATCTTCCTTTCCAAGGTGGATGAAGCCATCCGCATAAGAAATCAGGAAAGAGGCGTCGCCGCTCTCTGATCACTGTGCCTGTGTGGGGCGGGCGCTCCGGCCCGCCGCTCTCAGGTGGAGTCTGCCCACTGTGTCATCTCGCGCGGATCCGCGTGATGATGATGATCCGCTATCGCCACCTTCGGCCGCACCAGGATCCGCATCGTCCAGAGGAGATCGTCCAATGCGGTCCCAAATCCGAAGTGAGCATCCACAAACGTCAATTCCGAAGCCGGCAGGGCCGCGCGACCGGAGATCAGGACCACGGGAACATCCGGGACCAGAAACTTGATTTCCCGGGCTAACTGCGAACCCGACATCAAAGGCATTTCGTAGTCAAGAAGTGCCAGATCAAAATAAGTTCTCTTGCAAAGCGCGAGCGCCTCGACCGGATCATTCTTCGTGATCACTCGGAATCCGCATTCTTCAAGCACACTGGTCAGCAATCGGCTGGACTTGGGATTGTCGTCCACGTAAAGCACAGTCGTTCGATTTTCCATCACAACCTCCGTTCCTTTCCTGAAGAACGCAACCACAGCGGCGCCCTTGCAAACGAAGTGCGTAGAGATTTGTAAGTAATCGGTGTTCTAAACGTAACAGCCGCCCCCGGCTGTCCGGCGGGGCGAAAGCCCGCCACGCGCGCGAGTGCGCCATCGACAAATGAAAAACGCAGGCGAGGCGCTCGCAGTCATCGTGACTTGAAGACGGAACCATAGTCAGAACCACGGCCGGCCCGCGCCTCGACCCAATCTGTGGCCATCTGCCTCGATGTTCTTGAGGGTGCATGTCTTGGGGCAAGGGTATGTATCGCGCCCATAGTCTCGACGAGACTAACCGGGGATCTAGGGGCTGATTAACATGTGTCGGTAAGATCCCTACCAATAGCTTTCCGACGGCTTGGCAATGAGCTTGCCCGAAACCTTGAATCCGGCCTGCGACTAAACCTACTGCCGCGATGCCAGCGGAATCAGGAGATCTCCATCGGTTTACGACGGCTCCCTTGAATGTGCGGACTCCAGAGAATTTCGATTTCATTCTTCCTTAATATTGCAGTCATAGTACAGAAATATTCCCCGCCTAATGTTCTTGCAGTTTCTCGCCACGCGGCAGGCCCAGCCCTGCGCCGGGCAATTCGAAGAAACGGAGAACTCAGCATGTTTGAACCGCAGCAACCCTTTGCCAACCTCAGGCGGGTAATGACGTCAATGATGGCGTCTTTACTGACGATGACCCTTGCCCTCGGACCAAGCGTTACTCCCGCTTTCGCCTCTTCCGCCAAACCGCCAACAAAACCAGCAGCGAGCGCCAGCGCGACACCGATTCAGCACCTGGTGGTGATTTTCCAGGAGAACGTTTCTTTCGATCATTACTTCGGAACCTATCCGAACGCGCTGAATCCGAAGGGCGAACCAAAGTTCAAAGCGACAGCCAATACACCGACGGTCAACGGGCTGACCAATGCTCTTCTCAACAACAACCCCAACCTGAATCCTGCGAATGGCGCGGGCGCATCCAACCCCTTCCGCCTGGATCGCTCGCAAGCGGTGACCCCCGACCAGGACCACAACTACACCGCGGAACAACAGGCGTTCGATGCCGGTCTGATGGATTTGTTTCCCTTGTATGCGAGCTCGGGCGGCAACGAAGTGATGGGCTACTTCGACGGCAACACCGTCACGGGCCTGTGGAATTATGCCCAGTCCTTTGCGATGAGTGACAATTCTTACGGGACGACCTTCGGACCATCTACACCGGGCTTGCTGAATCTGGTTTCCGGCCAGACCAACGGTGTGACTGCGACTCTAAACGGGACAAGCAATGAAGTAGGCGGCGGCAGCGACGGGTCTCTGACCGTGATCGGCGATCCCGATCCGATTGGCGATGTTTGCTCCAACCCAAGCCGAAACCAGGTGACCATGGGAAGTAAGAATATCGGCGATCTATTGAGCACCGCAGGCGTAACCTGGGGATCGTTCATGGGCGGCTTCAATCTGAGCGTCGTGAATCCGAATGGCACGACTGGCTGCCATCGCAGCTCGGTCAATGCGGTGGATGGCGTCGCCACCGCCGACTACATTCCACACCATTCGTTCTTCAACTATTACACTTCCACGTCCAATCCGAACCACACGCCACCTGCTTCCGTCGCAGAAATTGGAAATGCCGGTCAGGCCAACCACCAATACGACCTGCAGGATTTCTACACCGCCGCGGCCGCTGGCAATCTGCCGGCCGTGAGCTTCCTGAAGGCGCAAGCCTATCAGGACGGCCACGCCGGATATTCCGACCCGCTGGACGAGCAGACTTTCCTGGTGAATACAGTCAACTTCATGGAAGCGCTGCCCACCTGGAGCAGCACGGCGGTGGTGATCATGTATGACGACTCCGACGGATGGTACGACCATCAAATCGCGCCCATCGTCAACACTTCGACTGGCCCGGCCGACGCTCTGACCGGACCTGGAGCTTGCGGCACGGCGGCGACTGCGCTGCCTGGCGTGAACCCGGCGAACGCCCATGCTCTGGGCCGTTGCGGTTACGGCGCAAGACAGCCTCTGCTGGTTATCTCACCGTGGGCGCGGCCGAATTTTGTGGACCACAGCGTGACCGATCAGACTTCGATTATCCGGTTCGTCGAAGACAACTGGCTCGGCGGCCAACGCATTGGCCAGGGTTCTTTCGATGCACTCGCCAACTCCATCAACCAGATGTTTAACTTCAGCAAGATCAGACACGACGGAACGCTGTTTTTGAATCCAAGCACCGGTGAAAAAGAATAGCGGCAAAATTGCTTCAGATCTGGCCTGTACCGGGCATGCGAACTGAACTTGTTCGCGTGCTCGTTGTTTTGAGGGATGGGGCGTTCGGTCGTCCGTAGAGACGCGGCTTGCCGCGTCTCCCGCTGCGCGCCCCGTCTTTACGGACGACCGCATGCTATACTTTTTAAGCATCTTTCCTGTCACATCTGTAGACGGAGGACAGTATCGACAAACGTTTTATCCGCATGAACGAGCGCATCCGGGCGCGCGAAATTCGCGTGATCGGTGACGAAGGGGAACAGATTGGCGTGATGCCTCCTTTCGAGGCGCTCAAGATGGCCCGCGAAAGAAACCTGGACCTGGTGGAGATTTCCCCAACCGCGCAACCTCCGGTTTGCCGCATCATGGACTATGGGAAATTCCTGTACCAGAACGAAAAGCGCGAGCGCGAAGCCAAGAAAAAACAGAAGACCATTACGGTCAAAGAAGTGAAGTTTCGTATCAACGTGGACGATCACGACTACGAAACCAAAAAGAATCACGTATTGCGCTTCCTCGACGACGGCGACAAGGTGAAAGCGACCATCTTCTTTCGCGGACGCGAAATGACGCGGCAAAGCCTGGGCCGCCAGATTCTGGAACGTCTGATCAAGGACGTTGACCAGAAAGGTTTGGTGGAGTTCCGTCCGCGGCAAGAAGGCAACACGCTGCATTTGATTCTGGCGCCGAACAAGAAGGAAGGCGGAGCGAAAGAAAAACCGGCTCCTCCGAAGCCCGCACCACCTCCCGCGTCGCGGGGCGGCGCGCAGACAGCGTAAAAATCGGCATTTAGCATTTAACACTTAGCATTGAGTCCTTCAGGGGCGATGCGCTAGGTAGGTTTTGGCTAAATGCTAATTGCTAAATGCTAATAGCTTGAGGTTCTATGCCTAAACTGAAAACACACAAAGGCGCTGCCAAGCGCTTCAAAAAAACCGGGACGGGAAAGATAAAGCGGCACAAAGCGTTTCTCCGCCACATCCTGACCTCGAAGGCCAAGAAGCGCAAGAAAAAGCTGGGGAACTCCGTGTTGGTAAGCGACGCGGATTTCAAAAAAGTGAAGCGCATGATCCCGTACTAAAGGGAATGGAGCGACGGGCGTCCCCGCCCGTCTGTAACGAGTTTGCGACAACCAAGTCTGCGGAGCAAAATGCCCCGCAGCGGCGCGTGAAGAGGTCGGGCTTCAGAAATCCCGTTCCCACCCCCGAACGGCAAAACCGGCCGTTCCGGGGGCCCCGGTCTGGGTAGAAGCCTCCTTACCTCCAACCGCCAGACGAAATAAAAAAGGAGAGCACCATGCCTCGTGTAAAACGCGGAACCAAACGCCGTGCCAAGCGCAAAAAGATTCTTGAACGCGCCAGTGGATATTTCCTAACTAAATCCAAACTTTACCGGTCGGCGAAAGAAGCCGTCGAGCGCGGACTGAAGTTTGCCTACTCCGGCCGCAAGCAGAAGAAGCGCCAGTACCGGTCGATTTGGATCGTGCGCATCGGCGCCGCCGCCCGCTTGAACGGATTGAACTACAACCAGTTCATCAGCGGGCTGAAGAAGGCCGGCGTGGAACTGGACCGCAAGATTTTGGCGGATTTGGCGGTGATGGATCCGGCAGGATTCGGACATCTGGCGGAGCAGGCGAAGAAGGCGAACGCAGCGGCGGCATAGAATGCAGCTGTCAGTTGTCAGCTCTCAGCCATCAGCTTTCAGTCTTAATTTAATCTTGTCATCCTGAGCGAAGCGAAGGGCCCCTACTCCCGGCACACATTTTCGGATGAGGGGTCCCCTCCCTTCGCTCGGGAGGACAATTTCCTTAAGAGCTTTTGAGAAACATGCCTTACACCGTTCCCAAACTGACCGGCTTCTCGACCTCGGCTCTCGATGGCGCCGTGCGCGAGCTTCTGTCCGCACTCGAGCAAGAGTCGGCGGTGGTCGGTTCCGAGAATGACTGGAAAGCCTTCCGCGATCGCTGGATGGCGCGGAAGAACGGCATCCTCACCCAACTCAATGATCTGTGGCTGAAAGCCGCGCCAGGAGCGAATAAGCGCGACGTCGGGAAGCGCGTCAACGAACTGAAGACCAAAGTTGAGCAGGTGGTAGATGCGACGCTCGCTCGCATTCAGGGCGGGGCCTCCTTGGGCAAACTTGCCGCCGAGCATCTCGACATCACGCTCCCCGGCGTTCGTCGTCCGATCGGCGTGGAACATCCCGTCATCAAGACGATGAACGAAATCGTTGGTGTCTTTCGCAATCTCGGCTACTCGGTCGAGGAAGGCCCCGAGATTGAAACTGATTACTACAACTTCGAGGCGCTGAATTTTCCGCCGAACCATCCCGCGCGCGATACGCAGGACACGCTGTTCATCGCCGGACAGGAATCGAAGCCGCTGCGCGACCGCCTGCTGCTGCGCACACATACTTCGCCGGTGCAGATCCGGACGATGCAGAAGATGAAGCCGCCGGTGCGCGTGGTGTGTCCGGGCAAAGTCCACCGCAATGACGCGCCCGACGCGACGCACTCGCCTATCTTTCACCAGGTCGAAGGTCTCGCGGTCGACACCAACATCACGTTCTGCGATCTAAAGGGCACGCTCGACCATGCCATGAAAGCGCTGTTCGGGTCGAGCGTGAAGACGCGCTTCTATCCGTCGTTTTTTCCGTTTACCGAGCCGAGCGCCGACGTGCAGATCAGTTGCATCTTCTGCGATGGCAAGGGTGTGCGTGACGGTGCTCCGTGCAGGAACTGCAAGACCAGCGGATGGATTGAGCTGCTCGGCTGCGGCATGGTCGATCCGAATGTGTATGGCTTCGTGGATTACGATCCAGCAAAAGTTTCGGGATTCGCCTTCGGCATGGGCGTGGAACGGATTGCGATTC
>Ga0210384_10007157_pt1 | contig 11791 bp, 10 predicted proteins | sample IncBWH2MmetaG_FD_160574 | JGI IMG/M metagenome (GOLD analysis project Ga0210384, IMG submission 160574) | Forest soil microbial communities from Barre Woods Harvard Forest LTER site, Petersham, Massachusetts, United States - Inc-BW-H-2-M | ecosystem: Environmental > Terrestrial > Soil >...
TCGCTACGGTATTGCTGGTCCTGGCTATGGCACGAAATGCGCCGTTCCATCCCATGAATTTTTTCTTCGTCGCAGCCGGCTTCTTTTCGTTCCATCTACTGTTCGCTTACCTGGTCGATGTGCTGCCGCTCCATGCCAGTTTCTTAATTGCAGCGGGAGTTTCTCTGTTGCTCGTCTGCGGTTATATTTATGCCTTTGCCGGGAGAACGCTCTCATTGTGGGCGGTCGGCGCACAGTTTGCCTATATGGTCCTGTTCAGTTACAGCTTTTTCATCGACGGTTATAGCGGATTGACCATCGCAATCGGGTCGGTGTTAACTTTAGCGTTCTTGATGGTGACCACTGCCAAAATCGATTGGTCCACGAAGTTCAATCGCAACCCGGTAACTCCTCCGCCGATCCCTGCGCAATGAAGCCGTTAGCTGCCGGACCCCGCATCTTAATTGTCGAAGATGAGCCTTCCATTGCAGATACCATCCAGTTTCCTCTGGAAACCGATGGTTGTCTCACCGAGTGCTGCGGGACAGGAGGACAGGCTATAGAACTCCTCGAGAAAGAAAGGTTCGACCTCGTAGTTTTGGATGTCGGGTTGCCCGATATGACCGGCTTCGAGGTTTGTCGCCGGATCCGAGCAACATCGAACGTACCGATTCTTTTTCTGACGGCGCGCTCGGAAGAGATCGATCGAGTCGTAGGGTTAGAGATCGGAGGCGACGATTACGTGTCGAAACCGTTTCGGCCCCGCGAGTTAAGCGCCCGAATTCGAGCCATCTTACGACGCGTTTCCTTACCAGATCAGAGCAACCCGCTGCCACCAGCTACTGATGACACCAACCGCGGACCCGCCTTATCGATCGATCAACAACGCAAAGTGGTCCGCTATTTTGGCGAACGGTTAACCCTTTCCCGCTACGAATTTCGATTGCTCGAGATTCTGGCTAGCGCACCCGGGCGAGTCTATTCTCGTTCACAACTCATGGAAGCGGCTTGGGAAGAACCAGAGGCTTCGATGGAGCGAACGGTAGACGCTCATATTAAAAGTCTGCGGTCGAAGTTGCGTCAGGTGCGACCGGAGATCGACGCCATCCAAACCCATCGGGGCTTTGGTTATTCGCTGCTCGAAGAGTTGTGAGCATCAGCACACGCATCCTTCTTGGGTCCCTGGTTCTATCCATCGCCGGAGTGCTGCTATTCCTGAGTCTCGTTTCTAAGAGAGTCGGGCAAGCCTATCGCGAAGCGGTGGAAGAACCAATGGTCGACACCGCCGAAGTGATCGCAGGTGTGATCGCAAACGAGATCGAATCGACCGGGCGGTTTAGCGAGGCGTGGGAACGCGGGTTTCAGTCGGCGAATCGGCGAACCGTGCAAGCGCAGATTTACCGCCTGCTCAAGACTCGGATCTCGATGGACCTCTACGTCACGGATGCTACCGGAATTGTGCAATTCGATTCCGGGCACCCGGAAAATGTCGGCCGCAATTTCAAAGCTTATCGGGATGTGGCCATGACCTTGCAAGGACGTTACGGTGCGCGCACTTCGCTGCAGGAATCCGACCCCAAAGGCTGGATCCTGTATGTCGCAGCTCCGATCATCGTCAAAGGGAACCTGTGGGGAGTTGCGGCGGTGTACAAACCTCAACGGGATGTGGAAGAGTTCCTCACCGACACCGAGCGCACTCTGACGCTGGTCGGTTTGAGCGTCGTAATTGTATGCACACTTATCGGCGCAGCCTTGTCGCGTTGGGTTACGGCCCCCCTGGCTCAACTGACGCATCACGCCATCGCCATCTCTGAGGGTGATCGTCCGCCGCCGTTGCGACTTCCAGGTAAACATTTGCGGGTGTTGGGTGAGTCCCTGGAGCAGATGCGAGACGCTTTGGAAGGACGAAAATATGTCCAATCGTATGTGCAGTCGTTAAGCCACGAAATGAAAGCGCCGGTGGCAGCAATCAGTGGCGCCTCCGAGTTGCTGCAAGAACAGATGCCGGAAGAACAGCGAACTCGTTTCTTAACCAACATCCGAACGGAGTCCGCCCGCTTACAACGGCTGATCGACGAGTTGGTTGCTCTTTCCGTAATCGAAAACCGCAAAAAACTGGACGTGCCGCAACGGATCGACTTATGCCGCACCGTAGGACGCGCGGTCAAACAGGTCCAAGAACGTGCATCCTCGGTTGCGATCAAATTCACATCGAACTCGCCGGCGATCCTAATGGGAGACGAATTTCTGTTGGAAAACGCCGTTACCAATTTGCTTCAGAATGCGATCGAATTTTCCCCCTTAACTGGCACAGTCACAGTGTCGGTCGATCGTGATGGCAAAAGGGTCTTGGTCCGAATTTTGGATGAGGGACCCGGAATACCGGACTATGCCCTGACCAAGATTTTTGACCGATTTTATTCGCTAGCCCGACCGTCGACCGGCAAGAGAAGTTCTGGCCTTGGCCTATGTTTCGCGCGCGAAGTTGCTCATTTGCATCACGGTACGGTAACACTCCGGAACCGCTCGGATGCATCGGGCGCCGAAGCATTGCTTGCGTTGGCTGCAATTCCGGAGCGATCTCTGTATAACTGAGCTTGCACATCGAGGAATTCCGCGAGGATTGTTTCGTGCTCGTGCTCGTGCTCGTGCTCGAAAATTTGGTGCCAGTGGAGCTGAGAAAGAACCTGCTTATCCATGTCAACAGGTCCGACAGACAAACGCTGAGCTCCGGGCACACGCTTCCCATCGAGCACGAGGACGAGCACGAGCACGAGCACGATTTGGTTGCGGCTGTCGCCCTGGCATTCGGTGTTATTTGGTAACCGCCTGGCCCATTGCTCTCGCGTGTGCCGGCTGTTGCAACGCATAAAGGCGGGCAAACAAACCGGCATATTGTAAAAGCTCCTCGGTGGATCCCGTTTCGACTATTTTGCCGGCATCGAGGACGATGATCTTGTTGGCGCGTTCAATCGTACTGATCCGATGAGCGATCATTACTACAGTCCGGTCTCGGCCAAACTCCTCCAGCGCGTCTTGCACCACCTCTTCCGAAATAAGGTCGAGTGAATTAGTCGCTTCATCGAGAATCAGAATCTGCGGGTTCCGAATGAAGGCACGAGCCAAGGCCAACCGTTGTCGTTGCCCGCCCGAGAGTCGAATGCCTTGATCCCCAAGAATAGTGTCGAAGCCACTGGGTAAATTTTCAATGAACTCCAGGGCATGTGCCCGGCGAGCTGCTTCCATCAGTTCCCCGTGACTGGCATCCAGTTTGCCGTAGCGGATGTTTTGAGCAACGGTGGCATTGAAGAGAAAGACGTCCTGACTGACCACACCGATCTGATTACGCCACCAAGCGAGGTCGATCTCCGGCATCGGATTTCCATCCACCGACACTGATCCCGATGTAGGATCGTAAAAACGGCAGACTAGACTGATCAGGCTCGATTTACCTGCGCCGGATGGACCAACCAACGCCGTCGTCTCACCTATGTTGATGGTACAATCCACATTCGCCAACGCTTGGCGTGTTCCCGACTCGTATAGTAGCGAGACATTTTCAAAAGTGATACCACGCCTGATCGAGTGCAGGACCTTTCTGCCGCTGTGGGTGTAAGGTTTATCCGTTTTATCGAGAAGCGTTCTGATCTCCTCGATGGAAGCTGAAAGAGCATTTAGGGTCACCCTGTCTGAGTCCAGTTGTTTGACTCGAGGGTGCAGTCGGTACAGCAGGACGAGAAAAGTCACGGAGCTCGCCAGCTGCGTGGGACTGTGAATCGTCGTGACGACAAGAATCCCTAACAGTAGCGGCGCGATCATTACCTCGGAGAGCGGCTGAACGAGCGCGCAAATTCGATCCATGTTCCAGAAGGCTTTACTGACTTCACGGGAAGCAGCGTCGAACCGATTTTGCTCGTAAGGTTCATTTCCAAAAGCGCGAATCAATCGGAGACCCTGAAATGTTTCAACGCTCCGTTGCGAGAGTTTGCCGTTTGCCGCTGTCGCCTCGCTACCTAAAAGTTTGGCATTTCTGGTCAGCTTTTGAATCACCAGCGACATGAAAAGAAGAAAAAGGCCAGTGACCACTGCCAGCTTCCAGGAGATCACCAGGAGCAGAATCCCCAAGGTCAAAACCATGCATACGTTAATGATCATACTTGCCAATACCGTAAAGGCAGCACTCGCCCGCCAAGTCTCGTTGCCCAAGGTGTTCAGCAATTTCCCAGAATCATGAGTATCCAAGTAGCTTTGACCAACACTCAGCAGTTGTTGGACAATGCCGCTACGGAGTTGATGGCTGATTGAGTGGTTAACTCGCTGAAAAAGTATCGAATAGCAGAAGTTAAGAACGTTCTTCAGGACGATAAAGAAGAGGATACATAGTCCGATCGATAAGAGTCGTTGCTCAACCGGCATGCCGCCAAAAAGCAGGGCCAACTTCCCAACCCCTCCAAAATTTGTGACTCCCACTTGATTCTGGACCAGGGGGATCAACAACCAGATGGAAAGCCCCTCTGACCACGCGGTCAATAGACCGAGAAACAGCATCAGCAATAAGACCCACCAGCGAGGCAGACCCACGGTGGGTAGAAGAGCTTTCAGAGTGCGCAGGAAAGCCAGCATTAGTTAGCTCCGTCCTCTGCTGCGGCTGACCACCGGATTCCTTCGAAGTACCAGTAGAATATGTTAACAAATGAAAGCAGCTTTCGCTTTTTCCTGATACGTCGAAGACCCGTTTTACGAGCCGGCCGAATCGTCAGGTAGAACAAGGATCGCAAAGCCGTTTTATAGATGCCGGCTTTTAAGAAAAGAACCGGGTTGGAAGAGACTGTTTGTTTGAGGTAGCGAATACATCGGTTGTAGTCGCGCCAAGCGAAACATTTATCCGCTATGTACAAGTAGAAATACCCGCCCGACCAGCGAAATGCAGCCGCCGGCAAATCGCTATTCCGCTGCTGGGCTCGCCTGATAAAGACAGCGAAGGAGCCAGCCATGCCTTCAACATTTAGGCTCATACTGGTACCGTTCTGCCGATAGGCCACCAGGTATTCGGGTACAACCTGAACCGGAAAAAGCTCGGCAATTCGCAGCGCAAGATCCCAATCCTCACATCCCTGGAATCCTCCCTGCTCGACTCGGGTGAGATAGACGCCGACGGTTTTCAGAGCCGACGCCCGGAACAACGGTACGCTGGCGTTACCTAGGAGATTGGCTAGAACCATCGCGTGGCGCAAACGGCCAGCCAATCGGCAAGGCGGGCTGCGCTCAATCAGCTGATTCTTTTCGTTAATCAATGTAGACCAGCAATACACGAGACCGGTTTTGTCGCCGAACTCCTCCATACCGGCGACCTGCTTCTCCACCTTCTCGGGCATCCACATATCATCGGCGTCCAGCGGTGCAATGTATTTGCCGCGCGCTCGGCCAATTCCGGTATTTCGGGCGGCTCCAACTCCAGCGTTTGCCTGACGCACGAGCTGAAAACGGGAATCGTTTGCCGTAAATTCGTCGACGATAGCGGTAGTTCTATCGGAGGAACCATCATCGACCACAATCACCTCGATGGCCCGATAGGTCTGGGCGCTTACCGATTCCAGCGTCTGACGAATGGTGCCTTCCGCGTTAAACGCCGGTATAATTACCGATACTAACGGCTTGTCCATCTACAGGTTTTAACTACGTAGTTGCAACCTGTTCTCGCTTCGCCACTCTGGTTACAATGGCTGGGTGAACGTCCCAGGATTCCGTGGATACTGTCTGGGGAAAGTTTCTTCCGGAAAAATGTTTACAAACGTGCCGAGAAATTCGGTCGGTTTGACCAAACTCGATTCAGTGATTTGTCTTATCGGCCGCTTGCACTAGACGTTTCGCCTCCTGCGAAAACTTCGTTGCACCATAATCCTCCCTTCGAACCCCCACTATTTTCTCTTGCGCGCGCGAGTCAAGTAACAATGACGAATTAAGTAACCGGTCATACGCCAAATAGGTCCGCTCTCTCCTTATGGACGAAATCTGTTCACCCAACGCGGGAGTTTAGCCGTAAAAGTTGTGCTCCCAACGGTGAGCTTTCAGCCGTTCAACCTGTTCTTTCGGCAGGCCCCGGCCATCACTCGCTTGGCAATTCCGCTCGACGTTGCGAACCGACCGCATCCCGGGAATCACAGTAGAAACCGCTGGTTGGCTGAGGATATAGCGCAAGGCTGTTTCCGGCATCTGATCCAAACTAATACCAAGATCGGAAACGATCTTTTGGACCCGATCGTACACCTGTTGCTTGCGATCGCCGCCAAAATACCGGCTACGAAAGTCGGAGGTGTCGAACTTGGTATCAGGCGTGATTTTCCCAGTGAGGCTGCCTTCGTCGAACGGTACCCGGACGATGACGCCTACCTGATGCTTTTCACAGGCAGGATAGAGGCGATCCTCCGGAGCTTGCTCGAAAATGTTGTGGATGACCTGAACCGTATCCACGGAGCCTGTTTCAATTAATCGGATCGCATTTTCAGGTTGGCAATCGTTAATCGAGACACCAAAAAATCTGATTTTCCCGTCTTTCTTGAGCTTTTGAATCGCTCCGAGCCAATCAACTTGATCGGCCCATTCATCCGACCAGACGTGAAACTGCTGCACGTCAATGGTTTCCAATCCGAGATTTCTTAAACTCTCTTCCGTAGACGCGATGACATGATCGGCCGGAAAAGCTTCCTGGACCGGTACTCCACGTTGAGCCGGCCATTGATAGTTCTTCGGGGGAATCTTACTAGCTACATAGATCCTTTCCGAACGGCCCCTTACCACTTGGCCCACAAGGTTTTCACTGTGGCCATCCCCGTAAACCAAAGCGGTGTCGATAAAGTTTAGTCCTAGATCAATGGCTTTATTAAGCGCATTGATTGATTCGTCGTCCGCGGCGCCAACCCACATCCCTTTTCCAATCCCCCATGCACCGTAGCCGATTTCTGAAACCTGCAGTCCTGTCTTGCCCAGTGTTCGGTAGTTCATTTTGACTCTTGTTCCTTGTTCTCAATCACGAATCGCACGAATCGATGGAAGGAGCCAGGAGGCAGAATCCAGGAGCCAGGAGACCGGATGGTTCGCACGGTAGGGCGGAACTCAACTTTGGTGGGGCGAGGCTCCGGCAGGCCTAAAGGGTTTCGTAGGGAGAGCGATGTTCCTTTGGATATCGCATCCAACGCCTCAGATCTGCCGAGCCGAGTGTGGCAACTCCAGGACGATTGATTTACCCAGGACAAATACCGCGCAGCTCGACAGGGGGCACCACCACTCAACGGCTCGGCCGCGCTGGACACAAATCACCATAGATTGAGGACACGCTCAGTCGCCTTGCGAACCTGCCCAGTCCTGATCGGAGCCTCGCCCCACCATTTTTGGGCTCCGCCCACCTTTCACCTTTCACTTCTCACCGGCTTACCGCCTCCGCGCCTGCCGCGGATCGCGCATCGGGACGACTTTGTGGACCTTAGGTACATTCCCCTCTTGAATCGCCACGACCCCCAAGCCACCCCCGGTCCGCACTAAGTGATAGAAGTCGGGGTCGGTTAAGGCGGCGGAGAGGGTGCCCTCTCCAATCCGATGGAGACACACCAGGCCAGAGGTTGCCAAGACGATGGCTCCGACCAATAGCGCCCAGAGAAGCGGTAGAAAATAGAGTCCAACAACCCAAAGACAAATCAGAACCAACATCCCGGCTGACCACCCAATTACTTTGGCGACTACACGCTTTTCACGAATTCTACCTGAATAAACGAGTAACGAGACTCGTAAAACATTTACGCTGCATCCGAGGCGGCCGCTCTGATAACCGATGATAAAATCATCATGAGTGATGGGGTCAGCTTTTTTCACTCGAGTTGGAGGGCCGGTTCAGAACGGCGGACTCCTATCTAGGATCGGAGAGGTTCAAATTACAAAGCAATCATGGACGAAAGCTGCGACAAAAATTCAGTCATTCTAGAAACTACTGAGGTTCTCCTTCAATTCTTGTTGCCTTTCAAGCGTTTTGCGCTATCTATCGGGCGAGCCGCCGCTGAAATGGGTTCAGAGGCGCGTTTCACCGGGAGGGATGTGATGGGAAAATGGCACTTTTACAAGGAGGGCAGTTGCAAGGATGGGACTCATCTGGACCGCTGTTTACCACAGATGGGTTTTCCCCTTTCGTGACGTTTTGAAAGGAAGCTATGTTTTTGCGAAGCACAGGATGGCTTTGTACCGCAGCGTTTTGTCAGTTTATTGTGCCCGCGGCACAGAGCGAGGTGTTAGCGCCTTCGCCCACGCCTGCCCCGTCGCCAGCAGTGCCTTCCACAAATGGAGAATCGTGGAAAGTTGAAGAAACTAACGCATTGGCTCCAACACCAGGTTTTGACAACCAACAGCCGGGGCAACCAATCGAGACGCCGGTTGAAGAGGAGTCGGGTTGGTCCGGAGGGCTGTTGGACCAGCCGCCCGAGAATCAAGCCGGGCAGGACCAGCTGCTCGCCAATGAGACCGGGCATGAGGAAACTCCAGCTCCTGTCGATCCTCGCTCCCGGGGCTACGGAGTCTTGTTCGGTGTAGTCGACGTGCGACCCGAAATGAGTTTCGGGGTGACCTACGACGACAATATCTTAATCAGCCACGACAATCCGAAACGGGACGTTCTCTATAGTCTATCCCCCGGCGTTTTGCTCGGGGTCGGCGACTATCTGGTTAAGGAGAATAACTATCTCCGGGTCGAATATATTCCCACGCTAACTTATTTTAACCATTACAGCAGTATTAATTCGCTGGATCATTTCCTCCGGATCGAGGGCCAGTACGCGATGGGACCCCTATTGGTGGGGGGCAGCTTTGAATACGATAAGTTTTCCGGTCCGGATCGCGACGTTGGCGGGCGAGTAGACCGCGATATTTATACTGCGGACCTATCTGCGAGCTACACGTTCAGCGACAAGACCTCGATTGATACAGACACGGCGGTTTGGTTCCGGCATTACCGAACCCAGATCGGTTCCACCGAAATCATCAGTCACACCTGGGTAAACTACAATTTAAGCCCGAAATTGATTCCCGGCGCCGGGGTCGCTGTCGGGGTTCTTGAGCCCGAACGTGGAGGCGGTCGTCAGATCTATGAACAGGTGTTGGCTCGCTTGCTGTATCCAGCGAGCGAAAAATTAACGTTTAGCGCCAAGGCCGGTGTTGAGTTTCGGGAGTTCTCCGCCGCTGCGACCAGGGTAACCCCGGTATTTGGTTTGAATTCCTCGTATCAGTTGACGGCTGGCACAAAATTGAGTCTTAGCGGACTGCGCCGGGTCACAAATTCCGCGGCTCTGAACGGCGAAGACTACACAGCTACCAGCATCACGGCGGAGGTAGATCAACATCTCATAGGCGATTTCTATCTAACGTTGGGGGCCGGTTACGAAAACGATTCGTACCGCCATACGATCGAAACCACTACGGCTGGAGGGCAACGGCAAGATAATTTCTATTATATCCGTCCAAGTCTCAGCTATCGCCCGAAAGATTGGATCAGCATCTCTCTTTCCTACTTTTACCAAATTGATGATTCTAATTTTCCGACGAATTCGTTCCGCGACCGGCAATTCTCGCTTGAGGTGCACCTAGGCTTTTAACACGGAAATCTGACAAATATGAAGGCTCACTGGGTTTTGTTTGGCTGCCTTACTCTATTGTTAGCAGGATCCGCCAAGATCCGTGCTCAAGGCGATGCTGTTAATCAAGCACCGCCGGCCACCGTGCCGGAGAATTACATCCTGTCGCCCAGCGACATCATTTTAGTAAAAGTCTTCGAGGATCCAGACTTAGATTCTCAGTATCGGATTTCTCAGGATGGCACCATCAATTTCCCTCTAATTGGATTGACTAAAGTTTCTGGACAAAGTGTCGCCGGAGCTGCTACCGCCATCCGAGAACGGCTGTTAAAGGGTTATCTGCGCAATCCGCAGGTACGAGTAAATGTTATTCAGTACGCGAAACGCTACATCACCGTATTGGGACAGGTGCAGAAACCGGGGAGTTACAGTCTTCCGGATGAGCAACATACCGACTTGCTCCAGGCGATCGCTTTAGCGGGTGGGTTTACGCGGTTGGCCGACGAAGGCAAGGTCTTAATACGACGCAACGTCAACGGCGTTGACTCGGTCATTCAGATAAACGTCCGAGCCCAGACTAAAAACAGTTCATCGGAGCTGTTTGAGGTCCTGCCAGACGACAAGATAACCGTGCGCGAACGCCTCTTCTAAACTGAGAATTGAGCTACGCACTTACAGGGGGATTAGATCCATGCACTTGAGAAGTGATTTGCCTTTGAGTTCAACAGCCGATAACCCGATGCTTCGCTTCGATTTTGGCTATCTCTTTCGACTGCTCTTGTCCAAGTGGTGGCTGATCTTCTTACTTGTGGTTCTGGCTGTCTCTGGCGCGATCGCCTATTTGATCGTCACTCCAAAACTGTACGAATCACACGCCGTAGTCGAGGTCCAACAGGCAGCGCAGAAGGTCACCACTATTCAGGATGTTAACCAGGAAGACTACAAACAGGCCGATGCCGTAAAGACGGTCGAGCAGAGTTTGCTAAGTGAGACTCTACTTTTGCGGGTGGTGAAGGCTAACGAGTTGGATAAAGATCCGACATTAGCGCCGCCTAAAAAAGACGGGTCGCCTTACGCGGATATTGAGCTGGTCTATCTTTTCAAGCCCAGGGTGGCGGTGACGCTGCGCCGAGGTACGCGTTTGATTGACGTTTCCGTACTGGACACAGACGGGGACCGAGCCAAACGGGTAGCCGACTCAATGATTAAAGAGTACGAGCTTCTAAATTTCGAAGGGCAGTCTAGCGATTCAAAGACTGCCAACGATTCCCTGGTCCAGGAAGCCGACCGGCTCAAAGAGAAGCTCCATAAATCCGAACAGGCGGTTCAGCAATACCGGGAAGACCACCACGCGGTGTCCCTTGAGGATAAACAGAACATCATCGTGGAGCAGCTAAAAGAGCTGAACCGAAAAGTAACCGACGCTAAGAGCGATCGCCTCCGTCTGGAGTCCGATTATGAGACCATCCAACGGGTAAAACCTAAAAACCCGGAAGACCTATTATTGTTATCCAGCGTTGCTTCGTTGCCGGCGGTTATGGATCTGCGTAAGCAGATTTCGGATAAGGAGGCAGATTTCGACATCATTAAAGAACATTTCGGAGAACTGCACCCCAAATACATTGAGGCCCAAGGCCAGATTAAGCAGCTAAAGCAAGCCCTGGACCGAACCCTGCTCGACGCCGGACAACAGGTGACGAAGTCGTACGAAGCGGCCAAGATCACGGAAGGGAAAATGGTGGAGTCGCTCAAGGAGCAGGAAGCAGTTGCGATGGAGCTCAACCGCATCGCTATTCCGTACGATGTCTTAACCCGCGAATACGACTCGGACCAGGCGATGTACGAGTCTGTACTGAAACGCTTAAAGGAAACGACCGTAACCCAAAACGTTGCGGAGAATAATATTCGCCTGATCCAAGCGCCGATGGTTTCCACCAAGCCGTCTCACCCGAAGAAAACGATGATTGTGGGACTAGCGCTTGTGGCCAGCCTAGTAGTTGGGTGCGGTCTGGTGATTGGGTTCGACTTAGCCAACCGATCTATCCGCTCCGTGCATCAGGTGGAAGAGACCCTAGGACTACCGGTGCTAACCTTGGTTCCGCGCAGCAAACGCAGACATCTCGATCGCGAACCCGTCGTAAGCGCCAATCCCTCTTCTCATGAAGCTGAAGCTTTCCGTTCGCTACGAACAGCGCTCTCGT
>Ga0210384_10007159_pt1 | contig 11787 bp, 9 predicted proteins | sample IncBWH2MmetaG_FD_160574 | JGI IMG/M metagenome (GOLD analysis project Ga0210384, IMG submission 160574) | Forest soil microbial communities from Barre Woods Harvard Forest LTER site, Petersham, Massachusetts, United States - Inc-BW-H-2-M | ecosystem: Environmental > Terrestrial > Soil >...
AGCGATTCCAGTTCCTGCTCCATGGCGCGCAGGTCGTCGAACACCGACATGCACTCGGCGAAAACCGTGCGGCCGGAGAGCGTGAGGCCGTCCTGCGGAAGGTATCCGGCGGACGTTCCTTTGGCGATGACGAGCGAGCCGTAGTCCAGCGTGTCCATGCCGGCGAGAACCTTCATCAGCGTGGTCTTGCCGGTGCCGTTGCCGCCGACCAGGCCAATGTGGTCGTTGGCCGTGATCAGCCAGTCGAGGTTTTCGTAGAGAAGCTTGTGGCCGAAGCGTTTTCCGGCGCCGGAAAGCTGGATCATGGGCTGGAATTATCGTCTCATAAATCCGGTTGCCCGTACCCGGTTGTCAGTACCCAGCTATCTTCGGCGCCAAGTTTTGGAGGGATAACCTAAGAATTGGAACAATCAATGAAGCCGTCGCCATCAGTCGTTTCGATCCAGAGAACAATTCTTTTCGCGATGTCAGACGCGCGGTCGGGGTCGCGTGCGTCTTTAGCGTTCAAGGCAATTTCCAGATTTCGCATGCGAAAGTGCTCATCGTCGATAGATTGTTCGACGATGATTTTCACGAGGAGGTTTCGGCCCCCTTGGGTTTCGGCCACGTGTTCGACAAAGATGCCCCAATGTCCTTTGGCAGTTTCAATTCCCATCAGGTCGATAGGCAACTTCTTAGGTGGAAGTCTAGGGCGCACACGCTGAGTATCACACACGCACTACTCCTCAAGCCTTGTCATCCTGAGCGTAGTGGAGCTATTTGCGAATGCAAATCGCTCCGCGGAGTCGAAGGATCCCTTTCACCTTACTGCGGTCGGTGGCCTTACAGGGAATTCTCGCCACGGATCGCAGGACCCGTGGCGATCGAGCGTGCAGTCGTGTGAGAACTCCCCGTTAGGCATCTGGCAGTGTCCACGTACACGGGGTCCTTCGACTGCGTTTTCGTGCGCCTTCGCGCACGAAAACTTCGCTCAGGATGACAGGGTAATTGCCGATTGCCAGGGTCAACGGCTACGGCCAGACTGCTTCAGCGATCGGGTCTTTGGGTGAGGCGGGGCGGACGTTGCGGGCTCCGGGATAGGCTCCCCAGAGTTCGTTGTGGTACTGGATGCGTTCGAGCGCGCGGTCGATGACCGCTTCGAGTTCGTGGAAGTATTTCACTTCGCGGCCCTTGGCCAGGCGGCGCTTGGCTTCCTCGGGGCTGACCCAGGTGGGCTTGCGGTTGGCCTCGTCGGGACGGCGCATCTGATGGATTTCCATCAGGAAGGCTTTGACCACGAATTCCTGCACGCCGCCGGGCTGCCAGAACACGCCCTTGGAATGCAGATAGAGATGAAAGTGCCGCGGCTCGATGGTGCCGATGGCGCCGGCTTCTTCGGCGGCTTCGCGCTCGGCGGCCTGGCTGTGCGAGAGTCGCGCCTCGGTCGAGCCTTTGGGGAAGGTCCACTTGTTGCCGCCGTTGGTGTTGACCAGGAGGAATTCAACCCCATTACCGCGCCGGCGATAGCAGATCGCCGCGACCTGCAGCGGCAACGATTTGTTAACGCGGGATGAACCCATGGGCAGCGGCCTCCTGTAGTTAGATGCTAACTGCACCATATTGCAGCAGTGTTAAAGTGCAACGAAAAATGTGCAGCGAGGAGGGTTACGAAAGGAATACGTCCTATTCCGGGACAGTTCTGCCTACAGGCCGCGCCCGTAGACCGGGATGGCGGCGCCGGTCACATCTTTTCCGGCATCGCCTGCCAGCCACACGATCAGGCTTGCGATGGAAGCAGGCTGCACCCACTGCGTCGTGTCGGCGCCGGGCATGGCTTTGCGATTGGCGGGGGTATCGATGGTTCCGGGGAGAATCACGTTGGCGGTGATGCCGGCGTCCTTGTTTTCGAGCGCGACGGTGCGAATCAGCGAGACCAGCGCGGCTTTCGAGGCGCTGTAAGCGCCAACGCCTGGGCCGGGGTCTTCGGCCGCCCGGCTGCCGATGGCGATGATGCGTCCGCTGCCGGCTTTACGCATGCCGGGGATCACGGCGCGCAGCATGTGGAACGCGCTGGTGACGTTCATGTCGAACATGCGTTGGAAGGTGGGGTCGTCGGTGTCAGCAATGGTCTGTCCACCGGCGAAGCCGCCGACGGTATGGACCAATACGTCGATTTTTGCGAAGCGCGCGACGACAGACTCGACCGCCTTCTTCGCCGACTCAAGACTATCGATGGTGGCCGGGAGCGCGGTGAAATTGGGGTGGCTGAAATCGGACTGCTGGATTCGGGGCGCGAGTCCGACGACCGAGAAGCCTGAGTCGAGCAGAGCTTTCGTCACGTGAGTTCCCAAGCCGCCGTTGGCGCCGGTGACGAGTGCGACTTTGTCAGTCATGGAATCCCAACTCCGACTGACAGAGTACGAAAAATGGCGAGCCAAACGCAACGTGGAGCCCCGGACGCCCTCGTCCGGGGACGGCGGACGAGGGCGTCCGCCGCTCCACGGCCATTGCTAGTTCGCCTGCAGCATTTTCACTAGCCAGGGAATAATCACCTGCTTGAAGATGCGCGGGTCGGGCCAGACTCCGACTTGACGGCCGAGGTGGCCACCCTGCGGGTTGATCCAGGCTTCTTTCGGTGTGTCGCCTTTGTTCAGCAACAGATATTCGTCGTCGATGGGAACCTGCGTGTCGAGCACGCCGGCAAGAATGAGCATGGGCGCCATCGGCTTGCCGAGCAGACCCTGACGGACCAACGATATCTTCGGCAGAGTGTCGCCCATTTCGTCGAGTGTGTGCACGCCTTCGAGAATGTTCATCAGCGCGGGCACCTGATCGAAAAGATATTCGCGGTTGCCGAGCAGCGAGTTCATCAGAAAGTCTTTCTGGAAAAACTTGTCGACCGGCGGTGACTGGGCGCTGCATCCGCGTAGGCGAGCGCGCTCCACGATGGCCATCTTCGTGGCCCAGTACGCGCCCCAACTCACGCCATGGAAGGCGATGCGGTTCTTGTCGATCTCCGGGCGCGATTGGGCGTAGTCGATGACCTTCGACAGCATTCGCTCGGAAGTTTCGCTGACTTTGATCGGAGCCTGGCCGGTGCCGGGGCCGTCGACCGCGAGATATCCAATGCCGAACTGCAGAATCGCGCTGAAGCTTTCGGTCAGGTCTTCCTTGCGGCTGTCGAGGCCGTTGACGGCGATGACAAGCGGCACGGGGCCTTTGGCGTTTTTCGGCAGCCGCAGATAGCCGATGATTTCTTTGCCCTCGAAGGGAATGTGGACGACTTCCAGCGGCGGATCGTAAAACTTGGCATGGTCGAGAAACGATTCGATCGCTTTCTCGTACGAACGCTGTTTCCCTGGAGATGCCGGAATCGGCCAGCGTCCGAAAGAATAGAGACGCCAGGCGCGAATGTAGTCAGCGTCGGCCTTGGCGGAGTCCGATTTTTCCAGCGACTTGGCCTCGTTGAAATACCGGTCGGCGACGCGCATGAACCCGGCGGCCCATTCGTCTTTGTCGGCGGTGTGAATGCTTTCAAAGGCCGCCTTGACGTCGGCGGGGTCGAGGCCGATCAGCGGATATTGGCCGACTTCGGCGCGGTGAACGGCCTCGGTTTTGATTTCGTCGATCGTACGCTCGCGGCGCTCTTTTTCCTGTGCCTGGGCCGCCATAGGGCACGCTATCGCAGCTGCCAGGCAGACGAATACGAGTCTGTGCTGAATTTTTGTATTCATGATTTCGCTCCTCATCTCCGCATTGCAGGGAAATCGAATTTCTGTAAAAAAAGGGCCGGACCAAATTGCGTCCGGCCCGAAAGGTGGTCTCGTGAATCGACTAGAAAATAAGTTTCAGGCCCAGTTGAATAGAGCGCGGTCCTCCCGACCCGACCGCAGGATTGGCGGCTGCGATATCCGGGGTCGCGCACCCACAGCCGAAACTTGACGCCGAGGGATCGTTCAGTCCGAAACCATTCTGGCCGCCGTACGGATTGGCGAGATTGGGATGATTGAGAATGTTGAAGAATTCGGCCCGGAACTGCGCGCGCAGACGTTCCCCGAAATGCCAGTTCTTGGCAATCGAGAAATCCAGATTCTTGAAACCGGAATCCGGAAACGTGTTGCGGCTCATGTTTCCGAACTGACCGAGTGGCGGAGGAATCATGATGGAGTTGCGTACTGCGTAGCAGCCATGCAAATTCAGAGCAGCCGTAGCGGGGCCCGCGGTTCCGCCATCGATGGCAAGGGCTTGCGCCGCGCAAGTCGGGTTGGTCGCCGCGGGGAAGAAAGGAATTGAGGTTGCTCCCGACTTGAAATCGGCAGGCTTGCCGAAGAAGCTCCAGCGGATCGGACTGTTGGCCGGCGGGCTCACCGGCAGCGCTCCAATGCCCGCCGAGTCGGTGCCTTCGTCCATGGGCCCCCAGTATTGCGGACTAGCGAGTGTTGCTATGGTGTTGACCTCCCAACCCTCAAGCATTTGCGCCGCGCCCTTCTTGCCCGGAATTGCGTAGGTCAGCGAAACGGTCAGGCGATGCCGGATGTCGAAGTCGCTGTTCCCGTACTCGCGAGCTACGTTGTGGGCATCTTGTGGCAGTCCCGCTCCGTATCCGAAATCCCAGTTGGCCCCTACGTCATCCAGCGAATGCGAATAGGTGTAGCCCACCACCGTGTTCAGTCCGTGATAGTTGCGGGACGTCAAGGTCGCCTGCAGGCCGTTGTAGTTCGACTTGTAGACATTGGCCATCTGAAAGATGTTGCTCAAGAACGGAAATTGCGTCGCAAACGGCCGATTCGCTTCTTCGCCGCCGGTGCTGTCGGGTGCGCAGTTAACAGGGTCCGAGTAGCCTGAGGCGATGCAGGCCGCGATCGCAGCCGCAGGCCAGCCGGAGCCCACTGGTGCCTGGTTGATGTCGCGAATGCCCGTCAGATTCGTGCCGTGGTTCCCGACATATCCCAACTCCAACGACAGATTCGAGTTGAACGCGTGCTGCACGTTCAGGGTGTAGCTCCAGACGTAAGGAGTGGTCAGATTCTTGACCACGCTCATGATGGGGCAGGGACCCGAGGCGCCAGGATCGCAGTTGATCTGACTGCTGCTGAGGTTCCCGTAGAGCGGTTGGCCGCTATCCCACTGGGGAAGAAGAGGAGGAATTGCGAGGTTCCCCGCCGTGATATTGCCGCCGGCGGTCTGCTGATTGGGCTGGCCGGTGTTTGCGATGATTGCTCCCGTGGGAATGTTTGTGAGTCCAAAGCTATTGTTGAAGGCCAGGAACGATTCCCAATTCACGGCTTCATACATCAGACTAGCGCCGCCCCGAACCACGGTATTGCCTTTTCCCGTGACATCCCAGGCAAAGCCGAATCGAGGAGCGAAATCCTTGGGATCAGAATTGTAAGGACTGCTGACGTGGTTGATTCCAACCTGAATCAATCCGGTCGGAGAACTGGGGTCAAAGTTGCCCAGCCGGTTGTGGGCTTCTTTGATCACCGAACTGAACTCGTAGCGGACACCGTAATTCAAGGTCAGATTCTTGCGCACGCGCCAGTCATCTTGAAAGAACAGTCCATACGCCCAATCGTGAATCTGGCGCGTTGGATCGCCGACCTGGACGGAAGCTTTGAAGGGATCGCCGGCCATGAAGTCTTCCAGTGCGGTCGAACCGTTCGGGGTCGCAAGAGTTCCAGCAAGAGCCACGCCTCCCAAGACGGTGATGCTGCCCCGAGCGTTGCCGAAAGCTCCGCCGCTGACTCCGTCACGGCGCAGTTCGCCGCCGAACTTCAACGAATGCGTACCGACGGTATATGAGATGTGATCAATGAACTGCGTGAGCGTGTCGGGTCCCTGGAATTTTGGCCATTTGAAGGCTCCCAACCCTGGAACGAACGCCCCTGCAAAACCAATGCGCGGAAGTCCACCCGTCAGCGGGCCGGTGACACCGGTAGTAAGTCCATAAGTGGAAGCTGGCGTATTGAGGTCTCCGGGAAGCGTCGGCTGATAGAGGCGGCTATACCCGACGCGCGCTTCGTTGACCCACCTTGAGTTCGGGGTCCAAATCCAGTTTCCTCCGACCACCTGGGCGCGTGTATGGATCTTGGACCGCCATTGCGTTTGCAGTTCGGGAAAATCCTCCGCGGTCCCGGAGTTGTTGCCGAAGAAATACGTCGCGTTGATGGTGTTCCTTTGGTTTACGTTGAAATCTCCCTTGGCCACGACGTCGTCGGTGTTGGCGACGTTAGGGAATCCCTGAACGAAGTTGATGCTCGGGTTGTTGTTGATGGGGAAGCCGGATCCGCTGCAAGTCACGGTCGCGGTAACGCCCGCGCCCGAAACGGTGCACCCCGAGAGCTTCTGACTCTCTGGGCTGACGGCCACTCCGTTCGCGAGAAGGTCGCGCACCGCGTTCACAATGCTGCCGTTGCAGTCCTGGGCGGCGAGCAGCGGAGAAGTACAGTTTTGTGGGCTGCCGCCGGCGAGAGGGAATGCCGTCATCGATGGCGTGGTGACCGAGAACGTGTTCCCAATGTCGTAGCGCTGGCCCTCATACGATCCGAAGAAGAATGCCTTGTCTTTGATGATGGCGCCACCCAGGCTGAAGCCGAACTGCTCCAGGCTTCGATCGACCTTGCCTGCCGGAGGCGTATTGAAAAGGTTGCGGGCGTCCATGACGCCGTCGCGCCCGAAGGCGAACGCCGTGCCGTGCAACGTGTTGGTGCCCGACTTTATTCCTACGTTGACAATGGCGCCCGGCTTCCAGCCGTATTCCGCCGGAGGATTCTGCTGCAGGTTGAATTCCTGAATGGCGTCGATCGGCAGGATGGTCGCCGAGTCTCCCACGATTCCCGAGCCGTTGATCACGCCCTGGCCGGAGAACGGTTCGGTGTTGTACAGGCCGTCGATTAAGTATGCATTGTCTTCGGCGCGCAGTCCGTTGGCGCTGGTGGTGGAGAATCCGCCGCCGGGATAACGCATGACGCCCGGCCGCAGCTGCAGCAGGTTCTGATAGTTGCGTCCGTTGAGCGGGAGGTCGTTGATTTCCTGGTTGCTGAGCGTGCCCCCAAGGGTCGCCGAAGTTGTGTTAACCAGCGGGACTTCTTCCGAGATGGTGATGGTCTCGCTCACTTGACCGGGCTGGAGCGTAAAGTCCGCGCGCACGTCGGTGGCGACTTCGATCGGAACGCTGGGGCGCTCTAGGGCTTTGAAGCCCTTCGCCTCTACATGGATCTTGTAGGTCCCCGGCTGCAGGTCGGCGGCAACATAGGCTCCGGACTCGTCGGTCGTGAGAGTACGCGCCGTACCGCGCTGAACGTCGGTGACGACAACTGTTGCTCCCGACACGGCAGCGCCGCTTTGGTCCGTCAATGTGCCCAGAATACGTCCTGTCGTGGACTGAGCCATAGCAAGAACAGAAAACAGAGCGAGAGTGAAAGTCGCGAGCAAGAACCGGGACACGTGGGGCATCGCTTTGCTGCTGGAAATCCTGGCGCAAAGCGCTGGGCCGACCATGCGATCTAGCATAAGAACTCCTCCCTGGCACTGCTGGTCCGACAGCCATACCACCATCGGAGAAACAGTGTCAAGCAAATTCATTTCTTCAATCGAGCACAGCAGCGTACTCTGCCCCGACAGAAATGAGGAGTCCACAACCCGGTAACCCCTAAGTATTTGGAGATTTATCATGTTGCGGGAGCGGTTGCGCGCCCGCTGACAGATGTAGTACCATGTCTGTGGTCATACCACCATACCTTATACCGACCGTGCCCTCCGCTCAACAAACGCGCCTCCACCCAATGGATATGCGGTATAGTAGCCGGACCACTGCCAGCGTTTCTGCTGGTTGCTTGCCTCATCCCTCAGGGAGAAGCGCAGTGTACAAGCTAGTCCGAACCTCGCGGCTCTACGAACAGATCGTGCAGCAAATCGAAGAATCCATCGTCAAAGGCGACCTGAAGACAGGCGATCAGCTTCCCGCCGAACGGGATCTGGCGCAGCGTTTTGGGGTGAGCCGCACCGCGGTCCGCGAGGCAGTGAAGGCCTTGCGCGAAAAAGGTTTGGTTGAGGCGTACTCGGGACGCGGCACATTTATCACCGACGGAACCCGGCAGGCGGTGCGCCAGTCGCTCGACTTAATGAGCCGCATAGGCCAGCAAGAGGGGTCACGGGATCTTGCCGAGGTGCGCGCCATCCTGGAACCCGAGATCGCGGCGCTGGCCGCGCAGCGCATTCAGGAACCGGAACTGGCGACCATGCGCGAAGCAGTAGCCGTAATGGACAAGGCAGGACAGGATCCCGACGCCTACATCGAAGCCGACCTGGATTTCCATTTGGCGTTGGCCGAGGGCGCGTCGAATCCGCTGATTCTTTCTCTTATCGATTCCATCGTAGGTCTGCTGCGAGAGCAGCGTCTGCGCATTTTCAAAGTGTCGGGCGGACCGGAACGCGGGCAGGCCCACCACAAAAAGATTCTGGAAGCCATCGAGCGGCGCGACGCCGAAAAGGCACGCGAAGCCATGCGCTCCCATCTGGAGCAGGTGCGCGACGACGGCCAGTCAACACCGGGCAAGCGCGGCAAGCCCAGCACACATTAACGCAAACGCAGGAAACTCGGAGAGGATTGGGATGGCAAAGGTTGGATTCATTGGCCTGGGGGTGATGGGCAGCCAAATGGTGAATCGGCTGCTCGGCAAAGGGCACACGGTTACCGGGTACAACCGCACGCGCGCTAAGGCGCAGTGGCTCGTGGAGAAAGGCATGCACTGGGCCGACTCGCCACGCCAGGTGGCCAGCGCCTCGGACTTCATCTTCGCCATGGTCACGAATGCACCAGCGATCCATGCCGTCGCTGAGGGGCCGGATGGGCTGCTTGCCGGCTTGAGCGCAGGAAAGACTTTTATCGACATGAGCACCATCAGCCCCGGCGTGAGCCGCGAACTGGCCGGGAAGGTTCGTGCGCTCGGCGCAGACATGGTGGACTCGCCGGTCTCGGGCAGTGTGATCACGTTGCAGGAAGGCAAGTTGTCGGTCATGGTCGGCGGCAGGAAAGACACATTCGACAAGATCAAACCGCTGCTGCTCGACATCGGCCCGAAGGTCACGCACGTCGGCGACAACGGCCTCGCGCTCTGCATGAAAATCGCCACCAACCTGAACCTTGCCGTGCAGATGCTGGCGTTTTCCGAAGGTGTGCTGCTGGCGGAAAAAAGTGGCATCGCGCGTGAAGTCGCAGTCGATGTGCTCACCAACAGCGCCATCGCGTCGCCCATGATCAAGTACCGCGGCCCGTTCGTGCTGCAGCAGCCCGAAGAGGCGTGGTTCGACGTGAACATGATGCAGAAAGATATGGTGCTCGCCATGGACCTGGGGCGGCAGGTCGATGTGCCGTTGCCCACCACGGCGGCGAGTAACGAGTTCCTGACCGCGGCTCGTGGCATGGGTTGGACGAAGTACGACTTCGCCTGCATGTTCGACGTGCTCGCCACCATGGCCGGCGTAACCACGCCCGTCACCGCAGGAGGCAAAAAGCAGTGACGACGGCGACGTCAAAACCGGAAACCAACGATCCCACGGCTGCGGGTTCCGAGGTCACAGAAAAAGACAAGTGGTTGCGTGCCTATCGTCAGATGGTGCGCATCCGTCTGTTCGAAGAGCAGGTGAACGAACTCTACACCCGCGCGCTCATGCCTGGGCTGGCGCACCTCTACAGCGGCGAAGAGGCCGTTGCCGTCGGCATCTGCGAGGCGCTCCGCATCGACGACTACATCACAAGCACCCATCGCGGCCACGGACATTGCCTGGCCAAGGGCGCGTCGCCCGACCGCATGTTTGCCGAATTGCTGGGCAAAGAAGCCGGTTACTGCCGCGGCAAAGGTGGATCGATGCACATCGCCGATCCCGCCACCGGAAACCTGGGTGCGAATGCGATCGTCGGCGGCAGCGTAGGCATCGCCACGGGCGCGGCTTTTACTTCCAAGCGTCTGGGCAACGGCCGCGTCGCTGTCTGCTTCTTCGGTGAGGGCGCGCTCGGGCAGGGATCGCTGTATGAGGTGATGAATCTAGCCCAACTCTGGAAGCTGCCCGTCATCTACATTTGCGAAAATAATCTCTACAACGAGTACACGCACTACCGCGAGACCACCGCCGGAACCATTCTCGGTCGCGCCCAGGCCTTCGGCATAGAGGCCACATCAGTCGATGGGCAGGACGTGCGCGCCATGAATGAAGTCGCCACGCGGCTGATTCAGCGCGCCCGCAATGGCGGCGGCCCTGCCTTCCTGCAGGCTGACACCTATCGCTACAGCGGACACCACGTCGGCGACATCAACCGCGAATACTATCGCTCGAAGCAGGAAGAGCAGCACTGGAAGACGGAACGCGATCCCATCAAACTGCACGGCAGCTGGCTCACCGCGCAAGGCTATGCCGATGCCGCCGCGCTCAAGCAAATTGAAACCGAGGCGCGCGCCGAGATGGAGGCCGCGGTGAAATTCGCCATCGCCGCTCCTTATCCCAGCGTCGATCAGGTCGAGCAGGACGTCTATGCCTGAAAGTTTCTATGCCGGAACGTGAACTCACATTTGCGCAGGCGGTTCGCGAAGCTCTGGCCGAAGAGATGCGCCGCGACGCGCGCGTGTGCATCTTCGGTGAAGACGTGGCGGAAGCCGGCACACCGTTCAAGGTCCTCTCCGGATTGGTCGAAGAATTCGGCGCGGAGCGCGTGCTCGACACCCCGATTTCCGAAGCCGGTTTTACCGGCATCGGCGTGGGCGCGGCCATGACCGGACTGCGGCCGGTCGTCGACATCATGTTCGGCGACTTCCTCACCCTGACGATGGATCAAATGGTCAACCAGGCCGCGAAAGTTCATTACATGTCGGGCGGACACTGGAAAGTTCCCATGGTCATGCGGACGACTCTGGGAGCGACCCGCCGTTCGGCGGCACAGCATTCGCAGTCGCTGCACGCCTGGTTCAGCCACGTGCCAGGCCTGAAAGTGGTGCTGCCGTCGACGCCATACGACGCCAAGGGCCTGCTGAAGACGGCGATCCGCGACGAGAATCCCGTCGTCTTCTTCGAAGACAAAATGATGTACAAGCTCAAGGGTCCGGTGCCGGAAGATGACTACACCATTCCGCTGGGCGTTGCCGACGTGAAGCGCGCCGGCGATGACATCACTCTGGTAGCCACCAGCAGCATGGTGCAAGTCGCTCTGGGTGCGGCGAATCTGCTGGAGAAAGAAGGCATCAGCGCAGAAGTGGTCGACCCCCGCACCACGTGGCCGCTCGACGAAAAGACAATTGTTGACTCGGTGAAGAAAACTTCGCGCGCGATCGTGCTCGACGAAGGCTACGGGCGCTATGGAGTTACTGCTGAGATCGCGGCTGTAATTGCCGAGGGCGCGTTCTATGATCTGGATGCGCCGGTAAAGCGCATGGGCGCGATGCACGTGCCCATTCCATTTTCGCCGCCGCTGGAGGATGTGACCGTGCCGACGGAGGGAACAGTTTCCCAAGCGGCGCGTGCGATGTGCAAACGCGGCTAAGAGCTAAAGGCCAACGGCCAAAAGCGAGGTTCATATGGCACTCAAAACTTACGGATCCATGGCCGTCGATTGGGAACAACGCATCGACTTCGACCGACTGCGCCGCGAGCGCTTGCAAAAAGCGAAGGATCTGCTCAAGAAGTCGTCGATGGGCGCGTTGCTCTGCTTCGACATGAACAACGTGCGCTATCTCACGGCAACGCACATCGGCACCTGGGCACAAGACAAAGCGAACCGCTTCACGCTGCTGCCGCAGAATGAAGCGGTTCGCTTTG
>Ga0210384_10007161_pt1 | contig 11785 bp, 7 predicted proteins | sample IncBWH2MmetaG_FD_160574 | JGI IMG/M metagenome (GOLD analysis project Ga0210384, IMG submission 160574) | Forest soil microbial communities from Barre Woods Harvard Forest LTER site, Petersham, Massachusetts, United States - Inc-BW-H-2-M | ecosystem: Environmental > Terrestrial > Soil >...
ACGGGGAAGGCATAGTGGCAACGCCTCAAGCCATGGCGCGGCACGAGAGCGACAGTAACATGTGAATGGAAATTAATGTGCTGCGACTTCTTGCTCCTGAGGTAAGCTCTCTGGCGCACACGAGGAGCCCCCCATGCTTTGCGCTTTGAATGTGAGGATGCTGTGTGTAAGTCTGCTGGTTTCGCTGCTGTTCTGTGGAATCGCTGCAAACGTTCACGCCCAGGTCGCGGGCGGAACTATCTCGGGAACCGTTACCGATAGCAGCGGCCGAGTCATCAACAACGTCCAGATTACGATTACCAACGTGGCTACCGGCATCACGCGCGACTTAACCACGAATGATGAAGGTTTCTATTCTGCACCGAACCTGCTTCCGGGAACGTACGAAGCGAAATTCTCCGCGAAGGGTTTCAACACTGAGGCGCGCAAGGGCATTGATTTGACCGTCGGAGCATCGGTTGGGTTGGACCAGACGATGCGTGTCGGTTCGGTAGCTGTGACGGTTGTGGTGCAGAGTGAAGTCCCTGCGGTTCAGCTTTCCTCCTCCGACCTCAGCGCCGTTGTGAACGCCACCACGGTCCGTGAATTACCGCTCAACGGCCGCAGTTGGACTGACTTGGCACAACTCCAGCCAGGCGTGAGCGCGGTTCACACTCAGCCCGACTTTTCAGCAGGCACGGATCGCGGCAATCGCGGCTTTGGGCAACAGTTGACTATTTCCGGAGCACGGCCGCAGCAGAATAATTATCGCCTGGACGGCGTCAGCCTCAACGATTACGCCAACGGCGCTCCCGGCAGCGTGCTGGGCGGAAACCTGGGGGTCGACGCGATCCAGGAATTTTCCGTTATCACCAGCAACTACGAGGCGGACTATGGAAAGACCTCCGGAGGCGTGGTCAATGCGGTCACGCGATCTGGCACCAATCAGATTCACGGCAGCGCTTACGAATTTCTCCGCAACAGCAAACTCGACGCCAAGAATTATTTCGACGATCCGACAACGCCCATCCCGTCTTTTAAGCGGAACCAGTTTGGCGGGACCCTCGGCGGACCGATCGTGAAGGATCATGCATTTTTCTTCGTCGACTTCGAAGGCATCCGGCAGTCGAAGGGCATCACAACCGTTGCGACCGTGCCGTCCGCGGCGGCGCGGGGTGGGACTTTGTGCTCGAGTCCCGACCCAGGGAGCACGTGCACGCCAACTCCGGTGACGGTAGACCCAGCAGCGCAAGCGTACTTCACTTTTTACCATCTCCCCAACCAGGGTGCCGTTGCCGGGAGCACTGGGGATCTTGGAGTATTCACCTTCGCGGGCCAGCAGGTGGTCAACGAAAATTTTCTCACCGCGCGTGTGGACCACAAGTTTTCACAAAACGATAGCTTGTTCGGCACCTACATGTATGACAAGACTCCTTACTCGGCTCCCGACGGCCTGGACAACGTTGAGTTCAGCACTCTGACCGCAAGACAGTTCGTCGCCATCGAAGAGACGCACCTCTTCACGCCCACTTTTGCAAATTCAATTCGCATTGGCGGCAATCACGAAGCCGTGAACAATAATGAGAGCCTGAAGGCCATCAATCCTGACGCCGCCCGAGTCGATCTAGGCGTCGGGGGCACGGCGTTTGCGGGACGGGCCGCAGGCCAGGTCCTCATCGGCGGCGGCGTAAGCGACTTCTCGGGCGGTATCGGAGGCAGCCCCACTTATTTCTACCATTGGAATTCGCTGCAGCTCTATGACGATGCCTTCCTCGTTAAGGGCACCCATTCCATCCGCTTTGGCGGTGCCTTCGAACGCATGCTGCTCAACGTTGTCGCGGATACCGATCCCAACGGGATTTGGCGCTTCGCAGATTTGAACGGCTTTCTCACCAACAATCCCACCAAGTTCCAGGGTGGAATCGCCAGCACCCTCTCGCCACGCAACCTGCGGCAGAACATCTTCGGTTTGTATCTGCAGGACGATTGGCGCTGGAAGCCGAACTTGACGCTAAATTTGGGTCTGCGTTACGAGATGGCCACGGTGCCGTCAGAAACCAACGGCAAGATTGCCAATCTTCGAAACCTGTCGGACCTGTTACCGGTGTGTGGCACGCTAAGGGCAGGGGGATGCTCGGGAACCGGTCCTTTCTTCAACAATCCGACCCTGCACAATTTTGAGCCCCGCGTTGGTTTTGCCTGGGATCCTTTTCGCAACGGAAAGACAGCCATTCGCGGTGGAATTGGGATATTCGACGTGCTGCCTTTGCCCTATCAGTTCATCCTGATGACCACTCAGGCGGCTCCCTTCTTTTCCTATACGTCGATCAACAGCCCCGGGCCGGGTACTTTCTTTTCGGGGCTTACGAACTTCCCCGCCAATACGTTGCGTTCTACTTATGTCCAGCACCCCAAGCGGGACTACGTGGTGCAGTGGAATTTCAATATTCAACAGCAAATAACCCCGACTCTGGCTGGAATGATTGCTTATGTGGGATCGCGTGGTATACATCAACCCTTCAAAGTGGATGAAGCGGATCTGGTCATTCCCACCAAGACTCAGTACGGATATCTGTGGCCGCAAGTCGATATCGCAGGCAACCTCACCTCCGGTCCCAATGCAGGGAATCCTCCAGCCACCATCAACCCGAACTTCGGCTCGATACGCGGGCTGTTCTACGAAGGACACTCTTACTACGACGCCCTGGAAACGCAGTTGTCCAAGCGCATGAGCCACGGATTTCAAATGCAGGGCGTCTTCACTTGGGCCAAGAGCATAGACACGAGTTCGGCATCGGTCGCCGGTGACACGTTCGGGAATTCCATCTCCAGTCTTCACTGGTTCGATATGAGATTGAGCCGCGGTCCCTCCGACTTCAACGTGGGCCGCACACTGGTCGTGAGCGGGACCTGGGAGTTGGGAACTCCTAAGTCTCGCGCGGCACCGGCGCAATGGGCCTTGGGCGGATGGGAACTGGGGCTGATCTTCACGGCCAGCGACGGAGTTCCCTTCACGCCAACCTTTGGAACCGGGTCGGACCCGCAATTCTCGCTCAGTAGCGACGATTGGGCCTTTCCCAACCGACTGGGCGGCTCCGGATGCAACTCTCTGACTAACACCGGCAATCCTGTTAACTACATCAAGACCAACTGTTTCGCCGTTCCCACCTGGCCGGGAGACATGACTTCCTGGGCGGCGAACTGCGACCAATTTCCTCCAAACGCTCAGCCCTCTTCAGGACCTCCATTCGCTGCCCCGTTCCCGCAATGCTTCAATCTTCGCGGCAATGCAGGGCGAAACATCATGATCGGTCCGGGGGTTACGTCGCTGGACTTTTCTCTGTTCAAGAACAACTACATCAAGAGCATCTCGGAACGGTTTAACATCCAGTTCCGCGCCGAGATTTTCAACATTCTCAATCATCCCAATTTTGCGCCGCCGACTCAGGGAGTCAACACAGATATTTTCGATGGCACTGGAACCCTGAACCCGACGGCGGGATTGTTGACCAAGACCACCACCACAGCGCGGGAGATTCAGTTTGCGGTCAAAGTAATCTTCTAGTGCGATGGTAGAAAAGATTTTCAGGCGTGGCCGGTTGATCATTCTCAGCCGGCTGCGTTGATGATGTTGCCGTGGGCGATTGCATTGCTGATTCGCTACAGACTCTCCACGATCTCATGACGGATAATCTCATGACTGCGAGCACCGCTGCCGGGCAGACCGCAGCGACTTCCCGTCTCGAGCCCGACGTTGCTCAGCGGGCACGGCATCGCATCGCGCGGCGACTGCTCCCCTTCCTCTTCCTGCTCTACGTGATCGCATTTCTCGACCGCATGAACATTGGTGCGGCGGCGCTGCAGATGCCGCATGATCTTGGCTTCAGCGAGGGCGTGATCGGATTAGGAGCCGGGATTTTTTTTCTCGGCTACTTCCTGCTGGAGATCCCCGGCGCGCTGATTGTGGAACGCTGGGGCGCTCGCCGCTGGATCGCGCGCATCATGATTTCTTGGGGCCTGATGACGATATTGATGGCCTTCATCCACACCTCGCGGCAATTCTATGTCGTGCGGTTCCTTGTAGGTGCCGCGGAAGCAGGCTTCTTTCCTGGCGTCATTGTCTATCTGACCTACTGGTTCCGCTATCAGGATCGGGCGAAAGCGGTCGCGTTTTTCTATGCTGCGAATCCTTTATCTTATGTGATTGGTTCCCCGCTGGCAGGGTTGCTGCTGGGGCTCTCGTGGCTCGGAATGCGAGGCTGGCGGTGGTTGTTCATCATTGAAGGAATTCCGGCAGTGGTGGTCGGGATAGTCACTTTCTGGTATCTAACGGATTGGCCCCGTCAGGCCGACTGGCTACCTGCCGACGAAAAATTGTGGATCACCACCGAGTTGCAGCGGGAGAAGGAAGCCAAGAAGCGTCACCACTCCTACAGTATCTGGCAGGCATTGCGACATAGGGATGTTGTCCTTCTGACCATGAGTTATTTCTGCGCCATGACGGGAAGTTACGGAATCGCGTTCTGGCTGCCCACCATTTTGAAGCGCCTCTCGGGGGGGAGCGATCTTAAAGTAACGCTGCTGGCGTCGCTGCCCTATGTGGCGGCCTTCATCACGCAGCAGGTGAATGCCTGGCACTCTGACCGCACTCAAGAACGCCGCTGGCACGCCGCCGTACCCGTCTTCCTGTGCGGGCTGGCCCTAGCATTGGCGGTGGTCTATCGCACCAACCCAGCAGTCTCCGTCGGACTCTTTGTTGTTGCGGGTGGTTCGTTTTATGGCTTTCAACCTGTGTTCTGGGCAGTTCCCACGCTGTTTCTGAGCGAGTCGGCGGCCGCCGCCTCCATTGGACTGATCAATGCTGTGGGCAATCTGGGCGGATTTGCTGGCCCCATGGTGATGGGCTATCTCGCCAAACGCACACATTCTTTTTCCACAGGGCTGTTGTACCTGGTGGCGAGTCTGTTTGTGTCCGGTGTTCTCATGCTGGCGGTGGGAAGGCAGGTTCAGGTGGCGCAAGTGAGTTCGACTTAAGATGAGGAGAAAATTGATGTTGCGATCTACCTTTCGGTTCTCGATGGGGCTGTTCATTGTTTGTATCTTGGCTTTGAGCGCGAGGAATTCTACGGCCCAAGGATTCAGCCTTTACGTCGGAAATAGCCGCGGCGACGACATCAGCATCGTTGACATGTCTTCCTTCAAGGTGACTGGAGAAATCAAAGCGGGCGAGCGCGTGCACGGGGTATGCCTTCAGGCGGACGGCAAGCGGCTATTTGCAACCGTCGAGACGGACCACACGCTCCGGATCATAGATACAGCGAGCCGGCAGACCATCGCAACCGTAAAAGTGTCGGGGCGACCTAACCAGTGCGCGGCGACTCCGGACGGAAAATATGTGGTGGTCCCCATCCGCGATGGAGACGGCGTGGACATCATAGACGTGAATCAACAGAAAATTGTGAAGAACCTGCCCATCAAAGAACCGCACAACGCGCTGAACACCGGCAGCAACCGTTACATCTACGTCAGTTCGATGGGCTCGAACGAGATCGACCTGATCGATCTGGAAAAGATGGATTACTCCGCGCACATTCCCGCCGGTGGCCGGCCTCGGCCCTATGTGGTTTCGCCCGACGGAAACACGATGTACGTTGCGGTGGCGGATCTGCACGGATTTGTTATCGTCGATATCCCCGAAAAGAAAGTTCTCGAGCGGGTGGAGATACCTCCACAACACGCGATTCTGCGAAAGCTGCAATACGAAACTCCCGACACTCTGACCCATGGATTGGCACTTACTCCGGACGGGAGCGAGCTGTGGGTTTCGAGCCTACTGGATAATTCCATGTACATTTACGACGTGAAGGAAAAGAAAATCACGGGACGGGTAGGTACTGGCGAAGGTCCGAACTGGATTGTCTTCACTCCTGACGGTAAATACGCCTGCGTCAGCAATACTGATACCGACGATGTTTCAGTAATCGACGTAAAAGCCCGGCGCGAAGTCAGCCGTGTGAAGGTTGGAAAAGTGCCAAAACGGCTGGCCGTAGCCACTGCTCTCCTGCCCCGTACCAAGTTGCGGTGAACTGTTTTTAATGTCCCTTTAATGCGGGCTTCAGGTTTGTCTGAGATCGTAAATACCGGAGGATCCACTTGAATTTATCGAAAGTAACGCTCTTGTCGACCGTACTCCTTGCCTTTGCCCTTGGCGTCTCGGCGCAGGAGAACGCGCCGTTAAAACTTCTGCACTCGACGCCGTTGCCCGAGCTCCACGATGGAGATTTCGACCACCTCACACCCGACGTCGCGGGCAATCGTCTGTTCGTCACCGGGGAAGAAAACTCTAAAGTTCTGGTCTTCGATCTGAAGACCAATAAGCTCATACACACCTTCGACGATCTCAAGGCGCCGCACTCCATGCTTTATCGCGCAGACCTGAATAAGCTCTATGTGGTCGATAGCGATCTGGGCGAGGTAAAAATCTACGACACCGATTCTTACAAGGCGGATGGAAGCATCAAGGTTCGCGAGGGCGCGGATGCCAGCGGCTACGATCCCTCCTCGAAATACTTGTACGTGGTGAATGGGGGCAAAGACGCCAAGCTACCCAATGCCTACATCAGCGTCATTGACGTTGCCGCGGGCAAAACCGAAGCTGAAATCAAGATAGACTCCGACGATGTGGAGGGCATGGTCTTCGAGAAATTAGGGCCACGTATGTTCGTCAATGTCCGCGGAAAGAATGCTGTTGAAGTTTATGACCGGACCAGCCGAGAGCTGAAGGCGACGTGGTCCATTGCCGAGGCGGGAAAGAGTCCAACGGCCATTGCCTTCGATGAGAACGGCCATCGCCTGTTTCTGGGGACGCGCGTTCCGGGAAAGCTCGTGGTTCTGGATTCTGATTCGGGCAAGGTTGTGACCGGTTACCCGGCCGCGGCCATGGTCGATGACATGGCGTACGACAGCCAGAGCAAGCGCATTTACTTTGCCGGAAGTGAGTTCCTCGACGTCTTTCATCAGAGCGATGCCGACCACTACGATCGCATCGGGCACGTTGCGACCGCGTTTCGCGCCAAGACGGGCATCCTGGTTCCTGAATTGAACCGCTTCTATCTAGCGGTTCCGCATCACTTAAAACAGACGGCGGAGTTGCGTGTGTACGAAGTTTTGCCGTAGTAGGGTTCGACCCCGCGCTCACTGCGACGAGGCAAGAGAGAGGTTTCACAGGACTACCGTCACGATAGGAAGTTCGGCGGTGATTACCTCTCCCATGTCTTTCGTACTGGCACGGCCGCCGATGTCGCGGGTTCGAACATCGGAGTACGCCAGCACTTTAAATATGGCTTGTTCGACGGCGTGAGCCGCCTGCTTCTCTCCGAGATGTTCCAGCATCATCGCGCCCGACCAGATTTGGGCCACTGGATTGGCGATGCCTTTCCCCGCGATGTCGGGAGCCGAGCCATGCACCGGCTCAAACAGCGAAGGATATTCCCGTTCGGGATTCAGATTAGCTGACGGAGCCAGCCCCATAGATCCCACCACCGCCGCTCCGAGATCGGAAAGAATGTCGCCAAAAAGATTCGATCCCACCACCACATCGAACCAGTCGGGATGCGCCACGAAGTGCGCGGTCAGAATGTCAATGTGGTACCGATCCGCTTTTACATCGGGATACCTCTTGGAGATCGCGGCAAAGCGTTCGTCCCAGAAGGGCATGGTATAGACAATGCCGTTGGACTTGGTTGCCGACGTGACGTGTTTCTTGCGAGTGCGAGCAAGTTCGAAAGCGTAAGTAATGATGCGGTCGCATGCCCGCCGGGTAAAGATGGTTTCCTGGATCGCCGTGTCGAAATCCGTATCCCGATTCAGCCGTCCTCCCACCTCCGAGTACTCTCCTTCACTATTTTCCCGGACGACGATGAAGTCGATGTCTCCGGCTTTACGACCGCTGAGCGGACTGGTGATTCCTTCCAGCAAGCGTGCCGGCCGGCGATTCACATACTGCTTGAATCCCCGGCGAATTGGAATCAGCAAACCCCACAGCGAGGTATGGTCAGCCACTCCGGGATAACCAACCGCTCCCAAGTAGATGGCGTCAAAAGGACGTAGTTGCTCGAGACCGTCCTCCGGCATCATGCGCCCGGTCTTCAGATAGGTCTCACAACTCCAGTTGAAGTGCTGCCATGAGAAGGACAAGTTAAAACGGCGAGCCGCAGCTTCGAGCACACGAATGCCCTCGGGGACGACTTCGCGTCCAATGCCGTCGCCTTCGATTACCGCTATCCGATAGTTCTTCAAAGTCCCTCGCAGTCAGGAGTATTTGTTCACGGTGCTTGCTGCAGAAGCGATGTCAGTGTGCGAATGTCGGATACGTCTTCGAGTTTGCTCACCAGATCGATCACCTGATTCGCCTTGGAGCTATCCCACTCCGCGAATGCGGAGCAGCCCCGGAACTTTTCCGCAACCTCGTCATAGCTCATGGGGTTGCTTGGGCTCCCCTTGCCGAAATCCGCGCGCCCGGAAATCGTGCGCCCATCCTTCAATGTGATCCTAAGAATGGTTGTCATCTTATCGTACCCCGCCATTTCCGCTTCAGGATCGACATAGAAGCGAACCCGGTCGACCATTTTCTGCACATCGTCACGGTTGGCCATCGCGTCCGTGAATTTCGTCTGATCTGCTTCCCCGTCCAGCAGCAGGATCGCCATGCAATATTCCATGCTGAATTTCGCCTGCAACCCGGTCTTCGGATGGTGATGAATCAAAGTATTCGGCATGTTGCGATTGGTCCCAACTTCTACGCGTTGCACGTCAGCCGCGCGGATCGAGTTGGCATGAATCAGGCGCAACAATTCGGTCATGCCGGGATGAGTCAGAGAACCGGAAGGGAAAGGCTTGATGGAAACGCCCGGGTGCTGAAGCGTCCAAGGCTTGCCCAGTCGATCGACAATCGCACCCGGATCATAAGTCCCGCCGTAGGCATGGAAAAAACCGCGCTCCGCTTCCAGTATCTGTTCCGCGGCGGTCCAGCCAATCGCGGCGAAATCGGCTGCTACCACGCCTGATTCCGTTGCGTGGCCCGCATGAAAGGGTTTCATCATGGTGCCGAAGTTTTCGCGGAGGCCGGCGGCCTGGCTCGCCGCTACTCCGAAAGCCCGCGCTGTGTGCACTGCATCCAGCCCTTTGAGCTTGGCGCAGGCGGCGGTACCGCCAAAGACTCCGCAAGTACCGGTGGAATGGAATCCGTCTTCATAGTGACGCGGCGAAATCGCTTCCGCGATCTTGCACTCTACTTCCACTCCCGCGTGGTAGGCGACCAGCAAATCCTTTCCGCTCTTCCCGTCAACCTCCGCAGTCGCCAGAGCCGCGGGAAGCACGCACACGGTGGGATGAGTCAATAATCCATACACACGGTCCTTGCCGAACGCGAGTTGAGTGTCGTCGAAGTCGTCCACGTGAATGGCCACTCCATTCGCAAAGGCGGCGAAGCGGGCGGGAAGCCGAACCGCGGATCCCAGCACTGCCGCGCCGCCACGTAGGGGAAAACCGAAAGGCCTCAGATACTGCTGGATCAGTCCCCAAGTCTCGGCTTTGGAACCGCTAAGCGCGAGCCCAAGAGCGTCGAGGATCGACTTTTTACCGAGTTCCATCGTCTCCGCCGGGACGTCGTTCAACTTCAGGTTCACGACAAACTCGGCAGTATGCATCGTCAACTTTTGAACCTGCGGAAAGCTCGACTCAGCGGGCTTCTGGGCAGGCGAACTCTGCGCTGTCAGGGCGTCAGCAAGAGTTGACTCTGACGCTCCTAGGAACCCCAGGGAAGCTCCCACCTCAGCAGCATTTCTCAAGAACGCACGCCTCTTCATATCGATGCTCCTGATATCACACTGCTGCGGTGTCACCGTTCATTTCAATTCGTTCTTGAATACCCGGCCACCTTTCATGACGAACTTCACTCGCTCAAGCTCTGTGATGTCGGCGACGGGATCCCCTGAGACCGCGACCAGATCCGCGAATTTGCCGGCTTCCACGGACCCGACGCGATCCTGCCATCCCATCAGCAGTGCCGCTTCCGAAGTTGCCGCTCGAATCGCCTGCGTTGGGGCCATGCCGAACTTCACCATGTATTCGAATTCCTTGGTCTGCGTGCCGTGCGGGAAAGGCCCGACGCCTGAACCAAATGCGACTTTCACTCCTGCTGCCAGGGCCCTGCGAAAGCTGGGCTCCGAGACCTCTGCGACACTGTGCCCTCCATATTTTTTCATGTCGCGGTCGCGATCCAACTGATAGTGGTAGAGGGTCGGCACCAGATAGATTCCCTTTTGTACCATCAGCTTGATGTCAGTGTCGTCGAGATCAGCGCCGTGTTCAAGTGACTCGACGCCTGCGTTCAAGCAGTTGCGCACGCCTTCTCCAGCGAAGGCGTGGCAGGAGACTTTGCGTCCTTTCTTGTGAGCCTCGTCCACGATGGCATTCACCTCCTCAAAAGTGAAAGTCGGCGGACTCACCAGTTTGCCATCGCTTGTGAAATGAAAGTCGTAGGCTGCATACAGCTTGATCAAATCGGCGTCGTGTGCGACCTGATCACGAACCGCCTCTCGCGCCGTCCAGGGCGAGTCCACCACTTGCAGGGCACTGGGCAGCGGAACCTCGGGAGAATAGCCCCGCATGATAAACCCGCCGGTGGATTGAATACCCCGGGTTGCCACCTGCATGCGAGGCCCCCAGACAATGCCGCGGTCGATGGCATTGCGTAGGTCCACGTCGCTGTACATCGCGCCCAGCGTCTTCAGATCGCGCAGTGTGGTGAAGCCGACCATCAGGTCTTTCTGCGCATTGGCCAGCGCAGTTAGCGTGCGGTACTGGTAGGAGTCGTGAAGGATTTGACTATCGAAATCGGGCCCGTTGCCGAAGACGTGAGTATGCGCGTCGATCAATCCGGGAAGAACTGTGGTGTGACTGAGATCGATTACTTCGGCGTCGGCCGGAACCTGCACTTGTTCCGCCGGTCCCACCTGGGCAATTCGGTCCCCTTTGATCAGGATCACCTGATTAGTGGCGAGCTTCTCCGTTCCTGCAAATAGTCGGCCAGCACGAACTGCAATCCAGTGATCCGCGGGCGGGGCCGATTGGGCCCCGGCGAGCGCGAAGACGAGCAACAGGAAAACAGAAACGTTTCTCTTCATGGCGGGATGTCCATCGTGGCGGGTCCACATTAACACCCAATGAACGCCAGATGAAACCTTATTAAGGATGGCGGGAAGGCTAACAACGCAAAATTAGCCTCACGCTGCATGCTGGTTTTCTGAACAGGTTTTCATGTGACTTCTCTAACGCTTCATCACGAACCGCAATATACTGCTTGGTCGGAGAAGTCATGCGTATTCTGCTGGTCGAGGACGAGACCAAGGTATCGAGTTTTGTGGCGCGCGGATTGACCGAAGAGCGGTTCGCGGTGGATGTTGCCTCGGACGGCAAGTCGGGACTCAATCTTGCCACCACATACCATTACGATTTGGTGATTCTCGATCTCATGTTGCCCGAGCTGGATGGTTGCCAAGTTCTTCGCCGCCTGCGCAAGGAAAATCTGCAGGTGCCGGTGCTGGTGCTCACGGCCCGCGATGCCGTTGCGGACAAAGTGAGCAATTTTGAGGCTGGCGCCGATGACTACCTGACCAAACCATTCGCTTTTGCTGAGCTGCTGGTCCGGGTGAAAGCCTTGCTCCGGCGCGGGCCGGTCAGCCGCAGCAGCGTGGTGCGGGTGGGCGATCTCGAACTCGACCGTTTGTCGCTACAGGTCAAGCGC
>Ga0210384_10007162_pt1 | contig 11782 bp, 7 predicted proteins | sample IncBWH2MmetaG_FD_160574 | JGI IMG/M metagenome (GOLD analysis project Ga0210384, IMG submission 160574) | Forest soil microbial communities from Barre Woods Harvard Forest LTER site, Petersham, Massachusetts, United States - Inc-BW-H-2-M | ecosystem: Environmental > Terrestrial > Soil >...
ATCAGTCAGGGGCGCGGCCTTGCTGCTGATTCCGCGGCAGCGTCGTGCTCAAAGAAGGCGACCCCTGCTACACCGATGGCGAAATCGACGCCGCCGGACTCGTCCTGAACGGCGCCGGGCAACCAAGCTCCGGCCGCGCTTCCGCCCCCGCGCCGATCGCCCTCAAGGATCAACTCTGGCAAGGGATCACCAGACCTGTCGCGGAATAGATGGTTGTCGCAGCCTTGAGAAGAACCGATGCCCGAACCAAGGGTGTGCTCACGAGCGCGATGAGGGTTAGCGCCCAAATTTATGCGCCGCGCTATGCCGTTTTCGCATAGTCGCGAATGAGGCGCCGCCGTAGCTTCCAGAGTGAAGTCTAGGCCGATAGAGACATCGTCGCCGTTTGCCATGGCAAAGCGCCGAAGACATGCCACGCAACACAACGGCCGCAGCCCAAATCAGGCTCGGCCGAGGTTCAAGGAGCAGGCAGGCGATGCGAGCGTTCGCAAATCTAACGAGGCTACTTTCGTTGGCGATTGCTGCGGGGCTTCTGTCTCCGGTAATCGCCGAGGACGCGTGGTATCCGGTAGCCGTGGATGTTTGGTCACCACCCTTTAACGCCGAGCATCGGCACACAGTACAGCAATATGTTCCACCGGAGAGGGCGAGCCGGCCGTGGCGAATATGTGCTTCGATCCCGCATCTCAAAGACGACTATTGGATGGCGGTTAATTTTGGATTGGTCGATGAAGCAAGGCGACTGGGGATCGCCCTCAATCTCTACGAGGCGGGAGGGTATGAGAACCTCGCGACACAACAAAGCCAGATCGCCGAATGCATGGCGAAAAACAAGGCGCAAGCCCTCATTGTCGGGGCAATTTCGGCCGATGGACTGAATAGCGTAATTGCCGATTACAGCGACAAGGGCGTGCCTGTCATCGACCTCATCAATGGCATCAACTCGGACAAGATCACGGCCAGGGTGGCCGCCGATTTCTACGATATGGGACTGGCCGCAGGAAAATACCTCACGACGCTACAGCCGGATACGTCGAAGCCGACCAAGGTTGCGTGGTTTCCGGGTCCCGCCGGCGCCGGTTGGGTCGAGGCCGGCGACAAAGGGTTTCGGGCGGCGCTCAATGGATCCTCAATCTCCATCCTCGAAGGGGGATTCGGCGACACCGGCCTGGCCGCGCAAACTCGCTTGATCGAAGCAGTGCTGGATAGCCACCAGGATCTCGACTTTATAGCGGGGACCGCCGTTTCCGCTGAAGCTGCCGTGCAGCTCTTGCAGAAGCGGAATTTGGAGCGACAGATCAAAGTTATCGCCTATTATTTCGGTCCCGGGATCTATCGCGGCATCAAGCGAGACGCGATTCTGGCGGCTCCGAGTGACAGCCAGGCCGTGTTGGCGCGCATCTCGGTCGATCAGGCGGTGCGCGCATTGGAAAAGCAAAAATTGGTGCGACACCTCGCTGTCACCATCAAATTGGTCGATCTTAAATCGCTGCCGAAATTCGATCTGAATTCGAGCATTGCTCCGGTCGGATTTCGTCCAATCTTCAGCGTCGTCCCCTAGAGGGGATTCTCAAGATGACGAAGGGGAGTGCCTGGAGATCGCCGTTTCTGATTTCAACGCTTGTATTTGTTGCCGGCATGGCGGCAACGATCGGCTTTGGGTATCTGTTTTCTAAAAAAGCGGAGAGAGACTGGGACGTTCGAGTCGACCAAACGGCTGCGCGACTTTCAAATACGCTGCTGGCCTGGCTGGAAGAAAGCTATGCTCCAGTGTCCGGCCTCGTGGCGCTCATCGAAAACTCCACGACAGTGGAACCAAACGAATTCGTCAATGCGTTTGAAAGTATGCAGTCTCGGTCGACCACCGTACTTCTCGACGAAGCGAGTCTTGTTCGACTCAATCGTCTCGGACGGTGGCAGGTAGACATTACATCGGACACGCTCGGTTATCCGGGGCGATACGTCACGTTAGCCGACGTCGCGCGGAGCCTGTCGATGGCGGCCAAGCGGCCAAACCAATTCACTCTCAGTCCTCCGTTCAAATCCGAACACGACCAGATCATTTCAGCGATTGCCCTTGCCGCTTCCACAACCGCCGAAGCAACGATCGTCGTAGGAACGTTGAATTACGATACGCTATTTGACGGAATGCGCGCCGGACCGGTGCCGAAGGGCATCTATCCAGGACTAAGGGCACGCTTTCTTGGTGAACCCGAACTAAAGCCCGTGATCACACCGCCGAACGACCGGCAGTTCCGTCGCATCTCAATCACCAGAGTGGCGAGCGCCGGCGCTGATATCGAAATTTCGTGGGCGGCGACAGCGGATTTTGACGGCGGCCCTTCCTACGGAGTGCCACTCGCAGGACTGCTCGGCGGCTCGGGGACGACTGCACTATTCACTTTGTTCATCGGCTCGTTGTTAAGGCGAAACCAACAGATCGCTCGGAGGGTCGATGAGGCGACACTTGCCCTGCGGCAATCGTCCGAAGCCCTGGGCCGAGAGCGGGAAAGGCTGCAGGGAATACTCGACGCCTCGCCAGTAGCGGTGACGATAACGACCAACAATATCGCTCGCTTTACCAATCCACGCGCTGAGGAAATGTTCGCGCTCAGAGTGGGGTCTTCCGTCCCGGATCTCTATGTTTATCCAGAGCAGCGCAGCGCGTTGCTGGATGAACTTGGTCGCAAGGGGATCGTCCGCGATTTTGGCGTTCAATTCCGCGGCACCAATGGCGAGATCCGCGACTGCCTCTCCACTCTCATGCCCATGGAATTCGAGGGACAGCAGGGATTGCTTGGTTGGATTGCGGATGTCACCGAATTGACCAAGATCCAAACGGCCCTGTCGGAAGCCAAGGTCGCAGCAGAGGATGCCACCAAGGCGAAGGCCGAGTTCCTCGCCAACATGAGCCACGAGATCCGTACGCCGATGAACGCGGTCATCGGTCTCGCGCATTTGTGTCTAAAGACGGATATGACTGCCAAGCAGCGCGATTACGTCGGCAAGATTCACAACGCCGGTACGTCGCTGCTCTCCATCATCAACGACATTCTCGATTTCTCCAAAATCGAGGCGGGCAGGCTCGACATCGAGAACGTCACCTTCGAGCTCGACTCGGTGATGAACAACATTTCGACCATGGTCGCGCAGAAGATTCATGATAAGGGGCTGGAACTGCTGTTTCATGTCTCTTCGGATATCCCGCACGTCCTTCTCGGCGATCCGCTGCGCCTAGGACAAGTGCTCATCAATCTCCTTGGGAATGCCGTGAAGTTCACGGAGCGGGGCGAGATCCGCCTTATCAGCGAATTGCTCGAGCGGACGGGGGACAAGGTCAAGCTGCGATTCTCGGTCAAGGATACCGGCATCGGCATGACCAAGGAGCAGGCGAACCGGCTGTTTCAGGCTTTCTCTCAAGCCGATACTTCGACGTCGCGCAAATATGGCGGGACTGGATTGGGCCTTGCGATCTCCAAGCGACTGGTAGAACTGATGGGGGGCTCGATTTGGGTTGTCAGCGAGCCGGGTAGCGGGAGCACCTTCAGCTTTACGGGCTGGTTCGGCCTGTCCGACGCAACCGCGCGCAAGGTCGTGCCCACGCGGCTCGGATCGCTCAAGGTGCTTGTCGTGGACGACAACGCCGCAGCCCGGGAGGTGTTGGAGGAACATCTAAGAGCGATTGGCGCCGAAATCGAACTGGTGGCATCCGGCGCGGAAGCCATCGTTGCGGTCAGGCGCGCGGATGCGGATCGCCCATTCGACGTGCTCCTGCTGGATTGGCGCATGCCCGGAATAGACGGAGTAGAGACCGCCCGCCGGATTCGCGCAGACGGCTCGCTCAAGAGCGTGCCGGCCATCGTCATTATCACCGCCTTCGGGCGCGAGGAGGTGCGCGGGGAAGCCGAACTCGCTGGCGTCAACGGATTCCTGATAAAACCAGTGAACCAATCCACACTGATCAATGTCCTCGCCGAGATCTTCGCGCCTGAGCATATGATGGCCGCCCGCGAAGCCGTAAAGGCGACGGCATACGATCTGAATGGTCTCCGTGTGCTGCTGGCCGAGGACAACGCGATCAACCAACAGATCGCCGTCGAGCTGCTCGAGGGTGTCGGCGCCTCCGTCGAGGTCGCCGATAACGGAAGAGAGGCTGTTGAAAAGCTTTTGGCTTCGGCTGGCAACCTCCCGTACGACGCGGTGCTGATGGACTTGCAGATGCCGGAGATGGATGGCTACCAGGCCACCGCGCGCATCCGCGCCGAGCCGCGTCTTGCAGAGCTCCCGATCGTCGCCATGACGGCGCACGCAATGGCGGAAGAACGGGATCGCTGTCTGGCCGCCGGCATGCACGCTCATATCACCAAACCCATCGATCCCGAGCTGTTGTACCGCACCCTCATGCAATTCTACCGGCCGGGCGCGGCGGTCGCGGCCAAAACGGTCGATCGTTCCTCGCCCCCGGATGCGCCGCTCGATGTGGCCGGGCTAGACGTCGTCGATGGACTGAGGCGGGTCGCCGGCAACGTGAAGCTTTACCGCTCGCTGCTAGGACAGTTCGTCGAGCAGCAGTCCGATGCCGTCTCCAAGATCAGTGCCAGCGTCGAACAGCAGGATTTTGCCCTGGCCGAACGCCTGATGCACACGCTCAAGGGGGTGTCCGGAAATCTGGGTGCAAAGACCACAAACGAAATATCCGCCGAATTGGAAATATCTCTCAGGAACCGGGATGTTCGGTCCCTGGATGCCGGTTTGCCTCGCTTGTCCATCGAGTTGGCGCGGACGATGGAAGCCATTCGCAATTCTTTGGCGGCCGATTCCGTGGACCCCCGTCCCCTCCCCGTTACGTTTGATCCGACGGAAACCATGGCGCTGTTGAAACATCTCAAGCAGTTGCTGGCGGATGACGACGGAGCTGCACTCGACCGGCTATTGGACGCGCGCGAGCGCTTCGCGGGCATCCTTTCGGAGGCTGAGCTGAATACCCTGGAAAGGGCAGTCCGTGATTTCGACTTCACGGCTGCGCTTGACTGCCTGGCCGATATCGCAGAGCGCCACCAGTTCTCTTTGGAGTGAGCCAATGCCTCTATCGGATCGCAAGACCATCCTGATTGTCGATGATACGCCCACCAATATCGGGATCATTTCCGGCGTCCTCAAAGACTCGTTCAGGACCAAGGTTGCCACCAACGGAGAGAAAGCACTGGTACTCGCCTCGGCCGACGACAGGCCCGATCTGATTCTTCTGGATATAACAATGCCTGGCATGGACGGCTACGAAGTGTGTCGGCGTCTGAAGGCGAATCCGGCGACAAGCGGCATTCCGGTGATCTTTCTCACGGCCAAGACCGAAGACGAGGATGAAAGGCAGGGCTTTGATGTCGGCGCGGTCGATTACGTCCACAAACCGTTCTCGGCCCCGATCATGCTCGCTCGCGTCAAGACCCATCTCGCTCTGCAGGCTGCGCTGCAGCAAGCGCGGGAATCCCAGAAACAGGCCGATGAGCTGCTCTGCTGCTTGCTTCCCGAGGCGGCCGCCGAGGAGATTCGAAATATCGGCACGGTAATTCCGCGCCGCTACAATGACGTTGCCGTGCTGTTCTGCGATGTCGTGAATTTTACGTCGTATTGCGACAAGCACGAACCCGAGGAGGTAGTCTCCCGGCTTGATGCGCTTTTTGTCGCATTCGAGCGTGTGGCGGCCGCCCATGGCCTGGAAAAGATAAAGACGATCGGCGATGCCTTTATGGCCGCGGCGGGCTTACTTAAGTCCGCAAATGACCCGCTTGAATCGGCGGTGCTTTGCGGTCTCCAGATGGCCGCCACGTCGATTGACGCTCAACTTGGCTGGGCGGTTCGCGTTGGTGTTCATATCGGTCCGGTCGTGGCAGGTATCGTCGGGCAGGAGCGCTACCAGTTCGACATTTGGGGCGACACCGTAAATATTGCGGCCCGCATGGCCGGCAAGGCGATGCCAGGGGGCGTCGCGGTGACCGATGAAACCTGGCGTCAGATCAAGGACCGCTTCGAAGGCGAGTCGCTCGGCGACATCGAGGTCAAAGGCAAGGGAACCATTCGAATCATCGCCGTTCAGGCTCGCGCTGAATCGCCCGGGCGAGACAGTAAATCGATAAGCAGACCAGCCTAACATCGCCAAGGTGGAGGCAATCCCCATGACCAAGATACGCATCCTTGCCATATTTTGTGCCTTTGAAGCGCTGCTCACGACACCCGCTTCGGCCAAAAACCTTCACACCAAAACTGTGCCGGCTCACGATGCCGGCCGCACACCGTCACCGGCCATCGGCAGCAAGAGCCACTTCATCTTGCGACAGGATCTATTTGACCGCTTGAACCCACACAACTTGCGATCGGATTGGCCCGGCCCGCCCGCCCAACCCGACCAGTTATGAACAGACGAATTTGGCCGGTAGGTTCCGGACGTCAGCTGCGAGAACCTGCGATTGGGCATCGTGAAGCCGCGGCCAACACCGCGAGGCGGTAACTATCGTGGCGCTGTGGGCGCGGCTCTCGCACCATGCAGACGGAGCACTTGCGAGAAGCCGGTCAGAACTTGCCGCTTTTGCATAGAAAAGACTACGGCAAGCTGCCGACGATTGCGTGGTCGAACAACGGAGCGTTAGATGGGTGTGATCGATAGCATCCGGCTCGGTTCGTTGGCTTCGCTTGTCGCAGTGACGATCGCTGGTTCGCCAAGGTTAGCGCAACAGCCGAAGAAGCCCAACGGAGCTTGCCGAAAGTGCATAGGCGTCTGACGTGTTTTCATTCAACCTGTTGCTGATATGTTTGATGAGGAGGCATTGATGCTGCAACAGCTGGCTCCAGGCGATCAGGCCACCGCCGCCCCAGCTCGTATCGTTGCATTCGACCGCGCGCGCACCTTCATCACGCTGCTGGTGGTGGTGCACCATTCCGTCGTCAACTACACCTATTTCGGCCACGGCGACAAGGCGCACTGGCTCGGCTTCGACCTGATCGTGCTATTCAACGACAGCTTTTTCATGGCCTGCATGTTCCTGATCTCGGGCCTGTTCGTGCATCGGAGCCTGACGCAACGGGGCCCGGCGAATTTCCTGGCCAATCGCGCCTGGCGGCTCGGCATACCCTATCTCGTCTCGATCTTCGTGCTGATGCCGCTTGCGTATTATCCGACCTTCCTGCGCTACCATCTACCCGGCACCACCGACTTCAATTATTTTCACTTCTGGTGGCACACGCTGACCATCGGCCCCTGGCCGTCAGGGCCGGCGTGGTTCCTGTGGGTGCTGTTGGCATTCGATGCGGTCGTGGCTCTGATGTGGTCGATTGCGCCGGCCGTATTCAACGGATTAGGCAAGACGATCTATGCGTTGCGCCACCGTCCGGGCTTTGCCTTTGCCGCGTTCCTGGCCTTCTCGGTGACCGTCTATTTGCCGATGCACCTGTGGGTCGGCGATTCCGCGTGGTTTGAACTGGACGGCTTTCCGCTGCCGATCCAGACCAGCCGCATCTTCCTCTACTCCGGCTATTTCCTGGTCGGCATCGGCATCGGCGCGATGGATTTGAAATCAGGCCTCTATGCGGAGAACGCCGAGCTTGCTGCGCGCTGGAAAATCTGGGCCGCCTTTGCGCTTGTCTTCTACGGCGCGATCCTGATCCTGGTCTATGCCCATCACAATTGGGTGGCGAACTTCAATTCGCCGCCGTTGTCATGGCGCTTGGGCTATGGCCTGGCGTTTGCGCTGTTCAGCGGCGCAATGGCGTTCGCGGAGCCCGGCTTTTTCCTGCGCTTTGCCAAGTCGCCGCTGCGCCTGCTCGATGCGATGCGGCCGCAGGCCTACGGCATCTTTCTGGTGCACTACATCTTCATCATCTGGCTGCAATATGCGGTCTACGATCCGGCGTGGTCTCCCTTCGTGAAGTTCGCAATCGTGTTCGCCGGCACGTTGGCGGGAAGCTGGGCGACCGTGATCTTGCTGAAGAAGATTCCGGTCGTCGCTCGGATGATTTGACGCTTGCGTCATTGCCAAGAGCGTATGCGACGAAGCGATCCAGCCTCTTTGCGAGGCCGTACGCGCTGCAGCGACATTTGGCCCTTCCAACACCAGCGTGAAACGGCCGAGAACCTCACCAGTCCTTGAAGGTCGGCTCGATACACCCCCCGCAAACCCACGGAAAGGTCCAATCAGCCGTACGCTTGGCGCTTTCAGGGAGGTACCTGCTCCAGGCATCGGCGCGCACCGGGTTGATCGACTGCCAAATGACGTCAAAGGTCCCAGAAGAATTTATCTTGCCTATCAAGACTGGCTTGGAAAGATGATGATTGGTGTTCATTACAACCTCGAAGCCGCTCGGCGCCTTAATTCTTTGGCCATACATGGCCTGGCGGACTGCATTGACGTCGATGGTGCCAGCTTGGACAACGGCTTGCGCCCACATCCTGAAGCCAATGAAGGTGGCTTCCATCGGGTCATTCGTGATTTTGTCCCGCTGTTCGTTGAAGTCCGCCCACATCTCGATGAACGCTTCGTTTTCTGGTGACTTGATCGATTGGAAGTAATTCCAGGCCGCCAGGTGTCCAACGGGGAAGATATCAGCACCGAGCAACTCGCGGTCACCGATCGAGAAAGCCATGACCGGAGTTGCCTTGGCGTCTACCTCTTGGGCTGCGAGTTCCCTATAGAAATACGTGTTTGCATCTCCGTTGATGGTTGATATGACCGCGGTCTTTTTTCCCTCCGAGCTGATGGCTTTGATCCGCTCGACGATTCCTCGCCATTCGGAATAGCCGAACGGTGTATAAATCGTCGTGATATCGTCTGGCGATACGCCCTCGGCGGTCAAATACGCACTCAAGATCCGGTTCGTCGTGCGCGGATAGACGTAGTCAGTGCCGAGCAGAACCCACCTGCGAATTTCGCCTCCTTCCTTGCTCATCAGATATCGAACCGCCGGAATCGCCTGCTGATTGGGCGTGGCTCCGGTGTAGAAGATGTTGCGCGAGCTCTCTTCGCCCTCGTATTGCACGGGGTAGAAGAGCAGGCCGTTCAACTGCTCGAAGATTGGCAGAACGGATTTGCGGGAGGCGGAAGTCCAGCAGCCGAACACGACCGCGACCTTTTCCTTCGTGAGCAATTCCCGGGCTTTTTCGGCAAACGCGTCCCAATCGGACGCCGGATCAACGACGATCGGTTCCAATTTCCGTCCGAGCAACCCGCCTTTCCTGTTCTGGTCGGCTATCAGCATGAGAACCGTATCTTTAAGTGCCGACTCGCTGATTGCCATGGTGCCGGACAGAGAATGCAGAATGCCGATTTTGATGGTGCCTTCGTCTGCGCGAACCGTCGGACCGACAAGCGCGAGCCGCAAAACGAGCAATCCGAGCACGACAACTCGCAGGACCGGAGCTGATTTCATGTCGATGCCCCGACGAGCTCGAAAACGAGCGTTTTCTTGGTCATGCCCTTGGCCAGGACCGGCTCCAAAGCCCTGAACTGGAAACAGTGCCGGGCCCGCAAATAGACGCCTTCGCTCACAAGGATATTGGTCCCAAACTGCTTGTTCAGGCCTTCGAGACGCGCCGCCAGATTTACCGTGTTGCCAAGGGCTGTGTAGTTCATGCGCTCCGTCGACCCAAGATTGCCGACGACGGCATCCCCGACGTGAATGCCAAACCGCGTGAAGAACGGCTTTAGACCTTCGGTTTCAAACTGGGAGTTGAGTTCGTCGCACGCCGCTCTGCCCGCAAGGGCCGCCCGGCAGGCCCGCTCAACGTGGTCAGGCTGCGGATTGGGTGCGTTCCAGAACACCATCACCGCATCACCGATGAACTTGTCGACCGTTCCGCCATCGGCGAGGAACGCCTCTGTAAGCACGGAGAAATAGCGCGACATCTGGTGCATGAGAACGTCAGGGTCGGCGGACTCGGCGATCGCCGTGAAATCCCGGACGTCGGTGAAAACCACGGTAATCTCGTCTCGAGCGCCGCCAAGCTCGGTGGAGATGGAATTGTCGATGATCTTCCGGACTATTTCCTTGGGGATAAAGTGCGCGAACGACCATATGGCGCGCTGCGCGAGCTCCATGGCGCCGCCGAGCTCGTGAATTTCCCTGATGCGCGATGCGACTGACGAGGGGTCGGGCGCAGCCATCGTCTGAAGCTTGACCGCCTGAGCCGTTATGTTTTTCAGGGATCGCGACATTCCGCTGGCAAATATCCAAACGACGGGAATGAAGGCGGCCCCAGCGAAAATTGCGAGCAGTAGTCCGGTAAACTGCAGGCTCCGAACATTTTGAGCAAAGTCATCCTGGGCCGCCAACAGCAAAATGTTGGCGTTGTACTGCTCGCCCAGAGTGAATTTTGTCATCCTGAACAGATAGTCTCGCCCCTGGGCGTCGCGGGTGCTTCCTTCATAGTGGTCGCGACCAAGCGACGTTCTCAAGGCTGCCGCCACGACGCCGGTGTCGATCTCCTTGACGTTTGGCAATTGTCGCGGGGATGGATGTGTCATCGCATCGCCAACGAACTGCGCAAAGTCGGGATGGGCTATGAGCGAACCCATCGAGTCGAAAATCAGGACGATACCGTGCTCCCCAGGTCGTTGCGCCTGGACGAAATCGCTGAAGGTGTCGAGCTTGAGATCGGCGGCAAGGACGCCGGGCACTTTCCCTCGCAAGGGTGCGCTAATCGTGATCACGGGTGCGCCGATGCTAAACGCAAGATACGGCGACGAGATCAGCGGACGGTCGGCTTTCATCGTCTCGCGATACCAGGGCCGGTTGCGCGCGTCATATCCGTATTTCCATAGATCAAGCTGTCCGACCTCGTTGCCCTGCCGATCTTCAAAGATTCGTCGCATGGGCAGTTCGCCACTCTGCGCGGGGCGGATCAAATTGATCGCAACGGTGGCCCCGGGCGTCGCACGAAGCCTGTCGCGTTGCTCATCGTTCAGGTCGCCAATGCGCCGCACCTGCAACCAGGCGCCATTTTCGAAACCGGCATAGATACTGTCCATTTGGGGCAGTTCCTGCAGTGCGGCCTTGAACAGTGGGATCGCGGGGCCGGTCTCGGTTCTATCATTTGAATCGGCGACGCTGGAACTGGTCGCCAGCACATGCGCCAACGAAGCTATCGCCATGATCTCCGTATGAAGGCGTCCCAAGGCCTTCGAGCTGGTTGCGTCCATGTAGGCGGACGCGGCTTCCTTCGTTGCCCAACGCAGCGATCGGACCTGAATCGCGATCAGCAAGACAGCAAGAGCGACGATGAAAGCCATCACCGTGAAGGTGAGTGAGGTACGAAACGTCAACATTCCGCGTGCGCTCCTCGATCGTCAAGGGTGCAGCCGGTAAGTCTCGTCGCCGTAGAATTTGTATCACATAACGGCACAGCTTGTGGATCCCCCTACACTGTTCGAAGGGGCGCGGATTACCGATGCGGTTTCGGTGCGTAAGCAATCTTTTTCGGGGCCTTGTTTGCCTCATGACGCCCTGACGTATGCCGAACACCTCGCCGGCGGAATGGTCAGTCGGTCGCACCATCCGCCGCGTACCGGCAGACAGTTCTGCCTCGGCATAAAGCGCAGCCAGGCCCCAGCTCGCGATCGGCACATCAGCGATGTTCGCGACCTTCCAAATAGCGGAACCTGCGCCTTGGACCCAAGCGCAGATCGAAGGCCTTTTCGCTCGGAGCCGCCTCATTGTCGCGAGAATCCAAGTTTTCGGCTCCTGGTTCATGGCATCATAAGACGATCGCGCAGCGTCCGACGGGTTCTTTCGGCAC
>Ga0210384_10007163_pt1 | contig 11781 bp, 11 predicted proteins | sample IncBWH2MmetaG_FD_160574 | JGI IMG/M metagenome (GOLD analysis project Ga0210384, IMG submission 160574) | Forest soil microbial communities from Barre Woods Harvard Forest LTER site, Petersham, Massachusetts, United States - Inc-BW-H-2-M | ecosystem: Environmental > Terrestrial > Soil >...
CAGCGCCGCCAACGGTGGCTTTTCATGCCAAACGCATCGGCAAATCGCGCGTTAGAAGTCCCGCCAGGGTTTCCACAAGGGAACGCTCAGATACCGTACCTCTGCACCCTTGGTGGCCTTGTTGAGGAATTCTCTGACCTTGTTGAGCATTCGTTTCAACACGGTGAGCCTCACAACATCGGCACTCATAACCGAAAAATAGCACCGCGTGCTGCGCATCGCAATGCCAATCTCGCCGCACCGCTCGGCGTCGGTTTTCAACGGTACGACATCACGGCGGAGGATGACCTTGCGGCAGCCGCGCAGTTGATGCAAAATCGCCTGAGCAGGCTCAGTAGTAAGAGCAGCTAAATCGTTGCTCGGAGCCAGCCGAGAAACCAGTAAGGCCTTGGCCATCAACAGTGCGGGAGTGGCGGAACTGGCAGACGCGCAAGACTTAGGATCTTGTGGCCGAAAGGCCGTGGGGGTTCAAATCCCTCCTTCCGCACCATTATTCAGAAAGCCCCTGTCAACGCGCTGAATCGCGCCTTCAACGATCCCCTTTCCGCGTCTCGCGACCCTTCGTTGAGGTTTTCCACGCTCACCCGCTTACCCGGATCATCTTAGAAGCATCGGGATTTCCCGGTATGTACGCCCGCCCCGGCTCAGTCTTACCTTGGTAAGCGGGCCCGCTATGAAAAGTCGCTACCGCCTGCTTTTGATCTGCGCTTTGCTGGCGCTATCGTTTCGCATGCTGGCGTGCAGCGGCCAGGACTTCGGAGTTCTTCAGCCGGAAGATCTTTGCAAGTGCCTCCCGATCGAGCCGGATATCGCGGACTATCGTCACGCCGCCAAGCACATGCCCATTCCGAACAACATGCCGCCCGTGGAAATCACAGTCACCGACATCCTGGCGTGGCCACAGGACCCGCTACCTTTGCCTATCGATCAGCCGCGCAAGGGCCGCGAACTTCAGGTATTCCACGTGGCCAACGCTTTTCTGCAGGAGACCAGCGTAAACAGCGCCGATTGCGACGTGCACATGGAGATTTCCGAGACCGCCGACAAAAACACCCCGCGGGTCATCATCGAAACGCCGGTGGATAGCGAGTTTTGCAGCGCGCGCCAGCAAATCCAAGCGCAACTCAAGCAGCACAACTTCCGCCTGGATTCGCAGCATGGCGGTGAATTGCCCGCGGCGCTGCCCCTGCAAGTCCTCGGAATGGCTTTCGAGGATTTCGATCATAGCCGCGGATCAGCGCAAGTCGCCACCATTTGGGAGCTGCATCCCGCCACCGTGAACATACTCCCTTAGAGCGCGAGTTCAACCGCGCCGTTACTCAACGTGTCTGCTTCTCGCCTACCCCGGAGGGCGCGATTTATCGTGCCCCCTACCGCGCCCCTGCTACGGAGATGACATTGACGTTTATGGCGAACAAAAAGCGAAAACATGTGATACCCTTCCCTTGTGCCCAGCAAGCCCAGAAAATGCGTCGTGACTTTCCGCGATGCTGAAGGCATCGACCACGCTGTGGTGGTCAACGCCGAGTCCCTCTACGAAGCGGCTTCCCTCGCGCTGCGCCAGTTTCGCCGCGACGATTGGAGCCGCGAAGCCGCGCTCGATCTGGGCAACCTGCGCATCGAAGTCTGGGATCAGCCGACGCTCTTCCGCGTGGAAGTCGCCAAGCTGGAGGCGTGGCTGCGCCGCTCCAGCGGCAGTCCGCGCGAGATACTGCTGCGCAACAAAATCAAGGAACTCATCGGGGCATAGGGCGTCAATCGAAGTTCTGCAGAATCGCCATGGGAATGGGCTTGTCGATGTTGCGCTTTACGTACCAGCAAGGCGCGTGCGCATCGTGTGGAAAGAGCGCATGAACACAAGTAACGCTCTGCTCCGGATTCTGCACGTCCACCTGGTATTCGACCTTGTTTTTTTCCGGGATCGCCAGCACCCGCGCAAAGGTCAGCGTCTCGTACGGACTGGTCGCCGTGGCATGCGCAGCGCGCACACGAACTGAAATCGAATCCACTGCGTAAACCAACGCACCAGCCAGTGCCGCTGAGATTATCGCGCCCTTCGCAATCGCCGCAGCTCGCATCATGTCCGCATAAGTATAGGTGAAAACAAAGCTCCGCGAAGTGCGCTATCTTCATCTAGCGCGCCAAGCGAAGCCACATGCCCGAGCCGGAGACCCGATGCCCCCAGGCGGAATCCATGCCATCGAACTCATCCTGCTGCTGTTGCTGCTCTTTGTAGTTGTGTTTGCGGTGCTCGCGCAAAAGCTCAAGACTCCCTATCCAATCGTCCTGGTCATCGCCGGGCTATTAATCAGTCTTATTCCCGGCATTCCCAGCATCCGCCTGAATCCCGAGGTGATTTTCCTCGTGGTTTTGCCCCCGCTGCTGTACTCCGCCTCGTGGCTCACTTCCTGGCGCGAGTTCAAGTTCAATCTGGTCAGCATCTGCATGCTCGCTTTCGGATTGGTGAGCTTCACGGTGTTTGGCGTAGCCGGCGCGGCGCATTATTTTTTCTCTGGATTTGACTGGCGGCTCGGCTTCGTCCTCGGCGCCGTGGTCGCCACCACCGACGCCATCGCCGCCACGTCCATCGCCAAACGCGTCGGCCTACCCAAGCGCATCGTCGACGTGCTCGAGGGCGAAAGCCTTCTCAACGATGCCACTGGCCTCCTCGCTCTGCAGTTCGGAGTGGCCACGGTCGTCAGCCGCGTAACACCCACCGTGGGCCAGGGCTTCCGCGAGCTCACCTACCTTACTTTCGCCGGCCTCGGCCTCGGCCTTCTCGTCGGTCTCGCCATCCAATGGCTCGAGCGCCGCGTCGATGACGGCCCCATCGAAATCACCATCAGCATCCTGGTGCCGTACGCGGTGTATCTCGCTGCCGAAGCGATTCACGCTTCCGGAGTTCTTGCGGTGGTTGCCTGCGGCCTGTACCTGAGCCGCAAAAGCTCCGAGTTTTTTTCCGCGCGCGTGCGCATCCAGGCTTGGGCCGTCTGGGATTCTTTGTCCTTCATCCTCAACGGCCTCGTCTTCATGGTCATCGGCCTGCAACTCCCTCACGTTCTCGCCGGCCTCACCGGCTACAAATTGCACGAGCTGATCTTTTACGGCGCTGCGTTCAGCGCACTACTCATCGTTCTGCGCCTCATCTGGATGTATCCCGGCGCTTTCATCGCTTACCAGATTCGCAAGCATTTCCTGCACCAGAAAGTATCGCTGCCGGCCGCGCGGCAAATTTTTGTCGTCGGCTGGACCGGTATGCGCGGTGTCGTCGCTCTCGCCGCGGCGATTTCCTTGCCGGAAACGCTGGCCGACGGCCAACCTTTTCCGCAGCGCGACATGATCATCTTCCTCACCTTCAGCGTCATCCTGGTAACGCTCGTGCTCCAGGGCCTCACGCTGCCTCCGTTGATCCGCGTCCTCGGCCTGGCTGGCGCCACGGCTCCCGATCTTGAGGAACTCGAGGCCCGCCGCATCATCGTGCAAGCCGCGCTCGCGCGTCTCGCCAGCCTCCGTGAAAAAGATAGCGCAGACTTTGCCGACGTCTACGACGACATCAACAACCACTACCGACACCAGCTCGTCGCCCTCAAGGACGAAGAAAAAGATAACGAAGAAGACGCCGCACATCGCGCCCATCACGCTCGCTTCGTCGAATTGTCCCGCGACTTGCTCGGCGTCGAACGCGCCACTGCCGTCCGCCTCCGCGACAACGGCCACATCAACGACGATGCCCTCCGCCAAATCCAGCAAGAGCTCGACCTCAATGAAACTCGCCTCTCACTGAATTCTTAAAGCCGCAAGGGCTAGTGGTTGCGCTTACGTGACTTGAGTTCTCGAATTTCGGGAACCGCCTGTGCGTTTTCAAACGTGATCGCGATCGACGAGCCTTTCCGAACGTGGTTCACGATCGCGGGCCGGAAACACACCACGCAAGTTCCGCCCTTATGCCGCACGCTCGGGTACACCACTCCGGCGGATCCTTCCTCAAGAAGTTCTCTGGCCAACCGCTGCGATGCTTTGTAGCTGTTGGCATCCAAACATTCTCGAAAGCGCGCATCATCCCGCAGATCGTGAAATTCACCCCGAAAATCGGCCAGGAAATCGACATACGAAAAAGCCTCTTGCTCTTGCCAATTGATTTCCCGCAGCTCTTGGCCCTTGTGGTACGCCACTTCGCGCTCCGAAGTCTCGCGCCGCAACGCCGCATACCACGCGCCACGTTCCGGCCCGTTGAATCGGCTTCCCAGCGGACTGGCATGCGTAAACGCCGCGTTGATGATGTGTGCGTAGGGAATGCCGAAGACCAGCTCCCGTACCGTAATGCCCGGAAGCAAGCCGGCTTCTCCAAGCAGGCGATCGTTGGTAGCGCCCTCTAGTTCGAAGAGCGCATGCAAATCGTCGGGGTCATCGGTGAGACGCGTCAGCACGCTTTCGTCGCCGTCGCTATACCGCGCCGGAATCAGACGATGCGTGTCCTTGTGAGGAACATCGGAAACCCGCGGCAGCACCTAGCGCCCGCCGCGCCGCGAATCCAAAAGTTGCCGCACCCGCAGCATCGCCGGCTGCCCACCTTTGATCATGTACGCCAGTGGAGCTTCCCCTTCAAACATCGGGTTTTCATTCGGCAACTGCACCCAGCGGTCCGCCAGCTTCTTGCTGTAGAGAATGTTCAGCGCCTTAAACACTCCCGTCAAAATGGAAATCCTCGTCAAGCGGTCCTGATCCAGCGTCCCCCGAGCCTTGCGCTTCCACTCGTAAAATGCGCCATTGGACATGCCACCCAGCAGCAGCCGCGCATCTTCATCCCGCAATTCCCAAAGCTCGCGGATTCTCAAAAACGCCTTCACCGCCGCAGGCCCCAGCCGCTTCTGTACATTCCTGCTCGAAAGATCTGCCGGCTTGTCCCAAGCAATTCCCGCCCCCGGCCGATTGACGGTAGCCACGTTAGCTCTCCTCGCCATTCTCCATATCTGGAGCATTATACATCCATTATTGGACAGAGGCAATCTCCTGTTCGCGTGTCTCGCGTGTCCGCTAGTACGGGCAAATAGGTGACCGCTCGCCACTGTGGTTTTGTTTTAGAGGATCTACGCAGAAGAAGGCGTACAAGATTTGGTGGAGCCGATGGGGTTCGAACCCACGACCTCCTCGATGCCATCGAGGCGCGCTCCCAGCTGCGCCACGGCCCCACCGAAGTGCTGCTCTAAATGCTAACATCGGCTTGCCCGCTTCGTCTATAAGCCGCGGTTCGTTGCCTTCCTTACGCAACACTTCTCCGCGCCGCCTGCCTCACACCGCCGTCAGCCCAAAATAATTTCAGCGCTCACCGCCGGGCTGGCGCCGCTTGTAGCATCTCCAAAAACGCCCGCAGCGACCGCGTCTGCGAACGCCCACGCAGAGTCACGGCACCAATGCTCCGCGCCGCTTGTGCATCCGCAATGCGCACGTACCGGCACCTAGCACCTCTGTCCACCGCCATCTCCGGCACGATGGAAACCCCCATCCCCGCACCCACCATGCTCAGCAAACTCGAGAACTGCCCGCTCTCAAATACGATCTGCGGATGCAGCCGCGCCCGGTCGCAAGCCGCCACTGCCGTGTCGCGAAAGCAGTGGCCGTCGCGCAGCAAAAGAAATGGCTCGGTTTGCAGGTCCTTCAGCGCCAGCGACCGCCGCGAAGCAAGCTTGTGCTTCGGCGGCAGCGCTGCAAACAGCCGTTCCGTCAGTAACGGCGCCGCTTCGAACTCGTGCCCGCGCACCGGTAGCGCCAGAATCGCCACATCAATCGAACTCGCCCGCAACCGCTCCAGCAGTACCGGCGTAATTTCTTCCACCACCGTCACCTGCACCTGCGGAAATTTTTTCGCGTAAGAGCCCAGGTAACCCGGCAGCAGATATGGCGCCACTGTTGGAATCACGCCCACCACCACCGGACCGCCCAGCGCGTCCTTCCGCTCCACCGCATCGCCGCGCGCCGCCTCCAGCTCCCGCAGTACCGCCCGCGCGCGCGGCAAAAAAGCCTTGCCCACTTCGGTAACGCGCACACTGCGTCCCAGCCGGTCAAAAAGCCTCGCTCCCAGCTCATCCTCCAGCTTCAAAATCTGCTGCGAAAGCGACGGCTGCGACACGTGCGATTGCTCCGCCGCACGCGAAAAAGATCCCGTGTCCGCCACCGCACAGAAGTATCGCAGCTGATGCAGTTCCATAGGCTATGCCTATTGATTGTATCCGAACTAGATATTGGAACAATAGCCCGCCAGCGGAGTACTCTAGGCGGGTCAACCTGGGGCATTACTTTTGGGAGGAAATATGGCAGAAGAAAAAAAGATCATCATGACTACGGACGCAGGCCGTCCCGTGGGCGACAATCAGAATTCGCTCACCGTCGGCCCTCGCGGCCCGGTCGTATTCGAAGACTACCTTCTCTTTGAAAAAATGGCGCACTTCAACCGGGAACGCATCCCCGAACGCGTCGTCCATGCAAAAGGCTCCGGCGCGCACGGACACTTCGTCTGCACCAGCTCCGAAATCACCAAGTACACCACGGCGAAGCTCTTCAGCGCCGTCGGCAAGAAGACTCCCACGTTCATCCGTTTCTCAACGGTCGGCGGCGAAAAAGGTTCCGCGGACACCGAGCGCGATCCTCGCGGCTTCGCTCTCAAGTTCTACACCGAAGAAGGCAACTGGGACATGACCGGCAACAACACTCCCGTCTTCTTCATTCGCGATCCCCTGAAATTCGGCGATTTCATCCACACGCAAAAGCGCGATCCGCAAACCAATCTCAAATCTCCCACCATGATGTGGGATTTCTGGTCTCTCTCGCCCGAATCCCTCCATCAAGTCACCATTCTTTTCTCCGACCGCGGCACTCCCGACGGCTACCGCCACATGGACGGCTTCAGCAGCCACACTTTCAGCCTTGTCAACGACAAGAACGAACTCTTCTACGTCAAATGGCATTTCAAGACCAAGCAAGGCATCAAGAATTTCCACGCCGACTCCGCCGAAAATATGCGCGGCAAAGATCCCGACTACGCGCAGCGCGACCTCTTCGACGCCATCGCCAAGGGCGACTACCCCAAGTGGCGCGTCTCCGTGCAAATCATGCCGGAGAAAGACGCCGCCACCTATCACCTCAATCCCTTCGATCTCACCAAAGTCTGGCCGCACAAGGACTATCCGCTCCACGAAGTCGGCGAACTCGAACTCAACCGCAATCCCGAAAATTATTTCGCCGAAGTCGAACAAGCCGCCTTCGAACCCCGCAACCTCGTCCCCGGGATGGGCTATTCTCCCGACAAAATGCTTCAGGCGCGCCTCATCTCTTATCCCGACGCGCACCGCTACCGCCTTGGCGTCAACTACGACGCCCTCCCGGTCAATAAGCCGCAGTGCCCCTACCACACCTACAACAAAGACGGCGCCATGCGCTTCGACGGCAACGGCGGCCCTTCCGTCAACTACGAACCCAACAGCTTCGGCGGCCCTACCCAGGACAAGAAGTACACCGAACGCCCCACGCCCGTAAGCGGCACTGTCGCGCGCCACGATCATCGTTCCGACAGCGACTACTACTCGCAACCCGGCGATCTCTTTCGCCTGATGCCCGCCGACGCCAAGCAACGCCTCATCAGCAACATCGTCGGCAGCCTCGGCAACGCTCCCAAGCGTATCCAGGAGCTCCAGATCCAGCACTTCTACAAAGCCGATCCCGCGTACGGAACCGGCGTAGCCCAAGGCCTAAGCCTCGACATCAACTCCATCATCAACAAAAGAGCAGCTAACGCAGGGGACTGAATCGGCGAGAGCTGATACCACCCAGCAGGTAACGGGAAGCAAGAGGCGGGGCGAGCTCAAGTTTTTGAGCTCGCCCTTTTCTTTGCGGCCACCGCCTTCTCGTTTTCCCAGGCCGTTTCACGTCGTTGGGGAGTGCACCGCGCCTTTGAGAAGCATCCGAACCAGGTCCGATTGTCGCGACGTTCCCATCTTGCCGTAAATGTTCGAGAGCTGCGATTTCAGCGTATTCCGGCTTACTCCCAGCATCTCTGAAATCTGCTTCAATGTGCGGCCATCCGCCAGCAGCGTGGCCAGACGGCACTCCGCCGGTGTAAGTCCATAGCGTTGTTGCAATGTCTCCGGAAGGGGCCGCACCTTTTCCGCCGGATCGTTCACGAAAACAATGGCTCGCACAACGCTGTTTCTTTCCATATCCAGGCCGCGCGCCGGGGAAACCGTCAAATGCAGCGGGGGCTTATTCCGTCGAGTAACACCCATTACTCCGCCGCATCCTCTTGCCGGATCGGCAGGCATCGCACACGAAGTCCCCACCAGTCTCTGCAGTTCGCCAGACTCCGCAGTGGACACCGTCCGTAAGCCTTCCCGAGTGGCTAGCAGACCATCTTGCGCCGCCAACAAGCGATCAGCCGCCCGATTGGTCGTCACGATTTTCAGATTTTTACCCAGCAGAATCACGCCCGTCCTTATGCAATCAAGCGCCGCCTGTAAGCTTTCGTTTCTGCGCCGTGTCGCCGAGAGTTGCCTGTGCAGCCGATAGGCGCGTTGAATGTGCGGCCGAAGGATTCGAATCGGCTCCAGCACTTCTAAGCCAAAGGCGCCAGCCCCGAGGCCTCGGTAGATGCCCAAATTGCCGATCCGTTCGGGAGTTCGTTCCAGCATGACCGCCACGGCGTGGGGAATGTTGTAGTGTTTGATCAGGTCGTTGTAAAACTCCGTTCGTTGCAGCGCGTCAAAGGGCACCAACTGTTCCGAGGTCGCCAGCCACTCCCGCGAATTTCGAATTCTCTGGAACCACACGTCCTTCTCGGTGTAATGCGCTTCATACTGGCGAACCGCTTCAGGATCCACATTCCACTGCTCGACGATAATCGATTGCACGTCGCCAATCTCGTGTATCAACAGCGAAGCGGATTCAGCGCCCAGCGCTTCGCCCGTCGTTTGCAGGAATGTTCGCCATTGCGAGGGGTTGCTCGGCGCTTCATACAGTACTTCCAGAATTCGCAGCAATACCTGTTCGTCGAAGTGCAACGGATCCCCGGGGTCTCGCCCCCAATACCTTCAAAGGCTCGAAAAGCGCTGCTTACATAACCGTTCTCGCTGGACATTTATTCCACCCGTTTGGGTGATGTCATCGTCCAAGAAACCCTCAATAATCGGGCCGTTAGCGGCAATTTTCAGAATCAAACAAAACCGGAGGCTCTACGTGAGGAATTTTCCAAAAGTGCTCGGCTGGTCTTTTACACTGCTGCTGTGTTCAGTTTCTGGTGCCTCTGCGCAAACCCGTTCGACGAGCGATGCCACACAGTCGAATATGCAGTTGCAGGCTCCTGGCACAGACGCCGCGGACGCCTCGAAAAGCGCTAGCGCGCAGGAGACCGCTGCACCGGCAACGCCTGCAAGCGGCAGCCCTTCCTCCCACCCGCCCAAGTCCCCAGCGCTGGAAAAAGGAAACGATTTAGGAAAAGTTGGCATCGGCGTCAGGGTTTCCACCTTGGGCGTGGGCTTCCAGACCGGTGTGGCGCTCACTCGCAAACTAAACGTCCGCGGCGGCGCCAATTTCTTTTCCTACAGCCGCACCTTCAACTACAACGGCATCAGCTACAAAGGGAATCTGGACTTCCGCAACGGCGACCTGCTCCTCGATTGGTTTCCCTTTGCCAAGGGCTTTCACCTTAGCGGCGGCGCCCTGATTTACAACGGCAACAAGATCAATGCCAGCGCCAGCGCCCCCGCCGGGCAGAACTTTACCTTGGGCTCCACCACCTATTTCAGCGGTAACACGAATCCCATCACCGGCACCGGAAATCTCAATTTCCGCAAGGCCGCCCCTGAAGTGCTCTTTGGCTTCGGCAACCTCGTGCCGCGCACGCGCCATTTCAGCTTCGGGTTCGATGCTGGAGTCGCCTTCGTCGGCCTGCCGCAAACCAGGATCGCCCTGCAAGGCACCGCTTGCACCGATCCGTTGCAGACCAATTGCGTGAACGCCGCCACCGATCCTATGGTCCAGAGAGACATCCTCGCTCAGCAAAACAAACTCAACAACAAAGGCAAGTACGCGCAATATTGGCCCATCATCTCCATGGGCTTCGGCTACCGCTTTTAACGAAGGCCGATTAGCGAATTGCAATACGGGCGTTCTCGATGCTACTGAGCTGAAAAGATGTGCACGCTGCCGGTAGCGTGTCGTCAATAGTGCCGCGACTCAGTTTTGGTGGCCAGGTTCCAGGTTAGCGGTCGCTAAGGGCGCGCCCACGGTTTGGGTTCGCCCTTTTTTTGGCGCGAGGGGCTAAGCCGGAAGCGCTGCTGCCGCCTGCATGCCACAAGCATTACGCGATGAGCGCATCTACAACTTATGTTCCTGTAGAATGGCAGGTCTATGGCTAGACTTACATTTCTGGGTGCGGCAGCAAGCGTTACCGGATCAAAATACCTAGTCGAAGCCGCTGGCAAGCGCCTCCTGGTCGACTGCGGCATCTTCCAAGGCTCCGACGATCTCCAGCAACGAAACTGGAAGCCTCTCCCCGTCGATCCAAAATCCATCGACTTCGCCATCCTCACCCATGCGCATCTGGACCACACCGGCTGGCTCCCCTGCCTCGTCCGCGACGGCTACAAAAACTCCATCTTCGCCAATCCCGCCACCATCGAACTCACCACCCTGCTCCTGAAAGATTCCGCGCATCTCCAGGAAGAAGATGCGGCGCGCGCCCAGCGCAACAACTGGACTAAGCATCCCGACCCTCGCCCCCTCTACACCGCCAACGATGTCGATCCCGCTCTCCAACTCCTCAAGCCCATGCCCCGCACCGGCGGTTTCGACATCAGCCCCGAATTTCACATCGAAAGTTACGACGCCGGCCACATCCTCGGCTCCTCCAGCCTCGTACTCACCATCACCGAATCCGCAAAAAAAATCGTGGTTATTTTCTCCGGAGACATCGGCCGCTACAATCAGCCCATCCTCAACGATCCCGTCACACCGCCCGCAGCCGCCAACGTCCTCCTCTGCGAATCCACTTACGGCGATCGCGAACACCCGGATGGCGATCCCGCCGAACTCCTCGCGCAAATCGTCAATCGCGTTTCAAAGCGTGGCGGCTCCATCATCATTCCCGCCTTCGCCATTGGCCGCACGCAAACCTTTATGTACTATCTCCGCCAGCTCGAAGATCAGCAGCGTATCCCCCGCCTCCCCGTCTACGTCGATAGCCCTATGGCTCTCAGCGCCACCGATCTCTACGTCAAGCACAAAGAAGATCACGATCAGGATTTCGTCCGCGAAGAAGCTGGCGGCAAAGGCGACCCGCTCAACGTGCACCAATTTCATCTCACCCGCACCGCCGACGAATCCAAAGCCATCAACAACGTAAAAACGCCTTGCATCATCGTCTCCGCCAGCGGCATGGTCAGCGGTGGACGCGTGCTCCATCATCTCGCGCTGCGTCTTCCGGATTCTCGCAACGCCGTCATCCTCGCCGGCTTCCAAGCCCAAGGCACCCGCGGCCGCGCGCTGCTCGAAGGCGCCAAGACTCTCTCGCTCTACGGCCAGCCCGTTCCAGTCAATGCCGAAATCATCGAGCTCGGCCAATTCTCCGCTCATGCCGGAAAGAGCGAACTTCTCCGCTGGCTCGCCGCCCTGCCCGCGCCTCCAAAGCACACCTATCTCACCCACGGCGAGCCTTCCGCCGCACAAGCTTTGCAAGCCGCCATTCAGCAGAAATTCCAGTGGCCGGCCGCCGTCGCCCGCTACCTGGACACCATC
>Ga0210384_10007164_pt1 | contig 11780 bp, 9 predicted proteins | sample IncBWH2MmetaG_FD_160574 | JGI IMG/M metagenome (GOLD analysis project Ga0210384, IMG submission 160574) | Forest soil microbial communities from Barre Woods Harvard Forest LTER site, Petersham, Massachusetts, United States - Inc-BW-H-2-M | ecosystem: Environmental > Terrestrial > Soil >...
GTTGCGGCTGCCCAAATCCCGAATCGAGACTTGATCGTCGCTCGCGACCAGGAGACAGTGCCGGCGCGACAAGGCGGGATCGGGCGCCCAGAGGTGGTTCGATGAGTCGCGTCCGATGAACACCTCGCCAGAAGGCAAGGAAAAAGCTGTGCCTTTCAAAGGACCGCCGATACCGACCAGTCTTGGGTTCGCCTCCGCCATACTCCGGTGTTTAGCACATATCGGCCTGGTATGTACATGCACGGGTGCTTTTGTATGTGCGAGACCTGGTCGGGACGCCCGTCCTCCATAGATGGCCCGGATCAGGTCGAACATTAACGTAGCGGATTGCTGCTGCTAACACTTGGGTTAGCGGAGCCGCGTCTTCAAGCGAGTTCTAAGTCCGGTACGGCTTGCATCATGTCCCGAGAACACCAAGTTTATCAACGAGTTTGGGAAATCCAAGCGATCGGGGTTCGCACGTCACAAACAGTGGCACGCCACCTGCAATCAACTAAAGCGTCAACGGTTTTCAAAGCCATTGCGAAGAGTCGCAAGAGTGACACGAGGAGGTTTCATGAAAAACCAGATGTTTGCACTCATCGGACTGGGCCTGTTGCTGGCCACTGCATCAGCCTACGCCCAGACCGGCGTGGTGAAGGCGAATGTTCCGTTCAACTTCATCGTAAATAAGGCCGAGCTTCCCGCTGGGCAATACAGGATCCAGCCTATGGGTATCACCGCCAGCGCGATGGCGATCGAAAGCCCGGACGGGAAAGTTGTCCAGGCGTTCTTGCCGAATGCATGCGTATCGCCACAAGCGCAAAAGACAACGAAGCTGGTTTTCCACCGCTACGGCACCCACTACTTCTTGGCCCAGATCTGGAAGGCAGGAAACGACCGGGGCCAGGAGTTAGCAGCGAGCGGGCTTGAAACCGAAGTTGCCCGGGACTATCCGGCCCAGAGTGTTGTCGTAGTCGCAACGCTGCGTTAGAGGCGCCCTTCGGGGGAAGGCGCACTTCTTGCGCAGCGAAGCAAGGAAGGGGCAGATCCAGTGCCCCTTTTTTTATTTTATTGTCACGCTTGGTTTTCAAGCCTGCGACCGCACGCGCGCCGCCGGCAACCGCGATGCAACTGGCGAGCCCACTCCGTGCCTGTTAACATCGCACCAGATGGCCCGTCCCAAGCCTAAAAAGGATGTCAAAGTCGTAGCCAAGAAGGCTGCCCGGAAAAATGCCGCCGTTCGTTCGCCGGGTGAACTCGTCATCATCACCGGCATGAGTGGATCGGGCAAGGCGTCCGTGCTCAAGGCGTTCGAGGACCTGGGCTACTATTGCGTGGACAATCTGCCGGTTGAGCTGATTCCGCGTTTTGCGGAGTTGGTTGGGCAGTCTACCGAGATCAAACGCACCGCCTTGGTGGTGGATGTTCGGGAAGGCACGCAGCTGGAAGGGCTTCCTGCGATCGTGAACTCGGTCAAGCGGATGTTGCCGACCAAAGTGCTTTTCCTCGAAGCTGCGGAATCCATCCTGCTGCGGCGTTTCAGCGAGACTCGCCGGCCGCATCCCCTGGGCACGCACACACCGGTGAAGTCGTCGCTGGCCGCTGAACGCCGCCATCTGCAGTACATACGGGCCATGGCGGACCTGGTCATTGATACGTCCAGGTTCAATGTCCACGAACTCCGCGCCTATATCACCGAGCGTTTTCACAAGCGCGAGTCGGGCAAGAACATCCTGGTGTCCTGCGTCAGTTTCGGATTCAAGCATGGAGTGCCCGATGACGCGGACCTGCTTTTCGACGTTCGCTTCCTGCCCAATCCGCACTTCGTGCCCGAGTTTCGCCCGCTGACCGGGCTGGACCCGAGAGTCGCGAAATACATCCGATCGTTTCCGCAAAGCCGGGAATTTATCCAGCGAATTTCTGAGTTGCTGGTGTACCTGCTGCCGCACTACATCCGGGAAGGCAAAAGCTACCTGACCATTTCCTTCGGTTGCACGGGCGGGCAGCACCGCTCGGTCATGATCGCGGAAGATGTCGGGAAGGGGCTGCGCAAGGCGGGATACCGGGTGAAGGTGGTGCATCGGGACAGTCCGAAGTAAATGGTCGTTGGTCGTTCGTCGTTCGCCCTTGGTCAAAATCGGAACCGCCGTTTTTCGTCATCGGTCAGTGGTCGCGGCGAAACTAGAACTTCGTCGGACAGGCGAGAACGCGCGCACACGACAAACGAGAAATGATTGATGGCCGGCGGCGAAGGACCAACGACCAACGACGAACGACCAATGACTGAAGTAAGATAGAAGCTATGCCGATTCCACCAGGCGTGGCCCGCAGCGGGCTGCGCACCGAGAGCCCCAGATGCGGCAACTGACCCGCCTTCTACGGTATATAGCTCCGTACTGGTGGCAGTTGCTGTCTTCGGTCTTGCTGATGGCGGCGGTGGGATTGCTCGATGCCTTCCGGGTATTACTGATCGGGCCCATTTTTGACCGCGTGCTCAATCCCAGTTCTCCCTCTCACGAAATGCAGCTTTTCAAGGTGCCCTTCAGCGGAAACACCGTGGACCTGCAGCACTTTGTTCCCTCCCACTTTCACAATCCCTGGCCGGTAGTGGCTTTCGCACTGGTGGCGGCGACGATTTTGAAGGGGATTTTTGATTATGCCGGCACTTACCTGGTGAACTATGCCGGGTTCGGCATGATCACCGATCTGCGAAACGAATTGTACAACTCCATCCTGCGGCGCTCGGCGGCGTTTTACCAGAGGCACACGACCGGCACACTGATTTCAACTATCGTGAATGACATCGAGCGGGTGCAGTTCGCCATGTCGAGCGTGTTGGCAGAGTTCCTGCAGCAAGTCTTTACTTTAATCTTCACCGCGTTCGTAGTGGTGCTGCTGGGCGGAAAGCTGGCCTGGGTGCTTTTGCTGTTTGTTCCCTTCATCATTTATTCGGCGGGAAAGATCGGGCGCAGAGTGCGGCACACCACACGCCGCGGCCAGGACAAACTGGCCGACATCCAGAACATTTTGCACGAGACCATCACCGGTAACCGCATCGTGAAGGCATTCAGCATGGAGTCGTGGGAAATTGCGCGCTTTGCGAAGGCGGCGCAGCGGTTGTTTCGCGCCAATCTCCGCTCAGTGGCCGCGGCGGCGATCAGCTCTCCGCTGATGGACATTGTTGGCGCTATCGCTATTGCCCTGCTTCTGTTGCTGGGCCGCGAACAGATGAAGCACCAGGTGTTTACCGCGGGGACCTTCCTTGCATTCATCGTCGCGGTGTTCAAGCTCTATGATCCGGTGCGGAAGTTTGCCCTCTTTAACAACAATTTCCAGCAGGCCCTGGGCGCGTCCTCGGAAATTTTCAAGTTTATGGATACCGAGGACGACGTCGGGGAAAAGCCCGGCGTCAAGTCCATACCGCCCTTTTCAAAGAACATTCGACTGGAAGGCGTGTGCTTCTCCTACGAAGCGGATGGCGACGAGGCGCGGGAAATTCTCTGCGACATCAATCTTGAAGTGCGCGCTGGAGAAGTCGTGGCCGTCGTAGGGTCGAGCGGAGCCGGCAAGAGCACGCTGGTGCACTTGATCCCACGTTTTTTTGATGTGACCGCCGGGCGCCTGCTCATCGATGGACGCGACGTTCGCGATACCACGCTGGCCTCGCTGCGCTCGCAAATCGGCGTGGTCACGCAGGAGACGGTGCTTTTCAACGACACTTTGCGCAACAACATTGCTTACGGGCAGCCCTCCATCTCGCAAAAGCAGGTGGAAGCTGCCGCCCGGGCTGCTTTGGCGCATGATTTTATTATGGAGCTGCCGAACGGCTACGAAACCATGATTGGGGAGCGCGGGGTGCGACTCTCCGGCGGCGAGCGGCAGCGCATCGCTATTGCCCGCGCTTTGCTGAAGAATGCGCCGATCCTGATCCTCGACGAAGCCACTTCCGCGCTGGACAGTGAGTCGGAGGCCCTGGTGCAGTCGGCGCTGCAGAATCTTATGAGCGGGCGGACTGTGTTTGTGATCGCGCACCGGCTCTCGACTGTGCGACGCGCCGATCGGATTGTGGTGTTGGAGAACGGAACCATCGAGGATATCGGTCCGCACGAAGAGCTTATGCAGAAACCTGGGACCTACCGGCGGTTGTATGATCTTCAGTTCGCGGAAGGGGAGCAGCCTAAGGTGAATGCGGTGCGGTAGTGTAGTGCCGGCGTCCCGCCGGGTGTCGCGAGGGCGTCTCGCCCTCGCAATGTCAAAAGACAGATGCCTATTCGTTCCATGACCGGGTTCGCGCAGGTGAAGGGTCAGGTTACCGATCCGCGAAGCAGTGTGCCGGGCAAGAGTCCGATGGGCTTCACGCTGTCTTTGAAGGCGGTGAACCACCGCTTTCTCGACGTGCACTTCCGTATGCCGTCGGACAGCGATTCGCTGGAGATGAAATTGCGCCGCCTGCTGAAGGAGAAACTTGCACGCGGCCACGTGGAATTGACTCTCAATCTGGAGCGCGGCGGAAACGAGAGTTTCGCACTCAACCGCCAGATCGCGGGAGGATACATTCAGGCATTTCGGGCGGCAGCGGCGGAATTCGGGCTGGCGGCCGAGCCGGATTTGAATGCCGTCCTGCGCCTGCCTGGAGCTCTCGACTCTGCGGCGCTGCCCGCCGATGGCGCGCTTGAGGCGTCCGTTCTGGCGAAGGTGGAAGAGCTTCTTGATCACCTCAACCAGATGCGGGAAGAAGAGGGACGAGGTATTGAACGCGAATTGCGGCAGCGTATGGCCCAGGTGCAGAAGGCGGGCGACGGCGTCGAGCGGCAGCGCCAGGCGGTGCAACACATCTACGTCGACAAGTTGAAGACGCGGATGCAGGAGTTAATTGGCAGCCAGGTGGACCCGGAACGCCTGCTGCAAGAGGCGGCGCTGCTGGTTGACCGCAGCGATATCCAGGAGGAACTCGTCCGGTTGGATACCCATGTGAAGCACTTCCTCGGATTGCTCGAGCAGGACGGCGAAGTGGGCAAAAAGCTCGACTTTCTCTTGCAGGAGATGAATCGCGAGGCCAATACGTTGCTCTCGAAGACCTCCGGCCTGGCCGGCGACGCGCTGAAAATCACCGAGATGGGACTGGCGATCAAGACAGAAATCGAGAAGGCCCGCGAACAGGTGCAGAACATCGAATGAGTCGCGTCTACATCATTTCGGCGCCATCCGGTTCGGGCAAGTCTACGCTGGTAAATAAGGTGCGCGAGATTGTGCCTGGTCTGAAATTCTCCATCTCGTACACCACCCGGGCGCCGCGCGCCGGCGAGCAGAACGGACGGGAGTACTTCTTCGTGTCGCCGGCCGAATTTGAAGAAATGGTCCGCAAAGATGAATTTCTCGAACATGCCAAGTTCGATGGCAACTACTACGGCACCGCGCGCCGGTTTCTGGCCCTAGCCGACCAGGAAGGAAAAGACCTCCTGCTTGACATCGATGTCCAGGGTGCAGCGCAGATCAAGGGCAGAATTGCTGACGCCGTAAGCATCTTCATCATGCCCCCGAATCGCCGGGAATTGGAGAAGCGACTGCGCACCCGCAGCCTGGATAAGGAAGAGGTGATCCAGCGCCGGTTGGTCACGGCCTCTCGTGAGATTGAGAATTACGACAAATACGACTATATTTTGATTAACGACCGCCTGGAAGAATCTATCGACGCGCTGAAGTCGATCCTGCTCGCGGAGCGACTGACGCGACCAGGAGCCCAAGAAGAGAAACAACGATCCGCTGGCGACACCGACCTGATAGCCAAAGCAGAGCGCTGCCGCCTGAAAAACGTGCGGGAGAGGCTGCGGCCGATTCTGGCTTCGTTCGAAAAGGTAGCGGCACCGGGTACACGTTAGCGGCAGGGGAGAAGACGATGAAGTTGATGGATGGGTTTGACAGCAACTATCGGTACATCCTGGTGGCCGCGCGGCGTGCGCGGCAATTGCAGGGTGGTGCGCCTCCGGTCATCGAAACGCCTTCCCGCAAACCTTGCCGGATTGCGCAGGATGAAATCAAGGCGGGCAAGGTGAAGTGGGTAATCCCCGAAATGCCGCGCTCCGCGGCTGAGGTTGCCAACGAGATGCTGGAGAAGGCGCTGGCAAAGGACGTCTAAATTGCAGATTGCAGATTTTTGATTTCAGATTTGTCCGACCGCGACGGCACTGTGCCGGATTCAATCTGAAATCTTCAATCTGGAATCTGCAATCGCCGTGAACTACCCATGAAAATTGCGCTCGGAGTCAGCGGTGGTATTGCAGCCTATAAAGCGGCGGAAGTTGTTCGCCTGCTGCAGGACCGCGGCATCCGGGTACAAGTGATCATGACCCAGGGGGCACAGCAATTTGTTCGCCCGCTAACGTTCGCCGCACTCTCCGGCGAAAAGGTCATTACCGAAATGTTCGCCGCGGGCGGTGATGAAAACACTCCGCCCAATATTGACTCGGCCATCGAGCATATTGCGGTGGCGCAATCGATCGATGCGCTCGTGGTCGTGCCAGCCACGGCCGACATTCTCGCGAAATTTGCGCAAGGCACCGCGAACGATTTTCTGACCACACTTTATCTGGCAACGACCGCGCCCGTGGTGGTTGCGCCCGCCATGAATGTGAACATGTGGAACCATCCTGCCACCCAGGCGAATCTGGAGTTGCTGCGCAAGCGCGGTGTACGGATTGTGGAGCCGGGGGACGGTTATCTGGCCTGCGGAATGACGGGCCCGGGTCGGCTGGCGGAAAACGAGTTGATTGTCGCTGCTGCGATCGAAGCCTTGGGAGCTTCGCAGGAACTGGCTGGCGAAACCGTACTGATCACGGCCGGCCCCACACGAGAGAAGATTGATCCGGTGCGCTATCTCACCAATCGTTCGAGCGGCCGCATGGGATACGCATTGGCCGAAGCTGCGTTGCGGCGCGGCGCCCGCGTGCTGCTGGTGAGTGGGCCGACAGCCCTGACGCCGGTGGGCGGCGCCGAAGTTACGCGAATTGAATCCGCCGAACAGATGCGCCAGGCTGTACTGAAATTGCTGCCCGAAGCGACCATCGTGATCAAGACGGCTGCCGTGGCCGACTACCGTCCCAAGAGTGCGGCTGAACAGAAAATCAAGCGTAAGGGCGCGATGTCGCTGGAACTGGAGCCGACCACCGACATCCTCGCCGAACTGGCACGCAGGAAGAGCTCGCAAATCATCATCGGCTTCGCTGCGGAAACCGAGAATGTGCTGGAGAACGCGCGCAAGAAATTGATGTCGAAATCGCTCGACGCCATCGTAGTGAATGATGTGTCGCGCGAAGGCGTCGGTTTCGATTCCGACCGCAACGCAGTTACCATCATCACCCACAGCGAGGTGATCGAGGTGCCTGAGACCACGAAGTGGGAAGTTGCCCAGCGCGTACTCGACCAGGCAGTTCGTCTGCGAAAAGTACCACAGGCCAAGTAGCAGGGACTTCAGATTGTTGATTTTGGACTTAAGATTGAACACCAGCCCCTCGGCATGAGGACGTTCAATCTGAGATCATCAATCTGGAATCTGCGATCGTTTTTAAATTTCCATGCCCACAATCCTTGACCCACAACTCAAACGCGCCCTGGCCGCCCGCATTCGCTACTACAACGAACTCGGCATTTATGATTTCTACCGGCGCGAAACCACTGTCCAAATCCAGCCAGAAGAGCGAGAGCCATTGCCCAGAGCCAAAGCCGCAATCCTAACGCCCGCGGAAGAGTTAATCGACATCTCTACCAAGCCCGAATCAACATTTTCCGACCCCGCCGTGGGCCTGCGCGCGATTCGCGAAGATATCGGCGACTGTACCCGCTGCCGTCTGGCCAAGCAGGGCCGCAAGCAGATTGTCTTCGGCGTGGGCAATCCGCGGGCGGAGTTGATGTTCATCGGCGAAGCGCCGGGCGCCGACGAAGACCAGCAGGGCGAACCCTTCGTGGGCCGCGCCGGGCAATTGCTTAACAACATGATCAAGGCCATGGGCCTGCGGCGCGAAGATATTTATATTGCAAATATCATCAAGTGCCGGCCGCCGGGCAATCGCACCCCGGAGCGCGACGAGTGCGAGACCTGTTCTCCATTTCTAATGAGGCAGATCGCCACCATTAAGCCCAAGGTTCTGGTAGCTCTGGGTGCGGTCGCCGCCAAGACATTGCTGGCGATCAATGCGCCGATGTCTGAACTTCGTGGCAAGTGGTACGACTTCCGAGGGACCAAGCTCGCGGTTACTTACCATCCGGCGTTCCTGCTGCGCGATCCCCGGCAGAAGAAAGAAGCCTGGAAAGATTTGCAGATGGTGATGAAGGACCTGGGGCTGGTGGCTCCGCCCAAGAGCCCGGAGTAAATAAAGAACCCGGAGTAGACTGCCAACGATTCCTCACTGCCGCACGAGCGAGGACGCTCGCGCCTACATTGACCATGTCCGAATTCTGCGACGTAGCTCTGCCGGTGCCGCTCGACATCGTCTTCACCTACGCTGTTCCCGAAGGGATGCAGCCGGTTGTGGGTGGACGCGTGCTCGTGCCCTTCCGTCAGCAGCGCATGTCGGGGATCGTCACCGCGCTGCATAATGACAAGCCGAAAGTTAAGACCAAGAACGTCATCAGCGTGCTCGATGCCGCACCGGTGCTCGATGCGGAACTGATTCGCTTGGGTCAATGGATTGCCGACTACTATCTCGCCCCAATCGGCGAAGTTTTCCGGACCATGCTGCCGCTGGGCGCTGAGTTCAAGCGTGCGATCGGGTACCGCATCACGGAAGAGGGGCATCTGGCGCTGCACCTGGCCGGGATGTCGGGATCGTCGGCGCGCTCCCAGAAAACTCCCGACGACCAATTGATTGAGTTTCGGGTGCTCGACTACCTGGCGGAACGTGAGATGACGCGGCAGGAGAGTCTGCGGGCCGCGACGCGCGCATCCAGAGAGCTGCTCGCCGGGATGGCGCGGAAGAAGTGGATTGTTCGGGAAGATTTGTCTGAAGCTCGGGAGGCGACCCGCACGCTCAGGTTCGCTGTCCTCAAGAATATCGAAGGCAAACTCAACTCCAATCAGCAAGCTCTTGTCGACACTCTGGCCGCGTCTGGCGGTAAGGCGCCCGTTGAGGCACTGCAGTCGTTGGACGTTCCACGCACGACCTTGGGCACGCTGGTGAAACGCAGGTTGGTGGAGCTTGTAGAAGAGCCGGCCGAGTTCACCGTGTCCGTGTTGAAGGCCCGACCCAGCCTGTTTGATTCGCAATTCAGTGCGGCGCAGCAGGCGGCACTCAAGTCCATTCAGCAAAGTGTGAACACACGCAAGTTTGTCGGCATGTTGCTGCACGGCGTTACCGGATCGGGCAAGACCGCCATCTATCTTTCGGCGATGCGGGCGGTGCTCGAAGCCGGGCGCTCGGCCATCCTGCTTGTTCCCGAGATCGGTCTGACGCCAGCTGTGGCTGCCGACCTGCATCAACTCTTCGGAGATGGAGTGGCCATCCTGCATTCGGCATTGTCCGACAAGGAGCGGGCTGAGCAGTGGCATCGCATCAAACGTGGAGACGCACGCATGGTGGTGGGGACGCGTTCGGCGGTGTTCGCTCCTGTCACCGATCTGGCCCTGGTCATCGTGGACGAGGAGCAGGACCCCTCGTACAAGCAGGAGGAAATGCCACGCTATCACGCCCGCGATGTGGCGGTGATGCGGGCCAAGATGGCGAATGCGGCCGTGGTGCTGGGATCGGCTACGCCGTCCCTGGAGTCATACTTCAATGCCAAGAAAGGGAAATACAAGTTGCTCGAATTGCCCGACCGGGTGGAACAGCGGCCTCTGCCGGAAGTCGAGATCATCGACATGCGGCAGGAATTTCAGGAAACCGGCAGGGAGCAAGTCATATCGCGCAAGCTGGCGGAAGAAATCAAAGAGCGGCTGGAGCGCAAAGAGCAGGTCATGGTGCTGCTGAACCGGCGGGGATATTCACCGGTGGTGCTATGCCGCGCCTGCGGCAAGACTCTGGAGTGCAAGAACTGCGCCATCGCAATGACCCATCACAAGCGCTCCCGTCGGATGGAATGCCACTATTGCGGGTACACGGCGCCGGTGCCTAAAGCTTGCATCCATTGCGGCAGCGAGTATGTCCACTTCCTCGGAACCGGGTCTGAGAAGCTGGAAGAGTTGCTGCACGGAATGTTTCCGCAGGCGCGCATTGGACGGCTGGACCGCGATACTGTGCGTGGCCGCGAAGACTTTGAACGTGCGCTAAATGCTCTTGATGAAGGCGAACTCGATCTGCTGGTGGGAACACAAATGATCGCCAAGGGGCACGACATTCACGGGGTCACGCTGGTAGGGGTTGTCGGGGCTGATATGGCGCTAGGGTTTCCCGATTTTCGAGCGGCCGAGCGCACTTTCCAGTTGCTGACCCAGGTTGAGGGTCGAGCGGGGCGCGGGCAGACTCCCGGAAAAGTCGTGTTGCAAACTTACTTTCCTGATCACTACGCAGTGCAGTATGCGGCGCAGCACGACTTTACGGGCTTTTACGAAAAAGAGTTGCGCTTTCGCAGCTGGATGCACTATCCGCCCTACAGCGCATTGGCCAATGTATTGGTAAGGTCCGACAAACTGGACGAGGCGCTCCGCTGGTCGGGGACACTGGGGAAGTGGTTTGAGAAAACCCGGCATGAAGGAATTCGCGTACTGGGTCCGGCGGCCGCCCCGATTTTGCGTTTGAAGCGAGATTATCGATATCACTTTGTGGTGAAATCGGCGAGTCGCGAGAAGCTGAACACCTTGCTCAGGACCATGCTGGCGTATGCCACTCAGCAGAAGATTCCGCGTTCGCAGGTGATCGTTGACGTAGACGCGGTCTGGTTGATGTGAATTTCCTTCGTGTACCTTTGTGTCCTTCGTGCTTGGTGCCTAGTTTACGGCAAGAGCTTTAACCACGAAGGACACAAAGGTGCACGAGGGAAATCGGGATCATAAGCCCTTCTGGCGCAGGAACTCTCTTACCACTTCTTTTACGTCGCGATGCTGGCCGTCCAACGCGTAGTTCAGCTTACGCATGTCTTCATCCGAAATCTTTCCTGCAAGTTCGTGGAGAGCTCGTTCCACCCCGGGGTGATGAGCCAGCATTTCCTGCCGAATGATGGGGACGGCTTCATAGGGCGGGAAGTAGTGGCGGTCGTCTTCGAGGACGAATAGGTCCAGCACCGGGATCAGGCCATCGGTCATGTTTCCTGCAGCCAGATCGATTTGCTTGCTCTTGAGGGCGCGGGCGAGCAGGCCCAAATCCATGACGCTGGGAGTCTCGGCGAAACGAAGTCCGTAGGTAGCTGCCAATCCCTTGTAACCGTCGGGACGTCCCGTGAATTCGTAGCCGAAGCCGGCGCGCCATTTCGGAGTATAGGCGGCGGCTTGCGAGATCGTCTTCAGACCAAGACGCCGGGCGTCTTCTCCCCGGATTTCGATAGCGAACGTGTTATTGAATCCGAAAGGCTGGCCGAGTTCGAGATTGAACCGCCTCGCGTATTCGGTCTTGACCCGGTTGTAAACCTCGGCGGGATTGCTGGAGGGCTGCTCTTTCAGAATTGCGGTCAGGGCGGTGCCGGTGTATTCGGGATAGACATCGATGCGGCCGCCGAGAATGGCCTGCTGGCAAATGTATGTGCCCGCCAGGTAGAAACGGCGCTCGACCGGCAGGTGGGTTTTATTTTCGATCTGCTGCGCCATGATTTCACCGAGGACAAGCTGCTCGGTGAAATTCTTGGAGCCGATCACGATGATGTCGGCGCGCGGGGGT
>Ga0210384_10007165_pt1 | contig 11779 bp, 12 predicted proteins | sample IncBWH2MmetaG_FD_160574 | JGI IMG/M metagenome (GOLD analysis project Ga0210384, IMG submission 160574) | Forest soil microbial communities from Barre Woods Harvard Forest LTER site, Petersham, Massachusetts, United States - Inc-BW-H-2-M | ecosystem: Environmental > Terrestrial > Soil >...
AAACCGCCCAGACTGTCGAAGTCACATTCTCTCCCGCCGCAAAAGAAACCGAAGTCGTGCTCACCCACACCGGCTGGGAACTGCTTGGTGAAAAGGCGATGGATCAACGCAAGGGCTACAACGAGGGCTGGGAGACCGCTTTCGTCGCGCCCTATCCCGCATACGTTCGCGCACAGAAATAAAAAGGAGAGGTTATGAAGAAAGTTGCAGTTCTATTTCTATTTATGACGCTGGCAATTCACACCAGCGCCGGGACGCGCGTCTTAACCGCGGAAATCGTCGTGAATGTGCCCGTCGAGAAGGCCTGGAACGCATGGACCACCCCGGAAGGCGTGAAGACTTTCTTCGCTCCTGCTTGCAATATCGAACCGAAAGTTGACGGCGCCTACGACATCCTATTCCGTCCCACGGAAAAGCCGGGCGAGCGCGGAGCCGAGGGCATGCGCATACTCGGCTTCGAACCCCTGAAGCGATTTGCTTACACCTGGAACGCCCCGCCCTTCCTCCCAGACATCCGGCGCCAGCGCACTGTGGTGATCCTGGACTTCGAGTCGGCGGGCGCAGGCCGTACGCGCGTGCGCTTTACGCAGCTGGGATGGGGCGAGGGCCCCGATTGGGACAAGGCCTACGAGTACTTCGACAACGCCTGGAATGCGCTCGTCTTGCCGCGCTTCCGTTATGCCATGGAGGTCGGCCCGATTGACTGGAACAAAATTCCCGAACTCGAGCCACTCGCGCCCACCATTAAAGTCACTCTTTCACGGCCGTAGACTCAGGCGTGCGAAGCCGCGCCAAGGTACTGAAGAGGTCGGTCTGTCAGAGCTTCCTAGGCTGCGGCTTCAATTCTCCAGATGAGTTATGCAGCGGCCGGGACAGTCCAATCTCGAAGTTTCGCTCGTCTCGGTCGGCTGCCGCCGGCGGCGTCACACGAACGCGAAGGGCGCATTTTTCGTGCGGGTCTCAACTCTTTGTGAGGGATCTTGTGTTTGCAAAGGGGCGCGGCTAAGAGAATCGCTCACAGTCGCCCGTGAATTGCCCGTGCGGCGGGTTAGGAATCCAGTTTTAGCTGAGCTTTGAGCCATCGCACTCGATCGTCGGCGGCTTGAGAATTCAACGGATGGCCTGCGTCGTACCAGAGGACTTGCTTGGGCGGCTTTGCGGCCTTCACAAAGAGCTCGGCTTTTTCCTTCGGTAAGAATTGATCGTGGTTCGAGAATTGAAACAGAATCGGAACCGAATCGAGTTTCCCCAGGTAGTTTATGGGATCCAGCGGCGCCGTCTTCTTGATAAAATTTTCCTTTTCTTGTCCTGTGGCCTGGCCGAAAAATAGAAACCAATCGCTTAGAATCGGGGTTCCGGCCATCAAGACCGCAGAGCGCACACGAGAGTCCACCCCCAAAAGAATAGCCCCATAGCTTGCGCCAAAATCGTGACCCACGAAGGCGATGCGATGCTTGTCTACTCCGTTCGTAGAAAGAAGCACATCCAACGCTCGGCGCAGATTCTGAACCTGGTGTATAGAAAAGTCGTAGTCTTCATGCAGGTCCCTGTGCTGATACCAGTCTTCGGTCCATGGCATAGTTAGCAGCAGGCTCATTACGCCTGATTTCGCCAACCCTTTCGCTTCAGCGAGAAACTCGGTGCGATTGGTCGTCTCCGGAGCGCCCAGCCAGTGGGCGTACAAGACTCCCGGGAACGGACCTTGGCCCTCTGGCAGCACGAGATACGCTTCGATCCTTTTGCCGTCCACACCTAGAAAGCTTATGTCGTCCACCACTAGACCGCTCTGCCGCTGGCTTCCTTTTTTGGTTATCTCCAGAGGCCGCGACGCGTCGTAGTTGAACAGTTCGCGACCGTCGGCATTAGACGCGGAGGTCGATATTTGGGTCCAAGCCGTCAACCCGAGCCCTAGGAAAAAAATTTCGGCAGCAAAGGCACCGATCTTCATGCGGCTCCTCCCTATTTTCTAGCATTGCAATTCATCGAATGGGTCCGTCAAATCGCGCGAGGGGGATTTGCAAATCCATCTGGGAGCCCTCAGCGCTTGGTCTCTGCCAAAATCTTGCTAATGGCTGCAATAACTGTCTCGGGGGCAATAATCTGAATGTAGTGTTCCGAAGTTGGGACCGCTACCAATTCAGCCCGAGGTGTTCTCTTGACCCATTCCCTGTGGAGCTCCATGGCGGATTCTCGGAAGGGCTTATCTCCCTCGGACATTCCATCCAATTTCGAGGCACTCAAGAGTATTTTGGGAACCGAAGGCAACGGAACGGCCTTTGCCGCTTCCGATCCCGAAGTCATCCCGTACATATCCATGTGCATGATCGGAATCTCTAAATGCTTCTTCATGAATGCTAGGTAGGATTCCCATTGTTCTTTTGTCAGCTTGGAATGCAATCGCTCGTCGTTTCCCTCGTCCGCGGGATCAACCAGGACGATGCCGGCGGTCTCGTTCGGATAGCGGTAGGCAAATACGCGCACAATCAATCCGCCCATGGAATGGCCGACGAGAATGTAAGGGGGCACCGAGGCGCTCTTCAGCAGAAGCACGTGGAGCTCATCGGCCGATTGATTCAGATCGTGGAGTTCGGGTGCGGGATCAGACTTGCCGAGCCCAGGCCGATCATAGGAGATTGTTCTTGTGGTTTTGGAAATTTCGGGTTGGACTTTCTCCCAGCTATCTGTGCCATCCCCCATGCCAGACTCGAAAACCACAACCGGTTTGCCCTGACCGGAGATCACCGCATGTAGGCGATATCCGCCCACATCGAAGTATCTGTCTTCCGCTTTTAAGGAGTGCTCCTGCGCTTGCGCGGCGACGATTCCCGCATGGAAGCAGAAGCTGGCCGAGAGCAGATTCATCGAAGCAACCAGCAACACCGTTTGAAAGATCATGGATCTCCCTTTCTTCCCCCACTGAATGTGGGCTCGCAGTACCAGTCCTGGTTTCATGGGCGAGCTACCTGTGCTGCTCTAAGCAACGCTCAGGCCGTCCGAAAATCAGATTCGGTTCATCTTGAGAGTCAACAGAAGGTTTGAACCATGTTCCGGTCGGAGGGTAATTACGCTTTGCCACTTGGCCCCGTACCTGTCTGTGAATTCCCATCGACTGGCCTCCTGCTTTGGAGGATTCGCGGCCTTCGTCCATTTTCCGGATTTCGCTATAAGTGCGTCGATGTTTTCGAGCAGCTTTGGCACCCCTTGCTCGGCGGGAACTCGGACTGTGATGTCCCAGCGGTCACGATCGCCCGATGAATTCAATAGTTCTGAGCCCAGGGGTAATCCGTAAGGGAGTTCGTCAGGGATGTACATATCTGGAAACATGGCGCGGGCATAGTTTGAATTGGGGTTCCAGTTGTACTCGATATGCAGGGCTATCGACTGTGCTTGCCCCATTCCCAGTAGCTTCGAGACGGTGTAAAGAGAGCCCTCCACACCAGACGACAAACCGGCGGTGGTGATAATTTTTCCGCCGTCCACGTACTTCTTGTCCCAGACGATCTTAGTACGCGGGGCATATTCCGGCAGTGAATCAAGAGCGCCATAGAAGGTCGTGGCGCTAAGTCCGTCCAGCAGTCCGGCCCTGCCTGCAAGAAATGCTCCGGTGCAAACGGTCAGGGTCTGGCTTGCACTCTTGGCAGTCTCCCGGATCCAGTTCATCACCGCAGGGTTTGCCAATTGCCCTGTGACCCCATCCCCGCCGGGAAGCACGAGCACGTCCGTTTTGGGCGCATTCTCAAACGTGTACTTAGGTGTGATCGTCAGGCCCGCCGCCGTTTGAATCGGATCCAGCCCCGCCGCCACGGTGTATACGTTGGTTCCGGCCTGGGAAAAAACTTCATAGGGACCAGCGAAGTCAATCGTCTGCACTACGGGAAAAACAAAAATCGCCACATTCAGTTTCTTAGTCTGCGAGGGGCGTTGGGCCCTGACGAAATTCACCGTCTGAGCCCACAGGGGGCATCCGAGTCCAACAAGCGATGCCAAAATCGCCCCGATTGCCTTCTTCATTTTGCCTCGCTGTTTTTCGCCCGAGAATGGGGATGAAAGCGGCGGTCAAGAAAAGACCCTGCCGAGGCCTTTGGGGTTCGCTTCTCAACCTACGCTTTCCCCTGAGTGAGCAGTTCGCCAAGCCCCGGGACTTACGACGTGACGCCGCGCTATACCGCAAAAGGTCACACTATAACGTCACCCGATATAGTAAGACGCCAGGCGGGCGAAATGGTGAGCGAAGGATTTGAGTGCTGGGAGTGACAAGACGAGGGGCAGTTGAGGGCTGCCGCGCATCCAGGCGAGATATTTGTGCCGGACAGAAGAGCGCGTTCAGCGCTGAAATTGGAAGAGCACTTGGGCGCACAGAAGTTCTCTCCTGATCCGATTTTCCCCATTGTTAGACTCCCCTCACGATGGGCGGTGAGTGTCAGCGAGAGTAAGCGTAAAAGCGACGCCCAGAGGACACGGAGTCCTCGCGAGTTCATTTGCAGGGAAGAAAATAGGGCGCTCATTCGGCCAGAGAGAATCCCCTGTCATACCCCCGGAGCTTTCTGCAGTCGCCGACGGCGGCCTCTGCTGTGCTGGAAGCACCAGGACTAAACGCGCACCTATGGTCGCTTAGTACGCTTACGGTTGGGCCTACCCCACGTCCATAGGACTGTACATTGCAAATAGGTAGGTTGCTGTCGAACGATCTCCGGGAAGTCAATGCACGATCCACGCCAATCCATGACGCGCGTATTCAGTCAGATTACTTTCGGTCAACTGGTGAAACGCTTTGATCAGGACGGTTTCGTTCTAACGAAGGTCATCTATGCTCCATCGACACTACTCCGACCACACACTCACGAGTTCGCGAATCTTTCGATTGTTCGCCACGGGTCTTTTGTCGAAACGCTACGAGGGAGTTCGCAGGAGTGCGTCCCGTTCAGCGCCATCGCGAAACCTGCGGCAGAAATTCATTCCGACCAATTCGGTCCTTTGGGTGCGGTGTGTTTCCATATCTCGTTCACACCTGAACGCGCTGAACAGACACGTCAATTCTCAAGGATCTTTGAGGCTCCCATAGTGCAAGGTGGTTTGTTGCCCATCTTGACTCTGAAGATCGATCAAGAGCTTCGCGCGCTCGATAGCGCCTCGTCACTTGCCATCGAGGGGCTGGTTTTTGAGTTATTGGCCCATGTGGTGCGACTTGGCTTGAGAGATTCCGGCTTCGGCCTGCCGAGATGGCTGGGCAGGGCCAGAGACTTAATCCATGGAATGTACCGCGAACGGTTGAGTTTGTGCTTCATCGCTGAGCATGTGGGTGTTCACCCTGCTCACTTGGCTAAGACCTTCAGGAAGCATTATCGATGTTCGGTTGGTGAGTATCTTCGCCGAGTTCGTGTAGAAACCGCGATCCATCTCTTAGCAAATTCCGAGAGTTCGCTCGTCGAGGTCGGATGCTCGGTGGGATTCTACGACCAAAGTCATTTCACGCACGCTTTTAAGAAGCACACCGGCGTGACCCCGGCACACTTTCGGGCCGATTGGGCTCGCAACGCCCGTACAAAATCCATCCTTTTCTCCAAGAAATCCAGGATGCCGACGCGGTAAGTTTTGTTTTTCCAGGTGACGTCAACTCAATTCAGCCGTAGAGCGACCATCCGGGGGGCGGTGTATCGACTCTCTTTTGATCACAATGACAAACGAATTGCTGCTCGCTGCCAAAATCTACGAGGTTTCCAGGTAAATGCCGTCCACAACCGCGTGAAGGGAGGCTTATGCCCGAGACCCACCTCCCAGGAAGAAGTCAAGCCGTGATGCCCAAAAAGGAGGGCAAGCCATGAATCCCGAATCGATTGTCGCTTGTCTCAAAGATTGCCAGGTGATCGAAATGAACAGGGGAGTTCGCCTATGGTCAGTCTCCGGACAGAACATGACGTTGAGCTATGTCGAGCTGCAACCCAGTGCCATGACCGATTCCCACCGGCATCCAAGCGAGCAAGTAAACTATATTCTCCAAGGGAGTGTGGAAGCGATCATCGGAGAGGAGACCCGCAAATGCCATTCACTTAAATCCGGGGACGTGATTGTGGTACCCCCCAATTCTAGGCATCAATTCAGAACGGTGGGACCGGAAGTCGCTGCGATGATTGGGGTCCTCAATCCTCCTCGGGGGAAGGCTTGAATCGCATCGCCCAAAAGCTCTAAGTAAGACGTCGGGCGGACGCGACGGGTCTTGCGACGAATTGTTGGGACCATGATGGCGGCTCGTGCTGATCCTAAAGAGCGAGCCGCATAGAGGGGCGGCAAGCACACTCATGCAAGCCTCCCGGTTGATGGACATATTGTCGAGCAAGGAGAAGCCCGTGCCCAAAGCTATGTGCTGTTTGGCCATCGTTCTTGCGCTAGCGACGCATTGCTATTCATCGCCAACTGAAAAAGCAACCGCGTCTAGAATACCCAAGTACGACTTGACGGTTCGAATCGACCCTGAAGCCCCCCGTATGGACGTTACCGGGACGATGCAATTACGCTTGTCTACTCATAGTCGGAAGACTTTTGAACTAGTCTTGTCCGACTTAATGCACGATTTCAAGGTGGAAATAATTCAACCGCGAGCGGTTGCCGGGCCGGTCGAGCTTACCCGTAAAAACAGCAGCAAAAGCTCGACTACTTGGATTGTGCGGCTGGCGAATCGAGTGCCTTCTGCGGAGCCATTGCTGATTCGCTTCAGTTATTCGGGCGGAGAGAAAGACGCTTTTCTGTTTCATCTCGGGCCCAGCAGTTCCTTCGTGGGCGCTCAAAGCGTTGCTTGGTATCCAACCACAGATGAATTAGATGGTCGGGGAACTGCGACCATGCATTTCTCGATCCCCGATGGGTATGAAGTCATCGCCCCTGGAACTCCTCGCTCGACAGATCCGCAAGGACACAATCGAAACCGAACATTTGATCTTGATTTTCCAGGGATATTGTCCTTTGCCGTCGGGAAATATCAAGTCGTGCGGGGCACCGGGCCGGCGCCGGTCTCGGCATACATCTTGAGTCCCCATTCGAATATTCAAGGATATCTGGACGGATGCGTCAAGGTGTTAGCGCTCCTCTCTAACGAATTCGGTCCCTATCCTTACGGACAATTCTCGATTGTTGAATTGCCTCACGACATCGCTGAGCAAGCTGGCTTCGAAGGAGCCAGCTTCACTGGTTACATCCTCGCCGACAGTACCAATCTCGATGCCGATTTCAGCTTGCCGTTCTACGGGCACGAAATCGGCCACCAATGGTGGGGTAATCTGATTACACACAAAGGAGAGCGCGGGAACGATATGCTCGACGAAGCCATGGCCCAATTGGGGGCCCTTCGCGTCATTGAAAAAATTGAGGGATCCCAAGTTGCCGAGCAATGTCGCCGGAGCGGCTATCCTGGGTGGAACTGGCACCATAACGGTGTCGGCTATCTGACCCTTGCAGCCGCTGGCTTGGACCACGCACTTGAAAATCTGTCCGGCGGTGAAATTCCCCACGAATTGGCGGACTCCAAGGGCTACCTCGTTCTGGATTTATTATCCCGTACCGTGGGCACCGACCGCTTTCGAGAAATCTTGCAGAATGTTACCCGCAATTACGCAAACCAGGGTATCACCTGGGAGGAATTTCTGAATGAAGTGACAACTGGAGCGGGACAGGATCTAAATTGGTTCTATCAGGAGTGGTTCGGACGCGCGGGTGCTCCAAGCTGGAATGTTACCTGGAAGCAAGAAGGCACCACACTTGCGGGAATCATCACGCAGGATGCCCCGTTCTACCAGGCAGACCTGGAAGTCGAGATTACCGGTACAGAATGCCAACATCTCACACATACAGTATCGATCAAAGACGCAGAAACCAGGCTCAACTTGCAAATACCCTTCCCAGTGAAAGCCATTGAGCTTGACCCGCACTATTTTGTTCTGCATTGGACTCCAGAATATCGGGCACAAGCGACCGCACTCGCGCCTGCGTTGCACGCCGAGCTAACTTATTGGTCTGGCAAATCGGTTGACGCCAAGGAGGAGTGCACCCGGGCTTTGTTGAACTTGATAACTCCCGATCTCTACGGTCAACGTTTCTTGCTCGAATGGATTTTGGGGCAGATCTCGATGCATGAGAAACAATGGGAGGCCGCAAAGACTCACTTGGAAGCGGCATTAGCAAGCCCTTCGCGGCGACCGTACGATCAAATGTGGATCTATCTGTATCTGGCCATCACTGGCAAGGAATTGCATGACGTAGTTCTGCTCAGAGACGTGGTGAACGGCGCGACGAGCACAGAAGCCCTGTCAGGTGTACGCAGCGGCAAGGTGGCTGCCGTCCGAGCCATTGCCAAGGAAGTATTACCCGAGTGACGGCCAGCGACAGGGGGATAGAGCATCACCATGGCCGCCACTTGCGGTCCGGCACAAAAGCCGATCCTTAGACCTCACGGGGTTCTCCAGGGGTATCAGGATCGGTCGGGTAGTTGCCGTTCGCGATCCGTCGAACAGATCGGTTTAGGGCCGCCGGCAGAAGCACAGGTTACGGCGTGAGTGACTTCTCCGGGAAAGAAGGGATCTTGTGAGACGCTTTCGACGTAGTCAGGCGGTGTAGCTGGATTGGTTTGAGGCATCGCAGTCCATGTACCCAATCCTCCGGATGGCGATCACCGCGTCCGGTTTGATTACTGCAAGTCGGTCGTCGCCTGTCGGAACTCCCTAACTCACGGCGCCCTCTTCGCCTTTGTCAAGCCGCCGCCAGGGTTGATTACGCATGGTTCACGGATTTACTCAGGTCCCTGCCGAAGGTGAAATGGTTTGCTCTCGATACCCTCGATTTTAAACACAGTCGCGAGAGGTCCCCTTATCTGATGGATCGCTCGTCAGGCTAGCTCCCTTGAATCATCGGCACTCGAACTAACATTTCCTGCGATGTATCGTCCAACGGCATAGTACGGTGCGACGCGGAGCATGTCGGGCTCGACGCCAGAAGGAAACGACTTTGGAAGATAGAGCACTCGAACTTGTCATCCCACTGGTTCCGATCGTTTACACCGTGCTCTTTTTCCTACCAGCTGTTTCTACCGCCGATGGCCTCGATTCACGATTTGCAAGCTTGAATGCAGCCAAGCGTGCGGGCAGTTGGAAACAGCCAAAGGGCCTGTTGACCGAACCCCTCGGAGAGCACTCGGACGCGGCCAAGGTGTGGCACTACCCGACAGACTCGACAAAGCGGACCAAGATTCATCGAATCTTTCCAGGGATGAACGACGACTGATAGGGACCAATTCCGTAATTCCGATGATGACCGTCCCCGCGTACCGCATGGAAAGTAGGAATGATTTGTGGCTCCTATTCGCATCAAGCCGTGGAAGACGCGCCGGGCCATCCCCTTGTCTCGCCTTGGTGCACACCGAGACCCTTAGGGAGCGGGTGTGTACCTCCTCAATGCCAATTGAGGATTCCTGAAATCGAGGCTGGGCATGAGCAGCGTTCGAGTTTCTCTCACCAACCGAACAAGGAATCGTTCGGTCCTGCGGATGAGACCTCTCCGTGTTCGAGCTTGAAAGTTGCGGGGGACTTAGGCGAACGGTGGGGGCCGGTGGATGCGCCCTATGCGTCTGAATAGAACTACCGCCGATCAGGAGAATCGCGATTTCCTATCTCCGAACAACCAGCCTCGGTGGCTGGTCTGGGCGGCAAGCTTCGCCGTTTGGACGTTGATTGCCCTGGCAGGAACGCTCACGGCATACCAGTTCCACCGCGCGACCGGCATGCCTGCCAACTTCCTGGGCACTCTCACTCTGGAGTTCGGCCAAGTACTTCCGTTTGCGCCGCTGAGCCCGCTGGTTTTCGGCCTGGCCACGCTTTATCCGGTCGAACGAGGCAATTTGGTTCGGCGGTCACTGATTCATCTCGCGGCAGCTCTCGCTTTTACGGTGGCACATATAACTTTAAGAAGTCTCACGCCCTATGTGATCTGGGACTGGCAGGTCCATGGTTGGGTTGACCCAATCGGGGATTCGCAACCTTTTTTGTTCCGGCTTCAATGGCCCGTGTTTGAGTCGTTATTCTTTTCCAACGTGGTTGACGACATCGTAGGCGTTTATCTGCCGATCGCGCTCATTGCGCATGTGGTGGCGTACTATCGAAGGTTAAAGGAGCGCGACGTTCAGGCATCGCAGCTGGAAGCCCAGCTTGCCAATGCACATTTGCACGCATTGAAGGCTCAGTTGCAGCCGCACTTCCTGTTCAACACGCTCCATTCCATCTCGGCCTTGATGTTGACTGAAGTCGGGGCCGCGGACCGAATGATCACCCGGCTCAGCGATCTGTTGCGCATGAGCCTCGAGAGCGGCCAATCCCAAATTACAACTCTAAGTCGCGAACTCGAATTCGTGAACGGCTACCTGGACATCGAGAAGATCCGCTTCGGGGATCGGCTCAGCGTTCATCAGGATATCGACCCCGAAACCCTCGATGCTCAGGTCCCGCACTTATTGCTGCAACCTCTTATCGAGAACGCCGTGCGGCATGGTGTTTCAAGGCTCAGTTCGGGTGGTGAGATTCGGATCGCCGCCAGACACGACGACCGTAGGCTTTATTTGCAGGTAACTGACAATGGGCCCGGCTTAGGTGATGAATCTGTCCTCGAGCAGTCGAAGGTCGGCTTGGGCATTGGAGTGGCGCGGGAAAGACTGCGAACACTGTACGGCACCGAGCAAAGTCTCGAGATCCACAACACGGCAGGAGGCGGCGTGGAGGTGTGCTTGTCGATGCCTTTTCAAGCGAGCGGCTTCTGACCGTCTACGGAGCTCGGCTGGGAGCCATGCGGGAGCGGCCCTAGCAAGGAAACGATGGATGATTCCACTCATTCGTACGGTCATTGCCGATGATGAACGGTTGGCGCGCAGGAAGTTGCGTATCCTCCTGGGCTCAGAAGCGGGAGTTCAAATTGTTGCCGACTGTCAGGACGGAAAGCAAACAATCGCTGCCGTCGAAATCCACAAACCCGACCTGCTCTTCCTCGACATCCACATGCCCGATTTGGATGGCTTTCAGATACTCCAGAATATTTCGGGCATGGAGTTGCCGGTTGTAATCTTCACGACTGCGTTCGACCAGTATGCGATTCGAGCATTTGAGGCCCAGGCCCTGGACTATCTTCTGAAGCCATTCGATCAGGAACGGCTTCACCGTGCCGTCGATCGAGTCAGGGTCGAGCTTCTGAAAGCCCACGACCACAATCTCACACACCGCATACTTGATTTGCTTTCCGAACGAAGACGCGAACCACCTGCCTCCGATGGACGCATGGTGATCAAAGCCGGAGGTCGAATTGTATTCCTGGATATGGATGAGATTGATTGGATAGAGGCGGCTGCCAATTACGTGAAATTGAATGTTGGTAGAGACTCTTACTTGCTTCGGGAGGGTATTGGGAGGGTTTCAGAGAGGCTTGATTCATCAAAATTCGTTCGTATTCATCGGTCCATCATCGTAAACGTTCGCAGAATCAGGGAATTGCAACCCTGTGACAGCGGCGAATACATCGCGGTACTCAAGAATGGGAAGGAACTTTCCTGTAGCAGGGGTTACCGCCCAGAGTTACAACGGCTCATCGAACAGAATCATTGAACCACGAACGGCGTCGATTGGAAGGTCGATAATTTGACCGGGCGCGGACTGTCGCCTTCAGGCGACAGGTAAGCCCGCGAACGAACTTGACCATGGTTGGTTGTATGGCACACTTCTAATGTGCTAATTGGAACACACAGCCGGTACAGAAA
>Ga0210384_10007166_pt1 | contig 11778 bp, 10 predicted proteins | sample IncBWH2MmetaG_FD_160574 | JGI IMG/M metagenome (GOLD analysis project Ga0210384, IMG submission 160574) | Forest soil microbial communities from Barre Woods Harvard Forest LTER site, Petersham, Massachusetts, United States - Inc-BW-H-2-M | ecosystem: Environmental > Terrestrial > Soil >...
TCATCGTCGCCTATACCGGCGCGCTGGCGCCGGAGGCGATCGAGGCGACCGGCTTCATCGGCGAGAGCCGGCGCGACGTCGGGCTGCTCGCGATCACCTCGGCCGACCGGCTGCATGCGGGATGGACCGCCGCGCGGAATTTGCGGCGGGATCGCCGCGGCGTGCAGCATTTGAGCCATATTGAAAAATTGCTGGCGCCGCTGCCGCGCGACTGCGGTATCGTCACCGTGCTCGACGGCCACCCGGCGGCGCTCGGCTGGCTCGGCAGTGTGCGCGGCCACCGCGTCGAGGCGCTCGGGGTCGAGCACTTTGGCCAGACCGGCACCATCGCCGACCTCTATCGCCACAATGGCATCGATGCCAACGCGATCATCGATGCGGCCGAAGCGCTGACCACCGGCGCGCCGGTTTTGCATCGCAAAATGGCGGTCTAAACCAGCGTGTGCTGCCGCTCCAGGGGACGGTGACAACAGCAAGCGCCGCGTCTTGCTTCGGTCATACCGTTGGCCATATATCCAGCGTCCGCCGCAACGCAGGTCAAGCATGTGGGCGGGTTCAATTCGTCGGGCTTTCGTGCAAGGATCATTGCCGAACGCCTCCGTCCCCCCTCATTTGCCCTGAAATTACACGAGGTTTCCGATGGTCAACCGCATGCAGTTCTACATCGACGGCGCCTGGGTCGATCCGGCCGTCAAGAAGTCCACACCGGTCGTCAATCCCGCGACGGAAGAGGCGATGTATGAGATTGCGCTCGGCTCCAAGGCCGATGTCGACAAGGCGGTCGCTGCCGCCAAGCGCGCCTTCGAAACCTATTCGCAGACCAGCCGCGAGGAGCGCGTCGCGCTGCTCACCAAGGTCATCGAGATCTACAAGGGCCGCATGAAGGAGATCGGCGCCGCCGTCTCCGACGAGATGGGCGCGCCGCTGCCGATGGCGGAAAAGCTGCAGGCCGGCGCCGGCCTTGGCCATCTGATGGCGACGCTCGAGGTGTTAAAGAAATACGAGTTCGAGGAAACGCTTCCGTCGGCCGTGGTCGTGCGCGAGCCGGTCGGCGTCATTGGCATGATCACGCCCTGGAACTGGCCGTTGAACCAGATCGCCTGCAAGGTCGCACCTGCGCTCGCCGCCGGCTGCACCATGATCCTGAAACCGTCGGAGTTCACCCCGACGTCGGCGCTGATTTTTGCCGAAATCCTGCATGAAGCGGGCGTGCCGAAGGGCGTGTTCAACCTGATCAACGGCCTCGGCCCCGAGGTCGGCGCCGCCATGAGCGAGCACCCGGATATCGACATGATCTCGTTCACCGGATCGACCCGCGCCGGCATTGATGTGGCGAAGCGCGCCGCGCCGACGGTGAAGCGCGTCAGCCAGGAGCTCGGCGGCAAGTCGCCGAACATCATCCTCGATGATGCCGATCTCACCAAGGCGGTGACCGGCGGCGTCATGCACATGTTCAACAATTCGGGGCAGTCCTGCAACGCGCCGTCGCGGATGATCGTGCCGCTGTCGAAGATGAAGGAAGTGGCCGCGATCGCCAAGGGTGTCGCCGACAAAACCAAGGCCGGCGATCCGCGCGGTGAGGGCACGACCATCGGCCCCGCCGTCAATCGCGGCCAGTGGGACAAGATCCAGGCGCTGATCAAGAAGGGCATCGACGAGGGCGCCACCCTGGTCGCGGGCGGCCCCGGCCTGCCGGAGGGCGTCAACAAGGGCTTTTATGTCCGCCCGACCATCTTCGCCGATGTCACCAACGACATGACTATCGCACGCGAGGAGATCTTTGGGCCGGTGCTCACGATCCTCGGCGCCAAGGACGAGGCTGACGCGGTCAAGATCGCCAACGACACGCCGTACGGGCTAGCGGGCTACGTCTCGGCCGGCACGGTCGAGCGCGCGCGGAAAGTCGGGCGGCAGATCCGCGCCGGCAACGTCAATCTGCAGGGCGTGCCGAACGACCGTACCGCGCCGTTCGGCGGCTACAAGCAGTCCGGCAACGGCCGCGAATGGGGCAAATACGGCCTCGAGGAGTATCTCGAGGTCAAGGCCGTCGCGGGCTTCAACGCGGCGTAGCCCGATCGTCATCGCGAGCGAAGCGAAGCAATCCAGGGCCAAAAAGGAAGTCTGGATTGCTTCGTCGCTTCGCTCCTCGCAACGACGGCGAGGCTGACGCGACGCAATAAGATGGTGGGCACGGTGCGCAAGAGGCGCCTTTGCCCACCCTACGATTTTCGAAGTTATCCCCCCGGCACGCCCTGCGTGTTGACATAGAGCGCGTAGATTGACTGGCTTGCCGCCATGAACAGGCGGTTGCGCTTCAGGCCGCCGAAGCAGACATTGGCGCAGCGCTCCGGCAACGCGATGCGGCCGATCGGGGCGCCATCGGGGGCGAACACCATGACGCCGTCGAGCTCGGCATTGCCCATGCCCCAGCCGCACCACAGATTGCCGTCGATGTCGACACGAAAGCCGTCCGGCGTGCCGGGGCCGGCATCGATCAGCACGCGCTTGTTGGTGAGCTTGTCGCCATCAGGCGACACGTCGTAGGCGAGGATTTTTCGGTTCGGCACGCCACGGGATTCAACGATGTAGAGGATTTTCTCGTCCGGCGAAAAAGCGAGCCCGTTCGGTCCCAGCACGCCTTCGGCGGCGATCGTGGCTTTGCCGGTCGCGCCGTCGATGCGATAGACATTGGTGTCGATCTCGGAGTCGGCCTTGTAGCCTTCGTAGTTGCCGAGCAGGCCGAAGGTCGGGTCGGTGAACCAGATCGAGCCGTCGGATTTCACCACCACGTCGTTCGGCGAATTGAGCCGTTTGCCGTCCAAGGAGTCCATCAGCACGGTGATGGAACCATCATATTCGGTCCGCGTCACGCGCCGGCCGCCATGCTCGCAGCTGACCAGCCGGCCCTCTCGGTCGCGAGTATTGCCATTGGCGAAATTGGACGGCTTTCGGAAGATCGAGACCGCGCCGGTCTCCTCCTCCCATTTGATGATGCGCTGATTGGGGATGTCGCTGCACAACAGATAGCGCCCATCGCCGAACCAGACCGGCCCCTCCGCCCAGCGCAGGCCCGTGGCCAGCCGCTCGACCGCGGACAGTTTCAGCCAGTATTTTTCGAAGCGGGGGTCAAGGGCGTGGATCGCGGGATCGGGGTAATAGGTCGCCGGGTGCCAGCCTTGGGAGGAGGACTGGGAGTGCGCATCTGCATCGGACATTTGCTGTTCTCGTTGTATTTCCTCGGGCGTTAGTCTGCTATCACTCCCGCCGAACGACCGCAAATCCGCGGGTCGGGAGACGAGGGACGAAATGCCACGCATATTGATGACCGGTGCGGCCGGGGGGATCGGAACCAGCTTGCGCAAGCTGTTGCCGCCGACCTATCCCGATCTCGTGCTCAGCGACCTCGCGGCGCCGGCCGACCTTGGCAAGAACGAGACATTCAAGGCGGCTGATCTCGCCGACCTCGCACAGGTCGAGGCGATCTGTGCGGGCGTCGACGGCATTTTGCATTTCGGCGGCTATTCGGTCGAAGGTCCGTGGGAGCCGATTCTCCAGGCCAACATCATCGGCGGCTACAATCTATTCGAGGCGGCGCGAAAGCAGGGCGTCAAGCGCGTGATCTTTGCCTCGTCGAACCACGCGGTCGGCTTCTATCCGCGGCATCACCGGATCGGCACCGACGTCACGCCGCGGCCGGACAGCCGCTATGGTGTCAGCAAGGTGTTTGGCGAAGCGGTCGGCGCGCTCTATGCCGACAAGCACGGGCTGAAGGTGACCTGCATCCGGATCGGCAATTTCGGTGAAAAGCCGCTCGATCACCGCAGGCTTGCGATGTGGCTGAAGCCGGAGGACCTGGTGCAGCTCTGCCGCATCGGGCTCGATCACCCCGACATCCATTTCGAAATTTTCTACGGCGCGTCCTACAACGAGCGGTCCTGGTGGGACAACCATCGCGCCTATGACATGGGCTATCGCCCGACCGGGCGGGCGGAGGATTTCCGCGAGCATGCCATGGCCGAACAGGCCAAGCTCAAGCCCGATCCGGTAAGCGACTTCTACCAGGGCGGCGCCTTCTGCGGCATGGAGTTCGACGGCGACACGAGCAGGATCATCGACTGGAACAGCTAATGAGTCATTCCGGGGCGCGCGCCAGCGCGAACTACTGTGCGCAATGGCGCACCAGAGAATCTCGCGCCACAACCTCTAGGTTCCGGGTTCGCACGCCTAAGCGCGTGCGCCCCGGAGCGACAGCATCGAAGAGGCCAAGATGACCGATGGATTGCGCAAGGGACTGACGAGCTACGGCGATGCCGGATTTTCGCTGTTCCTGCGCAAGGCCTTCATCAAGGCGATGGGCTATTCCGACGACGCATTGGACCGCCCGATCGTCGGCATCACCAATACTTTCAGTGACTACAATCCCTGCCACGGCAACGTGCCGCAGATCATCGAGGCGGCCAAGCGCGGCGTAATGCTGTCGGGCGCGATGCCTTTCGTGTTTCCGACCATCTCGATCGCCGAAAGCTTTGCCTATCCGACCTCGATGTATCTGCGCAATCTGATGGCGATGGAGACCGAGGAGATGATCCGCGCCCAGCCGATGGACGCGGTGATCGTGATCGGCGGCTGCGACAAGACGCTGCCGGCGCAGATCATGGCGGCGGTCTCCGCCGACCTGCCGACCGTCGTCATTCCGGTCGGGCCGATGGTGGTCGGCCATCACAAGGGCGAGGTGCTCGGTGCCTGCACCGACTGCCGCAGGCTGTGGGCAAAATATCGCGCGGGTGAGATTGACGATCACGAGATCGAGGCGGTCAATGGCCGGCTGGCGCCGTCGGTCGGCACCTGCATGGTGATGGGCACCGCCTCGACGATGGCCTGCGTGTCGGAGGCGCTGGGGCTGTCCTTGCCGATGAGCGCGACGATTCCGGCGCCGCACGCCGAGCGCTTTCGCGCCGCGGAAGCCAGTGGCCGGGTCGCGGCGGCCATGGCGAAGGCGAGGGGACCGCGTCCGAGCGAGATCCTGACGCCGGCTGCGTTTCGCAACGCGCAAACCGTGCTGCAGGCGATCGGTGGCTCGACCAACGGCCTGATCCATCTGACCGCGATCGCCGGCCGCACGCCGCACCGCATCGATCTTGACGCCTTCGACCGGCTCGGGCGCGAGGTGCCGGTCCTCATCGACCTCAAGCCGTCCGGCGAGCATTATATGGAGCATTTTCACCACGCCGGCGGGGTGCCAAAGCTTTTGGCAGAGCTCGGCGAGCTCATCGATCTCGACGCCCGAATCATCACCGGCGAAACCCTGCGCGAAATCGTCGCAAGCGCCGAGGATGTCCCAGGCCAGGATGCGATCCGCCCGCGAAAGAATCCGATTCTGGCGGAGGGCGGGCTTGCGGTGCTGCACGGCAATCTGGCGCCGCGCGGCGCTGTCATCAAGCAATCGGCGGCGAGCGCGAAGTTGCTGCAGCACACCGGCCGCGCCGTGGTGTTCGAATCCGTCGAGGACATGACCTTGCGGGTCGACGATCCCGCGCTGGAGGTGACCGCCGCCGACGTGCTGGTGCTGCGCAATGCGGGCCCGAAGGGCGCGCCGGGCATGCCGGAGGCGGGCTATCTGCCGATTCCGAAGAAGCTGGCGCGCGCCGGCGTGAAGGACATGGTGCGCATCTCGGATGCGCGGATGAGCGGCACCGCGTTCGGGACCATCGTGCTGCACATCACACCGGAATCGGCAGTCGGCGGAGCGCTGGCGCTGGTGAAGAACGGCGACATGATCCGGCTCGACGTCGCCGGCCGGCGGATCGAGCTGCTGGTCGACGACGCGGAGCTTGCCAAACGTCGCGCTGATCTGAAGCCGCAGGGTCCGCCGCAAGGCGCGCGCCGCGGTTACGCGCATCTTTTCAACGAAACCATCCTGCAGGCCGACGAAGGCTGCGACTTCGATTTCCTGCGCCGCGACGGCAAGGGGTAGGCCGCCTTGCCACCGTCATTGCGAGCGAAGCGAAGCAATCCAGAATTCTAGCCGCGGGTGCGGTCTGGATTGCTTCGTCGCTTCGCTCCTCGCAACGACGGCGGGGTGGCAGTGGGTCGCCCATCTCGCACCTGCGTCTTTGCCCTCTGCTCAATTGACATCCCGCCAAGGCCGATGGGATGATCAAGGAAAAATCAGAGGGGGAGGACGATGGTGAGCTTGAACAGGGTTCTCGGTGCGGCCGTCGCCGCGTTCGTCATGCTCGGCGCCACGGCGGCCGGCGCGCAGGAGGTGAAGCACTATCGCTTCGCCTATGATCAGCCCAAGACCACCGGCTATGGCGTGCTCGGCGATATCTTCGCCGACAAGCTGAAGGAGCTCTCCAAGGGCACGATGCTGATCGACCAGTATCCCGGCGCCCAGCTCGGGCAGGAGCCGCAGGTGCTGCAGCTGGTGAAAGCCGGCGATGTCGAGTTCTGCATCTCCTCCTCCGCCAACGCCGCGACGCTGTCGCCGCAGGCCGGCGTGATGTCGCTGCATTTCCTGTTCCGCAACGAGGCGCACCTGGTCAAGGCGATCGCCGATCCCGAGGTCTCGAAAGCCGTGAAGGCCATGATCTCCGAGACGGTGCAGGGCGCCCGCGTCATCGGGCTTGCGACGCTCGGCCTGCGCAGCATGTACTCCAAGCGCGAGATCAAAGGCATTGCCGACATCAAGGGGCTGAAGGTCCGCGTGCAGGCGACGCCGACCGAGGACGTCACCTTCCCCGCCTATGGCGCGCAGATCGTGCACATGCCGTTCGGCAGCGTCTATACCTCGCTGCAGACCGGCGTGGTCGATGTCGGGGAGAACGGCGTCAACGTCTATCTCGCCAACAAGCATTACGAGGTGGCGCCGGTGCTGTCGATGACCGAGCACGAGGCCAACAACTCGCTGGTCTGGATCTCCGACAAGCTGTGGAACAGCCTGACGCCGGAACAGCAGGGCTGGGTGCAGGCGGCGGCCGATGAGGTCAACAGCAAGCAGCCGGCGAAAGCGATGGAGCTCGAGCACCAGTCGCAGGACAAGCTGAAATCGATCGGCGTCAAGATCGTCATCGATGTCGACAAATCCGGCTTCGTCGCGGTGGCCGATCCCCTGCTCGACAAGCTCGCCCACGACCTCGGCCCGCATGCGGAAAAGATCAAGAACCTGATCCGCGCGATCAATTGAGCAACGCGCACTTCGCCCTCCCCCAGGGGATGGTGACAGCCTGCGAGGCGACAGAGCCTGTCATAAATCCCTCGTCCCACGTTCAATTGACAATCCCGCGACGGCGATGGGATGATGAAAGAAAAAGGGGAGGGACTCCATGAGAGGCCTGAGGATGTTTTTCGGCGCGGCGGTTGCGGCGGCGATTATGCTGGCCAGCGCGGCCAGCGCCCAGGACGCCAAACATTATCGCTTCGCGCACGACCAGCAGCTCAATTCCGGCTACAGCGTCGCCTACGATATCTTCTCGGCCAAGCTCAAGGAGCTCAGCAAGGGCACCATGCTGGTCGATCAGTATCCCGGCGCCCAGCTCGGGCAGGAGCCGCAGATCCTGCAGCTGGTGAAATCCGGCGACATCGAGTTTGCCGTCGTCTCCTCCGCCAACACCTCGACGATCTCGCCGCAGGCCGGCGTGATGTCGCTGCACTTCCTGTTCCGCAACGAGGACCACATCATCAAGTCGCTCGGCGACGAGAAGGTCTTTGCGGCGATCAGTGACATGATCGACGACACCGCGCCGGGTATCCATGCGATCGGGCTCGCCACCCAGGGTTTCCGCTACCTGTACGGCAAGAAGGAGGTGCACAAGGTCGACGATATCAAGGGCTACAAGGTGCGGGTGCAGGCGACCGCGACCGAAGACACCATGTTCCCTGCCTATGGCGCGCAGACCGTGCACATGCCGTTCGGCAGCGTCTACACCTCACTGCAGACCGGGGTGGTGGATTTTGCCGAGAACGGGATGAACGTCTATCTCATCAACCGGCACTACGAGGTCGCCCCGGTGCTGTCGAAGACCGAACACGAAGCCAATAATGCGATCGTCTGGGTCAGCGACAAACTCTGGCAGAGCCTGTCGGCCGAGCAGAAGCAGTGGGTCACGGCGGCCGCGCGGGAGGTCAGCGTGCAGGAGCCCAGGCGCGGCTTCGAGCTCGAGCATACGGCGGCTGCCAAGCTGGAAAAGATGGGGGTGAAGATCGTCATCGACGTCGACAAGCCCGGCTTCCAGGCGATCGCCGATCCCTACCTCGACAAGCTCGCCCATGACCTCGGCCCATGCGGAAAAGATCAAGAACCTGATCCGCGCGATCAATTAGGGCAACAGGAACTGCTTTCACCTTCCAGGGGAAAGCAAGAGAGCGGCGCGAGGCGTGACGGAGCACCCGAACTTGGCCATTGCCGACAAGCTCGTATTGCAGCGCCAGCGTCATCTGAAATGGCGCGCGCTCGACCGGCTCGAACTCATCCTGATGATCCTGTGCGGCACGCTGTGCTTCGGTTTCTCGCTTTCGGTGACCGCCGACATTGTCACGCGCACGATCGGCCATCCCTGGCTGTGGCTGCAGGAGGTCACCTCCACGCTGTTCATCTACGCGATCTTCATCGGTGCGGCGGTCGCGACGCGGCGCAACGACCACCTCTATCTGACCGCGATCGCGGAAGCGATGCATGGTGCGCCACGGATGATCGTCGAAATCGCGATCCGCATCGTCGTGCTGGGCGTGGCCGTCTGCCTGATCCGGTACGGATATCAGAACTATCTCAGGGGATTCGGCAGTTTTCGCCTGCCGTCGGGCACCCCGATCGCGTCGCTGTACGCCATCATCCCGCTCTCCGGCGTCCTGATCGCGCTGTTCACCATCGAACAGCTCGTCAACGGCCTGCGCAACGGCTTTGACCATCCCGAACCGGTGGAAGACGACACGCCGATTCCGCCGCTCGATGCCGCCATCGCGCCGGAGGTGCGGCGGTGAGCGCGCCCGTCATCCTCGCGCTGATGTCGTTCTGCTTTCTGTTCTTCGGCTATCTCGGCGTGCCCGTGCCGTTCTCGCTGCTGGCAGGCGTGTTCGTCGGCGCGACGCTGGCCGACGTTTCGCTCGCGGCGATCATCCAGAAGATCTTCGACGGCGTGGACTCGGAGGCGTTGCTGGCGATCCCGTTCTTCCTCCTGGTCGGCGAGCTGATGAGTTCGGCCAATGTCGTGGTCCGGATCGCCAACCTCTCGGTGTCGCTGGTCGGTCACATCAGGGGCGGGCTGTCGCAGGTCGTCGTCGTGTTCAGCATGTTCTTCTCGGAAATGTCGGGTTCGACCACGGCCGACGTCGCGGTGATGAGCCGCGCGCTCGGCGGACCGATGCGGCGGGAGGGCTACAAGCCCGCCTTCATTGCCGCGATCATCGCCTCCGCCTCGACCATCGCCGCATTGGTGCCTCCGAGCATCACCGCGGTCGTCTACGGCGCGGTCGGCAACGTGTCGATCGCGGGGCTGTTCATGGCCGGCGTGGTGCCGGGCTTCATGATCGGCTTCGGATTGATGATCTATTGCTACTTCTTCGGCCCGTCGGGCCTGCGCAAGCCGCGTGCGCCGCTGCGCCAGGTGGCGTTCGCGGCGGCCGACGCCGCGCTGCCGCTGATGATCCCGGTGATCCTGCTCGGCGGCATCTTGACAGGATGGTTCACGCCGACGGAAGCCGGTGTCGTGGCGGTCGCCTGGATCATCGTGGTCGTGATCCCCGCGCTCAATCGCGGACACCTGAAGAAGATCCCCTACGATTTCTGCCTGGCCGGCCTGATCTTTTCGCTGCCACTCATCACGATCGGCGCGGCGAACGCATTCGGCTGGATGCTGGCCTATCTGCGCGGCGCGATCTACATCGCCGATCTGATCACCGGCATTGCCGGCAACGACCCGCGGCTGATCATGCTGTTGATGGTGCTGTTGTTCACCGTGGTCGGCGACTTCATCGAGCCGGTGCCGACCATCATCATCTTCATGCCGCTGGTCAATGCGTTGACGCAGGCCGGCGACATCAACGGCGTTCACATGGGCGTGGTGCTGATTGCGACGCTGGCGTTCGGGCTGATCACGCCGCCTTACGGCCTGGTGCTCCTGATGGCGTCAAAATTCGTCGGCATCAGCTTCGCCAGCGCATTGCGCGCGGCGCTGCCGATCTATGTGGTGTTCTTCTTCACCATCACCTTCACGATCTTTTTCCCGAGCGTGGTGCTGTGGCTGCCGAAGCATGTGATTCCGGAATCGGTCGGCTGCTTCAAATCACCGGCGGGGACGGGCTATATCTGCCCGTAACCGAGCGGGCCTGCTGCGCATGCAGGATCAGATTTCGTCGACCACCCAGCCCTCGTCCGTCGGCGCAAAGCGGACCGGCACGCCATGGCGATTGTAAAACCACTTGCCGCTCAGGGCTTCGCACATCGCCTGCATCGCCCCGTCGTGGCTGACGAACAGGATGGTGGCTTGAGGCATCGCGCTGAGCCATTTGTCGACACAGCGCAGCGCGCGCTTCGCAAGGATGGCCCATGTCTCGGTCTCGGGCGGCAAAATCGAAACCAGGTCCTGGACGGTCTTCAGATCGTGGGCCCGCATCGTCTCAGTGATCACCTGGCCCTCGAGGTTGCCGAAATTCATCTCGATCAGATCTTCGTCGATCGCGACCGGTGTCGTCGTCGCGGCGACGATCTCCGCGGTCTTGACCGCGCGGATCAGCGGGCTCGTGACGATCTGGTCGATCCGATGCGCTTGCAGCCGTCGTGCGGCGCCAAAGGCCTGGACGATGCCCTCGTCACTCATGGGATTGTCGGTTCGGCCCTGGAAGCGACCTTCACGGTTCCAATCGGTCGCGCCATGACGAAGACAGAGAAAAGCACGTGATGGTATGGCTTCGAGGCTCACGTCCTTCCCTTGCTGGTGAGCGTCTTCAAAGGGCATCGGGACTCGATGATAGACATGCATTCGATGATCGTGTGGTGCGAGGCATCGAGCCCCCGCTCGTGCGACATGACGTGATGATGGATTACCACTTTGGTGTCCGAAAGGCTCCGCCAAGGCATTTTGCGTAAACCTCATCGCGTCGCAGGTTCAATTCGGGCGAGGCAAGGATCTTGCGGACGCGCTCATCGTTCGTCCGCCGCGCGGTAAGACGATCCCGCATCGGATCGATCGGATGCGCACTCGCCGCACTACGACACCGACGAGGTACCAACAATACCATCATCACGTGGCGGCGTGCTGCGGCGAACCGGCGCGGATGTCGTGATCCGCAACGCAGCAATCGGCGAAAATGGGGCGGGTGAAAGGCTGGAGACAATCTTCGCAGGCGTGAAGTCGTCTTCAGTAGACTTCGTCGACGACCCAACCCTGATCCGTCGGGGCGTAGCGATAGGGCGTTCCATAGCGGTTGTTGAACCACCTGCCGCCACACAGGGCCGTCGACAGCGCCTGCATCATGAGGTCGTGGGAGACGAACAGGACGGTGCCTTGCGGGCACGCGTCCAGCCACCTGGCGACACAGCGCTGCACGCGTTCGGTCACCGACGTCCATGGCTCGCTGTCCGGCGGCATGATGGAGACGAGGTCTGCCACGGTCTTGAGCCCGTGCGCCCGCATCGTGTCCGCGACCACCTGTCCCTCGAGCTTGCCATAGCCGAACGCGGTGATGTCGTTGTCGACGGCGATCGGTGTCGCCGCTGCCGCGGCAATGATCTCGGCGGTCTTCACCGCACGAACGAGCGGACTGCTGACGATCTGGTCGATA
>Ga0210384_10007167_pt1 | contig 11777 bp, 9 predicted proteins | sample IncBWH2MmetaG_FD_160574 | JGI IMG/M metagenome (GOLD analysis project Ga0210384, IMG submission 160574) | Forest soil microbial communities from Barre Woods Harvard Forest LTER site, Petersham, Massachusetts, United States - Inc-BW-H-2-M | ecosystem: Environmental > Terrestrial > Soil >...
GACCGTGGTCGGCATGGACCTGGTCGAGCTGGCGCCCATCGGCGGCCAACCGGCGAGCGACTTCCTCGCCGCCAAGCTGATCTACAAGTGCCTCGGCTACCTGCAGGAGTCGGAGTCCGACAACGTGCTGCACTGAGCTGCGGGCCTTCCTGTTCCCGGCCTTCACAGCCGCTGGTCCACTTCGATCCGTCAGGTCTCACTCGAGGTTCGCAAGTCGAGCGCCCGGTTCAACTCCTCCGGCGAATAGCCGGGCAAGGCCCCCTTCTTGAAGCCGCTCGGATCGCGGGTGACGATCGCCTGGGCAGACGACTGTAGGGCGGCTTCATGGAGCACGGCGTCCTCGAAATCGCCAAGCTTCGACGCCAGCGCCGCCGCGAGAACAGGACGGTTGACCGGCGCGATCTCGAAGATCGACAGCAGCTTCTGGATCGCGAGCAGCGCTTGCCTCGAGCCCACCGTCTTGCTTGCAAGATAGTGCAGAGTCGTGACGGTCGTGGCGCAGAGGCAGCCTTCGATCTCCCCCTCCTCGACGCGGGAGAGCAACTGCGCCGAAGCGGTGGCGAAGGGCTCGCGATCCAGCAGGACGTCGAGCACGACGTTCGTATCGAAGAGGACCTTCAGAGGTACTTGTCCTCGAGGTGGCGGCGATAGTCCTCCTCGCCGAGTCTTGCGCCGCGCAGCAGACCCCGCAGCGAACGCACGATCGGCCGCAGGCGCACCTCCCCGGCGGGGCGGTCCTGGAGCATCGCCAGGTAGTCCGCCACCAGCTGGGAGACGGACTTGCCGGTCGCCTTGGAGTGTGCCTTGGCGCGCTCGATGAGCTTTTCGTCCATCCGCAGGGTTAGCTTCGTGTGCATGACGTATAACCTCAAACGAAATATACGTCTCCTTCTCGCAGGAGTCAAGCGAGGGAACCGACCCAATAGCGCGCGCGTGCGCGTAAGCGTCGGGTAGATCGCGAGAGATCGCGATCGATCCCCGAGCTCCTTCCCCGCGACGCCCTGGCCCACTACCGCGCTGAGGTACAGTCTGCAGCATGGAGCGCAGGGCGGTATGGCGGGCTGACGGGTGAGCAGGATCGAGCGCGGCCTCGCGGACTACCGCGAGCGCTTCCCGGACCTCAAGGAGCAGATCCTCGCCGCGCTCCGCGGCACCGCCTGAATCGCCCCATGGACGAAACCGGCTCTCGGCGACGAGTTCCTTGAGAAGTCCGGGCCAGGCTGCGGATCCCATGTCGTTCGCCCTCAACCAGATCCGCCGGGCGTTCGCCGCCCACCGGCCCCAGGTTCTGGAACCGCTGCCGCACCAGGCCGAGGCCGCGGTGGCACTGGTCCTCGCCGGCGCCGCCGAGCTCGCGCTCTGTGTCATCCAGCGCGCCGAGCACCCGAGCGATCCCTGGTCCGGCCACCTGGCGCTGCCAGGCGGACGCGCCGATCCCGCCGACCCGCACCCGCGCGCGGTCGCCGAGCGGGAGACGATGGAAGAGGTGGGCCTCGCTCTCGACGAGCGCCACTGGCTAGGCGACCTGTCCCACGTCCTGGTGCGGATCGGCGGCGGCGACCGGCGGATGGTCCTCTACTCCTTCGTCTACTACCTCGGCCCGGACCTTCCCCCGTTCATGCCGAGCGACGAGGTGACGGAGGCGTTCTGGGTGCCCCTCGCCCACCTCTGGGACCCTGCCAACGCGGGCCATGTCGAATGGACGAGAGACGGCAACCGCCTCCTCTATCCGGCGATCCGCTGGCGCGGCCACGCCATCTGGGGGCTCACCTACCGCGTCCTCACCCTCTTCTCCGACGTGCTCGACGCCCCCCTCCCCCACCTCGAAGAGATCCCGGGCCTCGGGCGCTGAGCCGCGGTCGTTCGTTTACGCGTCTGCGGCGAGATCGACGAGGAGGCCGACCGCTTCGTCGCCGCAGCCTCGCGCCGCATCCTCGAACGGACAGAATGGCACTGACCCGGACGCGCCGCCGCCTCACTCGGCGCTCAGCGCCTCCCTGGGATCGCGCTGGATCGCGGCCAGGGCCGGCACCAGGTTGGCTGCCAGCGCCAGGCAGGTCACCAGCGCGGCGGTGGTGAGGAGGATCGCCGGGTCGGCCGGATCGACGCCGTAGAGCAGGCCGGCGGCGAAGCGGGTGGCGGCGAGAGAGGCCGCGAGACCGATGGCGACGCCGGCAGCGCACTGGGTCATGCCGCCGCGCAGCACCACCGCGAGCAGCTGGCGATGGCCGGCGCCGAGCGCGATGCGGATGCCGATCTCGCGCGTCCGCCGCGACAGCGCGTAGGCGGTGGCGGCGTACAACCCGACCAGCGCCAGCACCAGGGCCAGCATGCCCATGGCGGCGAGCGAGCCCACGGCCATGCGCTGCGGCAACAGCGGCAGGTCGAGCTGCCGCGCGATCGGCTTCACGTCGAAGAGAACGACCCTGGCGTCCAGGGCTCTCACCTCGCGCCGCAACGCCGCTGCCTGGCTCGCCATGTCGCCGGCGGCGCGCAGGTGGATCGCCACCTCCGGCCGGTAGTGCTGGAAGAGGTCCAGGTAGACGTACGGCGGCTGGGCCGTGTCGAGGTCGAGCTGCTTGGCGTCGCGCGCCACCCCGACGATGCGGTGCGGCTGGCCGCCCACCATCAGCCGCTTCCCCAGCGCGGCTTCCACCGGGCCGCTGGCAAAGAAGAAGCGGCGCACCAGCGCCTCGTTGACCACCACCACGGGCGGCGTGCGCGGCCGGTCGGCGGCGGTGAACTCCCTGCCGGCGGCGAGGGACGCCTCCATCGTCTTGAAGTAGTCGGGCGCCACCCAGTTGACCGCCAGCTCGGGCGTGCCCATGCCGGGCCGCGGCGGCACGTACCCCTCGGGGGCCGCGTCGGTGGTTGCCCGCATCACGCTGAAAGGGAGCCGGGTCGCCAGGCTCACCGACCGCACGCCGGGCAGCTCCCGCAGGCGCGCCTCGAGCCGCTCGAAGAAGTGCTGGCCCGTCCGCTCGTCGTAGCCCGCATAGCCGAGGTTGAGGGAGGCGACGAGCAGGCCCTGGGAGCGGAAGCCAAGGGCGGCGGCCTGGGAGTTCGCGAGGCTGCGCAAGAAGAGGCCGGCGCCGACCAGCAGCACGAAGGTGGCGGCGATCTGGACAGTGACCAGGAGACTGCGCAGGCGAGTCCGGCGCGGTCCCAGGCCGGCGTCGCCTTCCCGTATCGCCAGCGCCAGCCCGGGGCGGGCGAGCTGCAGTGCGGGCACGAGTCCGCAGAGCAGGCCGGTGAGCAGCGCCGCGCCGAGCGTGACGAGCAGGACTCGCGAGTCGAATTCGACATGGAAGGAGATCGGCATCTCCAGCGGCAGGCGCCAGGCGCTGAGCGCCCGCGCAGCCCAGGCCGCGAGCGCGAGGCCCACGGCGCCGCCGGCGAGCCCGAGGAGCAGGCTCTCGCTCAGCAGCAGCCGGACCACCCGCGCGGTCCTGGCGCCCAGGGCCAACCGGATGCCGATCTCGCGCCGCCGCGCCGCCCCGCGCGCCAGCAGCAGCCCGGCGACGTTGGCGCAGGCCACCGCCAGCACCAGGCCGACGACCACCTGCAGCAGGGCCGACAGGGCGACCAGGCTGCCGCGCATCGGCGGGTAGACCCTGGCCTGCGACTCGGGCAGCAGGCTCAGGCTGACGCCCTCGTTGTCGCGCGGATAGAGCTGCCGGAGCCGAGCCGCGAGAGCGTTCATGGCCTCCGCCGCCTGCCGCAGGCTCACTCCCGGGCGCAAGCGACCGGTCAGCTGCAGCCAGTAAGAGCTGCGCAGCCGCAGCAGATCTGCTCCGGGTTTCACCGCCGCCTGCATCGAGAGAGGTGTCCAGATCTCCGCGACGAGCCCGGTGTTGGGGCCGGTGAAGCCGACGGGGGCCACCCCGACGACCTTGAAGGCGGTGCCGTTCAAGGCGACGGTGCTGCCAAGGACCCGCGGATCGCTGGCGAAATGCCGTTTCCAGAAGCCGTCGCCGATCACGACCACCGGGCTCGCCACCCGGTCTTCCTCCGGGGCAAAGGCGCGCCCCAGGGCCGGCCGCACGCCCAGGGTCGCGAAGTAGTTCGCCGACACCTGCGCGCCGACCACCTGCTCGTTGCTGCCGCCGTCGCCGACCACGTAGGCCTGGTTGGCCTCGGCGGCGAGCGCGGCGAAGACGCGGTTGGCGCGCTCGAAGTCGCGGTAGTTCGGATACGAGACGGAGGCCCAGTCCAGGCCCGAGGCGAAGCGTGAGTAGATCCGCACCAGGCGCTCGGGCGCCGCGACCGGCAGGGGGCGCAACAGGATCGCGTCGACGAAGCTGAACACCGCCGCGTTGGCGCCGATCGCCAGGCCCAGGGTTGCCACGATCACCGCCGAGAACCCCGGCCGGCGCGCCAGGACCCGCGCGGCGAGCCTCAGATCTTCCATCCAGCCCGTCATGAGTGCCTCCCCACGGTCCCGGCGCTCCCGCCGATTCCTTCGCGTGGCACTCCGGGACCTGCAAGAGATACGTGCCGGGCGGCGCGGAGTTCTCGCCGGCCCGGCGCATCGGCGCGAGGCGCGTCAGGCCCGGCGGATGGCCGACGGCGCCGCGGGCTCGAGAGCGCCGAGATACTGGCGATCGAAGGCGGCGAGCTGGCTCTCGAGCTCGGAGTAGGGACCGGGCTGCCAGGCGTTCGAGACGACGCCCCGGTAGGCGTTGGCGCACAGCTCCCAGTCCTGCCGATTGGTGAGGTCCCAGAAATCGATGGCTGGCTGCGGGTCGAATCCGGGCGCGGCGATCGCCTCGGGGTGGAAGAGCCATTCGCAGACGATCCGCGTCCGGTCGATCGCGAGCGCCTGGGCGCGGTGCACCAGGACGTAGTCCGGGTGGAAGGAGAGGAACGCGCTCGGGAACAGGATGTAGTAATAGACCCGCGCGCGCTCCTCGGCCGAGAGCCCCGGGAAGGGCGGCGCGCAGCGCCCGCCGTGCATGGTCATGCTGCCTTCCGGATCGCTCATCCACATCGGCCCGCCCAGGACAGGGCCTTCGTCGAGGTCGTTCTCGGTGTTGCGGTAGGGCGTCAGCTTGTTGAGGTGCGGATGCACAGTCGGGCAGTGGTAGCACTCGCTGAAGTTGTGGAAGAAGAGCTTCCAGTTGGCCGCCACCTCGTAGACCATCCGGTGCACGGATCGCAGCTCCGGCAGGCGCCAGTGGCCGAACTTGCCGACGAGCCCGGGCAGCGACGCCGCGAACGGCGCCGGCTGCGGCGCGAGGTTGAGGAAGAGGAAGCCCTCCCAGCTCTCGAGAGCAACGCGATGCAATGGATAGTCCGCGCGGTCGAAGCCCGGCACCTCTTTCATGTTGGGCGCCGCGCGCAGCGCGCCGTCGAGGCCATAGGTCCAGGCATGGTAAGGGCACTGGATCGCCGGGCCGAGCAACGTCGTGTCCGCCGCGCACAGCCGGCTGCCGCGGTGCCGGCAATGGTTGTGAAAGGCACGGACCTCGCCCGCACTCGCCCCATCCGCCTCTTGCCCCTGACCGCCCACGACGATCACGCTCTCGTCGCCAAGCTCGAACACGAAGCAGCCGCCAGGCGCCGACACCTGCGACACATGCCCAGCCAACAGCCACGACCGCGAGAAGATCCGCTCGCGCTCCGCAGCGAACACCTCCGCCGAGACGAAATAGTCGCGACCAAGAGTGTGCTGCCCGCGCGCGGTCCGCTGTTTCATGGCAGAGGATTGTACCCCACCGAAAAAGGGGCCTGCGGGGAATCGTTCTGGGGGCCTCCGGGGAATCCCTCCGGCCGGGCCGAGGCTGCGAGGATCCTCCTCCCCGCCTCGCTTTGGGCGAGGGGTGTTGCGCGAGCCGGCGGTGGACTTCGATGGCCTCGCCCAAAGCTCGGGGGGAGGAGGATCTCGCAGCCCCGGCCCTCCTTCCTCCCAATACGGCTGCATTTCTCTTCGACGACCCTTTTCTAGGGCAGTCGGCCGCAAGTAAAACGACTTCGATGGTAGACATCATTGGCCGGAGAGAAGTGTGGCCGGAGGGGAGGAGAGCCAGGGCCGCGGGCGGCGGATCTCCTCGCTACCGACCTTTGGGCGAGGCGCCGCATTCCACCAGCCCCTCCGCATCCACCACCCGAGCGCCTCGACCAAAGGGAGGTAGCGAGGAGATCCGCCGATCCGACGGCCCGGGTCGGAGGGAGATTCCCCGGAGGCGTCCGGATCGGAGGGGAGCCTCGGAGGCCCCCCGTGATAACCTACGCCGGCTCCGACAGGGGCTACCTCGACAGGTCCTCCGCCCGATCACCGATGCCGATCCCGTCTCCTTTCCACGAGCGCACTTCGAAGCTCTGCACCAGCTACCGCTGGAAGGAATGGTCCGGTTACGCGGCGGTCTCGAGCTACGACACCACCCATGAGCGCGAGTACTTCGCCTTCCGCGAGTCGGCGGGCCTGCTCGACGTCACGCCGCTGTTCAAGTACGAGGTCCACGGCCCGGACGCCGCCGCTCTCCTGTCGCGCATGATGGTGCGCGACGTCTCGAAGCTCAAGATCGGTCGTGTGGGCTACAGCTGCTGGTGCGACGACTACGGCAAGGTGATCGACGACGGCACCGTGACCCGCCTCGCGGAGGACTACTACCGCGTCACCGCCGCCGACCCGACCCTGCACTGGCTCCAGGCGGTCGGCCGCGGCCTGCGTGTGACGATCGAGGATTCGAGTGCGCGGCTGGCGGCTGTGGCGCTGCAGGGGCCGTGCTCGCGCGAGATCCTGCGCGCCGTCTCCGACGCCGACATCGACCGCCTCAAGTTCTTCGGCGCCACCCGCGCGCGGCTCGACGGCCTCGACGTCTGGATCACCCGCACCGGCTACACCGGCGACCTGGGCTACGAGGTCTGGGCGGACAACGCCGGCGCGCTCCGCCTCTGGGATGCCCTCGTCGACGCCGGCCGGCCGCACGGCATCGAGCCGGCGGGGCTCGACGCGCTCGACGTGTCCCGCATCGAGGCCGGATTCATCCTCCTGGGCGTCGACTACTTCAGCGCTCCGAAGGTGATCCTCGAGGCACGGAAGTCGACGCCCTTCGAGCTCGGGCTGGGCTGGATCGTCGACTTCGAGCGCCCCACCTTCCCGAGCTTTATCGGCCGGGACGCCCTGGCCGCCGAAGCCGCCAGGCTCCGGCGCGGCACCGCTGCGTCCGCAGGGTGGGCGCTGGTCGGCCTCGAGGTGGCGTGGGAGGCGCTCGAGGCGCTGTACGAGAGCTTCTCGCTGCCGCCCAGCCTGCCGGCCACGGCGCGCCGCGACGGCCTGCCGGTCTACGACGACGAAGGCCGCCAGGTCGGCAAGGTCACCAGCCACACCTGGTCGCCGATCTTGAAGAAATACATCGCCCTGACCTCCGTTCACGCGAGCCACGCGGCACCGGGCACCATCCTGCAGATGGAGCACACCGTCGAGTTCGAGCGCCGCAAGGTGCCCGCGAAGGTCGTCAAGACGCCGTTCTTCGATCCCGAGCGAAAGAAGCGACCGTGAACACCCACGCCGGCGAATCGCGCCCCGCGCCCGCACCCGCCCGCGGACCCTACGATGCCGTCGTCGTCGGCGCCGGGCACAACGGCCTGGTCTGCGCCGCGTACCTCGCGAAAGCGGGCAGGAAGGTCCTGGTCGTCGAACGCCGCCGCCAGGTGGGCGGCGCCACGACGACGGAGGAGATCCATCCCGGCTTCAAGTTCTCGTGCTGCTCGTACGTCGTCTCACTGCTGCGCCCCTGGATCATCCGCGACCTCGATCTGCCGCGGTACGGCTACGAGGTGCTGCCGCTCGAAGAGACCTTCACGCCCTTCGAGGATGGGAGCTACCTGCTGCGCGACTCGGATCCCGAGCGGACGAAGCGCGCCATCGCCCGCTTCTCGCCGCGCGACGCCGAGGTCTACAAGCAGTTCGGCCAGAAGATGGCGGAGCTCGGGCGGCTGGTCAAGCCGATGATCGACGGCCTGGCGCCCGACCCGCTGGCGCGCAATCCGTTCGAGCTCCTGCGCCTCGCGAGGTTCGCCCGGCACGTGCGCGGCCAGGGCGAGGAATGGCTGATCGGCAACGTCAAGATGATGACGATGTCGGCGGTCGACTTCCTGTCGGAATGGTTCGAGTGCGAGCAGCTGATCGCCCCGATGTCGGTGTCCGGGATCATCGGCACGTTCCTCGGAGTGCGCTCGCCGGGCACCGCCTACGTGCTGCTGCACCACTACATGGGCGAGATCGACGGTTCGTACCGGGCCTGGGGCCTGCCGAAGGGCGGCACCGGCGCGATCGCCGAGGCGATCGCCGGCGCCGCCCGCGCGCTCGGAGTGGAAATCCGCCTGGGCGCGCCGGTCGAGAGGCTGCTGATGAAGCACGGCCGCGCCGCCGGCGTGGTGCTCGAGAACGGCGACGAGATCGCGGCGAAGGTCGTCGTCTCCGGCGTCGATCCGAACCGTACCTTCCTCCGGCTGGTCGGGGAAGAGCACCTCGAGCCCGAGTTCGCGAAGCAGATCAAGCGCTTCAAGATGCGCGGCTCCTCGGGCAAGGTGAACCTGGCGCTCGACGCGCTGCCGGAGTTCGCCTGCCTGCCGGGCGCCGGCCCGCAGCTGCGCGGCGACATCACCATCGCGCCGTCGATCGAGTACCTCGAGCGCGCCTACGACGACGCCAAGTACGGCGCCTTCTCGCGGCGGCCGTTCATGGACGTCGTGATCCCCTCGCTCACCGATCCGACGGTCGCGCCGCCCGGCAAGCACACGATGTCGATCTTCGTCCAGTACGCGCCCTACAAGCTGAAGGAGGGCGCGGCCGACTGGCCCCGCCAGCGCGAGGCATTCGGCGATGCGGTGATCGACACGCTCGCGCAGTACATGCCGAACCTCCCGAGCCGCATCCTCCATCGCCAGGTGCTGACGCCCTGGGACCTCGAGCAGGTCTACGGCTTGACCGAGGGCAACATCTTTCACGGCGAGCTGTCGCTCGAACAGCTCGCCTTCCTGCGCCCGGTCCCCGGCTGGAGCCGCTACCGCACGCCGATCGGCCACCTCTGGATGTGCGCCTCGGGGACCCATCCCGGCGGCGGCATCATGGGCGCCCCGGGCGCCCTGTGCGCGCGGACGATGCTCCACGCGCGGGCGGTCTAGACGCATGGCCCTCGACGCGATCGTCATCGGCGCCGGGCAGAACGGCCTCGCCGCCGCGGCGCGTCTCGCCGCCGCGGGGTGGAGGGTCGCCGTCCTCGAGCGGCGCAGCGCCGTCGGCGGGCTTGCTGGCGCGGTCGAGATCCACCCCGGCTACCGGGTGCCCGGCATCCTCCACGACGAGGGGCGAGTCTCGCCACGCGCCGCTGCCCGGCTCGGCCTCGAGCGGCACGGTCTCGCCTGGCGCGATGCGCCGCCGGTCTTCCTTGCCGAGACCGGGGGCCCGGGCATCCTCGTCCCCGGCGCCGGCACGACGGGGTCCCGCGGCGGCGCAGGCGGCAATGGCAGCGATGTCAGCGCTGGCGGTGATGGCAGTGATGGCGGCATGGCCACGGCGGCGGCCGGCGAGATCGGCGCCCGCTCGCGCCGTGACGGCGCGGCCTGGCTGCGCTACCGCGCCTTCCTCGACAAGCTCCGGCCGCTGCTCGAGTCGGTGATGAGCGCGCCGCCGCCGCCGCTCTCCCCGGCCTCGGCCGGCGACTACTGGGAGCTCGCCAAGCGGGGCGGGAGGCTCTGGCGTCACGGCCGCCGCGACACGCTCGAGCTGCTGCGCGTCGCGCCGATGTGCGTCGCCGACTACCTCGACGAGCTGTTCGAGACGCCGCTGCTCGTCGCGGGCCTCGCCGCCCCGGCGGTGATCGGCACCTGGGCAGGCCCCTGGTCGGCCGGCACCAACACCAATCTGCTGCTCGCCGAGGCCGCCCCCGGCCGTCGCCTGGCCGGCGGACCCGCGGCGCTCGTCGCCGCCCTCGAACGCGCTGCCCGCGCCGCCGGCGCCGAGATCCGCACCTCGTCCGAGGTCGTCCGCCTGCGCGTCGAGAGCGGCCGCACGGCGGGAGTCACGCTCGCTTCGGGCGAGCGGCTCGACGCCGCGACGGTCATCGCCACCTGCGATCCCAAGCGCGCCTTCCTCGAGCTGATCGCACCCGGCACCCTGCCGATCCGCATCGAAGAGGAATACCGCCGCATCCGCGCCCGCGGCACGGCCGCGAAGGTCCACCTGGCGCTCTCCGGCGCGCTCGAGCTCGCCGCCCGCCCCGGCCAGGCGTTCGAGCACATCCGGATCGGCGGCAGCCACGTCGACGACCTCGAGCGCGCCTTCGACGCTATCAAGTACCGCGAGGTCTCGCCCCACCCGCACCTCGAGATCCGCGTCCCCAGCGTCGCGGACCCCGGCCTCGCTCCGGCGGGCCACCACGTGGTGTCGATCCTTGCCAGCTACGCGCCGCACGACGTCGCCGGCGGCTGGACCGCGAAGCGCCGCGCCGACTTCCTCGAATCCGTGCTGGCGACCCTCGAGCGCCACGCCCCGGACGTCCGCCGCCTGATCGTCGCCCAGGAGCTGCTGACGCCCGCCGACCTCGAAGCCCGCTATGCCCTGACCGGCGGGCAGCTGCATCACGGGGAACCGGCGCTCGACCAGCTGCTGGTGATGCGGCCGACACCGTCGGCGGCGCGCTACTCCACCTCCGTGCCGGGCCTCTACCTGGGCGGCAGCGGCAGCCACGGCGGCGGCGGCGTCACTTTCGTCCCAGGGCTGCTGGCCGCGGCGGCGGCGCAGGCGCGCTGAGGTTCGGCGCGCTCGCTGCGACAAGTCTCAACCGCCGAGGACACTGCCGCCGTTGACGCTCAGCACTTCGCCGGTGACGTGGCGCGCGAGCGGCGAGGCGAGGAAGACGACCGGGCCGGCGATGTCGTCGGGGGTGGCGATGCGGCCGAGCGGGATGCCGGCCAGAGCCTCGTTCCGCCCGGGGCCGGACAGCGCCGCCGCCGTCATGTCGGTGTCGACCCAGCCGGGAGCGACCGAGTTGACCCGCACTCGCGGCGCCAGCTCGACCGCCCACGAGCGGGTGGCGGCGATCATCGCACCCTTGCTGGCGGCATAGGAGCTGTAGCCCGCCTCGCCGCGCTGGCCGGCAGTGGAAGTCACGTTGACGACGTTGCCGTCGGCCGCGAGCTCGAGCAGCGGCAGCGCCGCCGCGGCGCAGAGGAAAGAGCCGGCGACGTTGACCGCCAGCGTCTCGTCGAGGACGGCGCCGTCGAAGTCGCCGAGCGGGCTCGGGACCCAGATGCCGGCGTTGTTGACCAGGGCGTCGAGCGCCCCCCATTCGGCGGCGACGAAGGCGAACATCGCCCAGACGTCGGCCGGGTCGCGCAGGTCGCAGCGCCGGGCCAGGTGCGGTGTAGGAACGTCGGCGGTCGCGCCCGCGACGCCCGGCCTGGGGCCCAGGCCGCGCAGCTCCTCGAGCAGCGCCGTGGCCCGATCCTCGCGGGACTGATAGTGGACGAGCACCGCGGCGCCGGCGCGCGCGAACAGGCGGCAGCACGCCGCGCCGATGCCGCGGCTGCCGCCGGTCACCAGCACCCGGCGGCCGCCGAGGTCGATCACTGGACGGTCTCGACCAGCATGGCGATCCCCTGTCCGCCGCCGATGCAGGCCGAGGCGACGCCGGTGCCGCCGCCGCGCCGGCCGAGCTCCTTGAGCAGGGTGATCAGCAGGCGGGTGCCGGAGGCGCCGAGCGGATGGCCGAGCGCGATGGCGCCGCCGTTGACGTTGAGCTTGTCGACGTCGAGCTGCAGCTCGCGGA
>Ga0210384_10007169_pt1 | contig 11775 bp, 11 predicted proteins | sample IncBWH2MmetaG_FD_160574 | JGI IMG/M metagenome (GOLD analysis project Ga0210384, IMG submission 160574) | Forest soil microbial communities from Barre Woods Harvard Forest LTER site, Petersham, Massachusetts, United States - Inc-BW-H-2-M | ecosystem: Environmental > Terrestrial > Soil >...
CAAGCCCGGGTTGTTAATCTGGGTTCCCGGCGAAAGCGCGCTGCGCTGCCGCGTTCCCTGGTAGTTGACGAAGAAGTATCCAAGCTGTTCTTTCACCACCGGCCCGCCGGCACTGGCGCCGAACAGATTCTGCTTCACCGGCGGCCTGGGCTGCCCGGCGGCATTGTGAAAAAACTCGTTCGCATTTAGAGCGTCGTTCCGGAAAAATTCGTAGACGTCTCCATGAAATTCACGACTCCCGCTCTTCAGGATGGCGTTGACGTTTCCTCCGCCATTGCGCCCCTGACTCGCATCATACAGGGAGGTCTGCACCTTGAACTCCTCAATCACATCCGGGTTTGGCAGCGGCACATAGTAGTTCTGCGCCACGTTGTAGTCCGTTGCGCTGATGCCCTCGATGAGATAGTTGTTATTGTCCTCGCGCTGCCCGTTTACGTAGATCTTCGTGGTGCCGCGGCCGAGCTGCGTCGATTGATTCAATTCACTCTGCACGCCGGTGCTGAGCGAAAGTAGTTGCTGGTAGTTCTGCGTCGCCAGCGGCAAGTCTCGAATCGTTTCCGATCCGATCGTCTCTCCCGTGGTGGCGTTGGTCGTCTCGACGGATGTGACCTGCGCCGAAATCTCGATTTTTTCGGTTACTGTGCCCGGCTTCAGCGGAATGGTCATGCGGGTCGTTTCCGTGACGCGCACCTCGATATTCGTTGCTTTCGCCTCGGCAAAGCCGGATTTGTTCACCACGACGTAGTACTTCGCGGGCGGGAGCAACACAGCTTCAAAGGTGCCGTCGACTCCGGAAGTCAACCTCCGCACCAACTCATCCGTGGCAGTGTTGATGATCTGCACGTCGGCCCCGGCGACTGCCCCACCGTTCACATCCACTACTGTCCCGCTAATGGCCCCGGTGGCGCCGCCCTGACCAAAAGCCGGCTTTCCGGCAGCTAGACCCAGAATGAAAGGAAGCAATATAAGTACGCGTATGAACTTCAGCATTTCCCACCCCCAGGAATTGTTTCGAAATCACGGCCCGAACTTAAATATGAAATATCTTGCGTCTTGCCCGCAGGCGCAGCCCTGCCCATAGGTGCCACGAGGAAGAAACTCGCATTGTGGAACTAGCTACACATGTGGGGTCTTCTGCGGTAGTCAAGGTAGTTGGTTAACCGCCCTGTTGTCAAGCACTTGGCAATCACATTTTCTTATGATTGCAATGCGCGAATCTTATCCACCCAGGTTTGCCCGACTAGTCCAATCCCTAACTCGCCACCTCCCCTTTCTCTTTTTTCCCTGTTCTCTTTAGTAACGCAACGTGGCAGACTTCGTTACCGTCTAAGCTAATAGACCCGCGCATCCAAGAGAGGTTTGCCATGGCCCACCGACTTTTTCTTCTCATTTGCGCGCTTTCCGTTTTTGCTTTGGGGCTTTCCTCCGATGCCCTTGCAGATAACAGCCACGCCCGCATCGTCCGCCTAAGCCTCGTTCAGGGCGATGTGCGCTTCGCACCTAGCTTTCGCGACGATCCCTTGACTGACACCAACGCCGGATGGCAAGCGGCTCCCCTGAATCTGCCGATTCGCCAGGGCTATGTGGTGGCGACGGATAATGGCCGCGCCGAAATCGAATTCGAGAACGGTGCCATGATGTTTCTTGGCGCAAATACCGTCGTCGAGTTCTACGATCTATCGCTCCGCGACGGGGACCGGATCACGAGGCTAGTGCTGCGGCAGGGCACGTCTATCGTCTACGTAAATCCTTCGAACGGCGACTATTTCAGCGTTACGGGCGGCGATTTCACCGTGGAAGCCGCGGGGCGCACCACGTTTCGGCTGGACAATTTTGACGACGGCAGCACAGTCAACATCGAGCGCGGCCACGCGACCGTCTTGCGCGACAAGAAATCCACGCCTCTCGACAAAGGCCAATCCTTATCGGTACACGCGGGCGATTCCACCCAGGAAGTGATCGGACGCGCCGCGGATACCGACGATTTCGACCGCTGGGTTTCCGGGCGAATTGACAGCGTTGTGACCGCCACGAACTATTCCTCGCAGTACGTGAATTCGCCGAACTATTCCTCAGGATTCGCCGATCTTTACACCTATGGCTCGTGGTTTCCGATGGGCGGTTATGGCTACTGCTGGCGGCCTTTTGGCATGGGCTTCGGCTGGTCGCCCTTCAGCTACGGCGGCTGGTATCAGGATCCATTCTTCGGCAATACGTTTATCGGTTCGGCACCGTGGGGTTGGTTGCCGTATCACTACGGCGGCTGGGTTTTCTCGCCGGTTTACGGGTGGGTGTGGGCACCCACGGGCTTTGGTTTCGGCGGGCCCATTTACTACCGGCCAGTGACGGCCGTGTGGGTTCGTAACGGCGGCACCCTCGGCATTGTTCCTCTGCACCCAGGGGATAAGCCCGGCAAAACCGCGCAAAATCTGAACCAGGGAATTTTCCCCGTTCAGAATTCGCAGATTGCGCATTCCACACTGGCGGCAGGCACGGAGAAGTGGTCGGTCCTGAAGAAGGGCCCCGCGGAAGTGATTTCCTCAAATCTTGCTGTCAGCGCTCCGCCTTCGAGAGTGACGCGCACGATCGTCGCCGGCGCTTCGGGTAGCCGCGTCGTCACGCTTGGCCGCGATTCTTCGATTTCCTACGATCCGCATGAGCATCGCTATGTCAACAGCGGAAATCCGTCGCCGAGTCCCGCAAATGCAACGAATACAAATGAACTGCGCACGGAAGCCACGCACACCAATGGTACGCAACCTGCGAGCAATGGTGCTGTAGTTCCAGGAGCAACGTCGACCCGTGTGCCAGCAAGACCAGGCGCGCCGGGTTCGCCGGCGGTTCCGCAAGCGCCCTCGACGACTTCTGCTCGTGCCGGAGCTCCTCCACGGGCTCCTGCTCTTCCCGCGCCTGCACGCGGCGGTTCCTCATCCGGAGCGGGAGGCAGTTTCCCATCTTGGGGAGGCGGTAGCCGAAGCGGCGGAGGTTCAGCGGGCTCGTCGGCTGGATCGTCGGGGCACCCGTCATCCTCGGGTGGCGGCGGGGGCGGACACCCGCACTGACGCGAACTCACTATTCTTTCCGATTTTCTCTTAAATCTTAGGTGTGGCACTGGCTTTTAAGCCAGCCTCTTCCATTTTCCCGAAGAGCAAGCTACGCGAAAATCATCCCCGCATAACCCACTACTGCGTCGCGGTCGCCGTTCACATCGCCGGAAGTCGCATAACGCACGACTTCGCCACTTTCCACGCTCAGTTCCTTCATTGCCGTGAGCATCGCGACCGCGGGCCCCAGTCCGCACATGGAAATTTTCTCCTTGTGGCAGATTTCGAATAATCCCCTGGCGTCCACGGCCTTCATCTGATCGATCGCTTTCGCGTCTTTGATCCGGGTTGTTTCGTCAGGCTCGTAATGATTCATGTCCGACGAAGTAACCACCAGAATCTCTTCCTGGCTTTCTTTCAACACCCGCGCGAGTCCCATTCCCAGTTCGTGCAGATCCTCGAAGCGCAACGTGCCCACCGCCACTGGCACAAAGGAAAAACCGGGATCGAGGACTTGCAGAAAGGGAATTTCCACTTCGAGCGAGTGTTCGCGGCTGTGGGCCACGCCGTCTTCCTGCAAACCTGGACAAGCCGTCTTAACTCGCTGCGCCAGCGTTTCATCCACCGGAGCGTCTCCAAGCGGAGTTCGCCACGCTCCTTCGGAGAGAATGGCGAGGTCTTCGCCCATCGGCGAATGCCGCACCCCCAAGACTAAGACTTGTTTGGGAATAATCATTCGGGCAAACACAGCTCCGGCAACGCCGCCGGAGTAAATATACCCGGCATGTGGCACGAGGCAGGCGAGGGCGCGAGTTTTCTTGCTGCCGGGTTCTTCAGCGGAAAACTTTCGAATCAGGCGGGTCAGTTCACGGGGATCTGCGGGATAAAATTGTCCGGCGACGGCAGGCAGGCGCAACATTTTACCCTCCGCGATCAGAGGGGCTTCGACGGTTTCCCTTTGAACTTCACAACCCGGAGCGATTGCGGGTCGTACTCCAGCTTGACCTTGTCGCCGTACTGGTAGCCGCCCCTGTCGATGATCAGTTGCATTTTTGCGGAAGCTGCTTCGCTGAGCGGAAATGTCTGGATGGCCAGGTCGTTGCCCATCGCCTTCAACGTAATCTGCACGCTGTTGGCATGCATCACGGTGCCTTCAAATTTCGACAAGCCGTTTGGTTTGGGCTTCGGCTTCACGGCACTGACGATGATCGGGGCCACTTCGCTCGCGATAATCGGCGCCGTCACGATCGGATCCTGCGCCATCGCGCGAGAAATTCCCATCGTGCCCAGAAGCAGGGCGCCGGCACACGCGATTTGGATCGGGCGTTTCATTCGATATCGTCGGTGGCAATCCGCAGCGACTTCAAGAATCGTACGTCTTGTGGCGTCATGGTGAGTCTGGCCACCGGTTTCTTATCCGCATCCTGGTCCATCGATTCCTGATCCACCTGGATGCGCAGTGATTCAAGGAAGCGCCGGTCCTGGGTGGTGATGCGCGGGCCGTCTTCGGTCTGGCCGTCGCGCTTGGCCAATCCGATCGTTGCATCGAGCTTTAAAACGATGTCGTACCCGTGTGCGCGCACTCCTGCAATTGCCCCGGTGATCCTGTCGGATTCGGACACGGTGTCGTTGATCGCATGTCCAAGTTCGCGCAAGAGGTTCTTGAGATGATCGTCAAGTTGCAAGGCGGGCTCCCCAGTACTTCAATCCTGATTCTAGGCCTACCCGTAAACCGTTACAAGTTGGCTCCTGTGGATTGTCGTCAATCCGTTCATAGCCGCAAACCTGTACTTTCGGACGGGTGTTGGCGGAGGGTTTCTCCGCGTCTTGAGTTAAAATGCGTTGATGCCCGCACCTTCATCAGCAGCAGTGCTTCCGAGCGAGCCCCGCGGATTTCGCCGCCTCTGGCGAACGGTGAAGCAGATTTTTCACGAAGTGATCGGCGCGATGTTTGCTGTACTGGCCATTGGCTGGCTCAACTCTGCGTTCCGCGCGTGGAACCGCGACGTCGCCCATTGGCTCATCGCACTGGCTATTGCCGTCGCGGGGATCTTCGTCCTCTTCGCCGTCAGTTCCTTTCGCCGCTCCCGCCAGTTATAGTCTTCAGGTGCCGGCCTCGCGGCTGGCCACTCTTCTCCTGCTCCGGAACGGGTCTTCGCATGTCCGATCACAAGGCTAAATCGAGCACCGCCGCCGAACACAAAACGCGATTCACCACGCTTTCCGGCCTTCCCGTCGAGCGCCTGTATTCCGAGGAATCGCTCCGCAATTGGAGTCCTGACGAAGCGCTTGGCTATCCCGGCGAATTTCCGTACACCCGCGGCATTTATCCCACGATGTATCGCGGCCGCTTCTGGACGATGCGCCAGTACGCCGGCTTCGGCTCTGCCGCCGAATCTAACAAGCGTTATCGCTATCTGCTTAGCAAAGGTCAGGCGGGGCTTTCGGTCGCGTTCGACCTGCCGACGCAGATCGGCATGGACTCTGACCATTCATTGGCGCTCGGCGAAGTCGGCAAGGTCGGCGTGGCCATCGATTCGCTGGAAGACATGGAACTGCTTTTCGACCAGATTCCGCTCGAAAAAGTTTCTACTTCCATGACGATCAATTCGACCGCCGCGATTCTGCTATGCCTCTACGTTGCAGTCGCCAAAAAACAGGGCGCCGACCTGAAGAAACTTTCCGGCACCACGCAAAACGACATCCTGAAGGAATACATTGCGCGCGGCACATATATCTATCCGGTGCAGCACGCCATGCGCATCGTTACCGATATTTTTGGCTGGTGCCGCGACTCGCTTCCCAAGTGGAACACCATCTCCATTTCCGGTTACCACATCCGCGAGGCCGGCTCGACCGCAGTGCAGGAAGTTGCTTTCACCCTCGCCGACGGGATCGCCTACGTTGACGCTGCTCTGCGCGCGGGCCTGGCCATTGATGAATTTGCCCCGCAGCTTTCCTTTTTCTTCAACGCCCACAATGACCTGCTCGAAGAAGTCGCCAAATTCCGCGCCGCGCGCCGTCTGTGGGCCAAAATCGTGCGTGACCGTTTTCGTGCGAAGGATGAGCGCTCGCTGCTGTTGCGTTTCCACGCGCAAACCGCCGGCTCATCCCTGACCGCGCAGCAACCGGAAAACAATATCGTCCGCGTTGCCATTCAGGCTCTTGCCGCGGTTCTGGGCGGCTGCCAGTCGTTGCACACCAATTCCATGGACGAGGCTCTCGCTCTGCCCACGGAAGAATCCGCGCTGATTGCGCTGCGCACGCAGCAGATCATCGCCAATGAAACCGGGGTTGCAAATGCCATCGATCCCGTCGCGGGCTCCTACGCCATCGAAGCACTCACCAACCAAATCGAAGCGCGCGCGCAGGAATATCTCACGAAGATTGACGCGATGGGCGGCATGATTAAAGCAATCGAATCGGGCTTCGTGCAATCGGAGATTCAGCGCGCCGCTTATGATTTCCAGCGTGCCGTAGAAACTAAGGAACAACTTGTGGTCGGCATGAACGATTTTGTGGCCGCAGAGGAACGCGGCATCCCGACTCTGCGCATCGACCCTGAGATAGAGCGAAACCAGGTCCAGCGCTTGCAAGCCCTGCGCGCCAAGCGCGATTCCGCCAAGACCAAAGCAGCTCTCGCCGAACTTGAGCGCTGCGCCCGCACTACGGAAAACCTCCTCCCCGCGATTCTCGCCGCCGTCGAAGCCCACGCCACGGTCGGCGAAATCTCCGACGTCCTGCGCCGCGTCTACGGTGAATACCAGGAATCCGTCGTCATCTAATGCCGGACGGCTTTTCTATTTCCCGATCGCGATCCCTTGTAGGGGTCGGGCTTGCCCGGCCCACTCTTGGATCGCAAGTGCAACGAACAAGTCTTGCCTCACCAGGCGCGCGGAGCAAGCTCCGCCCCTACAAGCGCGAGCGTAATTGAACTTTCGGCACGTTCTCTGCCCTGCCCCTCAGCACAGCTTTCACTGTGGATGCCTTGTAGTATTCTTTCCGCGAGTCACTCATGAAGCTGATTCTCGCCTCCTCATCTCCGCGCCGCGCCGAAATTCTCACCAATGCCGGATTGCCGTTTTCCGTGCTTTCTTCCGCGGTGGATGAGTCACCTTATCCGGGTGAAGCGCCGACGGCGCTCGTCCAGCGGTTGGCGAATGCCAAGGCGGATCTCGTCACCGCTCGCGCTGTGGGTCCGGCAATTGTCCTTGCCGCGGACACAGTCGTCGTCCTCGATGACAAGATTCTCGGCAAGCCGCGCTCTGTCGAAGATGCGCGACACATGCTGCAGCAACTCTCCGGCCGCACGCACTCGGTTCTGACCGGTGTGGCCTTGATCCGGCTACCCGAAGGCGAACGGCGTCAGTTCATTGAATCCACGCTGGTTCACTTCCGGCCGATCACGGACGAAGAACTTTCATCGTATCTCGCCACGGAGGAGCCCTACGATAAAGCCGGTGCATACGCTATCCAGGGCCAGGCCGGGCGCTACATCCCCCGCATCGAAGGTTGTTATTTCAATGTGGTCGGCCTTCCGCTCTCTCGAGTCCTGACCGAATTGCAGACTCTCGGCTGGTCACCAAACTCCGTGTAGGGCCCGCCTTCCGAGGTGCGTTTTTTGCACCCCGGACGGTTTTGCGGGGCGGGCTGCTCTTCTCCGCGACCTCTGCACCCTTCCTCTGTAAACTCTGTGCTAATGGTTTTTCTTTACAAACTGAAAACGCCCCAGCCAAAGCCAGGGCGTTCCATAACGTCGCGTTTCTGATTTCTTACTTCTTCGGCTGCTGTGTGTTCGCGTTGTGCTTCTTGTTATAGATGTTTTTCGAAGCCGCGTTCTGTTCCTTATTGACTTGCTTCTTCTCACCAGTGGTCAGCTTCCCGCCGTTCGCCGCGCGATCCGCCTTCACCTGCTGGTTGATGCCCTTCTGCTGATTCTCCAGCTTCGCCGTTTCGTCGGCGGTCAACTGGCCGCTCTTGATTCCCTGGGCGATGCGGTCCTGCTGGTTTTCCTGGCGCTGCCCCACCTTGCTGTTCCCGTACTGCGCGGTGTTGGCGTTGTGCTTGTCGTTGTAGATCTGCTTCGAAAGCTGGTTCTGCTGCTTGTTAACCTGCTGCTTTTCCGCTGCCGTCAGCTTTCCGCCGTTGGCTGCGCGGTCAGCGCGAGTCTCGCCATTGATCGCGGCTTCCTTCGTTTCCAGCTTTGAAGTTTCGCCGGCGGTCAACTGGCCGCTCTGCACGCCGTTCGCGATGCGGTCCTGCTGGTTTTCCTTGCGTTGCGCGATGGTTGGCTTCGGCGCGGGGGCCGTGGTGGTGGTCGTACCCTGCGTCGAAGAACCGGTCGAACTCGCATCCTGGCCCACTGCTACCGTGCCCAACAGCAGCACCCCTGCGGGCAATATCTTCCACTTCGAGAACTGGAAGCTCATGGTCTTTTTCTCCTTATTTCCTGCTCGACTGACCTACTGGGTACTCGGTTATACCCAAGTCTGGGAAAAAAGTTTCGGCACGGAAACTGGCCCGAAGTTCAGGTCTTGGTTATCTCCTTATTCTGCTGAGGTACTCATTGGACACAATTTCTGGCTCGGGGTCCGCGGAAAAGTTGCATATAGAAAGCAAAAAGGCTCCCGCTTTCGCGGGAGCCTTTTGCCACTCTTTCAAATCGTTGTCGCGGCGGCTTACTTCTTCTCTTCGGAGGGTTTCTCGGCCGGCGGCTGCGCTTGAGGTGGCGGCTGCGGCGTCGTTGACGCGCCGCTCATGCCGTCCTTAAAACTTCGAATGCCTTCGCCCAGCCCCTTCATCACTTCCGGGATGCGGCGCCCGCCAAAGAAAATCAGCACAATGGCCAGTACGATCAACCAGTGGAAAATACTAAATTCACCCATGGACTGCCTCCGCGGCCTCGAACTTTCGCGCTCTTTCAACCTAGCGCAATCGCCTGCACTCAGCAAGCTTTCGCCGCCAATCAACCCCTACAGGATAACACGCTCGTCCCCCGCGCGGCGTGTTAGCCTCTGCCGGTCCAGGTACTCCAGCAGGGGAATAGCATACTTTCGCGTGATGCCGGTCAGTTCCTTAAAAGCGGGAACGCCGATCCGGTCGCCTTTTGATTTCTTGTACTGAGCCAGAAGTCCCGACAGCACATTCAGTGCGTCGCGGTGAAAAATCAGGTCAGCCGAAACGCGCACCAACACTTTTTCCCGCAGCAGGATCTGCAGCAACCTCTCGGCTCGCGCGGTCTCTATCTTGAGCTGCACCAGCACCTCCTTCACGGAAGGCACCGCGAGTCCCGCCTTCGCAAACGCTTGCGTAATCTGTTCCTGCGCGCGCGCTTCCTCTGGCGCCAGTGTGATCTCCGTTCCCGCCTTCTTGATGAATTCTCCTTGCAGGGTGATTCTCTTTTGCTCGAGCAAAAGTTGAAGCGCGGCGGCAAATGTTTCCGGCCGCACACGGCGGCCGAGGCTGGCCTTCAATTCCTCGCGGGTGATTCCGGGGAGCAGGGGATTCTCTTTGTGAAAACGCTCCACCCTGGCCTGCAGCTTCTTGCCGATTTCCGCGAACAATGCTTCGGCGATCAGGATCAACGGCTCATTCGAAACGATGCGTACGAGCTTCTTGTCCGCAAGGGTTTTCGTCGCGGACCGGATTTCCGCTTCAATCCAACCTGTGCGGACAATGATCTCCTCGGCCGCGATTCCGAGGATGTGTCTTTCCGCCATCGCCCGGAGAATATCGTCGCTTGAACCCATTTCCAGCGTTGCTAGAAATTCTGCGCGGCCCGTGTCCTTCGCCGTAAAACGCCGCGCCAGTGGATCGAGCACCACGCCGCCACCAATGGTCACCACCGGCGAAAACTGCCTCACAATGAACCGGTCGCCTCGCACGAGAACTGAGTCGTCCTGCAGACGAATCTGCGCCAGTGCGCTCCCTCCCGGCCCCAATTCCCGCGTGCCCAGCAAATACACTTCTCCAGTTGTCTCCAGCGTGCCCGCATGAAAATGCACCTGTGCCCGGTGCTTGAGCGCTGGCGCGCCAGGTAGAAGCTCCAGCCGCACATCCACGCGGCGAGTCGTTCGCAGTCGCCCGGGCGAGGAAAGCACCATTCCCCGTTGGATCGCTGTGTGTTCGATACCCGCGAGGTTCACCGCTGTCCTTTGCCCGGCCTCGGCGCGCTCCACACTCTTGCCGCCGGTCTGCAGGCCTCGCACGCGCAATAACTTTCCCGAGGGCAAGAGTTCCACTTCATCACCCGCAGCCACGTGTCCCGAAAAAAGTGTTCCGGTCACGACACTGCCGAAGCCCTTCACCGCAAACGACCGGTCAATCGGCAGACGGAAGTATCGCCCCGTATCCTTCGCCCTAATTTCGCGCGCCGCTTCTCGCAATGCCGCCTTTAACTCCTGAAGTCCCAGCTGCGTTTTTGCGCTGACTTCAATAATCGGGGCGTTCGCGAGAAAAGTTCCCTTCACGAACTCCTCAATCTCCATGCGGGCAAGTTCGCGAGTATCGCTGTCCGTCAGATCGCTCTTTGTCAGCGCAATCACGCCCCGTTGCACCCCCAGCAGCCTGCAAATGTCGAAATGCTCGCGGGTCTGCGGCTTGATCAGCTCGTCCGCAGCAATCACTAGCAGCACCAGATCGATCCCCGAAGCGCCCGCCAGCATATTCTTCACGAATCGCTCGTGCCCCGGCACGTCGACAAACCCATACCGCACGCCCTCGTCTTCCAGGAAAGCGAACCCCAGATCGATCGTGATTCCGCGCCGTTTCTCTTCTTCCAGGCGGTCCGGATGCGTGCCCGTCAGCGCTTCGATCAACGTGGACTTCCCATGATCGATATGCCCGGCGGTGCCAACGATGATGCTCTTGGTGGAATCACTCATGAACGGAAATGGAATGGACGCCTGACCGATACCAAGGAATTTAATTTCTCAAGATTTTGTGGATGCGATTTCGTCCACAATTTCCTGGGCTGCTGCGCGCGGGTCCGCCGCCGCAAGGATGGGCCTTCCGACTACGATAAAGTCCGCACCCGCGCGAATCGCTTCCCGCGGCGTCGCAGTGCGGGCCTGATCATCTTTTTGTGAATCCGCATCCTTTCCTTTGGGGCGCACTCCCGGCGTCACGATCAGAAAGTCCCTGCCGCAGGCTTTGCGTATCGCCTTCGCTTCCTGCACGGAAGCCACCACGCCGTCCACGCCCGCTTTTTGCGCGAGCTTCGCCAGTTTCACCACGCGCGCGTTTGGCGGTCCGGCAATCCCAACTTCGCGAGCTGTCTTCGCATCCATGCTCGTGAGTAGTGTCACAGCTAACAACCGCGGCCTGTCCGCGCCCATCGGCACCCCGGCACTCACAGCCTGCGCCGCGGCGTGCATCATCGCGGTCCCGCCCAGCGCATGCACGTTTACAAGTTGTAGTCCGGGCAAAGCCGCTGTTGCCAGCACGGCACCTGCAACCGTATTCGGGATGTCGTGGAATTTCAGATCGAGGAAAATGTCTGCGCCGAGTTTCGCGACCTGCCGGACCGCTTCGGGTCCAGCGGTGGTAAAGAGCTGGCTGCCGATCTTAAACATACCGACAAGATCAGCAAGCTGCCCGGCAAATCTCAGTGCCGTGGACAGGGAATCGAAGTCCAGCGCTACGATCAGGCTGCTTCGTGGATGGGCGTCAAAGGTCAAGGTCGGGGACGCGCCCGAAGTTTGTCAGTTCTGGCTTGCGTCTCGTGTTCGCT
>Ga0210384_10007170_pt1 | contig 11774 bp, 8 predicted proteins | sample IncBWH2MmetaG_FD_160574 | JGI IMG/M metagenome (GOLD analysis project Ga0210384, IMG submission 160574) | Forest soil microbial communities from Barre Woods Harvard Forest LTER site, Petersham, Massachusetts, United States - Inc-BW-H-2-M | ecosystem: Environmental > Terrestrial > Soil >...
ACGGGAATGGCCTGTAGGGCTAGCATCGAAACTAGTTTCTTGGGTCAGGGTTGAGTAGTTGGGCAAGAGCAAATTGCGAGCACAGGGACACTTGGTTGCCGGACTGTTGGCGGTCGGCCTGTTCGTTGGTGGCTGCCTGTGCTTAGCCTCCGCGTCTCACCGAAATACCGGCTGGCAATCAGAAACGTATGCGGACCATGCCCGATTGTTCAGTCAGGATCCGCAGGACCTCTCGAACAGGTTGTACCGGCAGGTTCATGTTAGGACGGCGAAGAATGGCAGGGAATATGGATTCGATGAACTCGACCCTCTTCTGTGGTCGCAAACTAAATATCTGCTCGCCGGCCCTTCGCACTCTCAGCTACTTAGTTTGCTCGATGAATTCTTGCGCACGCGTCCCGAGCAACAGCTTCACGATCCGGTAAAGAAAGCGATTCTTGCGCGTGAGCTTTGGGCCGTATTTGACTGGGCTGCGCCTCTCCCAAATTACGATTCCAACGAGGCCCAAGACCGGAGCCGGCGCCAGCTTGCAATCAAACTCGCGCGGGCAATTCGCCGACTCGCCCTCACTCAGAACGAAATCGCTGTCCTCCCCAACGCATATCAGCGGGCCATCGAGAACAAGGAATTCCCGGCCGAGTACGATCCCGCGCACCCGGATCGCCCATTTCTTCCGCCCGATCTTTTCGATCCTGGCGGCACGTGGGTTTGCATCGGCATCAACGGTCAGGATCGCATCGCACCCACACATGAACTGACTCTCAGCCGTTCAGCATTTTTCGTCCTCATGCGTTTGCCCGGGGGCCGGCAAGCCACTCTCGACTACTTGAAACAAATCGCGCATTTCGACGGAGCGCAGAAATTACCGGGGGGAGTTGAATTCGCGCTGGCACGCCAATTGATTCTGCCGGACGCTCAGAGGAACCTCGTTCTGACCCCGATCATCGAAAGCATCCAGATTCGGCACTATCGCGAGCTAGATGTGAAGGATTCGCCTTCTCATCCGCAGTCTCAGGACCGTGCGGGACGCTTTCAATCCGTCTATGAATTCAAATTGGATCGCGGTGCCCTTTTCTCTGCGCAATCCAGCGGATTGCGCGCCGTGGGTTCGAACGAGGAGGGGTTCATACTCTTCATGTCCCACGGAATTGATCTTTTCGAAAGCTTCAAACCCGTCGAGAAATTTACGCCGGCGCTCTCCTTCTGTCCTGTGTGCCACTCCAGTTCCGTGCTCCAATCCGTCTTGAGTTTCCATCCGCACTTTGATCCGGTTAGCAACCGGCTCGTGGAGGCTGGACTCGTTGACACTACACCTGCAGAAGAATCACGTAAGGTCATTGCCTGGAAACAGACTCAAGACGACTGGAAATTGCTGCTGCAGCTCTGGAAACCCGGCCCTGAGCCATCAACGAGACAAATTCCTTAACAACCAACCGCGCGGCGATTCCGCTCGAAGTTCATTTCGCCCCGAACCTCATCGTTTAGCGCCAACTATTTCCCGCAGCGCAATTTCAAGATTTTCATACTGAAACCGATATCCGGCCCCCCGCAATTTTTCTGGAATTACACGTTGGCTCGTGAGCAGAAGCTCATCCGCCATTTCTCCCAGCGCGATCCGCAGTGCGAATGCGGGCGCGGGAAAAATTGCCGGCCGGTGGAGCACTTTCGCCAGCACACGCGTGAACTCAGAATTCTGCACTGGGCCCGGTGCTGTCACATTCACTGGCCCCCGCATCCGCTCATCCGCAATCGCCACTCGAATAATCTCCACTGCATCCTCGAGCGCCACCCACGACATCCATTGCTTCCCGCTCCCCAGCCGCCCGCCCGCTCCCAGTTTGAACGGCAGCACCATCCGCGCCAGCGCCCCACCCTTGGGCGAAAGAATCACCGCGAATCGCAGTATCACCGTGCGAACTCCCGCCGCTTCCGCGCGCATGGATTCCGCTTCCCAATCGCGCGCAAGGTGGGCGATGAAATCATTTCCGCCCGCGCTCGATTCCGTCAGAATTTCGTCCCCGCGGTTTCCGTAGTATCCGATCGCCGACGCCGCTACAAACACGCGCGGCTTGTTCTTCAGCCGCCCGAGAGATTCCACCAGCGCTCGCGTCAAATCTATCCGGCTGCTGCGCAGGACTTTCTTCCGCTCCGCAGTCCAGCGCCCCTCGCCCACGCTCGCCCCGCTCAGGCAAATTACGGCATCCGCCCCTTCCATCGCCGCCAGGTCCACTGTCCCGTTTGCAGGATCCCAACGCACATCGCCGTCAGGAGCCGTCCCGCCCGGACGCACAAATTTCCCCACCGCGTGCCCGTCTTTTCGCAGCGCATCCGCAACCGCGGTGCCCACCAGTCCGCTCGCGCCAGTAATTAGTACTTTCATGAAGGCTCTCCTCAGGCGTTGCGCCGCCTGTGCCTGCTGCTAACTGTTAGGCGCAATTCTACTCGGTTGCTCCCCGAGTTCATGTGCTAACCCAACTGCTAATCGCCGATTTCACCGGTCCTTGCGATTTTTCAAATCCTGCCCGCTTGAGATACCATGATCGTTCTCTCAGCGAGGTGCGAGTGAATCGTCTTCTCCGTTGGTCCGGCGCTGCAGCTCTTTTCTTTCTTGCGTTACTATTCTCGGTCGTCAATTCGGGCGGCACCGAAGGCAGTGAAGGCATTCGTGGTTTTCTGCCGGCGCATGTCGAAGCCCAACGTGCGCTCGAACAGAAGCTCCGCGAGATCCCCGACCCAGCGCGCGCAGAAGCCAATCTTCGCCACCTCACCTCCGAGCCGCACATGGCCGGCACCGAAGCCAGCCATCGCGTCGCGCTCTGGCTCCAGGAACAGTATCGCAGTTACGGCTTCGACGCTGAAATTGTCAGCTACAGCGTCTGGCTTCCCCAGCCGCGCGAAGTGCAGCTCCAGCTCAGCGCGCCCGATTCAAAGTCTCTTGCATCTCCCGAGCAGCCTTTCGAAGTTGACAAGGAGACCTTCGACGCCCGCGTTGTCGCCGGATTTAACGCGTATTCTCCGTCTGCAGACGTCACTGCTCCCATCGTGTATGTGAATTATGGCGTGCCCGAAGATTACCGTGAGCTCGACGCGCGCGGCATCAGCGTCGAAGGTAAAATCGCCCTCGCCCGCTATGGCCACAGTTATCGCGGCATCAAGACCAAGCTCGCCGAAGAACATAAAGCCATAGGCCTAATCATTTATTCTGACCCTCAGGACGACGGCTACGTGGCCGGTGATCCTTTTCCCCGCGGCCCCTGGCGTCCCATGAGCGGCATCCAGCGTGGCTCGATTCTCTATACCCAACTGTACCCGGGCGATCCGCTCACCCCGGGTGTTGCCGCGACGCCAGATGCCAGGCGTCTCGCACCCGCTGATGCCACAAATGTCTCGCACATTCCCACGCTCCCGATCAATGCGCAGGACGCCGCAGTCATCCTGCAAAATTTTGCCGGACCCCACGTTCCCAAGAGCTGGCAGGGCGGTCTGCCGTTCACTTATCATTTCGGCCCCAGTGAGGCTACCGCACACATAAAACTTGTCATGGACTATCAGCAGCGCCCCATCTATGACGTTATCGCCAGACTTCGCGGTACGGACGACTCTCAATGGGTCGTGATGGGCAATCACCACGACGCTTGGGTTTTTGGCGCCGCCGATCCCGGCAGTGGCACTGCCACCATGCTCGAGACCGCTCGCGCGCTTGGCGTACTCGCGCGCTCAGGCTGGAAGCCCCGACGCACCATCGTCATGTGCGAATGGGATGGCGAAGAGCCCGGTCTGATCGGCTCAACCGAATGGGTGGAAGCAAACCGCGCCGAGTTGCAGGCGAAAGCAGTGGCTTACATTAATACCGACGTGGGTGTCATCGGTCCCAATTTCAACGCTGCCGCCACCCCTTCACTCAAAGAACTTATACGCGACGCTACCCGTGAAGTAAAAGATCCCCAGGATTCCTCCGCGCGAACTGTGTATGACGGCTGGCGCGAACGAGCCTCGCATCCTACAGACAAGTCTTCCGGCACAGCGCGTCCCGAGCCGAAATCCGAAACCTCCGGCGAAGTCTCGCTCAGCGCGCTCGGCGCTGGTTCAGATTTCTGTCCCTTCCTGGATCATGCCGGAATTCCTTCCGTGGACTTGGGATTCGGTGGCGATTACGGCGTGTATCACGCGCTCTACGACGATTTTTACTGGATGAAACATTTTGGCGATCCCACATTTGCTTACCACGCCGCGCTCGCACGCATTCTCGGCACGATTGCCTTGCGCCTCGATGAAGCCGACGTCCTGCCCTACGACTTTCCGGCTTATGCTTCCGAAATCGCCCGTGCGGCCGCCGAGTTGGCAGGGCACGCAACGCAACCGGGCGGCGACCCTGCCGAGGCCAAGGCTGTTTCGGATGCCTCCGCGCAATTTACCGCCGCCGCCGCCCGCGCCACTCAAGCCTTGCAATCTCTCTCCGCCTCGCCACTTCCCGCTGCGAGACAAGTTGAAATCAATCGCTTGCTCGCGTCCGTCGAGGGAGCCTTGCTCTCACCGAATGGCCTTTCCGGTCGTCCCTGGTATAAGCACACCATCTACGCTCCCGGTATTCACGCCGGGTATGCTGCCGAAGTTTTTCCCGGGCCCAACGAGGCCCTTGATCGCCAGGACCGCCTAGCTTTTCGCGCTGAAGCAGGTTCACTTGCCGCAGCACTTCGCCGGGCAGCCGCCCGCCTCGATGAAATCGCACATTTTGCAGAGCACTGACCATCGGCGCTTCCCATTTCTCGCATGACCCGATTTGCGCAACGCTCCGTCCAATGTGACAATATGTCCATGCAAAAAACATTATTTGTTACAGCAAATATATTGGCTCTCTCCATCTTGTTTCTCGGGACTGCTCGCGCACAGCAAACCGCCACGCCCGCACCCCAACAGGCGCCTGCGACGAAAAATGCGCAGCCTCAGACAGCTAAATCTCAACAGGCGCCAGCAAAGAAGGCCGCCTCAGCTCCAGCCACTAAAACCCAGAAGCCGATGACTCTCGATACACAAAAAGACAAGCTCAGCTACGCCATCGGCATGAATTTCGGCGCCAGCCTGCGCAAGCAATCCGTGGAAGTTGATCCCAACGTCCTGGTGAAAGGCCTCAAAGATTCTCTCGCGGGCAGCAAGACACTGCTCACCGACGAAGAATCGCACACTTTAATCACCGGACTGCAAGCTGACATGAGAAAAAAACAGGAGGAAAAGATGGCGCAGGCCGGAGACTCAAACTTGAAACAAGGTCAGGAATTTTTGGCCGCCAACAAATCAAAAGATGGAGTCGTAACGCTTCCCAGCGGCCTGCAGTACAAAATTCTCCAGGCAGGTTCAGGTGCCAAGCCCACCAGCAGCGACTCCGTCGTCTGCAACTATCGCGGCACAACCATCGACGGCAAGGAATTCGATAGCTCCTACAAACGCGGCCAACCGGCAACATTCCCCGTCTCCGGCGTCATCAAGGGCTGGACCGAAGCGCTGCAACTCATGCCCGTGGGCTCGAAGTGGCAATTGTTCATTCCTGGCGACCTCGCCTATGGCGCACGCGGTGCAGGCCCCGACATCGGCCCCAATGCCACTTTGGTTTTCGAAGTAGAGCTGATTTCCATCCAGGGCAAAAGTAATTGATAGGGAAGTAGGAACTTGCGCCGAGCAGAGCATCAGGTCCTAGGTCTCGGTGCAGTTCGCTTCTCCTCGGCCCTCTGCACGCGATAGAATGACCTCGATGCGCGTTCATGTCCTCTTTTTCGGGCAGCTCAAGGAAATTACCGGTGTCACGGAAGAAGATGCCGAGCTCTCCGAAGGCGCTCGCGTCGAAGATCTTTTCGAGCGCTACGGCCGCCGCTTTCCCAAGCTGGCGGAATTTCGCCCCTCCATCGCCGCTTCCGTCAATCAGGAATACGCGGGCTGGCGCGCCCCGCTGTCCACCGGCGATGAAGTCGCCTTTCTCCCGCCCGTCAGTGGTGGACAGCAAGCCGCGGTCGCGGACGATATTTTCCTCCTGGTGCGTGAGCCGATCGTCTCGCGTGAACTGCTCGAAAATCTGAAAGCTCCAGAAGACGGCGCGGTAGTCGTCTTTGACGGCTTCGTCCGCAATAATTTCAAAGGCCGCCGCACTCTTTACCTCGAGTACGAAGCCTACGAACCCATGGCCTACGCCAAGATGCGCGAAATCGGCGCGCAGATCCGCACGAAATTTCAGATCCATCGCCTTGCCATCGTCCATCGCCTCGGACGCCTTGAGATCGGCGATACCAGCGTGCTCATTGCCGTCAGCTCTCCGCATCGGGGCGCCGCTTTCGACGCTTGCCGTTACGCCATCGACACGCTCAAGCGCGCTGTCCCCATCTGGAAAAAGGAATATTTCGCCGGCGGTGCCGTGTGGGCCGAAGGCGAACTCCCCTCACAGCAAGCCATTTCCGGCTCGAATGAATCTAATTCCCAGTGAAATTGATGACGAAAATTTTCTGCGTAGCTCATTCCTGCATGAGCTGCGCGATACGAGGCTCAATCATCGCCCTTTCAATTTTCGCAATTCTCGCGTGCGAGGCGCCCACCTCGTCGGTGCGCGCTCAAGCCCGCCAAAAATCCGGCCAGATCCGCGTGGAGACAAATCTCGTCAACATCCTCGCCAGCGTCATTGACGCCAAGGGCCGCCCCATTCCGGATCTCACCGCCGAAGATTTCACACTTACGGAAGAAGGCGTCCCTCAGAAAATCGAGCGCTTCGAAGCGGAAACAAATCGCCCGCTCGACCTGGCCCTGATGGTTGATTCCAGCATGAGCACATTCAAAGATTTGAAATTCGAAAACGAAGCGGCCGCGCACTTCATCCGCCAAGTCGTTCGTCCCGGCGACACCCTCGGCGTTTTTGAATTCTCAGAGACGGTTACCGAACTCTCGGAATTTTCTGACAACGTGCCGGTGCTACAATCCGCCGCGCGGCGTATCACTGCCGGCGCAGGGACTTCGATTTATGATGCTCTCGTCCTCGGGTCGCAAACTTTGAGGCGCCGTCCGGGTGGCCGTCGCCGTGCCATCGTCCTCGTCACCGACGCCGGCGAAACCACCAGCGTCTCGAAATTTGAAGATGCGCGCCGCGCCGCCATTGCTTCCGAAGCGCTGCTTTATTCCATCGTCATCCGCCCGGTAAAAAATGAAAACGGCCGCAACACCGCCGGTGAGCATGCCCTGATCACCATTACCGACAGCACCGGCGGCGCCATGTTCATCCTCGACGAACTTTCCCAGCTCGACGCCATGTACGATCGCATCGATCGCGAGCTTCGCACCCAATACTTGTTAGGCTATTATCCAACTCCGGTGCCGCCGTCCGCGTCCTTGCGCCATGTCGTCGTTAGCGTGAAGACTGGCGACTTGGTTCGCCACCGCAAACAATATTTCACCGCGGCAGCGCCCCGCTAGATGAAACAATTCCTCGAAGTCGCCACTGAAGTCGCCCACGAAGCAGGTTCGCTCCTGCTCGCCGAATTCGACCGCCCCCAGAACATCTCCTATAAAGGCGATGTGGACATCGTCACGGAATCCGACCGTCGATCTGAAGCGCTCATCGTCAGCCGCCTTCGTGACCATTTTCCCGCGCACGCCATCGTCGCTGAAGAGGGCGGGGAAGGCGCGGCCGGCGGGGCGCGCTACTGCTGGCATGTGGACCCGCTTGACGGCACCACAAATTTCGCCCACGGCTACCCCTGTTTCGCTGTTTCGCTCGCCTTGCTTGAGGATGGCGACCCACTCCTTGGCGTCGTTTACAATCCCGTCAGCCGTGAACTCTTTACCGCTATGCGCGGTGAAGGCGCGTACCTCGGCCAGAAACGCATTCACGTCTCATCCATCGAAAAACTTTCCACCAGTCTTCTGGCCACCGGGTTTCCCACAGACAAAGTGCGCCAGAGCCAGAACATTAATTACTACTGGGCCTACACGCTGTGCTCCCACGGTGTCCGACGCGATGGCTCCGCCGCCTTGGACCTTTGCTCCGTCGCCTGCGGCCGCTTCGATGCCTTCTGGGAGTTCGGCTTGAAATCCTGGGACACGGCCGCAGGAATTCTTCTGGTCAAAGAAGCGGGCGGCACCGTCAGCGATTTTTCCGGACGCCCGTACCATCCCGGCGATCCCGTCCTCCTCGCCTCCAACGGCCATATCCATTCCGAAATGCAAAAAATCGCCGCCGACATCGCCGAGCGCGCGCCAAAGATCTAAATTGAATAGCACGCCACGCGGAAGTTCACACACTATTGCGGCAAATCTCGACGCATAGTAAATTGTTGCCGCGGGGTCATTCGCTCCAGGCTCGCGCCTGTGGATTTTCAGCGCGTCGCCATCTAAGCCCTGCGTGGGTCTATGGAACTATTTCTGAACTGTCTTTGGGCCCTCATCGCCGTCTTCATCATATGTCTTTGGCGCTGGCGATGGATGCGCCAACGGCATGACGCGCGCCGCAAACCGCTCCCCGAATGGACCGCCATCGTCTGCGCCTTGGTCCTCCTGTTCTTCGCAGTTTCACTCAGCGACGATCTGCACGCCGAGATAATGCTTTCAGACGATTGCTTCACCGGCCGCCGGCATTCATCCTGTGTGCACGCTTCGCTACATCCTGCAAAATCGGCGCCCGATGTTGCTGCCTTCGCAGTTACTGGGATGCCTGCCGTTGAATCCCTCGTCGTTGTCGGACGAGCCTCAAATTTCCATCCGCTCTCCGCCCGATTCGTTTGTTGCAACGAGCGACCAGGCAGGGCTCCCCCACTTCCATCTCTCTGACGCGGCTCCAGTGATCGCCTGCCGGCTGTCCATCCGCCAGAGGTTCACGCACGCAGCCGGCTCGCGATTCTCTATTTCTCGCTGATCCGCGCGTTCCAGGATTTCGCAGTGAGGCATTCATTGAAAAACGCTGCATCCACTTGGGGTGATTGAAATGAAGTCAGTTGTTTTGCTTTTCGCTATGGCCGGTGCCGCATTTTCGGCAGGATGTGGCGGCGCGCATCAGCCCGCAGACGCTGCTCAATCGGATTCTCATTCTGCCGCCGCCCCTTCGAATGAGGTTGTCGCCTCCGGCGCCCGCGGAATCCAGACCATGACAGTGCGCCCCGCTGCCATTCCCGAATACCTCGAATTACCCGCACACATCGAAGCCGATCCTACCCACGTGGTTCACGTTTTCGCTCCGACCGGAGGCCGGATCATCGAGATGAAGGTCCGCCCCTGGGATCGCGTCCAGAAAGGGCAGCCGCTGGCGAAACTCGATAGCAGCGATCTCTCGCGCGCCATCGCTGATTTCCAGAAGGCTCGCGTCGATAACGCGGTGAAGCAGAAGGCATTCACTCGCGCCGAAGACTTGCTCGCCCATCACGCCATCGCCGAGAAAGATTTCCAACAGGCGCAAGGCGATGCGCAGATGGCGCAGGCCGAAGAGGACACGGCCCGCATACGCATCCGAGTTCTCGGTGCAGACCCGGATCATGCGTCCAACGAGTTGCAGGTGCTCGCTCCGCGCGGCGGCATCGTGATCGATACCGGCGCCGCCACAGGTGAATTCTCAAAATCGCTCGACGCACCCGCGCCTCTCTGCACCATTGCCGACATCTCCTCCGTTTGGGCTGTAGGTGAAATCTATGAAAAAGATTTCGTCATCGCCAGGTCCGGCCAATCCGCAGAGGTCTCCCTGAATGCGTATCCCGATAAACATTGGCCCGGCCGCGTCAGCGTCATTTCAGGCGCCGTCGATCCCAATACGCGGACCCTTCGCGTTCGCGTAGTTCTTGCCAATCCCGACGGCCTCTTGAAACCTTCGATGTTCGGCACCGTCCGGATTCTGCGTTCCTCATCCCAGGGCATCGTCGTCCCCTCGACTGCCGTCATCCGCGAGGGGACCGATTCCTACGTTTTCGTCGCGCAAACCCCCAACCACTATGTGCGCCGTGCCGTGAGTCTGGGGCGCGCATTCGATAGCTCACTCGAAATCGTCAATGGATTGACACCAGGTGACAAAGTCGTTTCCGAAGGCGCACTCCTTCTTCGCGCCGCTACCAGGGACTGACCAGCGATGCGCAATCTGATCGCGTCCCTCCTTCGATACCGACCTCTGATGGTTGTCGCGCTGGCCGCCTGGCTCGTTGGCGGCTTTGTCATATTCCTCCGCCTAGATATTGAAGCCTATCCCGATCCCTCGCCGCCCCTCGTCGAGGTAATCACTCAGAACCCTTCCTGGTCTGCAGAAGAGATGGAACGCCAAGTTACTGTGCCTATCGAAACAGTATTGTTCGGCATCCCGCGCCTTCAGTATGTCCGCTCGACCACGATATTTGGTCTGAGCGACGTCAAGCTCTATTTCAGCTATGAAAGCGATTATTATTGGGACCGCCAGGAGGTTTTGAACCGCCTGCAATTGGTCACGCTCCCTGCCGCGCTATCTCCGCAGCTTTCTCCCTGGTCGCCCATCGGTGAAATCTACCGCTACCGCCTCTCCGGCCCGGGCTACTCGCTCAATGAGCTCAAGGCTACGCAGGATTGGTTTGTCCGGCGCGAAATCAAACAAGTCTCCGGCATCATTGATGTCACTTCCTTCGGCGGTACCACGCGCCAGTACGTCGCGGAAATTGATCCGCGAAGACTTCTCCAATTTAATGTCTCGCTTCCGCAAATTGTCTCCGCCGTTTCCGCCGCCAACGCCAACGCGGGTGGAAGCTACCTCACCATGGGCAGCCAGAGCGTCAACGTCCGAGGGATCGGCTTGCTGCGCTCCATCCCGGAAATGAGGAGTGTTGTTCTTGCCGAACGCAACGGCGTTCCTGTGTTCCTGGGCCAGGTAGCCGAGGTCCGCGAGGGCTTCCAGCCGCGCCTCGGCCAGGTGGGCGTCGATCATGACGACGACGCCGTCGAAGGCATCGTCTTACTCCAACGCGGCGAACAGTCGCTTCCTGCACTCCGCGAACTCAACCAGAAAATCAATGCACTCAATAGCGGCCTGCTTCCGCACGGCATGCGTCTTCTCAGCCTCTACAACCGCACCGACCTGATTCACCTGACCACTGCCACAGTCCGCCACGTTGTCATCCTCGGGCTCATCCTCGTCACCCTCATTCTCTTTGTGTTTCTCGGCGATATTCCTATTTCGCTCATCGCCGCGCTCACGATTCCTTGTTCCCTCCTGTTTGCGTTTGCGCTGATGGTTCTCACTGGCGGTTCTGCAAACTTGATTTCTATCGGAGCTATCGACTTCGGCATCCTTGTCGATGCCTCCGTGATCGTCCTCGAAGACATTTACAGGCGTTTCCAGGCCGCCGGGCCCGAAGCTTCCACCTTTGATTTAATCGCCGTCGCCACGGCGGAATCAGTTCGTCCGGTCATTTTCTCTGTCCTCGTAATCATCGTCGCGCTGATCCCGCTCTTCACCATGCAGGGAGTGCCGGGAAAAATCTTTGCGCCAATGTCGGAAACGTACGGTTTCGCCCTTACTGGTGCGCTGATCTTCGCCGTGTTCTTCGCGCCTGTTCTCGGCTCCTGGACACGTCCCGAGAAAATTCGTGCCCACCATACGTACCTCGTTCGCTGGCTCGGGAGGCATTATGCCCGGGCCCTGAAGTGGACCTGCATTCATCGCAAGACGACTCTTGCAGTTGCCGCAGCTGTTTTTGCTGCCACGTTGGCCCTTGGCGCTTTCCTGGGCGGCGAGTTCATGCCAAAACTGGAGGAAGGGAATCTGTGGCTTCGCGCCACCCTTCCGCAGGATGTTTCTT
>Ga0210384_10007171_pt1 | contig 11774 bp, 10 predicted proteins | sample IncBWH2MmetaG_FD_160574 | JGI IMG/M metagenome (GOLD analysis project Ga0210384, IMG submission 160574) | Forest soil microbial communities from Barre Woods Harvard Forest LTER site, Petersham, Massachusetts, United States - Inc-BW-H-2-M | ecosystem: Environmental > Terrestrial > Soil >...
CTACTACGCGTTCAAGCAATCCGATACGACCGATCTAGGCACAGGGAACACGGGCTGGGAGACTTTCCTCGAAGCCGTGCTCCGTGCTGGATTCTCTATTACCGGCACGTGGCCGATGCGAACCGAGCTCGCGAACAGGATGGTCGGCTCGGGGACGAACGCTTTGGCTTCGAGCATCGTTTTGGTCTGCAGACAGAGGAGCTCCGATGCTCCGGCGGCGTCACGACGGGACTTCCTGCGGGAGCTCAAAGAAGAACTCGGCGAGGCGGTAGAGGCAATGATTGGCGGGGCTGAAGGCATCTCGCCTGTCGCGCCAGTCGACTTGGCCCAGGCGGTCATCGGCCCGGGCATGGGCATCTTCTCGAAGTATTCGTCTGTGCTCGAGGCGGACGGCAGCACGATGACCGTCCACACTGCGCTGACGCTCATCAACCGCATGCTTACGGAAGGAGCTGATGAGTTCGACGCCGATACGCAGTTCTGCTTGGGCTGGTTCGACGATCAAGGCTGGGCGGCTGGTGAATTTGGCAAGGCTGACGTTCTGGCGCGCGCGAAAGGCACTTCGGTTGATCACGTAAGAGAGGCCGGTGTTGTCGAGTCTTCATCTGGAAAGGTTCGTCTGTTGAAACCGGCTGACTACGCGCCCGATTGGTCGCCTGCGAAAGACAACAACACGCCTGTGTGGGAAGCGCTGCATCAAATGGTCCGTGCGCTCCGAGATAGGGGCGAGTCCGCCGCTGGCGCTCTACTGGCAGACATGCCCCAAAGAGCAGAGCACATTCGGAACCTCGCGTATCGGCTCTATACGCTCTGTGAGCGCAAGGGTTGGGCTGAAGATGCGCGCCCCTACAACGAACTGATCACGTCATGGACCGGCGTCGAGGCGGCCTCGCATGAACAGGGTCACCTCGGGTCGCAGACAAATTTCGAGATGTGAGCAAGGGAGGAAAAGACATGGCTATCAAACCTTGGCGCGAAATCGCCATTCCTCATGAGGATGTGCTCGGTGGCACGTTCCAGCAGGCTGAATTCGCCGCCGATATTTCCAAAGTCCATCAAGGGACGGCGCAGCCCGAATACCAAGACGCGGAACTGTTCTTCCAGCGAACCTACATCACCGAGGGCATGCGGCTGCTGCTGGACTCGGTGGTCAAGCGCCTGGCGGGCATGGGGGGCGATCCGGTCGTCCAGCTTCAAACCGCCTTCGGTGGCGGGAAGACGCACACGCTGCTCTCGGTCTATCACCTGGCCGAGGGCAAGAAGCCGACCGCGAAGCTGCAGGGCGTCAGCAAGATATTGACCGACGCGGGCATCGTCGAATTGCCCAAGGCGAGGGTCGCCGTGCTTGATGGCGTCGAACTTTTGGACTTGGCGAGCAAACCTCGCGTCCACGGGGCGACGAAGGTCAAGACTCTATGGGGAGAGCTGGCCTGGCAGCTCGGCGGAGCCGAGGCGTTCGCCAAGATCAAGGAGGCCGACGCCGATGGCACGGCGCCGGGCAAGGGCCTTCTCGCCGAGATCATCGGGGATGCCGCGCCGTGCATCGTGCTGATGGACGAATTGGTTCGCTATGTCTCGCAGTTCGAAGAGGGCAAGGTGCTCTCGGGTGGAACATACGACACGCAGCTCTCCTTCATTCAATCGCTGACCGAGGCGATGAAGGCGGTGCCGAACGCCATTCTGTTGGCGTCGCTGCCTTTTTCGGATCGGGAAGCAGGTAGCCAGCAGGGCGTCAAGGCGCTCAGGGCCTTGGAGCACTATTTCGGGCGAGTGCAAGCCCTTTGGAAGCCGGTGGCGACCGAAGAGGCCTTCGAGATCGTGCGGCGTCGGCTCTTCGCGAACGTGAACGATCGCTTGGCAGCGGAGGAAGTGTGCCGAGCCTACGCCGATTTCTATACGGCCAACTCGGGCGAGTTTCCGCCGGAGACGCAAGCGGCTTCCTACCTCGAGCGATTGAAGCGCGCCTATCCGATCCATCCGGAAGTTTTCGACCGCCTCTACGAAGATTGGTCCTCGCTGGACAACTTCCAGAGGACTCGCGGCGTCCTGAAGCTGATGGCCAAAGTCATCCATCGACTCTGGACCTCGGGCAACAACGATTTGATGATCCAGCCCGGTTCGCTGCCGCTGTTCGATCCGGACACGCGCAACGAGGCCATCTACTACCTGCCGGCTGGTTGGGATCCTGTCCTGGAGCGCGACATCGATGGCGAGCGCGCGGCGACAACGGAGCTCGACAACGCGAAGCCGCTGTTCGGTTCGATGCACGCTTGCCGTCGGATCGCTCGGACGGTCTTCTTGGGGTCGGCTCCTGACGCGGGGCTCGTCGGAGGTTCGAAGCACCACCGCGGGTTGGAGCTTGAGCGATTGCTCCTGGGATGCGCGCAGCCGGGCCAGGTGCTGGGGCACTACAAGGACGGCGTGAGGGCCATCGTCGATCGGCTGCAATACATCAACAGCGCCGACAACCGCTATTGGTTCGACACGAGGCCGAACCTGCGGCGCGAGATGGAGGATCGCAAGCGTCGCTTCGATCTGCGCGAGGAGGTTTACCCCTTCATCAAGGAGAAGCTGCGGCTCGCTCCCGGCGACTTCGCTGGCGTGCATGTGTTCACGGCATCCGCCGACATCCCCGACGACTACCAATTGCGCCTCGTGGTTCTGCCGCCAGAGGCCTCGTTCAGCCGTTCGAGCCAGGCGGCGGCGACAGACGCGGCACAAGCGATCTTGAAGCACCGCGGCGAACAGCCCCGGCAGAAGCAGAACCGCTTGATCTTTTTGGCGCCCGACGCCGATTCGGTAGGTCGCCTCAAGGATCAGGTTACTTCGGTGTTGGCTTGGAAGTCCATCGTCGACGACGTGAAGGAGGGCCGGCTCAACCTCGATGGCCACCAAAGCAAGCTCGCCGCCCAGAGCCACGACGCGGCGGTCGAAGCGATCGGCCGCATGGTGCGCGAGACCTATAAATGGTTGCTTGCGCCGCATCAGGAAGTGAAGCCTGGCAAGGGTATTGGCGAGCTCCAATGGGAGCACTTCCAGATCAGCCCGGCGGTCGCCAACCGGACGGAGGAGATCCAGAAGGTTCTGCGCGAGCACGAACTGCTGATTTCGGAATGGGCGCCGGTCCATCTGGAGAAGATGCTCCGAGCCTGGTTCTGGAAAGACGACGTGCAGGCCGTCTCGGGCCTCGACGTCTGGCAAAAGACGTGCTGCTACCTCTATCTGCCTAGGCTCAAGGATGAACACACGCTGCGAGCCGCGATCAATGTCGGCGTGGCGTCTCGCGACTTCTTCGGCATCGCGTATGGGATGGAAGACGACCGCTACAAGGGCTTCCATCTCGGGGAGGCCACCACGGCCATCTTTGACAATGCGTTGCTGCTGATCGAGCCTTCGGTAGCCGCGGAGTTTGCCGCGCTGCTCGCTCGGGAGCTCGCTGACGCAGGCGTGACGGACGGGGGCGGAGCGAAGGGCGGCGGTTCGCTCGGCGGAGTCGTCGGCCCTGGCGGCCATGGAGAGTCAGGCGGCGCCGCCGGCCGAGGCCAAGGTGGGCGGAGTCACGGGACGGACGGCGGTTCTCCGCCTGTGGAACCTCCGACTTCGGCGAAGAAGACAGTGTTCTTCGGCCAAGTCGAACTCGACCCGATCAGGGCGAAGCTTCAATTCGCCGAGGTCGTCGATGAGGTTCTCATGCTCTTCACCGCGAAGGCCGGCGTGAAGGTCAAGATCAGCCTTGAAATCCACGCCGAGTCCCAAGCTGGGTTCGACGAGTCGACGCAAAGGGCCGTGCTCGAGAACTGCAAGCAGCTCAAATTCAAGGACCGCGACTTCGACGACTGAGTAGACTGTCCGTCGCATCAAGGGAGAGCAGAAGAAGATGCCCAACATCCGCTCAATCGATATGAAGCTCGTCGACGATCTGTTCGGCATGGGCGGCGGCTACGTGCTCGATTTCTCCGATCGCACGATGGCAGCCTTCTTCGCCGAGGAGCTCAACGTCGACATCGACGACGACGCCTACCGCGAGCAGGGCACCTCGAAGGCGAGGCGCCTGCGCTGCTACCTGAACAAGGTCGACTTGGCCACCGCGGTCAAGACGCTCGAAGCCCTCTGGGAATACCGGGAGCTCACGCGCGCGCATCGCTCGCAACGGGAATGGGTCGCCAACGCCGAAGGCCGGTTCCATTCGCTCCTGAACCGGATGCAGGGCAAGCCGGACGTGGGCGCTCCACAGGCGGCTCCGCCCAAGCCCGCGTTCGACCGCCCCCGGGTGCTGGTCTTGAAGCAGCGCTTGATCGACCTGTCCGCCATGGCTCCGCAGCCGCGAGGCTACGCCTTCGAGTCTTGGCTCAAAGACAGCTTCAACCTCTTCGGCCTCGAGGCTCGCGAGCCGTTCCGGCTACGCGGCGAACAAATCGACGGCAGTTTCATCTTGCAGGGCGAGACCTACTTGGTCGAAGCGAAGTGGCAGGCCGAGCAGACCCCCGCGAAGGAGCTTCATGCGTTCCACGGGAAATTGGAGCAGAAGGCGCCTTGGGCGCGCGGGCTGTTCGTGAGCAACAGCGGGTTCACGCCGGACGGGCTGGTCGCGTTCGGCAAGGGCAAGCGCGTGATCTGCATGGACGGGCTCGACTTGTTCGATTCTCTCGACCGCGAGCTTCCGTTGAACCTGGTGTTGGAGCGCAAGGTGCGCCGCGCCGCCGAAACCGGCGAGCCGTTCGAAAGGGTGCGCGACCTGTTCGCGCGTTGAGGATCCGTTGTCGCCAACGAAAGGGAGTCGATGAAGAATACGCAGACGAAGCCGGTGAAGATGTCGAAGCCTGACCGCGATGGATACGTGAAGCATGGGCTGGTGCCTACGCATGTGCCTCTGGCCAAAGGCTCGGCCACATACAGTCTCTTTCTCGAACACACGTCGAAGCCGGAGACGAGAGCCTACTATTTTGTCGCCCCGCTCATCGACGAAGTCCCCGAGCACCAGGCGCTCGCGTCATCCAAGCCCAAGCCCAAGCGCAAGGCGAAGGGGACGAGCTGATGGCTCGAGCCGCGACCTCTCAGGACACTTCGACGGCCTCGCTGTTCGAGGAGAACTATCTGGTCAGGACCCTCGGCCAGATCGCGCAAGATCCCGAGGTCGCATTGACCGAGCTGGTCGCGAACGCGTGGGACGCGGGGGCTTCCCTCGTCGATTTGACGATTCCCACGGCGCGGGAGCTGATGCTCACCGTCGAGGACGACGGGCATGGCATGACGGCCGCGCAGTTCAAGGCGCGGTGGATGCGGCTCGGCTACGACCGCACCAAGCACCAGAGCTCCACCGTCGAATTTCCGCCGGAGCGCGAGGGATGGCGTCGCAAGGCCTACGGGCGCAACGGCGTCGGGCGGCACGGGCTGCTGTGCTTCGCAGACGGCTATTCGGTCGAGACCTGGCGCGACGGCAAGGGCGCGACCTTCAAGATCGGCACGCAGAGCCAAGAGACCCCGTTCAAGATCGACGAGGAGGGCGCCCTCATCAAGGCGGGGCACGGAACGAAGCTCTCGGTCTCGGTCGAGCGGCACTTGCCCAACCCCGATCGCATTCGTGAGATTTTGGCGGCGCGCTTCGTCCACGACCCGCAGTTCGTCGTGCGCGTCAACGGCGAGTCCGTGGCGCTCGCCGACCAGACGGGCCTGATCGAGCGGGCCGAGCTCGCCATCGAAGGCTGTCCGCCCGCGGAGGCCTACGTCGTCGACTCGACCCGGTCGGGCAAGTCCACGCTCTACCAAGGCGTCGCGTTCTGGGTGAACGGGCGGTTGGTCGGCTCGCCGAGCTGGGTCGTGGGCTCCGAGCCTGTCATCGATGGGCGGGCGAGGTTCGCCAAGCGGTATTCGATCGTGATCAAGGCCGACGACGAATGGATGTCGGAGGTGGAGCAGGATTGGGCGCGGTTCAAGGCCGGCCCGAAGGTCGAGGCCCTTTTCGAGGCCACGCGAAACTACGCCCAACGCGTATTCGCGGCGCTCTCGGCCAACTTGGTCGAGGAGAGCTCTGAGGAGGCCCTCGTCAAGAATCGCGAGGAGTTCAGGGAGCTCTCGCCCTTGGGCCGCGCCGAGGTCGCGAGCTTCGCCCGCGACTTGGTCAAGGCGACGCCCGCGGTGTCGCAGGACGTCCTCTCCGCCGCCGTGCAGGCGGTGATCAACTTGGAGAAGTCGCGCGGCGGCGCCGCGCTTCTCTTGAAGCTCACCAAGCTCGACGAGTCCGACGTCGAGGGGCTCGATCGGCTGCTGGGCCAATGGTCGGTGCGCGACGCGCTGACGGTGCTCGACGAGATCGACAACCGCCTGGCCGTGATCGTCGCGATCGAGAAGCTCAGCAAGGAGGAGGCGACCGACGAGCTCCACACCCTCCATCCGCTGGTGACGCAGGCCCGTTGGCTCTTCGGCCCCGAATTCGACAGCAGCGAATACTCGTCGAACGTCAGCCTGCGCACGGCGGCCGAGAAGATCTTCAAGAAGCGCCTGCCGACAGACGCGTTTTTGAACCATCGGCAGCGGCCGGACATCATGGTGCTGGCCGACGCGACCTGCTCGATCGTCGGAACCGAAGGCTTCGACCCGGCGGATCCGACACTGACGCGCATCCAAAACGTCCTCATCATTGAGCTGAAGAAGGGGCGTTCTGACATCGGCCGCGTGGAGATGACTCAAGCCGACAGCTACGTTCAGGATTTCTTGGGAAGCGGAGCCCTCGACGGGACGCCGATGTTCAGGGCATTCGTGGTGGGCCACGAGATCGAGCCCAAGACCACGCGCGAGAAGGAGCTCAAGGAGGAGGGCGTGCTCCGGGGGCGGGTGCAGGCGGTGACCTACGGACAGCTCACGCGTTCGGCGCATCAGCGACTTTTTCGGCTCAGGGAGCGCATTCCTGCTCGCTATGAGGACGTCTCGGGAGCGGACTTGTCGGCTAGAGTCATGCGGACGGCGTCGCAAGCATCGCTGCTGCCCACGACGACCGATTCGGACACCCAGGGAGGATAGGCGCCATGAATCTCAGCGAAGCGTTGGAAGTGGTGCGGGAGATCCCGCAGAAGGTCTTGGACGGGCTGGCCGACGGATCGCTCAAAGAGTATGGCGGCGTCGTCCGCGACCGCTTGGGCAAGATCGTCTGCCATCTCGTCATGCCGTCGCAAGGAGAGCCGACGGCGGAACAGCTCACGAAGATCCAAGACCTGCTCAGGGAGCAGTTCTCGGCCACCTCGCTGAGGCTCGACCAAATCGCACAGCTCGGCCAGATCGCGGCGGGGCTGGGCGTGGCGAACTTGGCCGTCTCGGTCGCGAGTTTTGTCATCCTCTATCGCCGGCTGGGCAAGCTCATCGAGATCAGCAAGTCGATCGAAGCGAAGGTCGACAAGGCCAACCGGACGCTGGCGGCCATCGAGCATGGGAAGCTCCAATCGGCGCTCGACAACATGCGCCACGCCCTCGACGCCGCTCCGGCCGTGAGGGAGCAGATGCTCTTGACCGCCAAGACCAGTTTTGGCGCGCTGGCCGCGTCTTGTCTGCAGGCGTTGCCGGGCGCCGCGACGGTCGAAGAGATGCAGGCGTTGGAGGAAGGCGCGAGCATCGCGATGCTCGGCCATTCGCTGGCCCTGAGCGAGCTAGGCATGGGTCGGCACGCCTACGAGGATTTCCAGAGGCAACGCGGGGCTTGGACGGCCGCGAGCCGCGCGATCGCCAAGGCGATGCTGCGTGAAGACCCGCAGCGCCTGCTCGGAGGGCAGCATGTCGCCGTCATGCCCACGCTTGACTTGATCGCTTCGTTGGACTTCGCGAATGACACGACCAAGGGCGTGCTCTGGCTCGACGAACTGCGCGCGATGCCGAACGAAGCCCCCAAAGGCTGGTTCAAGAAGACGCCGGAGGAGGACGCCTCCGCGCTCGAATTCGTCAGGCATCTGATAAAGCGCTCAACCACATTCGAGGGCTGCCTCGCCCACTTCAAATTCCTCGACGAGCAAGGCGTCAAGGCCAGCGCGTTCGAGGATTTCGCGATCGCCCAAGCCGGCATGACGGCCGCGACTCCGCCGGCATTGCTTTGCGTGATGCCGAGGGAGCGCCGCGAGGTGGCCGCGCCCGTCGCGAAGGGCGGCTTCGGCCGATGGCTCGCCCGGCTGCTGCAAGGCAAGCGCGAGATCGCGGCAAGCGACGCCTGATCTCCTCCGCGCCGAGCGCGGTCACTGCGCCTCGATCGACGCCAAGTGCGCTTTGAGATCTTCGGCGGTCATCAGCGGGCTCATGCGATGGAGCATGCGGTGGCAGTTCGAGCACACCAAGGCGAAATCCTTGATGCGCACTCGCGTCGCGCCTTCCTTCGAAGCGAATGGCGTCGTGTGGTGCGCCTCGATGAAGCCTCGGCCGCGCTCGCCGTAGATCTCTAGGAAATCGAAGCCGCAGGCGTCGCACTCGAGCTTTCCTTCGGCATTGAAGCGTCGGAGCTTGGCGAGCTCGACGACCTTGCGGTTGCGCTCGCGCGTCTTGTGCTGCTTGAAACTCTCCGCGCCCTCGGGATAGCTATCGTCGTCCTCGTTGTCGCCGCCCATCCCGGCGGCCGTTCCCAATTTCGAGCGGTCTTCGTCGTCATCCCAAACCGTGTTGACGCGGTCGCCTTGCGGTGGATTGTGGTTGCCGAGGAATTTCTTGACGTCGCTCGCGATGTCGTCCAGCCGGTGGAATCGATCGACTTGGAAGCGAGCTTTCCCACCATGTAGATCTCGATTCGGCGGCTCGCTTATGACGCCGCAGAACAGCTCGCGCGGATACCCGCCGCGGACGAGGCTGGGGAGGATGAGGAACAGCGCGTCGCCGGGCTCGACACGTCCGGGTTTCAAGAACCAATAGCCAGACTGGTTCCGCTCGAGGAGCGAACGATTCTGATCGTCGTGCTCCTCAGTGCCTGTGACGATGAAGGCGCGGGGGCAGCCTAAGAATCGCTCGTCGTCTCGGTAGCGAAGGATGCTCTCGTCGGCGTCGGCGTCGGCGTCGGCGTCAGCGTCGGCGTCGGCGGTCGCCTTGGGACGAATTTCAAACCCAAGCCGGCCGAGCTCCCGATGCCACTTGCCCTCCTTGGCGCCCACGAAATCTCTTGGTCTGAGGACTCCGTTTCCTGCGACCTCGTTCGCGTAGGCGGCTATCGCCTTTGGTGGGTAGGGCTTTCCGTCGACGATGACGTCATACAGCCGACTCTCGCGAAAGCCGTTCCGGCCAGGCTCGTCGCGCCACATCTTGGCGGCTTGCCTGACCTGTCGCTTGTTCAGGATGGGAGTCGAGGCAGTGGGCATGGTAGTCCTTGTAGGTGATGCTCGAACGATCCGTCGAGCTTCGCGCCGAAACTGGCGGGATGGGGGCGGCGCAGTGTCGCGATCAGCGCCTCGGCGCGGGCGCCGGCCGCCGCGCGTCGATCTTGGTCGCAGCCAAGGCGTTCGAATTCGGATCCCGCGCACGCGTCCAAGATGAAGCGAGCCATCGCGGCCATGGCGGGATCGCGCATGCGCCGGTCCCCTGCGAGAGCCTCCGAACGAGCGAGGTAGGCGCCGTCGTCGTCGATCGCGCACGAAGTCAGCGCGTCGCAGACGACCTGGGTGAGCTCCAACAAGTCGGCAGCGAACACGAGGTCGGCCGCCATTCGCTCGTCCAATTCGTCGGCTTGATCGACCGGGAGCGAGGATCTATATCGAACGTGCGTTCGCCACAGCCGCGCGACGCAATGGAGGGCGTCATCGTCAGTCGAAGTCCGTGCGGTCGAGAGATCCATCGTTGTCCGTCCGTCCTTGACGATCGAGACTGCCATTCTCTGGGCACGCTGTTTCGCCGTGCCGCGCCGAAACGCGAGTTTTCGCGGTGTTTGTCGCCTTGGGAGAGCCGCATCTTGTGCGTCCCCTCTCTCTAAAACGCATTTTTCGTCTCGAACCCGACATTCGTTCCCTTCGCATGTCGACTGGGGATCTGCATGGAGCTCCACCCCTCGGCGTTGACTTGCCTGTTTGACTTTGGCTTTATGAATCAAAGGAGCCAGTGGCCGCCATGCGTGACATCGACAAGGAGCTCTTCGCGGCGGCCAAATCTGGCGGTGCGGATGCAGTGGCTGAACTGCTTGCGCGAGGAGCGAACGCCAAGGTGGCGGACTTCATGGGAGTCACGCCGCTGATGGTCGCGGTGCTGCGAGACCATGTGCGCTGTGTCGAACTGCTCTTGCCTGTCAGCGACGCGAAGGCGGTCGATGAAGAGGACGCGAGCGCGTTGATCTACGTAAGCCAGCACATGCGGTTGGACTGCGCGAAGGCGCTCGTCGCAGCCAGCGACGTAGACCAAAGGGATGCCGAAGGCCGAACCGCCATGGACCATGCCAAGGGGTGGGGAGACGTCGAACTCTTGGGGTTGTTGGAGGCCTGCCGCCTCGCCCAGATGGAGGCCAAGGAGTTGGCGAGCGCTGCTCACGCTAGCGGCCACGCAACGCCCGCTTCGAGGCTCTGATCCTCAGGTGCAATAGGTCACTTAGCCCAATGCGGCTCGACGCACTTCGGCCTCAAGCTCATCTTCGCTGAACTTGGCCAGTGCGACATGGAGGATGACCGCGGCCGTTTGAGTGATCGAAGGGCGGTGGAAAGGGGTCGCGGCGGCCTGCATGATCTTTTCCAGCTTGAGCCAATCCTCATCGATCCGCGGAATCTTCACCTGAGCGGTCGCGCCTTCGATGCTCGGACGGCCCCCACTCGAGGAGAGCATCGCTTCTATCGCGCTTCGAAGGCTGAAGACGTCCAAGCCGGCGGTGGACCCGACGGCAGTTGCGCCGAACGCCTTGGCGATCAAAGCCGGATCGACCTTGGGCGCCTGCTTTGAGGTGTTCCCGATCTTCGGAGCAAGCCTGGTGTGGATGATTTTCACTGCGTCGTTCATGCTGGCGTTCTCCGGTCAGAAGTTGATGAAGTAGAGGCTGCCGCCGAACTCGAAGGCGACCTGCCCTTGGTTGGTCTCGCGGCCCATCGCGTGGACAGCGTCTACTAATTTCTGTATTCCAGGGACAAACTTTCGTGGGTCGACGAACGCGTAAACAAGCACGGGCTCCTCAAGGACGAGCTTGCTAGTGGATTCGTTTAGCCAAGCTCCTCGAATCGGAGGCATGGCTGTGGCTCCTCCGCAAAGCTCGGACAGGATTTCGATCATTCTGTTCACCCAGGGTTCCTGCTCAACTGGGTTGTTGTCCCTATCCTTGTTTGGAACATAGATGGCGAAACGCTCAGAAAAGCCAAACTGAGCGTTGAAAGCCGCGGCGATGTCGAAGTCTGGAATCATGCAGTCAGCATCTGACTTTTGGGCCCAAAAGTCAATATGCTGATGTGTCGGAAGCCTTGCTTAGTTGGGCACACAGAAGCAGTGGTGCGCCCCCCATCGGCAGCCATCTCTCGCTGGCGCCGGCATTGAGATCGAGAGGGCATTGCTCAGCTTTTGGCGAACCGCACCACCAAGCCGCGGCGAAATTGAGTGGCGCCAAGCCGCTTCCTAGAGCACTGATTTGTCCCCATGCCTTGGAATCGTGAGCCAAGAGCGCTTAGAAGGAGTTGAAGTTGCCGACAAACCACCGCCAAAAAATATCAAATTAGGCTGCAATCCGCATGGATGCTAGTGAGCGCTAATGTTGCGCCATCATCGGGGTGTGGCCGGTGAGGTCCTTCGGGTTCACGGGAGTTTCGGCAGTCATCGACGACGGGGCTTCTGGGAGAGGGCGCACGCGGGCCGCG
>Ga0210384_10007172_pt1 | contig 11774 bp, 12 predicted proteins | sample IncBWH2MmetaG_FD_160574 | JGI IMG/M metagenome (GOLD analysis project Ga0210384, IMG submission 160574) | Forest soil microbial communities from Barre Woods Harvard Forest LTER site, Petersham, Massachusetts, United States - Inc-BW-H-2-M | ecosystem: Environmental > Terrestrial > Soil >...
CTTCCCCGCGGAATGCCTCCACCGTCAACGGCCCCCACGCAATCCGCTTCAACTTTTCCATCGGATGCTGTTCCTTCATCAAGATTCGCCGCAGCTTTTCCTTGTTCGAATCCCGCATCCGCACTTCATACCAGAAATTCGCTGCCCGTCCGCGCGAAGCGTCCGGCTGCCGCACCGTCTGCATTCGCGCCCCAATTTCTTTCCCTAGCCGCTCCAGGTCCGCCAGCGTCAGCATCCCCTTCACTTTGATGTGATAGACTTGTTCGAGATTTCCCCAATTCTTCAGCAACGCCGCCGCCAGGTCGCCGTCATTGGTCAGAAAAATCAATCCCGCAGCGGCGTATTCGAGATTGCCCACCGGATAAACGCGCTCCGGAAAACCGCGCAACAAATTTCGCAGCGTCTTGCGCCCTTCCGGATCAGCCATCGCCGCTAGCACTTCCGGCGGCTTGTTCAGCAAGATATACACGCGTCGCTCTTCCGCATCCACAAGCCTTCCCGCCGCCTCAATCTTGTCTGTCGCTGGATCGGCCTTGCTCCCCAGCTCGGTCACGACTGTGCCGTTGACCCGCACCTGCCCGCTAAGAATCAGCTGCTCCGCATGCCTCCGCGAAGCAATCCCCGCCCGCGCAATCAATTTCTGCAATCGTTCCTGCATTCAGTAGCACAGACTTCAGTCTGTGCCCCCCTAGTCCACACCTAGATTGATCCGCCCACTACAACGTTCCATCAAAAGCAGCCTATGAATCTTGTGCAGTTTCCATCTTGGCTGGCAATCCGGGGCAGCTCGCCGTTATTCACTGGCCGCTGCAGCCTTCGGCTGCTCGTCCGATTCGCCCGCTGGCATGCCTTCGTTCGTGGCGGCAGTTTCTTCCGCGATCAGTTCAGCTTCCGCGCTCGCCGCAACTGGCTCCGGGGCTGGCACCTCGCAATCAGCCCTGCCATCCGGCGAAGCAAGCAATTCCTGCTCCGGCGCCAACTCGCCCCCCGGCTCAACCGAAGACGAATAATCCTCCGACGGCGCAACACCCTCATCACTGCCCAGCGCCTCACGCGCCAGCGCCTCAAATTCCTTCAGGCTCGGGAGCTCTTCGAGATCGCTCAGCCCAAACCGCATCAAAAATTCCTTGGACGTCTTGTAAAGAATCGGCCGCCCCATCACTTCTTTGCGCCCCGCAGTAGTAATCAGCCGCTTGTCCAGCAGCGTGCTGATCACCCCGGAAGTGTTCACGCCCCGAATCTCAGAAATCTCCGGCGCCGTCACCGGCTGCTTGTATGCGATCACCGCCAGCGTCTCCAGCGCAGGCATCGTCAGCCGCAGTGGCGGACGCAAACTCTTGATGAACCGCCGCACCGCATCATGATGCTGCGGCTTGGTGTACATCTTGTAGCCGCCCGCGACCCCGCGAATCTCGATGCCCCGTTCTTCCACCGCGTAGCCGGCCACCAGTTCATCAAGCGAAGCCTGCACCGCCAGCTTTTCGTCACCCAGCGCAGCAGTAAGCTGATCAATCGTGGCCGGCTCATCCGCTGCATAAATAATCGCTTCCAGCGCCGCCTTGCGTTCCTCATTGGTCATAGCCGCCTCATCGTCGAGTAACATCCCGTCATTTCGAACGAAGAAACCCGACGCTTTTGCTCTTCCGCCTCACTTCCTGTGAGGCGGTCGGGTTTCGCAGAGAGAAATCTCTCTGCTCTGCGTGTCTGCGTTCAGCTCCTCCATTTTCGCTTGCGACCTTCAACTGTCGGGCCGTCGACCGCTCATTTATATTCCTCGTCAATCGCCCGAATCTCTCCCCGCTCATCAAAAATACTATCGAACGCTTTGCCCTTGCGCAGCAGAATCTCCCCGAACTGCTTCTCCTGCACCAGCACTACCGCTTGCAGCTTCACCATTTCGAGCACCGCCAGAAACGCCACAATCATCGCGTGGCGCGAAGGACAAGCCTCAAAAAACTCGATGAGCCTGACGCTGTTCGTCTCGCTCGCCAGAATTTGCGCTCGCAACTGCGCGATCATCTGCGCCACCGTGAACTGCTCGTGCCGCAATTCGATGCGCGAAATTTCCTTGCGCCGCTCCAGCACCTGCTGAAAGACTTTCACGAGATCCACCAGCGAAACCGCCAGCTCGCCTGCAGTCCCTTCATCGTTGTAAAGCGATTTGTCCGGCTTCGACCACACATGCTCTTCAATCTGTTGTCTTTGGTACAAAAGCTGCGCGGCGTTTTTGAATTTTTCGTGTTCCACTAGCCGCTGCACCAGTTCCGCGCGCGGATCGCCGGCCAATTCTTCCGGCGTAGCCAGCGGGTCCGGCGGCAGCAGTAGTTTACTCTTAATGTAAATTAGAGTTGCAGCCATATAGACGAATTCCGCGGAAACATCCACGTTCAACTCTTCGAGCTTGTGCAGGTAATCCAAATATTGCGAAGTGATCGTCGAAATCTGAATATCGTGGATATTCATCTCCTGCTTTTTGATCAGATCCAGCAGCAGGTCCAGCGGACCTTCGTAAAGCGGAATATGTACTTTGTATCCCGCGTTGCCCGTCAATTTGTTTCCAGGTGTCGCCATGTTTTCCGCGATTCGTTCTCTTTCTTCTCCGTGCTCTCTGTGCCCTCTGTGTTAAAAAACCCTGAGTCCGCGTTGCCCAACCTTCCGATTCGCCTCAATCGTTTCCCATCTCTTTGCGCTTCTTTTCCCAGCCGAAAACCGCTTCGCGGACGCGCGCCATTGTTTTCTGCGCTTCTACGCGGGCGCGTTTCGAACCTTCGTCGATCACTTCGAGGACCAGCCCGGGATGCTGCTCGTACTCGAGGCGGCGCTCGCGTACCGGCGCGATCCACTCGATCAAGTGGTCGGCCATATTGGCTTTACAATCGATGCAGCCGATGCCCGCCGTTCGGCAACCCTGCGCCGCCCATTGCAGCGTCGCGGGCGTCGAGAACAGTTTATGCCAGTCGTAGACAGGACACACGTCCGGATTTCCGGGATCGGTGCGGCGCTTGCGGGCCGGGTCGGTCAGCATCACTTTGGTCTTCTTGCGAATCTCCTCATCCGTCTCGCTCAGCGTAATCGTATTCCCATAACTCTTCGACATCTTGCGGCCATCGAGGCCTGGTATCCGCGGCGTCTGCGTGAGCATCGCCTGTGGCTCGACGAGTACTTCGCACGATTCAAGCAATCCTTTGTACTCGGCGGGCAGCTTCTCAACAAAATTCTCACGCCCCTCTTCTAGAATCTGTTCGCGCAGCGCTCTGTGAAGGAATTCGCGGCGTTGCTTAGGACTTGCAGACTTCCAGTCGAAGGCCGCAGCTTGCGACGGTTTGACTGCAATCGGGAACACCAAGCCGCCCTGACTCTCAAGGAGCGGTGCGAGTCCCGATTCGCTAAACAACGGCCGATAAATAGCTTCGAACCGTCGCACGATCTCGCGGCTGGTCTCGACGTGGGAGACTTGATCTTCGCCAACCGGCACAAACAAGCCCGCGATATCCGGCGAGCTGTAAATTGTAATGTCCGCGCACTGCAGGACCGGATAACCAAGGAAGCCGTAGTTATGCAGGTCCTTATCGTTAATGTTTTCCAACGCCTCTTTGTAAGTGGGGACGCGTTCTAGCCAACCGAGCGGTGTGACCATTGAAAGCAACAAATGCAGTTCGGCGTGTTCGGGCACGAGGGATTGTTGGAAGATGATGCTCTTTGCGGGATCTAGGCCGGCGGCGAGATAATCGGTTACGATTTCGATGGTGTTTTGGGCGACGCCGCTGGTATCGGCGTAGTCGCTGGTTAGGGCGTGCCAATCAGCGATGAAGTAGAAGCACTCGTAGGTGGGATCGTTTTGCAGGCGGACCCAGTTTTGCAGGGCGCCAAAGTAGTGGCCGATGTGCAGGCGGCCGGTCGGTCGCATGCCGCTGACTACTCGCTTCTTTTTCCGTTCAGCCCCGGATGCCAATCATTATCTCCAGTAGCTCAGGCACCTTTGCCTGAGCTGTCGCCCTTCAACAGAGCGCACTAATGGTGACGCAGTATCCGTCCGGATCCCGGAGCGAGAATTCCATTGTTTGAGTGCTCGGGTTCACGTGCGGCTCCTCTTCAAATGCGGTGACGAGAGTGCGGGCCCTCTTCAGTGCCATGTTGAAATCGTCGACGCGGAAGAACAACAGCAGCCCATTGCCAGCTGGCGCCCCGTTCGGGCTCATCAAGGACGGATGCTCGTGCGCGCCCCACCGGTGGAGGCAGAGCAAGACCGTTCCATCGGTATCCAGGATTTGACCAAAGTGGTCATGGCTGGGAGGCGTCTCGGACTGGCCCAAGAGCGACTGGTACCATTTGAAGCTGCCCGGAACGTCGCTTACGCCGATGATCGTCCATGTGCGTTTCATCGCATATATCCACCGAACATCACCTGCGTCCTGACACCGCGGTGCAAAAGAGGCATCAGCGTCACCCTCTGGCCACCGAACTTTTCACTCCTTCGCCCAACAACTCCCGTGCGATGATCATGCGCTGGACTTCGCTGGTGCCCTCGTAAATTGTAATTACGCGGGCGTCGCGGTACATGCGCTCGACATCGGTTTCGCGGGAGTAGCCGACGCTGCCGTGAATCTGCACGGCTTTGGCGACCACGCGATTGGCCATCTCGCTGGCGTAGAGCTTGGCCTTCGATGACGCCGCGCCCATCTTGCCGCCGGAATCCTTTAGCCATGCCGAATAGTGCATCAGACCGCGGGCGGCTTCGATTTCCGTCTGCATATCGGCGAGCATCCACTGAATGGCTTGAAATTCGCCAATCGATTTGCCGAAGGCTTTGCGCTGCTTGGCATACTTCACCGATTCTTCGAGAGCCCCCTGCGCCAGCCCGACCGCCTGCGCAGCAATGCCGATGCGCCCGCCGTCCAAGGCGCTGAGAGCAATCTTCAGCCCTTCGCCTTCTTTGCCGATGCGATTCTCCGCCGGCACTTCGCAATCATTCAGAATAATTTCGACCGAAGGCGAACTGCGCTGGCCCATCTTGTCTTCATGGCGCCCGACGCGAAAGCCCTTGAATCCCGGCTCGACCAAAAACGCGCTAATGCCCTTCCCGGCTGCCGCCGGATCAGTTTTGGCAAAAACAATCAGCACGCCCGCCACACTCCCGTTGGTCACCCAAGTTTTGGTGCCATTCAGCCGGTAAATTTCGCCATTGCGCTTGGCCGTGGCTTGAATTCCCGCGGCATCCGAACCAGCCTGCGGATCGGTCAAGCAAAACGAGCCCAGCATTTCCCCCGTGGCCAGGCGACGCAAATATTTTTGCTTCTGCGCGTCGTTGCCAAACATCAGCAGCGGCACCTGCACCGCCGAATTGGTCACGCCCAGCGCAGTAGACATCGCGCAGTGCACCCGCGCCACTTCCTCCAGCATCAGCACGTAAGAAATGGTGTCCAGCCCCGGCCCGCCCCACTCTTCCGGAGTGAGCATGCCGCAACAGCCCATTTCGCCCAATTTCTTGATTTCCGCCGCCGGAAAGCGCTCCGCGCGCTCCATTTCCTTCACGTTGGGGCGCACTTCCGCCTCCATGAATTGGCGAACGGTATCCCGAATCAGTTTTTGGTGATCGCTAAGCGAAAAATCCATCGTCTCGTTGTACGCGGGGGTACGGACGATGCTAACACGAGGAGAGGAGAAGCAGAAGGCGGACGGCCGGGGCACCAGGCCGCCGCAAGACGGCTTTTTGTTCCTCGACAAGGCGAAGTTTCCCGCTTCTTTCGCAGCCGACGTGGACCCGGAAAAAGCCGCGTTTATGGCTGACTCCCAAGTTCCGTGGGGCATGGGGGCGATTAGCGGCGCGATCAGCGAACCTGCATGGAGGACCAAGCCGAGCTGGTACCTGGTCACCACCGAGGACAAAATGATTCCACCGGACGCCCAGCGTGCCATGTCCAAGCGCGCGGGTGCTACAGTCGTTGAGGTCAAGGGCAGCCACGCCATCTACGTATCGCAGCCAAGAGCGGTCGCAGATCTTATTGAACAGGCTGCGACGAAGGCGAAGGCCGCCACCGTTTAAAAGTTCGCGGAGTCGCTGACAGCCCGCTGGGGTTCTTGCGCGATTCTCCGCGCGAATGGAATCGACGTGTCGCCCGGAAAACAATGTAGCATTGCAAGGGATATTTTTTTGCTTCGGCGGGTAACCCCTTTGGGGAGCAGGGCTTTCTCGCGCGCCCGAGGGTTTCAAGGTACGCGGGGCGCTGTCAGGAGCGTGAACCTCTGCCTAAGCTGACTGCAATGCTCCGAACGGCACCTGCCAGCGCTGGCGTCAGGGTGACCATGATGGTTGCCCAAACGGCACCTATCAGAACGGAACGCCTGATGGATTCGTGAACGCCAAGAAAACCATAGTGATCAGCCAGCCTGTCGATTGCCACCCAAGCGGCAAACAACACGGTGAAAGCGAACATCCTATGGATCAGGCTGGGCTTGCCAAGCTTGGGAACTGCTTGCGTTTCCACGAGTTTCTCCTACTCAAAGTTTGAAGAGTTCGCGCAGGCGCTTGGTTTGCTGGCGGCTTACGGGGATTTCGGTTTGCTTCTTGTCGTTCATTTTGAGCATGTAGCTGGATTTGAACCAGGGAACGACTTCCTTGATGTGGTGAATATTCACGAGGTAGGAGCGGTGGGGGCGCCAGAAGGATTCGGAGTCGAGCGCGGCGTGCAATTCTTCGAGGGTGCGGTAGTTGGAGCTGCCGTCGGTTTCGGCGGCGGCGACGGAGATCAGGCCGTCCTGGATGGCGGCAAAGATCATGTCTTCGGCGTCCACCAGCAGTAGGCGCTGCTGGGATTTGACCAGCAGCTTCACCGGCTGCGTTGTGGCAGGCTTGACGCCGTTGCCCAGCTGATTCACCAATTGCTCGAGGCGCTCGGCGGGACTGGTCTGCGCTTCAATCTCGCGCCGGGCGCGCTGAATGGCCTTGGCGACGCGCGCTTTGTCAAAGGGTTTCAGCACATAGTCGACGGCGTTAACATCGAATGCTTGCACGGCGAAATGATCGAAGGCGGTCGCGAAGACGACGTGCGGCACTTTCATCTTGCGCTCGACGAGCTTCTTGAGCACGCCGAAACCGTCCAAGCCCGGCATTTTCACATCCAGAAACACGAGGTCGGGGGAGTGCTCCTTGATCAGCGCGACGGCTTCGACGCCGTTCTTGCCCTGGCCGATCACGTTGATTTCGGGAAAGCCTTTGAGCAGAAATGCCAGCTCATCGCGAGCGGGCTTTTCGTCGTCGATAATGATGGTGTTGATGGGCATGGGCTAAGCGGCGTTGGCTGCTTTCAAGCGTGCAAAGGCCGCAATCCAGTATAGGCGCGGGCTGCAGCGGCTGGCAATTGCGACGCACTGACCTGGGCAAGATGGGCGCAGTAGTGCTGACGCCCCTACGGCCATGCACAAAGCGGTCGGGGCAAGCCCCGCCCCCTACCTGCGATAGAATGCACGCGGGGAGAAAATCTTCGCTTATGGCAAAGCCAGCGGAACCGTCCGAAAGCAGCATAATCCTTAGCAGCGAAACTATTTACGATGGACCGATCTTCGGCGTGCGCCGCGATCAAGTGCTCGAACCCGGCGGCTTGCGTACTACTCGCGAGGTGATCACGCATCCGGGCTCGGTCGTCGTGCTGCCGCTGCTGCCCGATGGCCGCATCCTGCTGATCCGCCAGTACCGCCATGCTACGCGCCAATATCTCTGGGAACTCGTCGCCGGTCGAATCGACGCCGGCGAGTCTCCCCGCGAAGCTGCCGCGCGCGAAATGATCGAGGAGACCGGCTATCGCGTGAAAAAACTGAAAATCTTCCTGGACGTCTTCCCCACTCCCGGCTTTCTCGAGGAGCGTATGTACATCCTGCTCGCCGAAGGACTGACTCCCGGCCAGGCTCGTCCGGAAGACGACGAGAAAATCACCGCCAAGGCTTTTTCGCATGCGCAAATCGAGTCGATGATCCGCACCGGCAAGTTGCGCGACGCAAAAACCATCGTCGGAGTGCTTTATTATCTGCGCTTCCTGGCACGCGCGAAGAGAGCTCGTTCGAAAAAGCGATAATGCGCTTGAATCGATTTAGCAGATAAATATTTATTCATGTTGGCGCATAAGTCCGCCACCTGGTTCTATTGACTCGCGGTTCCTTTCTGCTACACTCCGCGCGATTTCTTGTCGCCGCGCCCTTGGCGTGCTTCGCCAGCGGCACGGCTGTCTCGAAAAGTCCTGCCAGGAGGACCATCGCAGTGCAAGGAACTGTAAAGTGGTTCAATAATTCCAAAGGATTCGGCTTCATCGGGCGCGATGACGGGCCGGACGTGTTCGTTCATTATTCCGCCATCACCGGAGATGGCTACCGCACGCTGCAGGAAGGAGATGCGGTCGAGTTCGAGATCGTCCAGGGACCGAAAGGCCCCCAGGCGGCCAACGTTTCAAAACCCAGTGCGTAATAGTTAGCCATTATTCGGCCGGCAGAGCGCGCCCCTCTGCCGGCTTTTTATTTGGAACGAAGTAAAAGAAAGAAGTAAGGGTGTAAAGATAGAGACCATCCTCGCTCTCCTGCGTCGTTGCTTCCTTGCTTCGTTGCTTCTTTACTTCGCTTTCCGCAACTCGGGCTTATAATCTCTCCACCATGGACAACAAAAGCATCGCGCGCATCCTTCGCGAAACCGCAGAACTCCTGCAAATCGACGGAGCCATCATCGGGCGCTATCGCAGTTACGAAAAGGCGGGTGAACTCATCGCCGGAATGCATGAGTCGATAGAACAGATGGCGCAAGATCCCGACAAGCTGCAGGAGCTGCCGGGAATCGGCGAGCGCATGGCCGAGCATATCCAGGAGATTCTGAAGACTGGGGATTATTCGCTGCGCAAGAAGCTGCTCAAGAAATTTCCGGCGACGCTGCTGGAAGTGCTGACGCTGCAGGGACTGGGACCGAAGAAAGTGGCGTTTTTGTGGTCCAACTTCAAAGCGGCGACGGTGGCGGACGTGGAGAAGCTCGCGCGGGAAGAAAAGCTGCGCGATGTTCCAGGCTTCGGCGAGAAGACCGAGCAGAATATTCTGAAGGCGGTGGAGACGTTCCGGCGTTCGACGGGGCGCTTCCGTATCGATCAAGCGGAATCTGCCGCTGCGGGCATCATCGCGCACATTGCAAAAGCCGGCGAAGGAGTCGCTTCGATCACTCCGGCGGGTTCGCTGCGCCGCGGACGCGAAACCGTCGGCGATCTCGACTTGCTGCTGACGCTCGCGGACGGGCACACCTCGCAAAAGAAAATTGATGTGCTTGCCGAACACATCCTCAAGTATCCGCGCATCGATCAAGTGCTGGCGCACGGGGAAAACAAAGTCAGCTTTACGCTCGATAGTGGATTGCAAGTGGACGTGCGGCTGCTAGAAAAAGAAAATTTCGGCGCCGCGCTGCTGTATTTCACCGGGTCGAAGGAACATAACGTGGCGCTGCGCGGCCGCGCCAACGACATGGGTTACACACTCAACGAATACGCGCTGGCCACGTTGAAAGGCGAGCGCCGCGTGGCCGGGCGCACCGAAGAAGAAATCTACGGTAAGCTGAAGCTCGACTACGTTCCTTCGGAGCTGCGCGAAAATACCGGCGAAATCGCCGCCGCCGAAGCGCACAAACTGCCGCACCTGATCGAGCTTGCAGACGTAAAGGGCGATTTGCAGATGCACTCGACGGCCAGCGATGGGAAAAATACCATCGAGGAAATGGCCGCAGCGGCGCGGGAGCTGGGCCACGAATACATCGCCATCACCGACCATTCGAAAGCCGTTACCGTGGCCAACGGACTCGACGAAAAACGCGCCGCCGAACACATCAAAGCGATTCACGCGGCGAACGCCAAAAAACTGGGCATTCGCGTGCTGGCCGGCTCCGAAGTCGATATCCTCAAGGACGGCGAACTCGACTACTCCGACGAAATTCTCGCGCAGCTCGAAGTGGTGGTCTGCTCGATTCACTCTTACTTCAATCTTGACCGCGCGGCCCTGACCGAGCGCTATCTCGCCGCCATCGAGAATCCGTACACGCAAATCATTGCGCATCCCACTGGGCGGCTGATTTTGCGGCGCGATGAGCTGGCTTACGACATGGAGAAAGTGCTCGACGCTTGCGCCAAATTCGGGGTCGCGATGGAGTGCAATTCCTATCCCGACCGCCTCGATTTGCGGGACGTTTATTTGCGGATGTGCAAGCAGCGGGGCGTTAAAGTGGTCATTTCCACGGACTCGCACAGCACCGGGAATCTGGCGTTCATCCGGCACGGTGTGACCATGGCGCGGCGCGGGTGGCTGGAAAAGCAGGATGTCATCAACACCTTGCCGACGCAGCAGTTTCTGGCGGCCCTTCGGCCTAAGCCTGGGGCCGCTAAACGCGAGTCGCAAACTCGGAAGGCCGCTCGGTGAGCGGGCAGTCGATCCAGGAATTTGTGGCGTACCGGCGGTGCTGGGGCCTTGCGCGATCTGTACCCCAGCGCTGGCGCGCTGGGCTAACTGGTGGCGCGCCTGCGGCGCTCTGCGCCAAAGGAACCTTTTCAGGCGAGGTGTCGTATATTCTTCAGAACGCCTGAATGGGCGTCATTTTGGCGTCGCGTTACGGAGGATTCGACCTGTGCTGCAACTCACTTATCGGCTTGCGTTGGCTCGACTGGGCAAAATGGCGATCGTCTGCGCATCCGTCTTAGCCGCCGCTGCGCTTGTCCCCGCCGCCCACGCTGAGGACTACACCAAGAGCTACACCGTCTCGGGCCGCGCTACGGTAAGAATCGACACCAATGACGGCAGCGTGCATGTCTCCACCTCGGCGGACACCAAAACCGTCGAGATTCGCGTTGAATATACCGGTTTTGAGCTCAACAAGAATCTGCACGTCGACTCGCGCCAGAATGGTGACCGCGTCGAGCTGACGGCGCGTGCCACCGGGCATTGGGGCCTCTCCTGGGGCCACAATTCGCGACGCCTACACGTGGAAGTGCGCATGCCCAAGGACGGAGACCTGGAAGTGCAATCCGGCGATGGCAGCGTGCAGACGCAAGCGCTGAACGGCACGCTGAACATCCACACCGGCGATGGCTCGGTGCGTGCTGAAGCTGCCAGCGGGAACGTAGACATTTACACCGGTGACGGCAGCATCACGCTAGAAGGCGCCAAGGGCGACATCAAGTTGCACACTGGCGACGGGCACATCGAAGCTCGGGAGCTGGATGGCCGAGTCGACGCCACGTCCGGTGACGGCCACATCCGCCTGGACGGGCGCTTCGACGCGCTGAGCATCAAGACCGGCGACGGTGGGATCGACGCGAAGGCACGTCCCGGGTCGAAAGTGGCCTCGAGTTGGACGATTCGCACCGGGGACGGCAGCGTGGACATGTCCCTCCCGGCCGACCTGCAAGCGGATATCGACGCCAGCACGCACGACGGGCACATCAGCCTGGGCATCCCCGTGACGGTCGAAGGCACGTTCAGCAATTCGCAAATTCACGGCAAAATGAACGGTGGTGGCCCCGCGCTGTCGATCCATACTGGCGACGGGTCCATCCGCCTGAACAAGTCTTAGGAGTTTTTTGGTACCCATAGTACCTGCAAAACTTGCGTCATTTGCTCGACAGTGTTGCTCTTCTCTGACGGGTTCCTGCCGTCCCGCATGCACCCTCGACCAATGCTTTCAATTACTTACGCTTTGGCAAGCGGCTTGCCATCTTTCCTGCGTGAACGGAGAATCCCAGTGATCATACTCATCCTGCTCGCCGCGG
>Ga0210384_10007174_pt1 | contig 11772 bp, 10 predicted proteins | sample IncBWH2MmetaG_FD_160574 | JGI IMG/M metagenome (GOLD analysis project Ga0210384, IMG submission 160574) | Forest soil microbial communities from Barre Woods Harvard Forest LTER site, Petersham, Massachusetts, United States - Inc-BW-H-2-M | ecosystem: Environmental > Terrestrial > Soil >...
CGCTCGATGTCGGTGGCACCAAAGAAAGGATAGGCCTCGATGTCGCCGATCTCAGGCGTCAGGCCCTGAGCGGCCAGGCCCGAATCTCTGGATAACTCCTTGATGTAGTCAGCAGTCTTGTCGCGTGCGCCTTCGAAGCTGTCGTGACACTGCCGAACGCCGGCGGCCAATGGCTCGTCCATAGCAATGTAGCGGACCTTGCCGCCCACGGCATTGACGCTGCGGATATAGACGATTGTCATCTGTCGGGCGTGCACCGCCGTGCAATCCCACGGCTTGATCGCGGGGGCTTCGATGGCGACGTCGATGTGCCAGGCCGCGAGTTTTTCGAAAGCGCCGACTTTAACCAGGCCGTCGATCGAGTTCTCGGCAGGCTTTCCGGTTGCTCTCACTTGCTGTGGGCCCAATTTGATCACGCTGACACGCGATCGGCTCTGTGCCCACAGTTCCGGGTGCTGGAACATCTCGACGAGGTCAGGCGTCTCAGAATCCGGCGCGAGCCAGACTTGTTGAGCCGCCGCCGGGCCGGCGCCGGACGCAGCGCAAGGGCTCGCCAGAAGAGAGGCGATGATCAGCGAATGTTGTGGAGTCATGTGTGACGGCTTAGTTGTGGGCAAACGGTTGATATGCGGAATAGTAGTAGTGCAGCACGCCGGTGAGTGAATTGGGGTCCGACTGCGGCAGATCGTTCGCAGGATGCGCTGTCCAGTTCGCGATCTCGACGAAATCGAACGGCGCATGCAGTGCGGCGACGGAAGCCATATTTCTCTTGTAGGCCGCAACGGCGTCGGCATCTGACTCCCCCGGTCCCGTGCCATCGAGAAAGATTCCGGCTCTCACGCCAGCCTGATGCGCGACGCGTACGCCGGGGACGACGATCTCTTGCCAGGGCTGGCGCCAGTCCAGGTCGAAGACGATCGCATCGAGCGGCGCGCCGGTGGCTCGTCGATAGGCTTCCAGCCATTTCGGGAAGTCCGCGTTCCACTGCGCCGTCGTCGTGATCGGCGGCGCCTCTTCGTCGACGACGCGGACGTCGGGATAGATTTGCTTGATCTCTGCGATGGCGGCCGCGACTCGTCGCGCGACGTCGTCGATCGAATAGCGGCAGGCATTCTTCTTGTTGTAGTAGTGGCCGAAGGTCAGCGGCTCGTCCATCGCCACGTACCGGACCTCGATTCCGAGCTGCTTCAGGCGCTGGAACTCGATGGTGTTGCGCCCCGGGCGATTCGACCCCTCGACCCCGAAGCCGCACTCGCCCGGGACCGGGTCGCGGTTATCCAGCAGCATGGCGCCGATGCTCACGGCGAGCGCGATATGCCGGTCCTTCAGGAAGGCATTGATGCGGTTGAGCTGCTTGGCGGGACTGACCGTCGAGCCCATTTTCGGCGAGATCTTGAATACATCGATCTTCGGGTTCCAGGCGGGTTTTGCGTCAAACAGCTGCGGAAAATCGTGATTAAACGTGCGAGCGCCGCGGTCCAGGTTGTCAGGCGGCGCGAACCAGACCTGCTGGGCCGCTACGGGGCTGGTAGCGAACACAAGGCAAAGCATCAAACCGGCTGCGCGAAGGATAGCGAGAGGGTTTAGGATAGACGCGGGCCCAGGGTGCATAGTTTTCACAGCTGCTATCATCCTTTTCTAGCCACGTTCATACGTGCGGCCATATTCGAAGAGGCGATGCCGTCCGTCGGTATTTCAGAACAACTTCGATACGGCATTGGCCTCAAAGGTAAGCGACCCTGGATCGGTTTCCGGTAGCATCTTGGTCGGCACAACGGCTCCCATGACTGCACGATCAGGTCGTCGAGGAAGGTCGCCCGGTCGGATATCACGTCCAAGCACCGCCCAACGGCCTGGCGCACCCAGGCTGCGTCGTCGCTGGCGTTGGCGTCGCCGTCACAGATCACGCCGAAGCGGATCCCTCGCGCGTGAGCCTGGCGCGCCATGTTTTCCATGGCCGTCTTCCAGGGCCACGCCCACCCGACGTCGGCGTGAAGGAAGGCGAGCTTCCTGCCGCTCTTCTTCTCCAGCAGGTCGGCGAAGGCGATCACGTCTTCGACAAAGTGTGGATCTTGTGAGATCGCGTGCGCACTCGTGCTGATCGGTTCGATCTCGCCGACGCACACGTCGGGGAAATACTGGCGCATCACCTCAATCTGATGACTCACTAGATCAACCATCTCCTCGAGCGAGAAGCGACATCCCTCTCTACCGCCGCTCAACCCCGCGGCGGCGTGGCCGAACCAGACCGGCCCGTCCATTGCGATGTAGTCGATCTGGCCGCCCAGCGCCTTGATCCGTCGTGCGGCGTTTCCGGGACTTTGCGGCGGGCTATAGCCCTCGACGCCAAATCCGCAGGTCCCGGCCTGGCCAGAGACGCTGACGAGCCCCATCTCAACCGCGAGCTTGATGTGTCGCGTCTTGAGCCCGTCGATGATCGCATTCAGTTGCGCGTCGCTCCCGTGCAAGGCGATCTGCGTTGAGATCTTGAAGATCTCGGTCTTGGACGCCGCCGACTTCCACGGGGCGCCGGGATCGAACAACTGCATGTAGTCGGCCGGGCCCTTGTGCTGGGCGGCCCCGGCGACCGGGTCGACCCCGGCGAGCCAGATGGAGCGCTCTGCGGCCGCCGCCGCTCCGGCGGCGCCGGCGAGCGACAAGGCCGCACAAGCCCCCGTGAGCAGCCGCAAGAAACCTGCCCGCATCGTCGTTACCCTTCCGCTCCGTTTTTCGCTATCGGGGGAGCGGCCGTGGCCGTCAGGACTTGAAAGCCGGTGGACAAGCCCAGGGAAAGGCCCAGGCCGGCAAGAACAGACCGTATACTGTCCCGCATCACGAAAACTCCCTCCTGCATCGAGACTGCCACGCCGCACCTGCGGCGCGCCTTGGCTCAAAAATCCGCCCGCTTCGATTGCGGATCGTTGTGGGGTAACGGCGACGGCACACGCAGTAAATGGTTCGGCAATGAACCCGCATCCTCTTGTGGTTTCGCGCCTTTTTGACGAGCATGATCTCGACAAGCCGAGCCCGCCGCTGGCGTCGGCGCGATATGATGAACAACAAGAATACGAGACCGCGAAGCTCGACCGGGTATTCCCGACAATGCGTGACGATGGGATCGTGAAGCCGGGTGCGGCGGCCAAAATCAGCCGCCACCCTTTATCGGAGGCGGATCACCCGTGCGATGCCAGTTCCGGGGCGATAAAAGACGAGGTGATCCAGCCTTCCCGAACTGTGGAAATCGAAGGCCAGCGCCCGATCGTTGATCGACATGATGTCGTAGCCCGCGAGCCCCTGAGCCTGGTACACCGGGCAGAAAGTCCCGTTCGCGTTCTTGACGATCGACGCAACGCCGGCGCCGGGCCGGTAGAGCACTACGATCCAAATCCCGCCCGTGCCTGGACGGTAGAAAACCCGATGATCCACTTTGCCGCTGTGGTCATAGTCGAATCCGAATGCCAGGTCGTCGCGCGACTTCAGATCGTATCCACCGATCCCGCCATCGGGGCGCCCCGGCTTGCCTGTCGGATCGAATATCTTCACGATTCCGGGCACGCCAGCCTGAACCATCGATGGGACTCGCGTAAGCGCGAAGAGAGCTGGGATCAGCGCACTTGCGCTGCCGACCAAGAAGAGACCGATACAGAGCCAAACAAATCTGTTGCGCCAAGGCAGCGCGCCAAAAAAACGTGATGCCGAGACCTCCGGACAAGCGGCTGTAGCTGTCATCCGCAGTTCGGGCTTCTCCAGCGCCGAGATCGCCGGGACATCGCTATGATTGCTCACCCCCGGGCCATCCACGTAAGCTCGCAATGGCGTAGCCGCGTGCGACACAGGAACAGGTTCCGCACGGTCTTTCACCACCGGCGCGATGAAACGATAGCCTCGTTTGGGGAGCGTCTCTATGAACGTCGGATTCTCGGCTGGGTCACGAAAGGCGGCACGCTCAAGTTGCGGCTTCGGCTTGAGACGGTGCCGCTCGAACTCGTCGTCAACGAGGACAATGGCGAGCCTTATGACGAGAGCACCTATCGCCATTGGGTGTCGGCTGCGCGCGCCGTCGCCGTGTTCGGCTTTCTCGCGCGCGATACCGTGCGGCAGGCGATCGTCCGCGCGGAACGACTGACCACCGAGCTGACCAGAATCGTCGACAGGCTGTTCGCGCCTTTCCCGCTTGATGAAGAGAAAAAGGCGCACCGCGCCCGCGCGGTCGATAAGCGCGCGCGTACACTGGCGCAATGGCTAGATGCGCAGGCGGCACGCGACAGCAATGGCGATGAGGCAGCATGGCGCCTGAAGCCGTGCCCGTCGCTGATTTTCGTCAATGGCGCCGGTGAACTCGACCAGAAACACGACCAAGACCTGCGCGATACCTGCGTCATGCTGCTCGATCGCGCCGGCTGCGACCTACTGACAATCTGCGACATCACGGGGCACTCGTACCGAAGCGCGCAGACCATCGTGAAGCATTACCGCGCCCGCAATGTCGATCGCGCCGATGCTGGCATCGACCGGCTCGAATTGCAGGTGCGCAAGGAAGGGATGAAGGGCTGATCGCCGAATCTCATTTCGGCGGCGGCTTGTTGCCTTGCACGATGCAGTGCTGCTCGGCGCGCTAATATTCGGGATTTCCGGTGACGAGCACCATCCCGTCCATCACCTTGCCGAGCGCCGCCAACGACCTCGCAACGCGTCCGATGCCGAGTGGGGCGGTCTATGTGCAACTCCGCAACCCGCCCTCAGCTCAAGCACACTCGACCGCGCGCGGCGCTCCGCCTTTTTCTGCCGATGATTCCCTACGATCCTTTTTACACATCGACGGTCTTCTGCGTACCGGGTTGTATCAAGAGCATTCAGAGAACATCATCTTCTCGTCGCACGGCGTGCGACGTCCGACCACAAAAAACGTCGCACGAGACCCGTTTTGTTCTCGGCCGTCATCTTGCGAAGGTTTTGGAAAATAAGAACTTTTGCTTGGTGGGCGCACCAGGGCTCGAACCTGGGACCCGCTGATTGACAGACGAGCCCGCATTCGGCCGCCTCGGTCTCTCAAACCGCGGCCTGATGCCTGCCAACATCATGAAAATGGCCGCGCCGCTTGGCCTGTCCGCACGGGCGGTGCGGCTCGACATCGCCGACCTCGACAAGCTGCGGTTGCCTGCCGTGCTGCACTGGAACCTCGATCATTTCGTCGTGCTGCGCCAGGTAGAACAGTGATGCAGAACGGCAATGGGATCGCAGCCAACGAAGGAGCCGTGCGCAATCTTCGAAGCAAAATCGAAGAGATAGCGACGGGTTAAGAACAATCAATGACTTACTGGTCGCACCCCTGGGCTTATCCGGCAGAAGATGGGGGACTCGTCGCACGATAAAATCCTTCGTTGCACTGGCTGTTGTCCAAGCGATCTGAACATCTATTCCGCGAAGGGATCAGCCGGGCGAAGGATATTTCTTGGCGCGGTCGTCGATGACGTCATCATGACTCGCGCGATAGGCCTCGCTGCCCGACGCGATCCGCCGCGCCAGAATGCGCGCCAACAGCCGTATCGCGGGCGTCGCGTGGACCACCTTCGCGCGGCCCAGCAGACGTAACGCCACGGCGGTCTTGCCCAAGGCCAAGGCATGCATGGCCCCGCCGGCGATCTGACCTGCCTGCCGTTCCAATTCCAGCGCCTGCTTCAGTTGGGCCCGGCAACGGCGGCAGGTGTCGGCACCATTGAGCAGGGCTCGGCATAGTGGGCATTGCAGCATCGCGTCAGACTTCCAGATAGAACAGCAGATCGCGGATCTGGGCGCTCGCCGTGTTGCGCCCGGTCGCGTCGCCTCGCTCCTCGCAGTCCTTGATGATTTCGATTAAAGCCTTGAGCTCGGCCCGATCCTCATCGAGAGCCGTGCCCAGCTTCGCCTGTGCCTTGGCGATCAGCTCGGTGACATCGGCATCGCCCGCAATTCCGGCCTCGAGGTCAGCCGAGTTCGGGGGGTCTTCGGCATCCTCCTCCGCACCGAACAGCTCGGCAATCCGATGCCGGGCATCACGAAGCTCATCCTTGTCATAGCGGGACGTCGCCCGGTCGATGGTAATCCGGCGCTCGAGTCCGGTGCGCTTCTCCTTGGCGGAAACATTGAGAATGCCGTCACGGTCGAGGGCCAGATCAATGATGATCGGATTTCCGGACGGAGCCTTGCTCAATCCCTCGACGCGGAACTCGCCGAGCTGGATGTTCTCCATCGCGTCATCCTTCTCGCCCTGGAAGATCCGCACCTCGACCGTGGTCTGGTCGTCGACCACGGTGAAGAAGACTTCGCTCTTGCGTACCGGGATCGCTGTGTTCTTGGCGATGATCGGCACGTAGGTATAGGGATACATTTCTCCGTTGAGCTCGCCCAAGGCGCTGGTCCCGAATGTATACGGGGTTACGTCGACCAGAACGGCCGACACGTCGATGCCGGCAATGGCCGCGCCATTGATGGAAGCTCCCATCGCGACACACAAATCCGGATCGACTTCGCCGCGGGCCTCTTTGCCGAAGGACTCGCGCAGCCGCCGGCGCACCATGGGCGTCCGGGTGGCGCCGCCAACAAGCAGGATCTCATCGACCTCGGAGGAAGTGAGCGAAGCCGATTCGAGTGCGATATGGACGGCTCCCAGCGTCTCCTCGATGAAGGGAGCGATCATGTCCTCATAGTCCTCGCGCGACAATTCGAGCGACAGGTGGACCGGCTTTCCCGCGCTCTCGGCCAGGTATTCCTCCTCGATGCGGGCGAAGGGATGATCCGACAGCTGCTTCTTGGCTGCCTCCGCTGAACGCAGGACCCTTGCCATCGCCTTGGGCTGATCGGAGATGTCAACGCCTTGCTTGATCTTGAGGTGATCGAGCACATGCTCGACGATCTTGTGGTCGAAGTCATCGCCGCCGAGGTGGTTGTTGCCATGGCTCGAAATGACTTCGACGACACCCGATTCGATCCGCACGATCGACGCATCGAAGGTGCCGCCACCAAGATCATACACCAGGATGCGCTTGCCCTGATGTTGCGTCGCCTCGTAGACCATGGCCGCCGCCGTGGGCTCGTTGATGATCCGCACGACCTCGAGCCCGGCAATCTCGCCGGCCTCGCGCGTCGCCTGGCGCTGGATGTCGGAGAAATAGGCCGGCACAGTGATCACCGCTTTGCGTACCGACCGCCCGAGGCGCCGCTCCGCGATGTCCTTTAGGCGTTTGAGAATGATGGCGGAGATCTCTTGCGGCGTGTATTCGCGTCCGGCGAGTTGGACCTTTTCGCCGCTGCCCATCCGGCGTTTGATGGATCTCACCGTGCGCTCCGGGTACAAGACGAACTGGTTGCGCGCCTCCTCACCCACTAGCAGATCTCCGGCTTCCCCGACGCCGACGACCGAGGGAAGAATCTTCCGCCCCAACTCGTCGACCAGCACCTCGGGTTGGCCGTCGCGGTACACGGCGATCTCCGAATTGGTGGTGCCGAGGTCGATCCCGACAATCTCATCGCTCATCCTAGTCTCCATTCAGGCATCGCGTTTGGCCACGACGACTTCGGCCAGTCTCAATAGCTCGCCCTGCCAGAGAAATCCGGGGCGCACATCCTCGACGACGATTCCATCCGCGATATCGGGGTTGGCGACCGTGGCGACGGCTGTGGCGATTCGCGGATCGAATGGGCGTCCCACGGTCTCGGCCGGTATGACGCGCCGGTCCGCGAGCAGCGCGTCGATCCGTCGAAGCGTCATGCGCGGGCCCTCGCGCCAAGCCTCCGCGATCTCGCGCTGCCGGTTGGCCAGGAAGCGCTCATACCATCGCGGTAATGCCGTCGCGGCCGGTTTCAGGCCCGCGGCCAGTCGATCCCTGATATCGATGATGTCGAGCAGCAGCGGCTTGATGAGCATGCGTTCCCGGTCGTCCGCCTCCGCCCGCGTCCGTTTCAAATCCTGCTCCAGCATGGCGTGGCTCGATTGCAGCGTGTCGAAGACGTCGCGGAATCGATCGATCGCCTCCTTGACTAATCGAGACTGCGTGCGCGTCTCATTGCGCAAGCCGGCAAGCTCGACGAAAATCGAGAAGAGATCAGCCTCCTCGCGTCCGTCCGCGGCCGCATCCAGGTCCGCTTCGCTGGGCTCAATAGCATCCAGATAGGTCGCAAAGCGACCGAGCAGCTCTTGTTTGAGGATCTCGTCCAAATTCTTTCCCTTTGGCAGGCCTGTTGGGGGACCGGCTGAGATCACATTGAGGGCGCAACTTGGACCCGCCAGCCCACGTTTTCGTGCAATATTGGATTTCGAAGTTCCGGTGGCTGATCGTCGCAAACATCTGATCGGAACCTGGAGTCAAAATCGCTATGCCGTGCCGTCCTGCCCGCAGGCCCGATCGATCCCATCGATCAGCAGTGCCGTGACGGTCGTCTTGCTGGCTCTGGCGCAGACCGGTTTCGACGGTGCCAACAGATGTGACTTGATGCGCCCCAAGACAGAGTCACGGGTGCCCAGCACTTTGGTTTCGAGTCGTTTGCGCTGGTCGCTCAGCGCTTCATAGGCGGCCCGGTAGGCCTGAAACCGCTCCGGCTCACGGTCAGGCGGAAACAGCCGCACCAGCGACAAATAGCGCTGCTTGATCTGATCGTCGTCGGCATCCTCGTCGACGCCGAGAGTTGAGAAAGGATCGTTCATGCAACCGACTTGCTGCTTTGCCCACACACCGAGTTCACCATTTCTTCGGCCACTTTACGAATGTTCTCGACTGGGAATAATTCGCCGACCGGCGTTCGTCGAAGTCGTTCAAGCACCGCGGCGATAGCCCGCTCGCGCCCGAGCTTGGCGACCAGGCGCTCGACCATCTCGGGCGGCGTATCCTCCAGGCTCATCGCCAACAGCTGCGAAATGAAACCGTCCTCAATGCCATCGAGAGAACGGACGCCCTTGGCCAAGGCGCCGCGCCGGGCGCTGCGCGAGTCCGCACCCTTGGGGAAATCGGGGACCGAGTCCAGGAAACGCTCGATGCGGTTGGCGGTGTGGAAATCCTTGCGGGCCTCCGCGTCCTCAACCAGGTCCATCAATTCGTCCTCTTCGCGCACGGACAGTCGCTCGGCGTCGCCCTTCACCCGCGCCATGACCCGGTACAATTTCCAAGTCGCGTCATCGGGGGTCCGCAAGAGAGCAAGCCTCGCATAGTCGGCGAGCAGGTCATAGGCACCGGCCAATCGCAACATCTCGCAAACCGGGTGAATCTCGGCGGCAGACCAGGCGAGGCTGGCTCCCTGCAACAGCCAGCCGCGGATTCGGAAGACCAGCTTGGCAATTTCCTTGCTCGCTCCAGTGATTTCGCCATCGTTGATCGCCCGCGCGGCCGACAGAATTTCTTCCTTGGCGGGAGCTACGGCCTTCTGAGCACGCACCAGCTCTTCGCGCAGCACGGCGCCGAGCGCGGCGCCCCCTTTCATCTGGGCGTGTTCAACTGAGGCACATAACCAGCCGACGACACCACCGCCGGCCAGTTCCACGCCGCGGCGCAGCCGCGATTCGGCGTCCGCGGCGTTCCCAAGCTCCCAGGCGACGAGGCCCTGATTGATGCAAAGCCTCTCGCTGGGAGCATCCGGCCGCTCCCACTCAGCCGCATTGGCGAGCTCCTTCCAAGCCAAATCCGCCCGCTTGGACCGTGCCTGCCTGCGTGCGTGCGCGATCTGCAGCTCGATCATGCGCTGGCGCACGGTCTGGTTGATCGGGTCGAGGGCCAGGATCCTGCGAGCGAAACCAACGGCCTTCTTGTACGCCTTGCGCGCGATCGCCGAATCCACCGCCTGCAACAAGATGGCGCTTTGTTGCGGAAAGCGCTGCGCCGCGTCCTCCGCCAATCGATGCCAGTCCTTGTCCTGCCCCTCAGTACGATACAGCCCGATCAACTTGAGGACCGCCGGAAGGTGATTCGGGTCGGCCCGCAGGCTCCGCTCAAGGTAATCGATGCTCGGGCTGGTGCCTCTGCCAGCGATCTCCGGGTGCATCTCCGCAAGCCCGGCGACGTGGCGATAGATCACCCCCGCCATAAGGCGGGATTCAGGGTCTGCGCTGCGCTCGGCGGCCTTCGCAGCAGCGCACCACTGCGCCTCCGCCCGCTCCCAGTCACTCGCAGCCTCCGCGGCGAGCGCAAGAATCCGGGCCCGGTCGAATTCTGCCACGCTGCCGAAAGTGCTCTCGACTTGCCGCAAACGGTCCGGCGCCCTGGGCAACAGGTTGAAACAGGCGCTCTTGGCTTCCGGCGCCGGCACGGCTGCCGCATGGCTTGTCAGAAACGATATCAGGGCAGCCGCCCCGCTGCGCTCAGCCTTGACGAACTCGGCCAGCAATTGGGATCCGCCGGCCGGCAGGCCCTTGACCTCCGCGGCGAACAGACATTGCGCCCGGCTGGGCGGAGCAGCGTTCGTCAGCGGCTCTTGCGCTTCTGTCGGCAGGGCCGCGGCGATCGCATCGCGCCAGCAAGCGAAGGGCGATTGGTGCCCGATGCCGTCGAGCAGTTGGCGCGCCCGTGCTGGATCAGTCGGCGCCGTCATGAGGCTCTTGAGAATGAGCCGCAGCGGTCGGAACGCAGACCGCATCGGAATCCGGCTGAGCAGCGGTTCGATCTCGTGCGCTGGCTTGCCCTCGACCCACGCCGCCAAGCTCTGCTGCGCGGCCGCGGCAGATTGGGCCCATTGGCTAAGCTCGGAGCCGGGGTCCGCTTGAGCGTCGACACGAACCGGAGCGACCAGCCACAAGGCGGCGGTCAATTCGGACATTCGCGCGGAGTTCGCCACCGGAACCTTATCTGTTCCGATGTATTTCAGTGCATGCTGAAAGGCCTTGCCCAACTGACCGCGCTTGGCCAAGCATTGCACGTAGAGCAGCGGGTCTCGAACAGTTCCGTCGGCAGCGGCCGTCTTGTTCAGGGCAGTCTCGGCCTCGTCGAACATTCCCTTGGCAGCAAGGCTGCGCGCACGCCCCGCATAGGCTTCTGCCAGCATGTCGCGCCACCGCGGCTGTGGATCCTGCTTGACCAACCGCTTTAAAAGCTCGATCGCCTCTTTGAAATCGCCGAGCCGCGTCGCCTCACTTGCCTTCGCGGCCAGCGAACACATTTGCGCTTTTGGAAGGGAGATTTGGCTCATTTCGTGGAGCACTATTCGACACATTCGGTCATGATCAACGATGGACCGACGTAAGCATCCGACTGAACATCTGCTGGTAGACTGGCAGCGAACGAGGGACATGTCTATCGGTTCGCCGGTAACGCCCCACAGGAAATTTCTGGAATAGCCATGGCTGCTTTGGGCGGGCCTTGGTGCGCAGGTTTGTCCATGACGGTCATCGTTGACCTTGTCCGACATCCACTCGAGGGCGATTGGACCATGTCCGATGGCCGGGCAAGCGCCGGAGGATCGGCACGCAGATAGTCTGCGCAAGACTGGAATATTCGCGGAAATGGCTGGACACTTTTTGCAATTCGCGTCCGAAAATCGGCGAATTGGGCTCTTTCGTCCAGCGACGGAGATCCTGCGATTGACTGCTGTCGGGAGATTTCGAAATTCGGCGGCTCGCCTTTTGGACGTGAAAGTCTAACGAAAGGTGTGAGTGCGGGCGACGGAGAGGCCGCGGAAGCTATCAGAGACCCATTCGATACGGTTACTGTGTTCAGGGATCCAGCGCGCCCGGGTGGAGTCGCCGTGGAGATCGCAGGCCGCCTGAATGCTCTGCCCGGCGAAGAGGGCTTATCCGAACCGGGTATGGGGAGT
>Ga0210384_10007176_pt1 | contig 11771 bp, 12 predicted proteins | sample IncBWH2MmetaG_FD_160574 | JGI IMG/M metagenome (GOLD analysis project Ga0210384, IMG submission 160574) | Forest soil microbial communities from Barre Woods Harvard Forest LTER site, Petersham, Massachusetts, United States - Inc-BW-H-2-M | ecosystem: Environmental > Terrestrial > Soil >...
CTGGAGCAAATAGGCGATTACATTCTGTGCGCGCTCCATGCTCAGCTTCTGGTTCATTGCCCCGTTGCCACTGGAATCGGCGAAGCCCTTTACCTGGATGATGTACCCGGTCAGGTTGACGGCATTGTGGGCTAACTTCTTCAGCGCCTCTTGATCCGCTGCCGAGATAGTGGTGCTGCCACTTGCAAAGTGGACATCCAGTTGATCCTTGGTGTCGTACTCGCTCAATTCTGAAAATCGCTTACTCGTCTCTGCTGCGTTGGCGTCAATGGTCGTTTTGTTGGCGGCGATATTCTGCTGGTTCGCGTTGATTCCCTCTTTATTAGCCTCAATGTTCTGCTGGTTAGCAGCAATGTTCTGCTTGTTTTCAGAGATGTTCTGCTGGTTGGTGGCCACCTTCCGCTCGGTAGGATTTAAACCAGCCTGGATCATCTCGGCCGTTTGTAGATCGTCTTTATCAAAGGTAATCGACTTCGCAAGGACGTGCGTCGCGTCCTGGCTTGTGCCGTCAACCGACACCTTGAGGCCCGGAATTAGCACGGCAGCAGACATTTTCTGCTTGCGCACCCCCAGCCCCTTCGGCTGTTGCACCTTGGTGTCATCATCCAGCGTTACGGTCACGCTACTTCCATCGGTGGTCTTCAGGACGATCGTATCGCCCGTGCGGGCGGTGATCAGCCCCTTAAGCTTAGTTTTATCGCCCTGCGCAAAGGCCGACATCAATGCCACGACGCATATTGTCAGCAGTCCCGCTATGATTCTCATTCGTTTGCTATTCATACTGATTTCTCCTCGTTGCTCACATTTCGCAAATTTTAGCCCAATGTATGTTTTCACTCGCGGCCACCGTTGGCTATTGTCACAAATGACAGTCTGCTGTGGACCTGAGGCGTTTTCGGCTGGGGATCCTGGGCGGGCAAATCGCAATAAAGGAATACGGCTAGTTAGGATCAATGCCTGATTAACGCATTATAAAAGGGCGCCCCTTTGCAGTAGGTTTTGATCGTTCGCATGATCACCTACAGGGAGCACCCTCAAGAATGACGCCAAGTATATTGGTCTGGATGGTGAATACCGCATGGTGCAGGGGCAACTCTCCAAGAAAGTGGTGGCCATCCGTGGGCTCAACAAAAATCACAACCATGATCTGAAAAATATCTTCAAAGGTGCGGCTATGCGGGCCGCTGCCGCCGAGCCGACCTTCCCGGAGTTCTGCGCGGCTTTGCTCGCCACAGGGATGAAACCGCCCACGGCGCGTCTGACTCTGGCGCGCAAGATCGTCGCGATCACTTTGTTGGTCTGGAAGAAAGGAATGCGTTTCGACGCCAGACATCTGAAACAACAAGCAGCCGGATGCGTTTGGTCGAGAACCCTTCCATCTCGTGATTCTTTCCTGGCGGTGGTCTGGCGGTTCTTCGAGGACGCTCTGGTTCGAGAGTGAGTATCCATAAGCGCGTTAGGCGGAGAGCGTGCCTCGAGCGCTACGACGTCTCTCGATTAACTATATGCTCTCTCAGACAACCATAAAAAAGCTATAGTCTCAGATAGAACATGGTTGCCACCTGGCAACCACATTGCTTGTTGCATCAGAAGCCGATGGGGGTCGTCACGCCAACGAAATGGATCTGCGGAACGGAAAGATCACGACCCTCAGTCCAAATACACGGGCTCAATGCCAGAATGAACTTCTGGGCTCCTTCCAGTCGCGGGCGAAGTGTTTTTTCTTGACATCCCCTTCGGTCCAATCGCACCCTGCGGGAGATGCCGGTCAATGAGTGGCTTGTGATGATACGATTGCACGCATGAAATTGACGGTCCGCACGATTGCATCGGCGTTCTTCGTCATTCTCGGTTCTCTGGCTCCCTTATTTTCGCAAACTCCCGCCCAGCCGCCCGAAGCCAGAGATTCAAACAAAAGCGCAGTGGGGTTGAAGGACGCTCCCGCTTCGGCAAAAGCCGAAGCGCCGGTCGTCCGCGTAGCCGTTGTCGTCCTTCCCCCGCTAGTTATGGAACAAAAGGGCTCACTGACCGGGTTCAGCATCGACCTCTGGAATGCGATTGCCAAACGGCTCAAAGTGGAAACGAGCTATAAGGTTTTGCCTGACGGAGCCGCCCTCGAGGGGGCGATGCGTTCAAAAAGCGCCGACCTCACTCCCTCAATCTTCATAACGTCGGCACGTGATGCCGATTTCGATTTTTCGTATCCAACATTGGAGTCCGGCCTCCAAATTATGGTGCGAGAGACGGGCGCGACGGTCGGCACCCCAAGGCCAGTCTTGAACATGCTCCGGCTGCTGTTTTCGCGAACGACCGTTGAATGGGTCGGTGTGGCCCTGCTACTGGCAATTATCCCGGCTCATCTGGTCTGGTTGCTCGAACGGCGGCACCAAGGCGGCATCATTTCGAGCCCGAACTACTTCCCAGGAATCTTTCAGGCAGGTTTTTGGGGGCTATCGACTCTGACGTCGCAGGCAGAGGGAATGCCTCGTCAACCGGTAGCTCGCGTTCTGTCAATTTTATGGATGTTCGCCAGTGGTTTTCATTGCGTCCTACACCGCCCAACTAACGACGACTTTGACAGTCGAGCAGATTCTTGGGTCTGTCGAGGGGCCGGGCGATTTGCCCGGTAAACAGGTTGCAACGCTAGCGAATTCTATTGCCGCTGATTATCTTCGGGAGCAGAAAGCACAGGTACAGGAACTTTCGCCCGAGCAAATGTTTAAAGCTCTCCTGGACAAGAAAGTGGATGCGGTAGTCGCTCCCTCACCGCTGCTCCTTTACTATGGGGCGCATGAAGGGAAACGACGGGTGAAGATAGTCGGTCCCGTATTTAATAGTAAGCCGGTAGCTATCGAGTTGCAGTTGGATAGTCCCCTGCGTAAGAAGATTGACGGCGCGTTGATTGCGCTTCGTGAGGATGGTACCTATCAGCAAATCTACGACAAGTGGTTCAGCGTCCCTTAGGAGGAGCTGTCTTGTCCACAACCTAAGCAAGACGCGGTAGGGCTGGTCAGACGCGGTGGCGCGGCGGGCAGGCAGGTAACCTGCGATCAGCGTAACGGCAAGCAATACACATACGGAGACACCGAAGGTCAGTGGGTCACTTGGACCAACACCAAAGAGCCAAGCTTCGAGGAACCGCATTGTTGCTAGTGCAAGCGCCCCTCCAAGTACCCCTCCGGTCAGAACGATGAAGAATCCTTCGCGCAGAAATAGTCAAATGATCTCTTGGGAGTTGGCGCCAAGTGCCACCTTCGTGCAGCATTCAAGTTTCACCGGTACTGAGCGGCCAGAGTAGTTTGGCCAAAGTCGGCCCGAGAGACTGACAACCATGATTCGAAGGGAGTTAACTCAAGGCTTTGGGCAAACCCTTCAACGGACGCAATTATTTCGGTCGGCCAATCCAGGAATACTGCCACGCTACGGAAAAATTCTGATAGTTGCCCCCGTAATTGATATAGGCGCCATTGTTGTAACTGACTTTGATCGCTTGGTGTTTCGTGATCGGAATCGCGGCAGTCACCCCCACCCGTGAACTCTTTTGCACCGTAATCGGATTCGAAACACCGTTCAAGCTGGTCTCGCCTCCATGCCAGAAGTCCGCATCGAAAGAGACCCAGAGCCGCGGCTTGACGTCGTAGCTGAAATGCCCCTCAAACGCCCCGATCGGACTTTCGGATTGTGTCTGTTTCCCCAGAAAGTACTGATTGTGCGAAAAGAATTCCTGATTCGTCCTGAAGAACCACGCTGCACCGTATATGTCCAGAACCCAGTGGCCCCAACGTTGCGAATACCCGATCTCAGGTTTGAACGCCCACCGGTTATTCCCCCAGTTGATCAGTTTGGTTGGATCGTATTGCCCGGTCGGCGCCACGATCTTGAAACTGGCTCCGATCAACTTCCCTCAGCAGATCGAGAGCGTCTCGATGAAGCTACGAGATGTCGTCAGGAGAATCTTGCTGGGGCGAAAAGTGGGACACAAATTCACGGCCCGCGAGAGCTTCATTCATCGCCGGAATCAAGTCCGTTTCCATATGCACTTTCACCACATAGCCAAGGCCTCCCGCGGCAAGACAGGTCGCCAGAATATCCGTGTCCTCATGGACCGTGAGGAATACGATTCTGGCTTTATTGCGGCGCCTCTTGAGCTCGCGTGCGACCTCGATTCCGCTCATGCCTGGCATGGAGATGTCCAGCACGATGAGGTCCGGTTCGAGAGCCACCGTGCTGTCGAGAGCGGCTTGACCATCGGAGACCATGCCGACGATTTCAAAAGTTCCTTCCAATAATTTGGCGACTGCATACAACACTGGAGGGAGATCATCCGCCAGTAGAACGCGCTTCCCAATCATGAGAGCTCACCTAGGAGCAGTTTGCAGAGCAATCTATCGTCTGGAGCTCGCCGATTTCAACGTGCAGACAAGCTCTCACAATCAAACTGCCCGCAATGCATACGCTTTCCTATTGGTAAAACTTACAATGATGGAAAAATTGTGAGGCTAAAGAGAAATGATCTTATGCTTTATGGCGTACTGCACCAGATCGGCATTGGTCTTCAGTTGCAAATGTTCCATTACGGCATACTTATGGGCCGCGACGGTCCGTTTGGTGATTCGCAGGACGGAGGCAACTTCTTTCATCGAGCGCCCTTCCGCCAGGAGTTGAATGACTTCTCGCTGTCGGGGTGTAGGTTCGGCAACATGATCACGAGCCTTGGGCTCCCGCAACAGGATATTTGCTTGGCCTTCCGCGGCACTGGGCGTCACATAAGTTCCACCCGCCAGCACTTTTTCAATCGCCTCCGTCAATTCAAACGCCGCCGCCTGCTTCAGCAGAAATCCCGACCCGCCTGCTCGAAAAGCCTCCCCCACGAGGTCAGGTTCTTCGTTCATGGTCATGAAGATGAGCTTCGCCTTCGGCATGGTTTGCTTAATCCGCCGGGCAGCGTCCAGCCCATTGAGCTGTGGCATGGCAATGTCCAGCACTATGATCTCGGGTTGCAAGTTGGCTGCCGCCTCCAGAAGGGCACGTCCATCACTCACTGTGCCCACAACCTCACAACGGGGCTCCAAAACGCCCCTCAGCGCATCCAGCAACATCCGATGGTCGTCGGCCAGCAACACGCGTGGACGTTTCAAGATGCTATCTCCCGGCGGCCTGTGTTTTTACCAACGCCTCGCTTGCTGGGGTGGCGACAGGCACCTCAGCGATAATCTCTGTGCCGCGATTGGGTTCCGACCTGATCGAAAGCTTTCCACCAGCCAGCCGCAACCTCTCTGTCATCCCGATCAATCCGATTCCAGCCGTCGGATCATGCAGGCTCGGGTCGAAACCTTTGCCTCGATCCGAAATGCGAAGAGTGATGTCACTTCTGTTTGCGCGGAGTTCAACCTTTGCTTCCTTGCTCTCGCTATGTTTAACCACGTTACTGAGCGCTTCTTGTGCAACTCGAAACAGACACAAGGCCAAGTCCTTAGGCAGGTTAGGCGGACATTCGCACTGGGTGAAGTGAATTTCAAGTTTGTACTTGTGACCAAATTCTTTACAGAGACCATTGAGGGCAGACGCAATGCCTACGTGCTCGAGCTTACTGGAGTGTAACTGATGTGAGAGAGAATGAAGGTCTGAGGACAGTTCCTTGGTTCCCCTCAGCATCTCCACGACGCTGGCGCGTTGCTCTACTTCGGACTCGGGTAGCTTTTTCCAGAGTTGGCCAAGTTCAATGCCAAGGAGCGCCAGACGCTGGCTGAAATCGTCATGAAGTTCCCTTGCGATGCGAGATCGCTCTGCCTCCTGTGCCCCAATCAGGCGACCGGTCAAGTTGTGGAGTGACTCCTCGGACGCCTTTCGTTCTGTAAGGTCGACGCACGAGCCGATATAGCCGCGGAAAGTGCCATCGGATTCAAAACGGGGAACGCCGAAATCAACGATCCAGTGGTACGCTCCATCGAAGCGTCGCAAACGGTATTCCATTTGGAAGTCAAGCCGAGCATCAAACGCACTGCAGTAGGTTTGCAGGCACCGTTTCAAGTCATCTGGATGAATACCGGAGGTCCATCCGTTCCCCAATTCTTGTTTTAGGGATCGTCCTGTGAAGCTCAGCCATTGCTGATTGAAAAATGTGAACTGTTTGTCCTCGCAAGACATCCAGATCAAGACCGGAGCAGAGTTTGCGACCATGCGAAATCGGTCTTCGCTCTCCCGTACAACTAGTTCTGAATGCCTCCGCATCATCGCGTTAGAGAATATTTCCGCCATCAGCCTCATGTGCTCTACCAACTCTCTCGCCCACACAACTCGCCCCTTCGTACTGGCAAACGAAATAACCCCAAATAACTCCTTGCCTGCTTTCAGTGGGACGATTGCTGCCGATTTCGTCCCAAGTTCCGCGAAGAACTTCTTTTCCGTTATCGCTTCCTCGGGCAGGGCCTCCACGTTGGGGACAAGTACGGTTTCCCCTCGTACAAGGCGACTCCCCCACCATGGAAAGTTCTCGAACTTGATCACTCCCGGCACAACGCGCACTCCTTCGTCTCGCCACGATAGGGTAACCCTCAGTTCCTCTGTGCTCCGCGCGCATTCAAACAACGTAATCCGGTCTAACTCCAGAAACTTCGCGATGGGAGGAAGACTCCTCTCGATTGCTTGTTCGACTAGCTCTTCCGGCTGATTGATAAGCAGGGTCGACAGATCCGACAGCATCCTTTCAAACGCCATTTGGTCGAGAAACGACTTCTTGAATTCTCTCTTTTTTGCCCACTGCCAAAGCGTCCCCAATATGGGCAGGGTCAGCGCCAGGCACACCCCTACGCCGCCGATGATGTACCACGGGTACGCTTCCCAAACTCTGAGCTGCTGATTGATGACAACGTTCCCCACGGCATACTTTCGCTGGATCCACTCTGCCCGCTGCGCCTGAATCGCCGGATCCGGAAAATGGATGCAACCCATGTGATCGTAGAGAATTAGAATTTCTTCCGGTGAGCCACGGCTTGGTGTTACGCGAACATTTTGGTCAATGAACCGAAACGTCGTCCAACTAGGGTCTTCCCGCATCAGCAGAAGCTCTCGTTTTTTCATTTGCGCAGCGCCCAGGGAGGCTAGCAAAAGAATGAGCAATATTGCGGATCCAGTCGGGGCAAACCACCCGAAAGCATGTGCATGAAGGTGCGCCTCATCCAACAGCCGTTTTCTCTCTTTGGGCGCCACAGTTCTCATAGGGCCACTTCATGGATGGAGTCGAACTCCCAGCGTATGGCATGCCTAAGTTATTGGGGAATAATTCAATTTTGGTCTGCGTACCTTTGCAGCTACCGTAAGTGGAAAATATCAAAACTACGGTTTCGATGCCACAAAAAATGTGAGTCTCGTCGACCTCCCCCCACCTGGACTTCCACGCCCTCTACACCCTCCGAACCCCATTCCTTTCACCCCATGTGCTGCCTTGAGAAGGCCCATTCCCGAGATTGTTATTTTTGACAATTCTCTACGCGTTTCCCATGGCCCATTCTTGGGCGAGTCACCAGCAAGGCGCCGTTTGAGTGCGTTCTACGACTTGAACATGACCCATGCCTGATCGACGTGATTCTGGAATGACCAAGAATGTCCTGCTTATTCGCGTTAGTGACTGCATGCGAGGCCGGTTGGACCTTATGTGGCTCGGGAACAGGAGATCCACAAAGGTTGAGTTTCGAAGAAAAGGAGATACACCATGCGGCAAGAAATAAGGGTCATGACAACAAAGCTCGGAATCGCGCTCGTTTTGGCTCTCGCAGCAGGCACGCTGACGCCCGCTCAGGATGTAACCAGCAGCGCCATGCCTGGCACCGATTTCAGCAAATATCATACCTATAAGTGGGTCACCATCGAGGGCGCAACTCAGCCCAACCAGATTGTCGATACCCAGATCAAGACTTCCATAGACTCTCAGTTGGCCGCCAAAGGCCTCACAAAAACCGACGACGACAAGGCTGATCTCTATGTCGGTTACCAGGTTTCCATCGATCAAGAAAAGCAGTGGAACGCTTACGGAATGGGCGGCGGACCTCGTTGGGGCGGCGGGATGGGGACTGCCACAAGTACCAGCATCAGCGTGGGCACTCTTGTCCTCGATATGTACGATCCCTCCACCAAAAAGCTCGTTTGGACGGGCCGCGCCACCAAGACGCTCGAACCCGGCAACAGCCAGGAGAAGAAGCAGAAGAATCTGGATAAGGCCATGCAGAAGTTGTTAAAGAACTTCCCGCCCAAGCAGAAGTAATGCAGTCGGGATTGGCTTATCGTCACGAGAGGATACTTGTGCGAACAAGAATGGTCCCCGTTTTCAGAAATACTCGGCTTTTTCTGCTCTCTCTCTTCTTCGGACTCCTGTTGATTCCCTTTGGCGACGCACAGAATCCGGAGCTGCAACAGCGTGTCGCAGAATTGAAACAGGCATCCGTGAAAAACAAGCAGGCTCTCGCCACGTACACTTGGGTCGAACAGGTCACAATCAGCTTGAAGGGCGAACAGAAAAAGCAGGAGCACTTTCAGGTGCGTCTGGGCCCCGATGGCAAACCCCAAAAGACTTCTCTCGACCCGCCAGCGGACGCATCAGCTTCGAGTGGTGGCCGCTTGAAAAAGCATATCGTCGAAAAGAAGAAGGAAGAGTACAAGGAATATGCCGAACAAATGAAGACCCTGGCGCAGCAGTACGTGCCGCCCGATAAAGATTTACTTGAGAACGCTTATCAACAAGGTGACATCTCCATCGGTCCTGCCGCTGGCGCTCCCAATGAACTCCAACTCGTAATCAAAAATTACCTGAAGCCTCAGGATTCGTTCACCTTGGTCCTCGACAAAGCCCAGAAGGCTCTCCTTCGCGTTCAGATCGCTTCCTATATGGACGATCCGAAGGATGCCATGAACTTGACCGTGCAGTTCAGCCGTCTACCGGATGGCACCAATCACGTCTCGAACCTTGTTGTTGACGGTGTGAGCAAACAGCTAAACGTAGCCATTCAGAATTCGAACTACCAACATCTGTGAACTTCGGAGTATTGCCGGTCGGTAATAGCGATAGCAGATCAGACGAGAATTCAGGAGGATTGGAATGTGGAATAAGATAATCGCGGTGCTCGTTTTCGTAAGCTCGTGGGTTTTGGCTATCCCCGCAGCACATGCCCAGGCGGCTAGCAAGGACAGTCAGACAGTGAGCGACCAGGATATCCAGTTGTTGCGCCGGGATATCCGGTCGAACAAAAAACAGTTGGTCGCGGCGAATTTGATACTGACCGACGCGGAAGCAACCAAATTCTGGCCAGTGTACGACCAGTACAGCGCAGAGATGACAAAGATAGCAGATCAGAAATACGCGTTGATCAAGGAATATGCACAGGGTTTCGGATCATTGACCGATGCTCAGGCACAGAGCTTGCTGAATCGTTCCCTGGCCTTGGACCAAGCAATTGCGGAGCTGCGCATCAAATACGCACCCATCGTTAGCAAGGTATTGCCGGGCATTAAGACTGCCACCTTTTTCCAAATTGACCGTCGCCTAACCGGACTGATCGACCTGCAAATCTCCTCGCAAATTCCGTTGGTGCAGGAGCAACACTAACTTCGAATCCGGGGAGGCAGCAGACAACCGAGACCTCGCTCGAAATTTTATGTCTGCGCTTCACCTGAATGTTCTGAGCTCGGAGAGAATTCGTGGACCAGCCAAATCGCACTTTGAAGCAGAAAGCCTACCAGGGATTCAAAGAGTATCTGGCGATGTCTTTCTATCTCTGGCTGGTTTTCGGCTTGTTTGTGATCTACAAGGCGGTCCTTTTGTCCGAGCAAGGTATTTCTCTCGTCGCGCATGGGTTGGCGCTCTTTAACGCCCTCGCCCTCGCCAAGGTCATGCTGATCGCTAAGGAGCTTCATTTTGCCGACAATTTCAAGGAGAAACCTCTCATTTATCCGACTCTCTTCAAGTCCGCCGCTTTCGCCATTGTCCTGGGTTGTTTCAAAATTCTTGAAGAAGGTGCCGTTGGGTGGTATCACGGCCAGTCCTTCAACGAGAGCATGGCCTCGCTCGGAGGCGGCACCCTCAAAGGAATTCTCTCCCTATTGCTACTCTTGGGCGTCCTGCTAATTCCGTTCTTTGGATTCACCGAGCTGAGCAGAGTCTTCGGCGAAGACAAATTGGTGAAACTGTTTTTTACCTCGCGCCATTTTTCCGGCGCTTCCCCTGAGGCCGCCGGCCGGTGAGGGTTATCGCTTGCTGATTCCTTCCTAGACCTGGCAAGGACCGCCCTCAACGGATCTCTTTCAGAAAAGCTCATTTGCAGTCGCGTCGGCCAGTGGCGCGTTCAGCACCCTCTGGACTGTCATTTTTACCAATAGCTTCTGCGGTCCTACGGTGCAAGCATCGGTTCCCTGGGAAGTTAATCTTGGCGTGTTCTTCGTATCTAGGAGGGTTTCCATGCGATTCGCGGTCCTTTGCCTCGCAGCGTCCGCCGTATTTCCAGCGGCAACCAGCGCGCAGGTTCCAGTTTTAGAAATAACCAAAACAGATAGTTCAATTAAGTTCAACGTCAGCGCGTCGGTTACGATAGCCGGTACTTTCGACAAATGGGACGCCACCTTGACGTTTACCTCTCCCGAGCTATCGACCGGAGTTTTGGACATCAAGATTCAAGCAGACAGCGTGGATACCGGTAGTGGCATGAAGGACGGAAAGTTGAAGAGCAAGGATTTCTTCAACGTCAAAGATGATCCGTTGATTACCTTCCACTCGACGAAGGTTACACAGACTGGTCCGAACACGGTTGACTTCGAGGGTAACTTCACGATCCGCGGTGTGTCCAAACCTGAAAAGCTGACGTTCACGATTACTGGCAAGGGTACTGGCACCGGTTCGATAAACGGGACCATGGCCTTCGACCGGAAGGAGTTTGGCATGAACAGCGGGATTCCCTTCATCAAGATCGCAGACCGCGTCGAGGTAACCGTCGACCTCAAGGGGAAACGAGTCAGCGGCCCTCCGGTTGTGTTCAAGCAATAGCCGCGTTGAAGAACTCTTGTCGCAACTACCCCTCGAACTTCTGGTGAGCTTGAATGTATAAGTCGAACGAGGAGCGCTGGGTGCCCCTCCGAAGTGCGTGAAGAGAGCTTTGCCCCCTTTAGGTCGATAGTCGGACATCTGAGTTTGCAGTACTCCAAATGTCCGTTCACTGTGTTGATCGTCCATACGGACTGTTTCTTAGCGTGAGGTAGCCTGACGGGTCCGAGTTGCGGGCACCGAAGACCGTGGAGTCGTCGCACCATCGGTCCCCGGACAAGCGGATTCTCTAATGCTGGTACCTCTGTTACCTTTGACAATTGCTCGGCCTCGATTGAATTCCTAGGATCAAACTCCCGTAAGGGCATTCAACCAAAATGATGCGCCATGACTGCCCGACCTCATGTCGCATCTTTTGAAGTTTGGGGACGGCGAAAACTTCCCCGTCGAGCTCCGAACGCCGCAGCGCAGAGTGTGTGCAATGAGAAGGAAGCAAATGAAATTTGCAGCGACTGTTCTCATCGTTGGCACGATACTGTTAACCGGGTGTGGAAAGATGGGATTGCCTCCGGCTGGCCCTCCCGATGTGGAAGTCGTCGAAGTAGTGCAGCGAGATGTACCAATTACAAGAGACTGGGTTGTACTGCACCCTTCAAAAACTGAACGCCTGCCAAGTGTAGGATAGGGGCCTCCGAACGAGGAGGCAGCATGGGTCGTAAAGCGCAGGTGAAACGCAGTGCGGAAG
>Ga0210384_10007177_pt1 | contig 11770 bp, 7 predicted proteins | sample IncBWH2MmetaG_FD_160574 | JGI IMG/M metagenome (GOLD analysis project Ga0210384, IMG submission 160574) | Forest soil microbial communities from Barre Woods Harvard Forest LTER site, Petersham, Massachusetts, United States - Inc-BW-H-2-M | ecosystem: Environmental > Terrestrial > Soil >...
GCCTACCTCTCCGTGGTGGTGCCGAAGGGCTTCTTCCCGCAGCAGGACACCGGCCGCATGAACGGCTCCATCCAGGCCGACCAGGACACCTCCTTCCAGGCGATGAAGCGCCGCCTGGCGATCCTGGCCGCCATCGTCCAGAAGGACCCGGCGATCGACTCGGTCTCCGCCTTCATCGGCGGCCAGGCGGTCAACACCGGCCGCGTCTTCATCGGCCTCAAGCCGCAGGGCCAGCGCGGCAAGGGCAACCCCACCGCCGACCAGGTCATCGCCCGCCTGTGCCCGAAGCTCGCGCACGTCCCCGGCGTCAGCCTCTTCCTGCAACCCATCCAGGACCTGCGGGTGGGCGGCCGGTCGAGCGGCGCGCAGTACCAGTACACGCTGCAGGGCGACAACACCGCGGAGCTGCTGCAATGGGCGCCACGGGTCATGCAGCGCCTGCGGCAGATCCCGATCCTCGCCGACGTCAACACCGACCAGCAGAACAAGGGGCTCGAGGCGACGCTGGTGATCGACCGGGTCACCGCCTCGCGGCTGGGGATCACGCCGCAGGCGATCGACGACACGCTCTACGACGCTTTCGGCCAGCGCCAGGTGTCGACGATGTACAAGGCGCTCAACCAGTACCACGTGGTGATGGAGGTGCAGCCCCAGTACTGGCAGAACCCCGAGGGGCTGAAGGCCATCTACGTCAAGGCGACCAACCCGGGGAACGCCAACTTCGGCAGCCTGGTGCCGCTCTCCGCCTTCACCCAGTTCAAGGCCTCGACGGCGCCGCTGACCATCAACCACTCGGCGCAGTTCCCCTCGGTGACGCTGTCGTTCAACCTGGCGCCGAACGTGGCGCTGGGGACCGCGGTGACCGAGATCCAGAAGGCCGAGCGGCAGATGGGCATGCCGTCGGACCTCCACGGCAGCTTCCAGGGCACCGCGCAGGCGTTCCAGGCGTCGCTGGCCAACGAGCCGCTGCTGATCGCGGCGGCGCTGATTGCGGTCTACATCGTGCTCGGCGTGCTCTACGAGAGCATGGTCCACCCGGTGACCATCCTGTCGACCCTGCCGTCGGCCGGTGTCGGCGCGCTGCTGGCGCTGCTGATCACCAAGACGGACCTGTCGGTGATCGCGCTGATCGGCATCATCCTGCTGATCGGCATCGTCAAGAAGAACGCGATCCTGATGATCGATTTTGCCATCGAGCTCGAGCGCAGCGAGGACAAATCGCCGGAGGACTCGATCTTCCAGGCCGCTCTGCTGCGCTTCCGGCCGATCACCATGACCACCATGGCGGCCATGCTGGGCGGCCTGCCGCTGGCGATCGGCCTGGGCACCGGCTCGGAGCTGCGGCGCCCGCTGGGCATTGCCATCGTCGGCGGCCTGCTGTTCAGCCAGGCGCTGACGCTTTACACGACGCCGGTGGTCTATCTCTATTTCGACCGGTTCCAGATCTGGTGGCGGCGGGTGCGCGGCCGCCAGCCCAAGCGGCCCGGACCGGCCGCGGCGCCCGGCGCCGCGCGGCCGGCGGGACAGGAGGCCTGAGAGAGCTGATGACGGCGAACGGGAGAGTTTTGAGGGCACTGCCGGCAGTGGCGGCGCTGGCGGGAGTCGCGGCGGTCCTGGCGGGCTGCATGGTGGGCCCGAACTACCGGCGGCCGCCGGCCGCCTCTCCCGCCGCTTTCAAGGAGCCGCCGCCGCCGAACTGGAAGTCGGCGACGCCGCGCGACGAGATCCCGCGCGGCAAGTGGTGGCAGCTCTTCGGCGATCCGCAGCTCGACGCGCTCGAGGAGCAGGTGTCGGTCTCCAACCAGTCGATCGCCCAGGCCGAGGCGCAGTTCCGGGCCGCCCGCGCGGCGGCCGGGGTGGCACGCGGCGGCCTCTTCCCGACGGTGACGGCGGGGGCCTCGGCGACGAGGTCGCGGAGAGGGGCGGGAAGCGGGACGACGCTGCTGACCGGCCCGGCCGGCACGCCCGGCTCGGCCACGACCGGCACGACGGCCGGGTCCACGACCAGCGTCTACCAGGTGCCGGTCGACGTCTCCTACGAGGTGGACGCCTGGGGCAAGGTCCGGCGGATGATCGAGAGCAGCGTCGCCACCGCCCAGGCCAGCGCCGGCGACCTCGAGACCATTCGCCTGAGCCTGCAGGCCGAGCTGGCGGTCGACTACTTCGAGCTGCACGGCCTCGACGCCCAGCAGCTGCTGCTGAGCACCACCGCCGGCGCCTACCAGAAGGCGCTCGAGCTCACCACCAACCGCTACAACCAGGGGGTCGCGTCGGGGGTCGACGTGGCGCAGGCCCAGACCCAGCTCGAGACGACGCGCGCCCAGGCCATCGACCTCGGAGTGCAGCGCACCCAGCTCGAGCACGCCATCGCCGTGCTCACCGGCAAGGCCCCGTCCGAGCTCACCATCACCCAGGCGCCGGTCGCCGTGCAGCCGCCGGAAGTGCCGGTGGCGCTCCCTTCCGAGCTGCTCGAGCGGCGCCCCGACATCGCCGCCAACGAGCGGCGGATGGCGGCTGCCAACGCCCAGATCGGCGTCCAGGTGGCGGCCTACTATCCGACGATCTCGCTCACCGCCTCGGGCGGCTTCCAGAGCACCAAGTTGGCGGACCTCTTCAACTGGCCGAGCCGCTTCTGGTCGCTCGGCGCCTCCGCGGTCGAAACCCTCTTCAACGGCGGCGCCCGGCGCGCCGCCACCGAAGAGGCCAGGGCCAACTACGACGCCGCCGTCGCCGCCTACCGCCAGAGCGTCCTGACCGCCTTCCAGAACGTCGAGGACAACCTCTCCGCCCTGCGGGTGCTGGACGCCGAAGCAACCCAGCAGCAGATCGCCGTCACCACCGCCGAGCGCTCCCTGGCCCTCTCCAACTACCGCTACCAGGGCGGCATCACCACCTACCTGGAAGTCATCACCGCCCAGGCCGCCGCCCTCGCCAACGAGCGCACCGCCGTCGACATCCTCACCCGCCGCATGACCGCCGCCGTCAACCTCGTCAAGGCCCTCGGCGGCGGCTGGCGCGAGTCCGACCTGCCGTCGGGCAGCGCGATCCTGACGCGGCCCTGACCTGCAGTGGCCCAGATCAGGTGGCGGTCGTCATCTCGGGTTGCGACATTCCAATCCCGGAGCGTGACCACGCCTCCGGTTGCCGTCCTGCCCCGAGGCGACGCCGACGCTTGACACCCCACGCGCATGGACGGCACGACGCCGGCATGCAACGCGATCTCGCTAAGGTTTCCCGGGGCGCTCACGGAGCCAGGAGACGACCATCTCCTTCGGGAGCGTGAAGCTCCTATTACCCACGCGCAGAAAATACTCCGCGCCGAGGCGCGACAAGATGTGAACCTGCTCGATGCGGCCTCCCGAAGCATCGCTCTGGGCCGCAATGCCCAGTCGCTTCACCACCTCACTCCCGCGCGCGTCGATCACCACCGTCACCGGGTCCGCGGTATCGATCCCGAACTGTGAAAGGATCCGTGCTGACATCCTGTGTTCCGCTCCTTGTTGCATAACCTCACCCGCAGCCAGAAGCACGGCGGCGGCCAGAAAGCTGGTCACGATCGCCCTCATCCGCCGGCTCCGGAACTGCATTGCCACCAGAAGGTTAGCGAGGATTACGACAATTGTGCACAGCGCGAGCAGCGGCACATGGTCCTGGGGGTCTTCAACGTAGGAGATCACGACAACTGAAACGAGGCTGATGCCAGCGGAGCTGATGAATGCCAGAAGGTACTTCACGAGCAAGGCTGACGACGTAGGTCCTTGCACGCCGTTCACACCGCCGACCTCCGGGTCAGGGTGTGAGAGTTTGCGCAGGCGCCACCAAAGGTAAATTGAAGCCAGTGCCAACCCCTCCGCGACAATGGCTGCGAGCTGAACGGGATCCTTGGCGGTAATGGCCCAGTGCGCTGATGTCATGAAGATTGCGAAAGGTACCGCGATGTCCCGTGCAATGTGGAGCAGGCAGGGCTCCAAGCCGTCCGAGGTATGGTAACAGAGTCGAGACCTGAGGTGGGCATCAAACACGAGGAACTCAGACCAAATCACTCCCGGAAAGAAGAGGAGAAGCCCGTAAAGCAAGGTCAACCCGCCACCGATTAGCGACAAGGCGAACAGATAGCTCAGCGAGTTTTCCCAACGAATTTCCGGAAGATAACCAACGCGAGCGTAATGGAGAACCAGCATCGCGCCGCCGAAGGCGAGGAAGACAGCGATTAGCTGTGAGGTATAGGACTTGAACGGCTCGGCGACGGTTTCGCCCCGTCCGGCCTCACGGTCGCTTTGTTCGTCTGACATACCTAGACCCTCCTGATTCATACATTTGTAGCAGCGAGCAAATATCTATATGTCGCTTTACTTGACATAATTATAGCAGGAAGGTGGCAGTGCGGCAAGGGCCTGCGTTAGCTGCACCAGGCGGCCCTCCCTACATCCGTCACTCGCCGGCAGATGCCTGGCCCCGGCGGTCGCGCCACCGCAGCCAATCGATCTCCCAGCCGTAGTCGACCGGCCCACCCCACCAGTCGGGCAATGTCGCGTGGGCATCCACCGCCACCCCCTGGCTCGCGAGTCGCGCGACCAAGGCCGTGACGGGCTCTCCTGCCAGCACCGGCGCCGGCAGCGCCGGCGCCTCCGGGAGCGGCCGGCCGTCGGGTCGATAGAAGCGCGCTTCACCGGTAGCCGCCAGCTCCATCGAGAATCCCTCCTCGTGCACCGCGCGATGGTGACGACGGCACAGAAGCAGGGTGTTGGAGAGGCTGGTGGCGCCGCCCTGGGCCCAGGGCTCGACGTGATGGGCGTCGCAGAACCTCCTATTGCAGCCTGGGAAGCGGCAGCCGCCGTCGCGATGCTCGAGGGCGCGGCGCAGGGCGGGCGAGATGGCGCGGGTGCGGCGGCCGACGTCGAGCACTTGGCCATCCGCGGCGTGCTGCATCACCACGCGCGCCGAGTCGCAGGCCAGCCTCCTGGACGTTTCCGCGGAAACGCGATGGCCATCGGCGAGCCAGGACGAACCGCCCTCACCGCCGGGCGCCAGCACCTCAGCGTCGACGTGCACCACGACCTGGTAACGGTCGCCACGACTGCCGGGATCGAGGCCCGCGGCGAGGGCGCTCTCGGCCACCAGGCCCAGGGCATCGGCGCGGCGTTGCTCGAACGAGGCGTCCTCAGTCGCCGCTGCCACCTCTGTCACCGCTGCCTCTTCCGGCACGGCGCCGGACGGCTGGCCACGGCGTGGCCCGTAGAGCGCCTCGACGCCGGCCTCCAGGGCGCGCAGCAGCGCTGCACCGGATTCCGGCGCAAGGCGTCCCCTCACCACCACCATGCCATCCTCGTCGGTGTAGGCGTGCAAGTACCGCGCGGCGTGGAGGCGCTTCTCACTTTGCCCCGCCGCGATGCGGTCGACACGCCTCATGCCGCGCACCAGCCTCTCGACGTGCGCCGCCGTTCCCGCACGTCCGAAGGTCAGCAGGTCCTGCTCGTTGGCCGGCGTGGCAATGCGGCTGAGGGCACGGACTTTCGAGTAGGAGATCTCGCCGCGGCGCATGGCCGCCGAGAGCAGCGGCAAGGCGCCGAGCGCCCGCGCCACCCGCATCTTCTCGCGCGCCGCGCCAAGGTCGAGCCCGACGCGCCAGACAAGCCAGTGCGCGCAAGAGTGGAACCCGCTGTTCCATCCGCCGCGCTCGTCGAAGTCGCGCAGCATGGCCAGCAGCTCGTAGGTGGCGGCCGAGATCTGCGCCGCCAGCTCCGCGATTCTCTCGCCGAGCTCCTCGAGCGCCGCGCCTCCACCCCTCACTGCGAGATCGCGATCTGCCTCGTGCGCCGGTTCGCCGATGGTCATCTGCTTTCCTCCCATCAGCGATTGTAAACCCATGATTTATTAGCTCATTGGCGGCTGCGGGAAGGCCGATCGGCCGTCGTCGAAGGAGTTCGAGAGGCTCACTGCGATTTCTGGCGCTGGCGCCCGTCCTGCGGGCCGACGAGGGCCCTCCGAGCGCGGACTCGAGAAAACTCGCGAAGGGGTCCGAAAAAGGCTGTCAAGGGGTCGAGGACGCTGCTGGCCGGCCCGACCGGCGCGCCCACATTTTCCGGCTCGGAGCGTCCGCGGCCCTCGCCCAAGAGCGCGCGAGGATTCTGAGCCACTATCCGCCCACGCGCGGCCTGGCCCTGTCCTTGCCTTTGCACTACAATCCGTATCACCGACAACAACGCCGGGCATGCACCTCCCAGGGAGACGCTGCCATGACCCCACCGAATCTGCTCATGCTGATCGTGGACCAGGAGCGTCGCTGGGACCTGACGTTCCCATTTGTTCCGGCGGAACTGCAGGCGCAGCTATGGGATCTCTTGCCGGCGCATCAATGGCTGGCCGCGAACGGCGTGACCTTCGCCAACCACTACGCCTCGGGGATCCCCTGCAGCCCAGCCCGGTCGTCGATTTACACGGGCTTCCATGCGCCGGACACCCAGATCATCAACGTCATGGAGTTCATGACGCAGTCGCTGGGCGTCTACCAGCCGATAACCCAGCAGGTAGCGCTGGGCGATGTCCCTCTCGGCATGCCGACGATCGGTGACCTGCTGAGCATGGGCGGCGGCGGCACGCCGTACTACTGCGCCTACAAGGGCAAGGTCCATTTCGCGCTCGACAACGACCTGCCAGATTCGCAGGCGTTGCAGAACCTCTACGGGTTCAGGGACTGGACCCGACAGAAGACCGACTATTACGACTCCGCCTTGTCCGGCGCCTATAACGAGCAGACGGTTGCCCAGGACGCGGCGGACTGGCTCATCTACAAGGCGCCGGAGCTCTCCCAGCCATGGCTGCTCGCGGTCAACCTGATCAACCCGCACGACGTTCAATACGCGAACGTCGCGGCTTATGATCCCTGCAAGCCGTGGCTGCCACCCGGGCTCGACCACACCGTGCTGGGCATCGCGCCAATCCCGCTGCGCGCCCCCTACTTCAACTGGTGGTGTCCGCAGAAGCCACCGAACTTTGGCCTGCCCCCGGCCACCACCGCCCCGCGCCCTCAAGCGGTCGACGCCTTCGCCGGCATCCTCAGCGTGTCCTTCGGCAACATCCCGTTCGACGACGACGCGCTGTGCGCCATCTACGTCTCTCCCGAGGAGACCCTTCAGGTCCCCATGTGGCAGGCGTATCTCAACTACTACATCAACTGTATTCTCGATGCCGACGCCGACCTCTGGAAGGTGATCCAGGCCTTCCTCGCCTCCGGCGCCGATCTGGCGAACACCTGGATCGTCTATCTCTCCGACCACGGCGAGATGGCGATGTCGCAGGCCGGGCTGAGCGCGGTCTACAACGGCGTCTACTTCGGCCCGCTTTTAAGTCTCGAGCCGAGGGCGCCGGAGATGATGCCGCTGCGGAGCAAGGGGTCACTCCAGTTCGAAGAGGCCGCCCACGTGCCGCTGATCTTCGCCGCGGCGCCGGTGCCGGGATCGGTGCTGCCGGACGCCAACCGCGCGACCACCGTCGCGGCGCTCAGCTCTCATGTCGACATCGTGCCGACGCTCCTCGACCTCGCTGGCGTGCGGCGCGACCGGTACGAGACGACCTTCGGTCCTTACCTGTCACAGCTCGACCCGCCGCTGCTGAAGGCCCTGCCGGGCACGAGCCTCGCCGCCATCCTGGCCGAGCCCAACACCTATCGCGACACCCTGCGCTGGTCCGACGCCAACGGCAACGGACGGAGCCGCGTGCTCATCACCGGCGATGCGCTGGACACCTTCGACCCGTTCGCGGCGTGGGCCCTGGCCGACTTCTACTTTTGGGACCTGCACCTCGACTTCCGCGTCCGGGCGATGATGCGTGCCATGGTGGCGGTCGACGCCGCGGGTGGCCAGCTGGTGAAGTTCGGCCGGTGGTTCTCGGCCTACAACTACGCCGAACAGGCGGTCCTCGCCGGCAGCTACGCCAAGCTCCATTCGCCGAGGGAAACGTACCTGGGCCAAGACGTTCAGGTGTTCGCTCTCGGCACCGACCCTTACGAGCAGAACAACCTCGCGACGACCCTTTCCGATTCGGAGATCACCAGCCTGAGCGAGAGCCTCAACGCATTGATGGCGGCCGAGCTCTCCGGTCCTGGCCTCACACCCAGGGAAACGCATTCTTTCATCTCGCCCGAGCTGCAGTCTCAGGCCGCCGCGGCCGCGAGAGGCGCGCGTCCTCTCAGCTGACGCTCCGCGAGCCCGCACCCACGCCGGCTCGCGCTTCCCACCTCGGGACGTCCACGCCCTTCACGATGAGCCACACGCAGAGGGACGCTTCCCCGACGAAGGCTGGGACCAGGATGGCGGGGAACAGCGCGTCCGCGAGCGTGGGGGAGAGGATCAGCGCGAAGCTGTTCACCAGGTAGCACACGCCGGCAATCTGCATCAGCAGACCCAGGATCTTGGGGAAAAAACCCGAGCGAAGAATCAAGTACCCGAGGACGATGCACTGACAGCCAAAGAAGATGAGGGCGATGCCATAGCCGTACCCATGGGACTTGACGGTGAGGTACGCCAGGGCATGGAGCTGACTTGGCTCGAAGGCCTTCAGGTAAGCCACGTCCGCCAATGGGAACGATCCCTCCAAGAGATTCAACTCGTAGGTGGCCTGGATCGCGATCGACACCAGGTTGAAGAACGTGGCCAGCAGAGCAAGGTGCTTGCTGACCGGCTTGAGCAACACGTAGAAGATCAGCGTCAGGGCGACGGCGCAGGTCAGCATGAACAGCTCGCCGGCGATGCCGCTGCGCCACAGCAAGGGAGACGCGATGATGTTCCGGGCCGTGGCCGTCGCGTCGTTCGACACGATGAGCTTGTCCCGGACACCAGCCTCGGCGAAGAGACCGAGAACGATGATGATCAGGTAGAGCGCGCCGCCGATTCGGGCATAGACTCGTGGCGAAGCTTCGAGATCAGGCTCGGCCATGTTCGGCTCCATGTCTCGAGAGGTATTCTGTAGTTGGCGCACAGCGTAACACGAGGGCCGTGGGGACCCGGGCGTGGCCGATCACAGATCGAGCCGGCGAGGCTCAGAACCTCGGCAGGCGTTTCCGGGACCCACTTGCAGAAGACCCTTCACTGGCGGCCGGGCGAGAGCCCGGCGGGGAGATCTGCCATGCGACCATGGATGGCGATGCTGCTGTTGCCGGCGTTGGCGGCCCAGAGCTGCGCGAGCGGTGGCCTGCCTCGCACCGGCGGCGGACCGACCGGAACGGCCGGAGCTGCCGACTTCGAAGCGGTGAACCGAACACTCGCGGAGCAGCCCGCCATCGTCGAGCTGCGCAGCGGCGAGACCGTGCACGACGTGGAGGAGGTGAAGATGACCGCGGAGTCCACCTCCTGGCGCGACGGCGACCGGGTGCGGTCAGTGCCGACCGCCGAGGTGCGCCGGGTCGTCCGGCAGCTGCGGTTCCGAGCGGGGAAAGGCTTCGGTTGGGGAGCTGCAGGCGGCGCGGTGGCCGGCTTCTTCATCGCCGCCCACCAGCGGGACTCCCTCAATCAGGTCGCCGGCTTCCTCGTCATCGACCTGGCAAGCGGCCTGGCCGGCATGTTCGTCACCACGATCATGAGACAGCCGCCCGACCAGGTCGTGTACGTCGCCCCGGACGCCGGAGCTCCCCCGGCGGGCGGCGCGCCGCGGCGATCGGATCTCCTGGCGCCTGCCGACGACGCCGTCCTGCACTGCCGCCTGGCGGCGCGGGACGCCCGGCCCGGCGCTCCCGCCGTGGTCTGCGGCCCGGCGCACGCGGCGCATGCCGGTGGTTAGGGGTTAGGACAGCCGGGCCAAAAGCGGGCTAGAATCCCCGCCATCGACGATCAGAGCCCACCGCCCAGCGTGACGCGCGGGACGAGCGACTCGCTCGCCCCGGCTGCCGCCGCCACGGCGGCCTCGGGCGCCTCGCGGCCGACGTTCGCGCGGCGGCTCAATCTGTTCGACGCCACGATGATCGTGATCAGCGGCATCGTCGGCTCGGGCATCTTCATCAATCCCTACGTCGTGGCGCAGGCGGTGGGCACGCCGTTCCTGATCGTCGCGGTCTGGGTGGCGGGCGGGGCGCTCGCGATGCTCGGCGCCTTCGTCTTCGCCGAGCTGAGCACGGTGATGCCGCGGGTGGGCGGCCAGTACGCCTTCTTCCGCGAGGCCTTCCACCCGCTGGTGGCGTTCCTGCACGGCTGGTCGCTGCTGCTGATCATCCAGTCGGGGGCGACCGCGGCGGTGGCGGTGGCGTTCGCCCAATACGTCGCGCCCCTGGTGGGCATGCCGCAGGCGCTGGTGCCGTGGCTGGCGGCCGCCGTCATGCTGCTGCTGGCGGGGTTCCACGCCCTGGGGGTGCGGCCAGGCGCCGTGGTAATCAACGTCATCACCTTCGGCAAGGTGCTCGTGCTGGCGGCGCTGATCGTCTCGGTGTTCGTGGCCGCCCCGCACGCCTCCGGGCTGACGCTCAAGCCGCTGGCCCCGCCGGGCGTCCATGGCCTGCTGCTGCTCTCGGCCTTCTTCGCCGGGCTGGTGCCGGCGATGTTCTCCTACGGCGGCTGGCAGAACGTCAACTTCGTCGCCGAGGAGGTGCGCGAGCCGCAGCGCAACCTGCCGCGGGCGATCCTGCTGGGCGTGGTCTGCGTGATCGTGCTCTACGTCGGCGCCAACGTCGCCTACCTCCACGTGCTGACGGCGCCGGTGCTGGCGGCCAGCCGCACCCCGGCGGCGGACGCCGCGACGGTGGTCTTCGGCAGCCTGGGCGGCCGGCTGATCGGCGCCCTGGTGGTCGTCTCCACCTTCGGCTTCCTCAACCTGGCGCTGCTCACCGCGCCCCGGGTCTACTACGCCATGGCCGCCGACGGCCTCTTCTTCCGCGCGCTCGCCCGCCTCAGCCCGCGTTTCCGGGTGCCGACCGCTGCGATCCTGCTGCAGGGCGGCCTCGCCGCCGCCTTCGCGCTCACGCGCAGCTACGAGCGGCTGCTGAGCTACGCGGTGTTCGCCGACTGGATCTTCTTCGCGCTGGCCGGCGTCTCGCTGATCGTCTTCCGCCGCAAGCTGCCGGCGGCGCCGCGCCCCTTCCCCACTCCCGGCTACCCCTGGGTGCCGATCGTCTTCACCCTGGCCGGCGCCGGCATCGTCGGCAACCTCTTCTTCACCGAGACCCGCGACGCGCTGCTGGGCGCGGCGATCGTCGCGGCCGGCGTCCCCGTCTACTTCCTCTGGCGGGCGGCGGGACGGCGGCGGGAGCAGGCTGGATGAGAGTCCGGGGCAGCGTCTACATGCACTGGGCCAAGCTGCACGCGGCGGCCCGCTTCAACCTGGCCAACAGCGGCCTGCTCGCCTGCACGACCGAAGAGCTCGGGGCGGAGCCGGCGGACTTCCAGGTCAACGGCCCGAACCACCTCGGCTACCAGCCGCTGATCGAGGCGATCGCGGCGCGCCACGGCGCGCGGCCGGAGCAGGTGGTGACGGCCGCGGGGACGTCGGGAGCGAACTTCCTCGCTTTCGCCGCCCTCGTCGAGCCGGGGGACGAGGTGCTCGTCGAGCAGCCGACCTACGAGCCGCTGCTCGCCGCCCTGTCGTGGCTCGGGGCGCGCCTGCGCCGCTTCCAGCGCCGGTTCGAGGACGGCTACCTCTTCGATCCCGGCGAGGTGCGCGCCCAGCTCGCCGCCGCCGCCGCCGGAGGCGGCCGCGGCATACGGCTGGTCGTGCTGACCAACCCGCACAACCCCAGCGGCGCGCTCGCGCCGGCCGCCGCGGTGGCGGAGGTGGGGCGCCTCGCCGC
>Ga0210384_10007178_pt1 | contig 11770 bp, 8 predicted proteins | sample IncBWH2MmetaG_FD_160574 | JGI IMG/M metagenome (GOLD analysis project Ga0210384, IMG submission 160574) | Forest soil microbial communities from Barre Woods Harvard Forest LTER site, Petersham, Massachusetts, United States - Inc-BW-H-2-M | ecosystem: Environmental > Terrestrial > Soil >...
AGATCGTTGGTGGGCTCGTCGAGCAGCAGCAGGTTGCCGCCGGCGCGCAGGGTGCGCGCGAGGTGCAGCCGGTTGCGCTCGCCGCCCGAGAGGTCCTTGACCCGCTTCTGCTGATCGGACCCCTTGAAGTTGAACGCGGCGGCGTAGGAGCGGGCCGGCACCTCCCGGCCGCCCAGGTCCACCACGTCCCTGCCGTCCGAGATCGCCTCCCAGACCGCCCTGTCCGGCTCCAGGTCGTCGCGGCTCTGATCGGCGTAGGCGATCTTCACCGTGTCGCCGACCCGCAGCGCGCCGGCGTCGGGCTGCTCCTGGCCGGTGATCATGCGGAAGAGCGTCGTCTTGCCGGCGCCGTTGGGCCCGATGATGCCGACGATGCCGCCGCGCGGCAGCGAGAAGGACAGCCCGTCGACGAGCAGGTTGTCGCCGTAACCCTTGCGCAGGCCCTTCGTCTCGACCACCAGGTCACCCAGCCGGGGGCCGGCCGGGATGTGGATCTCGTTCTGCTCGACGCGCTTGGCAGCGTCGCGGTCCTCGGCCAGCAGCTGTTCGTAGTGGGTGAGGCGCGCCTTGCCCTTGGCCTGGCGGGCGCGCGGGCTCATCCGCACCCATTCGAGCTCGCGCTGCAGGGTCCGCCGGCGAGAGGATTCCTGCTTCTCCTCGAGCGCCAAGCGCTGCTCCTTCTGCTCCAGCCAGGAGGAATAGTTGCCCTGCCACGGGATGCCGCTGCCGCGGTCCAGCTCGAGGATCCAGCCGGCCACGTTGTCGAGGAAATAGCGATCGTGGGTGATCGCCACCACCGTGCCGGGATACTCCGCGAGGAAGCGCTCCAGCCAGGCCACCGACTCCGCGTCGAGATGATTGGTCGGCTCGTCGAGCAGCAGCAGCTCGGGCCGCTGCAGCAGCAGCCGGCAGAGCGCCACCCGGCGGCGCTCCCCTCCCGAGAGATGGCCGACGGCGACATCGCCGGGCGGCACGCGCAGGGCATCCATGGCGATCTCGAGCGTGCGGTCGAGCTCCCAGGCGTTGGCGGCGTCGATGGCGTCCTGGACCCGGGCCTGTTCTTCGAGCAGCTTCTCCATCTCCTCGGGCGCCAGGTCCTCGCCGAAGCGCGCGTTGATCTCGTCGAAGCGGGTGAGCAGGGCGCGGGTGCCGGCGACCCCCTCCTCGACGTTGCCCAGCACGTCCTTGCTCTCGTCGAGCCGCGGCTCCTGCGGCAGGTAGCCGACCCTGATCCCCTTGGCCGGCCAGGCCTCGCCGCCGAAGTCGGTGACCACCCCCGCCATGATCTTGAGCAGCGTGCTCTTGCCGGCGCCGTTCAAGCCCAGCACCCCGATCTTCGCCCCCGGCAAGAACGACAGCCAGATCCCCTTCAAGACCTCGCGGTTGGGCGGATAGATCTTCCGCAGGTCCTTCATCACATAGATGTATTGCTCCGCCATCTCGTCTTTTGTCTCCTGATCGCCCCATGGCCCCATGGCGGGTCCAGGGTGAGGGCGGGATTATAGGGGATCACCATGGGCGAGGGGTCCAAGGGATCAGCACCGGAGGCCCCGAGCACGCTGGCCGCGCCCCCTCTGAGCCCGTATGGGCGGGGGTTCAAGTCGATTGGGCGGCCGCGGAGGACTATGACCCCTCGCCCATACGGGCTAAGAGGGGGTGCGGCCAGCGTGCTCGGGGCCGGTGGACTGCAAGGCATCGTCCAAAGGAAGAAAAAGCGAGGTGGGGAAACTGCACCCCAATTGTGCCAGGGGCCGCAAGGCAGGCGCGCTCAGAGCCCCAGCAGGTTGGTCCGCAGCTTCGTGTAGCCGTGCTCCTCCGCCCACAGGCTGAGCGGGATCGCCGCCAGCTCGTCCACCACCGGCACCGCCCTGCCGTCCTTCGTCAGATCGATCGTCTTGATGTAATGACGGCAGGTGTCGCAGGCTTCGACGCGGACGTGGGCGAGCTCCTCGGCGACGTACACCGGAAGCTTGTCCACGCTCTCCTCGCCGCACGCCGGACAGACGATGCGCCGGAAGTCCCACTCCGTCGCGCAGAGGGCGCAGATCAGCGACCGCTTGCCGCCGTCCCCCAGCGGCCGCAGCACCCCCACCTGCGGCCTGCCGGAGCAGCGCGGGCACCGGTCGGGCGTGCTGCCGGTCTCCTCCAGCGCTTCGCTGTGGTCGGCGAGGTACTCGCCGTACGGCTGCAGGAAGGTCCAGGAAACCAGGGCCTCGGCGGCCGTGAGCCGCGGCGGGGCATCCTCCCCCGTGCGCCAGAGCTCGACCAGGACGTCCTGCCAGCGCGCCGCACCCCCGGCGCCCAGCTCCTCGGTGGACCGGGAGAGGGGAGCGGGAGCCGCGGCTTCGACGAGCGCGAGGAAGCCGGGAAACGCGGGGAGGAGGAGGCCGAGGTCCAGCTCCTCGCGCAGCGAGCCCGGCGGGCGCGCCTCCAGGCCGCTGCCCAGTGCCGCTTCGAGGTCCGCGTACAGCGACCGTTGAAAGCCGGCGATGCGCTCGTAGAAGCGCAGCCCTTCCGCCGCGGCGGGATGGGCCGCGGCCAGCGCGTGCGCGCGCTCGATGCGCCGGTCCCACTTGGTGCCGCCGGTCCTGTGCGCGATCGGGCCGATCATTCCTCCGGCGTAGAGCCCCGCACCACCTGCTCGTACCAGGCGCGATGGTACCTGGCGGCCCACTTGCGCGAGACGTCCCCGCGGACGACCGACCCGAAGGCGCCGCGCTCGACCGCCGTGCCCATGTAGACATGGATCATGAAGAGAGCGATCGTCAGCAGCGCGGCCACGGGATGGACGAAGACGGCGATCAGCCGCAGGACGCGCCAGCTCCAGGGGAGCCAATGGGGGACCCAGAGGACCAGGCCGGAGAGGAACAGCGCGATCCCGCACCAGAAGAACCCCCAGAAGAGCGACTTCTGGCCGGCGTTGAACCGCTCTTCGGAGGGCACCTCCTCGTCCTCGTTGCGAATGTAGTGCGGCAGCGCGCGCCACCATTCCCGGTCGCGCTCGGTGCTGCGCATCTGCGAGCCCCACTTGGTGTACATCCACACGACGGCGATGGTGAAGATCACGCCGGCCCACGGATGCAGCTCCCGGGCGATCGTGCCGCCGCCCAGCACCACGGCGAGCCAGAACAGCCACGGCGACCAGAACGCCAGGCCCGTCAGCAGCAGGTAGACGTAGGAAACCCCCGCCACCCAGTGCATGAGCCGTTCGTTGAACGAGTACCGCAGCACCCGATCGTTCGGCAGCAGATACGAGTTGCTCATGGCTGGCGTCCCTCCTTCGGCAGCTCGTCGTCCTCCTTGACGGTCTTCGGTCCGAAGCGCAGGTAGTGGACCCCGAGCCCGAGCAGGCCGCCGACCATCGCCAGGTTGCCGAGCCATTTCAGCGGGTGTTTCCAGAGCTTCACCGCCCACGGGATGTGTGGGTCCCTCGGCAGGCCGCCGTAGGCCTCGGGATTGGTGGCGTCATGGAGGACATAGATGACGTGCGTGCCGCCGACGCCGGCGGGATCGTAGACCCCGGCATTGGGGTGGCCCGAGTGCTCGCGGAGCTGCAGCGCGCGCGTCTCCGCCAACTCCTTCATGTCGTCCTTGGTGCCGAAGTGCAGGCAGCCGGTGGGACAGGCCTTGATGCACGCGGGCTCGAGCCCCTCGCTGACGCGGTCCACGCAGAGCGTGCACTTGAACACCTTGCGCGACTGCGGGCTGAACTTCGGGACGTTGAAGGGGCAGCCGGTGATGCAATAGCCGCAGCCGATGCAGTGCTCCTGCTGGAAGTCGACGATGCCGTTGGCATACTGGACGATGGCGCCGTCGGCCGGACACGCCTCCAGGCATCCCGGCTCCGCGCAGTGCATACACTGGTCCTTGCGCATCAGCAGCATCAAGCTGCCGCCCTCGGGCTCGTACTCGTCGAACTTGATCAGGTTCCAGTAGTTCCATGCCGTCTCGGGCATGGTCTGGTAGCTGTTCTGGAACGTCGTGTCGCTGAACGAGAGGCCGTTCCACTCGAGGCAGGCGACCTCGCAAGCCTTGCAGCCGATGCAGGTGGTGGTGTCGACCAGCTTGGCGACCTCGGGCTCCCGCTTGACGCCGGCGCCGGGGATGGGGCCCGCATGGCCGGAGATCCTGACTAACTCCAGATTGGCCTGGCTCATGTGCGGTCCCCTTTATGCCTTCTCGAGCTTGACCAGGAAGCCCTTGAACTCGGGCGTGTAGGCGTTCGGGTCGTAGACGGTCGGCGACAGCCGGTTCACCAACGTCCGCGCGTTCTCGCCTTCGTCCTCTTGAATGCCGCGGAAGCCCTGGTGGATCGGGATGCCGATCTGGTAGACCTTCTTGCCGTCGATCTTCATCGGCTTGATGCGGCGGGTGACGAAAGCCTTGGCGATGTAGTAGCTGCGCGCGCTCGTCACCCTCACCTTGTCGCCGCCCGCGATCCCCAGATCCGCCGCAAGCTCGACCGGGATCTCCACGAACGGCTCCGGGATGAGCTGCACGTTCATCGGGTTGTTCTTGGTCCAGTAATGGTAATGCTCGGTCAGCCGGTAGGTGGTGCAGATGATGTTGAACTCGCCGCCCATCTTGGCGTACTTGTCCGCGGCGGTGGTGAACTTCTTGACCACCGGGTTGTTCGATTGCGCCGGATGGAAGGCGTTGGCGACCGGGCTCTCGATCGGCTCGTAGTGCTCAGGGAACGGGCCGTCCGCGAACAGCGCCAGCGGCGCGAAGATCCGCCCCACGCCCTCCGCGTTCATGATGAACGGTCCCATGTGGTCCCGCGGGTGAGAGTCCGCCTTGAAGTCGGGCACGTCGTTGCCGACCCACTTCTGCGCCGCCTCGTTCCACCAGACCTGCCGGCGTGAGGGGTCCCAGGGCTTGCCGGCCGGGTCGCAGGAGGCGCGGTTGTAGAGCACGCGGCGGTTGGCCGGCCAGGACCAGGCCCAGTTCTGATAGATCCCGAGGCCGGAAGGATCCTCGGTGCCGCGGCGTGCGAGCTGGTTACCCGCCTCGGTAAACGAGCCGCTGTAGATCCAGTTGCCGCAGGCGGTCGTGCCGTCGTCCTTGAGCCAGGCGAAGCCGGGCAGCTGCTGGCCCGCCTTGATCTGCTGCTTGGTCGCCGGGTCCTCGAGGTCGGCCAGGGCCTTGCCGTTGACCTCCTTGGCCACCTCCGTGAGCGACGGGTGCTGGGAGTCGGTGTACGGCCAGGTGAGGTTCAGGATGGGATCGGGGAACTTCCCGCCCTCCTTCTGGTAGAGTTGCTTCACCCGCAAGAAGATCTGCGCGATGATGTCCTGATCCAGCCGCGCCTGGCCGGGCGGCGGCAGCGCCACGTTCTTCCACTGCAGCCAGCGGGAGGAGTTGGTCATCGAGCCGTCTTTCTCGGCGAACCCCGCGCAGGGCAGGCGATAGACGGTGGTGTTGATCTGCTTCATCTCGTCCGGCGTGATGCCCGGCGACTTCCAGAACTCGCTGGTCTCGTCCGGATAGATCTCGCCGACGACGAGCCAGTCGGCCTTCTTCAGCGCGTCGATGTTCTTCTGCGAATCGGGACCGATGGCGACGCCGTTCATGCCGAAAGCGAACATCCCCTTGACGTTGCCGCGGTACATGCCGTCCCAGATGTTGGTCCAGGAGTAGTTGCGGCTGGGATCCACCTTCGGCAGGTAGGCGAAGGCCCAGTCGGTCTCCTTCTTCGCCGCGTCGCCGTACATGGTCTTCAAGAAGGAGACGGCGAACTTTGGGGTGTTCGACCAGTAGTTGAACGAGGCCCACTCGTTCGGCTTCGAGGCAGGCGGGGTGATGCGCTTGGTGAAGGCCGCGAAGTCCGTGTCCGTCGCGTTCGGTACCTTCAGGTAACCCGGCAGGTTGTCGAAGATGCCGGCCATGTCCGTGGCGCCCTGGATGTTGGAGTGGCCGCGCAGGGCGTTGACGCCGCCGCCGGCCCGGCCGACGTTGCCCAGCATGAGCTGCAGGATCGCCGCGGTGCGGATGATCTGGCTGCCGAAGGTGTGCTGGGTCCACCCGACCGCGTAGATGATCGTGGCGGCCTTCTTCATGTCGCCGTCCTTGCGGACGGAGGTGAACAGCTCGGCGGCCTTGAGGAACTGCTCCTTGGGGATGCCGGTGACCTTCTCGACCATCTCCGGCGTGTAGCGCGAGTACTGCCGCTTGAGCAGTTGAAAGACGCAGCGCGGATGCTGCAAGGAGAGGTCGTAGGCGACGTTCGGTGGCATGCTGGGGGGCGGCGCGGGCGCGGCAGCCGCGACGGTCCCGGCAGGCTTCCCGGCGGCGGCGCCGGCAGTCGTGGCCGGCTTGGCTGCCGCCGCGGTACTCGTGCCGCTGCTCGCCGTCGGATTGGAGCCCTCGCCGCTGGTGGCGGTCGTGCCTCCATGGCCGGTCGCGGCGGTTTTGGCCGTCGCGGCGCCGGCCTTCCCGCCGGTCGCGGCGGCCCCGGCGGTCGCTGCCGCCCCGGTCCCAGCCACTCCCGCGGCGGCGCCCGCTCCTGCCGCCGGGCCGACGCTGCCACCCGCCTCATAGTTCCAGGTGGACTTGTCGTAGACCTGCGTCGTGGGATTGAAGCCGGAGTACAGGCCGTCTTCCGGCAGCTTGAAGCCGTCCTTGACGATGAACGCGGCGTTGGTGTAGTTGACGAGGTAGTCCTTGGCCAGCCGGTTGTTCTCGATGGCGTAGCGGATCATGCCGCCCAGGAACGCGATGTCCGCTCCCGCGCGGATCTGCAGGAAGAGATCGGCGGTGGCCGCGGTGCGCGTGAAGCGCGGGTCCACCACGATCATCTTGGCGTTGCGGACCTTCTTGGCCTCGATCGCCCACTTGAAGCCGCACGGGTGGTTCTCCGCGGGATTGCCACCCATGATCAACATCATGTCGGTGTTCTTGATGTCGGTGTAGCCATTGGTCATCGCACCGCGCCCGAACGATGGTCCCAAACTTGAGACCGTGGGGCCGTGTCAGACCCGGGCCTGGTTTTCCAGGTAGCAGACCCCCAGGCTGCGCATGGTCTTGACGACCAGGAAGTTGAACTCGTTGGTGTCGGTGCAGCCGCCGGTGAAGGCCATGCCCTCGCAGCGATTGACGGTGCGGCCCTTGTCGTCCTTCTCGACGAACGACGCGTCGCGGGTCTTCTTCACCCAGCGGCCGATCTCGTCGAGGGCGGTGTCCCAGGGGATGTCCTCCCAGTGGTCCGAGCCGGGCCGGCGGACCTGCGGCTTGGTCAGCCGCCGCGGGTTCAGGATGTCCTGCTCGAGCGAGGATCCCTTCGGGCACAGGGTCCCCCGGTTGATCGGGTGGTCCGGGTCGCCCTCGACGTGCACCACCTGGGGCGTGACGTTCTTGGCCTTGTCGCCCAGCGTGTAGATGATCACGCCACAGCTGACCGAGCAGTACGGGCAGGTGGAGCGCGTCTCCGTGGCGCGCGCGATCTTCAGCTCACGCACCTGCGCTTGGGCAGGCGCCAGGTCGAAGCCGAATACGGTGGCGGCCGCGCCGCCGATCGCGCCTGCCTTCAGGAAGTCCCTGCGGGTGGGATTCATCGGTCTACCTCCCCTCGAAGCCCTCGATGCGGTCGGTGCCCTCGATGCCCCCGGCACGGAACGGCGCCCGGACCCGTGCTGAGGCCACCCGGGAGCGACAACTGGTGGAAGCTCCGGCGAGTGACTCTCATCTGCCCTCCTATGAGATGGGATTGCCTGGCGGCTTCTCTACCATAGAACCCCAACCCTGGCAAGGCGGCGAGCGAGCCGGCGACCGGCAGGCCGGGACCGGCGGCGGCGCGGCTAGGCCGCCGGTCCCGTCGGGCCAACGGGTATAGGATCGAACTAAGCACTTTCTCGGCGCCGGCGGCAGCGATGAACCCGTTGCGGGGTGTGCGGGACTCACTTTCGGGGGAAAACCATGATCTCGCCGCGGCTGTCGTTCAGGGTCGCCACACTGCTGGCGTGCAGCCTCACCGTGCCGCAGGGGGCGGTCCGCGCCGCGGCGGCCACGCCGGCGGCCGCCGGGCTTCCGGCCTTGCATGCCGCACCGGAGGCGCCTGCGGCCGGACCGTCCGAGCGCGACCGCGGCCAGGCGGCCTTGGCGCCGGCTCGCGCTCGTGACGGTCGAGCGGCTCACCCGGCCTACGTCGATCCCTTCCCGCCGGCGGCGAAGCTGATCGCTCCTGACGGCACCCAGGGCGACGAGCTGGGCAACGCGGTGGCCGCGAGCGCGGACGGCTCGACCGTGATCGTCGCCGCCTGGGCCGCCACCGTTTCGGGCAAGGCGACCCAGGGGGCCCTCTACGTCTTCGAGCGGCCCGCCGGCGGTTGGTCGAACACCAGCCAGGCCGCGAAGCTGACCGCCTCCGACGGCGCGGCACAGGACACGCTCGGCTACTCGGTCGCGGTGAGCAGCGACGGCTCGACGGTGGTGGCCGGCGCCCCCTACGCCACCTCCACCGCCAACGCCACCGGACCCGGAGCGGTCTATCTCTTCACCAGGCCCGCCGGCGGGTGGAAGAATGCGACCGAGACTGCCAAGCTCAACGCGCCGGACCAAGGCCCGGGCCCGTACTTCGGCCTCTCCGTCGGCGTGAGCGGCGATGGCTCGACGGTGGCGGTTGGAAGCCAGTATACGGTCGTCGACGGCAGCAAGGAGGGGGCGGCGTATGTCTTCGTCAGGCCCGCCGGCGGCTGGACGAGCGTTGCCCCAGCCGCCAAGTTGCAGGGCTCCGACGAGGGGGGCCAGGATCTGTTCGGCCATGCCGTCGCCCTGAGCCGCGACGGCTCGACGATCGCGGTCGGCGCCGACGGGGCTGTCGTGCCGGGCAGCCAGAGTCTCGGTGCGGTCTTCGTCTTCCTCAGGCCAGCTTCGGGATGGGCGAGCGGCACCCAGACCGCCAAGCTCACCCTCGGCGCCGCGGCAGCCCCGGTCGACTTCGCGTTCGCGGTTGCCGTGAGCGGCGACGGCGCCGCCGTGATCGCGAGCGCGAACGGCTCCTCCGGCGATCAGCCGGGCCCGGGAGCCGTCTACGTCTTCCCGCGGCCTGGCGGCGGGTGGACCAACGCCACGCCGACCGCCGAGCTGACCGCCTCCGACGGCGCACCGGGCTTCTTGCTCGGCGAGTCCATCGCGATCAGCGCCGACGGCTCGACGATCCTTGCCGGCGCTGCCGGAGCGGCCGGTGGAGCGGCCTATGAGTTCATCGAGCGGGCCGGTGGCTGGGCGAGCGGGACCGAGACCGTCAAGCTCCCAACCGTGGACGGCGGCCTCTTCGGCTGGTCCGTCGCGGTGAGCGATGATGGCTCGACCCTGGTCACGGGCGCCCTTGGCGACACCATCTCGGGCAACTTCAACCAGGGAGCGGCTTACGTCTTTGCCGACCTGCGGTGCCGGGCGAGCGACACCACGCTGTGCCTCGACGATCAGCCGGGCGACCGGCGCTGGCAGATCGGCGCGACGTTCGCCACCGGCACGAGCAGCGGCGCCGGCCATGCGGTCGAGCTGGCGAGCCTCGGCGTCTCCCACGGCGGCCTCTTCTGGTTCTTCGACGGCACGAACCCCGAGGTCCTCCTCAAGGTGCTCGACGGCTGCGCGGTGAACCAGCACTTCTGGGTCTTCTCCTCGGCCACCACCAACGTCGGCTTCACGGTGACGGTGACCGACACCCGCGGCGGCCGCGCCCAGGTCTACACCAACCAGAACGGCAAGGCGGCGACGCCGATCCAGGACACCGGCGCCTTCGCCTGCATGGCGGGCGACGCCGGTCCGGCGAAGGCCGCCGGCGCCTCTCCGGCCAGCGCCTCTCCGGAGCCGCTACGACCGCCGGCGGCAAGCGCCGTCTCTGCCGCCCCGGCGGCCGCCCCGGTCCCCGCAAGCGGGCCGGCAGGCTGCTCCACGACCGCCACCTCGCTGTGCATCGCGGGGCGCTTTGCCATCGCGGTCCAGTTCGAGACCGCCCAGGGGGGCGGCCGCGCGGGGTCCGGAGAGGCGATCGGCCTGCAGGGCCTGGGCGCCACGAGAGGCGGCCTGTTCTGGTTCTTCGCCGCCGACGATCCCGAGTTGCTCGTCAAGGTGCTCGACGCCTGCGCGCTCAACGCCAGCTTCTGGATCTTCTATGCCGCGGGCACCAACGTTGGCTTCACGCTCACCGTCACCGACACCCAGACCGGCCAGATGCGGACCTATCGCAATTCCGACGGCACGTCGGCGCCGCCGGTGCAGGACACCAGCGCCCTGCCCTGTACGTAGACGGACGGAGCCGGACCGGCGGCCAGGGATCGCCTGGCAGTCGCCAGCTGATTCCGCACGGGAAGGCTGGCCAGGTCGCGCAGGGTACCAGCGCAGGGCCCTGATGCCGCAGCCGCGGCACCGCGTGCTAGCCTTGCCGCATGGCGGGGCAGCGCTCCTCGAGCGAGCGAACGGCAGGCCCGGCGGCAACCGCGGCCGGTGCCGCCGGCGTGGCCGGCACGGCAAGCGCGACAGGCACGGTAGGCGCGGCAAGTGCCGCCGGAGCGGCGGGCACGGCGGTGCGGAGCACGGTCGTGGCCTACGAGGCCGGCAAGATCGAGCGGCGCTCGGACCTGCTCGCTGCCGAGGAGCCGCTCGAGATGCGGGTCACGGCCGAGGAGGGGGGGCGCCGGGTGCGGCACGGCGTGGCCGTGACCATGCGCACCCCGGGGCACGACTTCGAGCTCACGGCCGGCTTCTTCTTGAGCGAGGGGATCGTCGCATCACGGGAGGCGATCTGGAGCATCGCCTACTGCCAGGAGGCGGACGAGCCGAACGTCGTCGAGGTCCACCTCCGGCCGGACGTGCCCTTCGATCCGCTGCGCTTCAGCCGCAACGTCTACACCACTTCGAGCTGCGGGGTCTGCGGCAAGACCTCGATCGACCTGGTGCGCGCCGTCTGCCCGGCAAGGCCGCTGGGGCGCGAACGGATCGCGCCCGACGTGCTGACCGGCCTGCCCGAGACCCTGCGCCGGGCGCAGCCGGTCTTCTCGCGCACCGGCGGCCTGCACGCGGCCGGTCTCTTCGACGCCACCGGCCGCCTGCTGCTGCTGCACGAGGACGTCGGCCGCCACAACGCCCTCGACAAGGTGATCGGCACACTGCTGCTGGACGGCGCGCTGCCGGCCTCGGACCGGGTCTTGCTGGTCAGCGGCCGCGCCAGCTTCGAGCTGGTGCAGAAGGCCCTCGCCGCTGGCATCCCGGTGCTCGCCGCCGTGGGAGCGCCGAGCAGCCTCGCGGTCGAGCTCGCCCGCGAGCTCGGCCTGACCCTGGTCGGCTTCCTGCGCGACGGCCGCTTCAACGTCTACTCGGGCGAAGAGCGGATAGCGGCGGGGTAAGCCCCGGCTTGCGGCTCAATCTGCCTGGGACTCTGCCCTCAGGAGTTCGGCCAGGTGGGTCAGGAAGGGCTCCAGGTCGTCGGTGTCGGGGAGGGTGATGGCCAGCTTGCCGGCGGGGGTGCGCTCGATCTTGCCTTCTCCTTCGAGAACCAGGGCCACCTGCAGGGATTCGCGGTTGACGGGCACCTCGTCAGTGACGGCGAAGACCCGGTTCATGATCTGCTGATCGAGGATGCGCATAGCCCCATGCTACATTGGCGGCATGGAGCTCGAGCCGGCGACGGACCTGTTCCTCTCCCTGACGCCGGAGAAGGTGCTGGCCGCCGTCGAGGCGGCCGGCCTGCGCTGCAACCCCGTCTGCTACCCCCTGAACTCCTTCGAGAACCGGGTCTACGAGGTCGAGCTCGAGGACCGCACGCGGATCG
>Ga0210384_10007179_pt1 | contig 11769 bp, 11 predicted proteins | sample IncBWH2MmetaG_FD_160574 | JGI IMG/M metagenome (GOLD analysis project Ga0210384, IMG submission 160574) | Forest soil microbial communities from Barre Woods Harvard Forest LTER site, Petersham, Massachusetts, United States - Inc-BW-H-2-M | ecosystem: Environmental > Terrestrial > Soil >...
CTGCTGCCTAATTCCACCTGGACAATATGCAAGCCCCATACCAAAGCTCGAAGCAGCGATATCTAGGCTTTAAGAGGCAGCTGTAGAAAGCGGTGCAATTGTTTGCACAATCGTGGAGGCCGAACACCCGGAATCCCTTGCCAGGAGCGGCTTCTCGCAAAGCCATGAACCACGAAGGACACGAGTTCCACAAAGGAAATCCATCCTGAGTTGGATCTTCTTCGTGGACCCTCGTGTCCTTCGTGGTTCGTGGTCTTTTCAGAACGGGCACAACGGAGCCGCCGATTATCGGTCCCGAACGAGGTGACCTTGGTAATGGCCTCTGGCACCAGTGGGCCATTCTGTAACCCGGCCCAGCCGCTTAGCATCGTCATATTCCGGACGGGAGGGCCAAAATGAACAACATATCGATCCGGGACGGACTGCTGGCCGCATTGACCGAGTGTTATGAAGCAGATACCGCCCATTTCGTCAGTTTGCCGAAACACATTGTAGACTCATCGTCGGCCCGCGAAATCATCGCCGATCTGCGGAACGAAGGCTACATTGAAGAGCAGGAACGCGGCGTCATCCGGTTCACCAGGCGCGGCTATGAGTCGCTCAGAGAGCACTTTGATTCGACCCGGCACCAATCAAGGGTCCTGATCGCGGTGTAGCGCTTATTCTGCCAACTGAAATTGCCGATCCGTTTGCGGGGAAAAGCCGCTACTGCCATGGATCGGGACCAACCGTGCAATAAATCCACCCACCGAAGCCCCTCGCGGCTTGGCCGCCGTTCACCGTATTCGTCTGGGGCCAAAGTTCGAACCTCCCCACGCCTTGCGTGCAAGAGATGGGGAAGTCTCACGCGTCAGCGACTCATCCTTAAGCCTGCGCGAGGCCGACAACTTCACCCCGTGAAAGTCTCGAATGAGCTTACCTGCGCGGCGCCGCCTATGAATGGCACCAGAAAATACTCAAACAGAATCTGCTGCTGATCCACTGTAATGCGGAGGAATCCAGGTTCTGTTTGATTGAAGTTCTCGAGTTTAACGTCGGGATGGGTGGTCTGAAAGGGCAACTTCTCTTCCGGAAGCCCTTTTTGCAACCGGTGCATGCTGCGGGCTTGATCAGCGTAGCCCCCGGCGCCGGCGATGACATACGGAATGTTCCTGTCTTTGTTGGTCTTCGGGTCTTTCACCTTCCGAGAAAATCGCTGGTAGTTGTGCACGTGGCCAGACAGCACTGCATCGGGCATGCGCTTGCTGGCGAAGACCGCCCGGTCAATCGCATTCAGGATGTCTGGGCATCCGCCATGGGCCGAGTCGAGCGAAAACGGTGGATGATGGATAGCGATAAGTACCTTCTTCGCCGGATCCGCATTCCGCAGTTGGTCTTCCAGAAAAAACTGTTGATCGCTCCGTCCTCGACCGTCGAGGCTGCCTTCCACGTTCGAGTACAGGCCGATAATGGTTACAAAAGGACATTCGAGCGTCCAATAAGGATAAGGCTGCGTCATTGACATGCGGTAAGGAGTCGCATGGGTCGGCGCCGCCGCGCAGAAGTTCTCAAAGAACCCGTACAGCGAAGGCTCCGTATCCGGCGTGTCTCCTTTGCGCACATGCGTGTCGCCGTCGTGATTGCCGGGGACAGCGAAGATCAGAGCCCGGTAATACTGATAGGGTTCGTAGAACTCGGTCTTGTATAGCTTCTGCTGTCCGTTGAAGTAAACCACGTCGCCCACAATGTAGAGGAAACGCGGACAATCCTTCGCGGCAGCGCTTGTAAGCTGGTCTTCCATGGCTTCGGAGATCGCATCCTGGGTCGCGGTTCCGTTGACCCCGCCCACGTCTCCTACAAAATGGAAGACGAGTTTCTTGGCGTTTTCCGCGGCGATGCTGGCCTCAGGATCGAACACGCTGAAAGGAACTGTCAGCCGCTGCGGGGCAGGATGTGGAATTGGCTCAAAGCGGGTCATATCTTTTAACTCGGCGACAGGATCGCCAACCTGCCGCCTGGGTTTGCCCACGCTGTTGTGGCGAGTGAGGTGCGAAGGAATAGGGAGCGGGTGCGTGACTGTCCGTGACATAGTTGTCCTTCCTTAATTTGCGGAGTTTGTCAGACTGGGCCTACCAGGGCCGGAGGGAAGGAAAGCAGTATATAGCGGGCCCTGAAAAATCACTCGTAGTTCGGGTCGATGTCGGGAAGCCGACGAGGAAAAGAGAAAAGGTCGGAACAACAACCAGGCGTTGTACCGCGATTACGATGACCCAGTCCAATCTTTTTGGGGTCAGACGACGCCTGAGTGCCAGTCTTGGAACAATTCACGAAATGTTAATTGATGGGTGACAGGGCGCATCACCCGACCACCATAAGGGAAAATCTTCTGTGCAGCCGCATCGTGAAGCGCTTCAGCGTTTTATGAATCGCCCGTCCACGCCATCCGGGATCGGACGATTCGCTCTTGAATAGAATGGTTTAGCATGGCTTCATAGCGGAGGAGACAAAGTATCGCCGAGGTCATGAAAACGACGAAACAAGTTGCAACGATCACGCTGATCATATCGCTAGGGCTCATCGCCTACGGATTGTTTCGAACTGGCGGGTCGATTACAGCATCGCCAATAACCCTGGGAGGAGAATCGTCCCAAGCGGTGCATGGTTCGGCGATTGATCAGAGTCCTCTCTATAATGCGCGGCGGTTGGCACAAATGCCCACTAGCGCCGACGAAATGCCCCTGGCACAGGAAGCCCTACGCCTCGGTGACCGCGAGATGGACCTGGCGTTTGCCGCTGGGGTGCGGGAGGCGCAAGAGCACCCAGCCGTATTGAGCGCCGAAGCAAGGCACAGTGAAACCAGGCTGCAGAACGCAGAGAAATCTTTGGACGGCGATAACGCACGGGTCGCGCAACTCACCTCCACGTTGGCGAAAGCTACCGGAGTCGAGGCGAACCGTTTGGCCGATCAACTGGAACAGGCGAAGGTCCAGCTCGAGCTTGATCAGGATGATGTGGATAACGCAAAGCAAGAATTAAACCTTGCCGGTGGTGACGCCCAGGGTCGGATTGAACAGCTAATGAAAGAGCACGAGGCCGCATCCCGTATCGCAGATACCTCCACCGTTAACACTGCCACTCCACCCGATCTAAGCGGGCTGGTTCACCGCTACCAGCAATGGGCAGAGCTGCATGACAAAAAGTTGCAGTTGTGGCAGGCCAAGCAAGACTCAGAATCGTTAGCGGTCGTGTTCACAACAAAACGCGAGGCCCTCGAATCGAACATCAAAACCAAGGCACAAGAAGATCCAGGGACACTTGGCGGACGGCCTGCGCTCGCGACAAGGGAAGATTCTACGAGCTCGGCCCGCGGCGGAGCGTCGGCCGATCTCGTCAATGCTACGAAACGCCGCTCGGCTCAGGTGAAAGCGCTTACAAACTTTGAGGAACGCATTGAGGATCAGAAGAACCTAGCCGAAACGTATAGAAAGTGGCTGGAAGTGGTCACGGCACGACAACGCAGCGTAATTCACAGAGGATTGTCAGGCGCTGTTGTCATTGTAGCGATCTTGTTAATCGGGATTTTCTTTGATAGTTGGCTAAAACGTCTTCTCAGCAAGGCCAGATTGGACTCCCGTCAGGCCGACACTCTGCATGCGGTAATAAGCACCGGTTTGCAAATCATTGCCTTGGGTCTGGTCCTGCTGGTGATTTTCGGTCCGCCAAGCCAGTTTGGGACTATCTTGGGACTCGCCGGAGCGGGTCTTACCGTGGCGCTAAAAGATTTCATCGTTAGCTTTTTCGGCTGGTTCGTTCTGATGGGAAGGAATGGGATTCGTTTAGGTGATTGGGTGGAGATTAATGGAGTAACCGGTGAAGTCGTCGAACTCGGTATGTTCCATACCGTATTGCTTGAAACTGGCAACTGGACTGATTCTGGGCACCCGACCGGACGACGTGTTACTTTCACCAACAGTTTCGCCATCGAGGGCCACTACTTCAATTTTTCGACTTCGGGTCAGTGGCTTTGGGATCAACTGACATTGGTCTTGGCCTCAAGCCAGAATCCGTATCCGATAGTCGAGGCAGTCCAAAAGACCCTGCTCGAAGCCACCGCAGAAAGCGCGGGTCAAGCTGAAAAAGAGTGGCAGCACGCCGCGCATTCCCGGAACATGAGCGCGCTTTCAGCCGCCCCTGCCATCAATGTAAAGCCAGTAGGCGGTGGCGTTGAGATCGCGGTCCGCTATATCACGCGCGCTAACGAGCGTTATCAATTGCGTTCTAAGTTATATCAGGCTGCTATGAATTTAATCAGCAAGAAGGACGTGGAACACTCCATGTCCATCGCAGAAAAACAAGATCCAAAGCCGGCCTGACACCACCTTGCTCAAAACTCTCTCTCTGGCTTCCTATCCGTCGTGTGCTCGCGCACGGCCGATCGGAAGTTTGGACAAAATGTCTAGCAACTGCCACAACGGTTAGGACCGGGCCACCCGATGGGTGCGACGATCCATGCATAACCATGGAACGCCTCACCCCGAGCGTGGAGCTAGACCTGGAGTGTAGAGGGAAAAGGCGTCTCGGTAGGGCTCGACCGGATAACCCTTGGCTTTCCAGGCCGCAAAGCCGTGTTCACCTTGCAGGTTAACCTCGCGGACCATATCACATTCAGCCTACGCACGAAGCTCATTGCCGGTCCTCAAACGACCCATCTTTCTGAGTCATTGGCTGAGCGGAGTCTGCATTTCGCGACATTCCTCAGGCTGATTCCGGGCACTCGGATGTCACATTTCCAGCCCGGCGGACGTTTTAATAGATGTGAGTCATGGTGGTCGGGGGTTATTGTGGGAACTGCGCAAATACTAAGTCGCTCCATGTCCCAGACACTCGAAAGCGCCCATCGTTGGCCTGAAACCGACTTTCGGGCGGTGTTTCTCGAACATTATCCCAGGATCGTTGGAGTCTTGGTGCGCCTGGTGGGCGACCGCACACGTGCAGAAGAGCTGGCCAACGATGTCTTCTGGAAACTCTACCGCGAGCCTGTACTCCGGGCAGACGGCAACCTGGGTGGTTGGCTCTACCGGACGGCAACCAACTTGGGGATCGATACTCTTCGCGCAACATCACGCCGCCGGTACTATGAGGAAGCCGCCGGGCAATTGACACACGGAGGCGGTGCCGGGACCAACGGGCCACTTGAGGATGTCCTTCGCGAAGAGAGGTGCCACCGTGTTCGCGCCGTTCTGGCATCGATCAAACCGGGTCAGGCTCAGCTTCTGATCCTGCGCGCCAGCGGACTTTCCTACAAAGAATTGGCCGATGCGCTTGAGGTGAAGGTGACTGGCATCGGCACGATGCTCAACCGCGCCGAAGAAGAATTTCGCCACCGCTACCTCGAACTCCATGGACACGAGGAGGAATTATGATCTGCCCCCATGATGGAATGCTTCGCGCTTACATCGATAACGAATTGATCGGAGTGCAACTGGAGCAAATCAAGCAGCATGTTGATTCCTGTGCCGCATGCCGCGGCCGGATGGGTGAGTTGGCGAACCACGCCACACGTGTGCACGGGTCTCTCGCTACACTTACGCCACGAACGGAACCAGTCTCTGTCGATGCCATCTCGGCCTACGCTGCTTTTCGCAACGAGGCGGCAGCGGAACAACAAGAAGAGCGTTCCTGGTTGGAACATCTGTTTGCTCCACGTTGGCGCCCAGCGTGGGGACTGATCGCGGCGGCAGCGATCGTTGGCGTATTCCTCGGATTCAGTCCTGCGCGCATTTGGGCACAGAGGATCCTTGCCATGCTGCGTGTGCAGAAAATCACGGTCGTTTCTATCGATCCATCAACACTCGTGTCCCATGCTGAGCCTGACTCGCGTCCCTATCGGCTCATCAACCAGTTCGTCTCCGACAATGTTTTGGTCACGATCGATCCGGGCAAGCCCGACATCGTTCCGAGTGTCGCGATGGCCAGCCAGTTGGCCGGATTTCACGTTCGCACCATGAGCAACCTCGGCACGCCGCAAAGAGTCCAAGTCAATGGTGAAGCCGCTTTTCAGATGAACCTCAACCGCGACCGCATTGAAACTCTGCTCCAGGAGGTGGGTCGAGCCGACATTCAGATTCCCGAGTCCGTGGACCGAGCGCTCGTTGCCGTTCACATCCCGAAGACGGTCGTTTCGATGTATGGTGATTGCCCAGCTCGCCAAGCCAATCGCGCTTCATCCGCGCAATCGTCCCCCGCACAGGAAATGGCCGAGCACAAGATGGAGCGTCTTGCCGGCACAAACAATGTGAACTGCGTATACCTGGTGCAGGCACCAAGCCCGACCGTGAGCATGCCGCCCGATCTCAACATGGGGGAGATTGCGGAAGCCGGGCTGCAACTGGCGGGCATGAGTCCGGGAGAGGCCCATGCGTTCTGCCAAACCGTGGACTGGTCATCCACCCTGGTAATCCCCGTGCCCCGGAACAGCAGTTCGTACGAAAAGGTAAACGTGGATGGCGTTGAAGGCACGCTCCTCACCGAGACGCTTCCACAGTCGAATCGGTATAGTCTGTTGTGGATTAGGAACGGCGTGATCTATTCGTTGATGGGCTGGGGTAATTCCGACCAAGCTCTCAACTTGGCGGCTTCGCTCCACTGATGTCAGACGCCGATCAAGCCGGCCTGGTTACCGGATGACCTCTGACCTCGCCATCAGCACCCGCAGGCTACGCAAGGTCTTCGGGGGCAAAGTTGCGGTGCGAAATCTCTCCTTGGAGGTCTCCCGAGGTGAGGTCTTTGGCTTTTTGGGTCCGAACGGCGCCGGCAAGAGTACATCGGTGAACATGCTGCTCGGGCTGGTTGCGCCAAGCAGCGGTACTGCGGCGATCCTCGGCAGACCCGCCGGGGACGCTGAGACCCGTGCCAAGGTGGGCTTCCTCCCCGAACATTTCCGTTTCTATGATTGGCTGACTTCAGTCGAACTTCTAATGCTCCATGGCCGTCTTTACGGCATATCCCATGCTGAGCTCCGGCGTCGAGTTCCGGGCTTGCTCGACCGGGTCGGGCTCACTCCCCATCGCGACAGACGCCTGCGCGACTTCTCCAAGGGCATGTTGCAGCGCATTGGCCTGGCACAAGCGCTGTTAAACGACCCGGACCTCATCTTTCTCGACGAACCTACTTCCGGCCTCGATCCCTTCGGCCGCCGCCTGGTTCGCGACATCATCCAGTCACAACGCGAGCGTGGCGCTACCGTGCTTTTGAACTCTCATTTGCTGAGCGAAGTGGAGATCAGCTGCGATCGTGTCGCCTTTGTCAAGGAGGGCGAAGTGGTCGAAACCCGGGAGCTGAACAGTTCGCTCGAAGAACCGACAGGCGTGATCATTCGGGCTGCCGACGTTTCGCGCGATGCCGTCGCTGCCCTTCAGTCATTGGCTCGTTCCGTGCGTATCGAAGGCGAGCACATCGTCTTGTCGGTATCTTCCACCAGGGTGCTTCCTCAGATCGTGCGCTGTCTGGTGGAAAAAGGAGCCCAGGTGTACGAGGTGACGCCGCAAAGGCTTTCGCTCGAAGAGCGGTTTCTCGAAATCGTCGGTTCTGACGGGGGCCTCTGATGGGTGTCTGGACTATGGCCGGGGTCACTTTCCGCGAGGCTGCGCGCAAGAAGGTCTTGTGGATGGCTCTCGTCGCCGGTGCCGGATTTCTCACCCTGTTCGCTACGGGCCTGCATTTCCAGGTCAAGGACCTGGCCTCGCAATCGATCAGTCCCGTGCTGCGGCGAGAAATCATGAACACGATGTTGACCATGGGGCTGTACGCCGTCGATCTTCTCGCCGTGTTGATGACCATTTTGACTTCGGTCGACACTCTCTCGGGCGAGATCGCTTCGGGCACGATTCAGGCAGTCGCAACCAAGCCCGTGCCGCGCTCGCAGATTCTCCTGGGCAAGTGGTTCGGATTTGTTGCGATGATTACCATCTACATCATCATTATGGTAGGTGGCGTGAACGCTGTGACCTACTTCATCGGTGGTGTGATGGCACGCCACCTGCTGCGCGGCTTTGCTTTCATGTGGATGGAAACCCTGGTGCTCCTATCTTTGACCTTCGTCTTCGGCACGTATTTTTCGACCATTACCAGCGGCGTGCTCGCGCTAGGCCTCCACGGGATCGCCTTCATTGGTGGCTGGATTGAGCAGTTCGGTGCCATTACCCACACCCAGCGTGCAGTCAATGTAGGCATCGTCGCGAGCCTCCTGATTCCGAGCGAGGCACTCTGGCGGCGCGCCGCGTTCGAAATGCAGTCTCCCCTGGCAAGTGCAATGCGGATGTCCCCATTTTCCAGCGTTTCCGTTCCCAGCCTCATCATGGTCGGGTACGCCGGCCTATATATTCTCGCAGCCCTTCTGCTCGCGGTCCGTCGCTTCAGTCAACGCGACCTTTAGAACCGCCCAAGCGGCGCCGGCACCGATCTTGCGAGGGCGAAGACGATGCATGAACGCGCCAGAATCCACAGCCCGTGGACTTGGTCGATGGGTATCCCGGTCCGACCAACACGATACAGCGGGCGCGTTTTCTTGACCACACCGATTCGAAGCTTTCTGTACTAATAGAATCCGTTGTAAGTGTTTAATACTAAACGCCTTATTGATGTTCCTGAAGTAACGTGGACCCCACCAATGAGGCTCCCGATGTGATATACCCAGTGCGTAAATGTCTACTGCTGCGGCGGTACCTAGAGCCATCACGGTTTCGGAAGGCCTTCGCCGGCGCGAGGCCGTGGAGAGCGCGATAGCGGACCTTCGTTTGGAAGGTCTTGCTCCCACGACCGATGTGCGGCTCCTGCTCGAACAATTCGTTCAGGGTGAGCTCGGGGAAGAGCCGCTCGTCAGATCCGTCCTTGCTCGATGAGTGATCCTTACCTCGACCCTCTGTCGGGGATTCTCCGGAACAGGTTTGATTCGACCAATCAAGAGGCGCTTGACCAGCGGAGGCTAACTCGGTCTTGGTCCGTTCAACCCTGCTGCAGCTCAACCCCCTAAACGGAAATTTCGATTCCGAACACCTCAAGCAGATTCATTCGCACCTCTTTCGGGACGTTTACGACTGGGCTGGTCAATTCCGGACAATCCCACTGGCAAAGGCTGACTCCGTTCATTCTGAGCAATTGACCAAGTTTACGCTGCCAGAGTTAATCGAAGAGGAGTTGAACAAGGTGTTTCGTCAGCTGGCTGAGGAGAAGTATCTCGCAGGGTTGCAGCGAAGAGAATTTGCGCGCAAGGTCGCCGCTTTGCTCTCCGAGATAAATCGTATCCACCCATTCAGGGAAGGGAATGGCCGAGCGCAACGGCAGTTTGTGCGGCAACTAGCTGACAGCGTGGGACACAAACTGCAAGTCGCGGTGGTCAGCAAGGAGCGTCTTATCCAGGCCAGCATTCAGTCAGCCAAAGGGGAGATGGCCATAATGGAACGTTTGCTGGACGAGATAACGGACACGGAACGAATCCAACCCCTGGCAAAAGTGATTGCCCATCTTGAAAGGCACGGATTCAACTGGAACGATATCTAGCTTGCCACGACGACCCTGGGGCAGGCATATACCGGAACCTTCGCTGGCAGCGACGGAGCCAACTTTTTCTTTCGTGATGACGAAAACCGCATCTTCGTCGGAAATCTCAAAGATATGCAGAGACCGCCGGAATCGGGAGAGAAAATCAGCTTCACAGCGTCGCGAAACCGCTGCCAAGTCGTGCGGCTGGGAAACTTGTCAAAATCTGCAATCAGTCGCCTTCCATTCTCCGGCCATCGCTGGTTCTAGTGGCCTGTCGCAGTGAGTTCGTTACCGCGGAGGCGGCGGGTGGGGTCAGAGTATTTCCACTGGATGGGACGAGCATTGGCGGAGTAAGCCTTGATGCAGCGACGGAGTTTGCGAGCTAAGTCGGAAACCGAGGTGAAGATGCCGCGGGCGATGACCTCGCGTTCGATCTTGGCGAACCAGATCTCGACCTGGTTGAGCCAAGACGAGTAAGTGGGCGTGAAGTGAAAGCGGACTCGCGGATGTTGTTGGAGGAACTCGCGAACCGCCTGAGTTTTGTGCGCGGAGAGATTGTCGAGGATGATGTGAATCTGTTGCCGAGGCGGGCACAAGGATACAACTTCTTGGAGAAAGGCAACGAACTCGCGACGGGTGTGGCGAGCAGCGGTTTTGCCGTGGACACGACCGGTGGCGGTATTCAGCGCAGCATACAAGGAGAGCGTTCCGTGCCGGTAGTACTCGAAGCCGTGACGTTCCGCGCGTCCCGGCGAGAGCGGCAGGACGGGATCGAGGCGATTCAAGGCTTGAATGGCTGTCTTCTCATCAACGCAGAACACAGCCGCGTGTTGGGGCGGGCGCAGAAAGAGGCCGAGGATATCGGCCGCTTTGGTTTCGAACTCGGGATCGTCGCTGGCCATGTAGCGTTCGAGGCTGTGCGGCTTCAAGCCCGCTTCTTGCCAAACCCGATACACGGCGTCTTTACTGACGCCCAGCACGGAGGCCAATTTGCGGCAACTCCAGTGCGTCGACCCGTCGCTGGGCTTCCTCCGCGTGGTGGACAGGATGCGGGCGCGCAGAGCGGGAGTCAGCACACTGGCCTTTTGGCCGGGATGATAGGTGTCCAGTCCCTAGTTAGTTTGGTGGAGGCGGCGGGAGTTGAATCCGCTCTTCTACGGTATTTCAAAGACTTAGCGGGAACAGGCAGCTACCAAAAGTGCCGACAGAAGTGGTTGGGCACAGCTATCGTTCCCTGATCGTTCCCTCAAAAACTAGCCGAAAAGGCTAAAAACTAGGCGGACGGGTTGGCTACCTCAGTCCATTTTCGGTTTTCTCAGACTGTCGCAGGATCGACCTCGCTCCTTCAACGGCATTCGTCATTGCCTGATCCTCACCTTCGACGCGACCATCCGGGGTCATGTAGACATTATGAATCTTCGTCAGCGTGGGTTCCGCAGGGTTGCGCGGCTGAAGCAGTTTTGAGCGAAATCGCATGGCAATCATCCTTTTGGGCAATCAAAGTCCCTCTATCAACTGCTCCAATAGTCTAATTTTGAGTTGTGAACGCTGGTGTCAAGAGTTGACTGGCGAACCGAGCAGGCATACAAAATTGCAAGTGAGCATGTTTGACTACGATCCACCGAAGGAAAAGGAACCCGTAGACTATACGGGTCTCAAAATTGGGGCCGCGTTGCTGCCCGTGTTTTTTCTCATTACTTTCCTCAGTAATGCAGATATGGCATTGGCTGCTGTCATTATTTTGGGAATGATCATCTTGGCGATTAAACTTCGCTGGCGCTTGAGGAAACATCTCTGGTTCTGGGCAGTCATTGGAATCATATTGGCTCTCCATTTCCCATTGGTTCGGTTGGTTCGATGGCCGCAAGGAAATACACCGACGCTTTTTTACACAATGCCATTCGGAATCGCAGATTTTCTGATCATCTCGGGAGCTTTAGGGCTTGCAGAAAAACTCTTCTCGAAAGGCTCTTCTTCTAGCAGCGATGGGAGGGGATGAAAGTGAGTTGGCGAAAAATCGCGATAGCGCGTGCGCCGTGAAAAGGCGCTGGTCGACTGCGGGTTTGCTGGCATCCGCAATTCTGTTGATCAGGATATCTCAGCGAGAGTTGATGCGCTCGTTGCGGGTCTTCAGGAAAAGAACGAGAAGGGGAGACCGCGACGGTTGACCACAAGGAAGCTCGGCTGGTTAACTCAAACGCACAGTCGCGACCTTTCTTCGAAGATCTAATCCATGCTCGAACCCTATCA
>Ga0210384_10007181_pt1 | contig 11763 bp, 9 predicted proteins | sample IncBWH2MmetaG_FD_160574 | JGI IMG/M metagenome (GOLD analysis project Ga0210384, IMG submission 160574) | Forest soil microbial communities from Barre Woods Harvard Forest LTER site, Petersham, Massachusetts, United States - Inc-BW-H-2-M | ecosystem: Environmental > Terrestrial > Soil >...
GGTGCCCCAGGAGACCGCCAGGCGGCTGTTTACAGGCCCTTTCGGAACCGGGCGCGAGCTAAAGAAATCTTTGAAATTGTCAAAAACGCCCGCGCCAAACGCAGTCCTGGTAAAGGGCGAATCGGCGCGCTCCCTCACCTTGACCGGGCGTTCCGTCAGGAATTGCTTGAGATTCGACCAAAAATTATCGGGAATGAGCAGAGCAGGAGCGCCAAACTTGGGAACTGCCGATGCGGGTACTGGAATGGCCGGACGATCGCCGGAGGCAGACACGCCCGGCTTTGTTACTTCAGGTGGAACGAGATTGACGATTAGGCCCGGCACCATCTTCCCCCTGATTAGACGCAGCTTCTCTGCGTTGGGTGTCCTAAATCGATATGATTCGACCGAGCCGGGAAAGGTTGCGCGAGCCCGGCCGCTGACACCGACGCCCAATCATTGTAACATACGCAATTCCACCGCTTTCCGAAGTTTCTGGCTATATACCTGAACCAAGGTACAGCAACCAAAGGACGGCTTTTGAATCGAGCGAGTTGATTTGCGGGCGCACACCTAAATGGCCGAACCTCTGGAACTTAAGAAAACACTAAACCTGCCGAAAACCGATTTTCCGATGAAGGCCGGGCTCCCACAAAATGAGCCGAAACAGCTTGCGGCCTGGCAGGAATCGCGTCTGTACGAGCGGATTCTTGAAGCGCGTAAGGGGCAACCATCTTTTGTTTTGCACGACGGGCCGCCCTACCCAACGGGAACGATTCATCTGGGCACCGGCCTCAACAAAATATTGAAGGACATGATCGTCAAGTCCAAGAGCATGGCGGGGCACCATGCGCCGTACGTCCCCGGCTGGGATTGCCACGGTTTGCCGATCGAGACGCAGGTGGAAAAGGAGCTTGGGGGAAAAGGGAAAGTTGCGCCGGCGGAGTTTCGAAGGCTATGCCGGCAGTTTGCGACGCGTTACGTCGAGCAGCACAAGCGGGACTTCCAGCGATTGGGAGTTTTCGGCCGCTGGGATGATCCTTATTTGACGATGAGCCACGATTATGAGGCCGTTGTCGCGGGCGCTCTGCTTGATTTCATGGAGAAAGGATTCGCGTATCGCGGCCGCAAACCTGTCTATTGGTGCATTTACGATTCGACAGCGCTGGCTGAGGCAGAGGTCGAGTACGAGGATCACACGAGTCCTTCGGTTTGGGTGAAGTTCGGCGCAACGGGCGGCGGGAAGATGGATGCCGAGGGAATGAGTGATGTCAGCGCGGTGATTTGGACGACCACCCCGTGGACTTTGCCCCACAATCGGGCCCTGGCGTTCCATCCGGATTTCGAGTACGTGGTCGTGGACACGGAGAAGGGCGGGCTGTTACTTGCCGCGGAGCGCCTGGCGGCGTTGCAGGCGGAATGTGGAATTAAAGAGGTGCAGGTGCGTTCCGATTGGAAAGGGCAGGACTTTGCGGGCGCGAAATTCCAGCATCCGTTTTTGCCCATCGAAGTGCCGGGAATTCTGGCGGACTACGTGACGCTCGATCAGGGCAGCGGGATCGTGCATACCGCGCCGGGGCACGGCTCGGACGATTTTCTGTCGGGACAAAAATATGGGTTGGAAATTTTCGCTCCGATTGATGACAAGGGCGTTTATCTCGAAGGCTTGCCGCAATATAGAGGAAAGCATGTCTTCGAGGCCAACCCCATCATCGTGAAGCTGCTCGAAGATCGCGGAGCGCTTCTGGGAAATCACAGTTATACGCACAGCTATCCGCATTGCTGGCGTTGTCACCATCCGGTGATTTTCCGTGCCACGGAGCAATGGTTCATAAAGATGGACCAGGCATCACATGGAAAAGAAAAAACGTTGCGCGCGGAGGCGCTCGAGGAAGTTCACCGGGTGAAGTGGATCCCCGCATGGGGAGAAGAGCGAATTCACGAAATGATCGAGAAGCGACCGGACTGGTGCGTGTCGCGGCAGCGATTCTGGGGCGTGCCGATTATTGTTTTTTATTGCGAGGGATGCGGCGCGCGGCTCGAAGATTTTGCGGCGCTGCGCAATGTCGTGAAGTGGTTCGAACGGGAAGGCGCGGACGCCTGGTACCAGCACACGGCCGAGGAACTGTTACCCGCCGGGACGAAATGCCCGTGCGGGGCGCGTGCGTGGCGAAAGGAGAATGACATTCTTGACGTGTGGTTTGACGCCGGGTCTTCGAATCTGGCGGTTTTGAAGAAAGAGGAGTGGCCTGCCGATGTCTACCTCGAGGGGCCGGACCAGTACCGCGGGTGGTTTCAGAGTTCGTTGCTAATCGCGACGGGGTTGCGCGATCGCGCGCCTTATCGAAGCGTGGTTACGCACGGGTGGACGCTCGATGAACGCGGGCGGCCGATGTCCAAGTCGTTTGGGAATGTGGTGTTGCCAAGCGAGATTTGCGAAAAGTGGGGAGCCGATTTGCTGCGGTTGTGGGTAGCCTCGCAGGAGTATCAGGCCGACGTGAAAATGAGCGAGCGCGTGATGACGCAGCTGAGCGAGGCATACCGCAAGATTCGCAACACGTTTCGATTTGCGCTGGGGAATCTGTTTGATTTCGAGCCGGGGCGAGACGCTCTTTCGGGCGAGCGGATGGAGGCGATCGACCGGTGGATGCTGGAGCGCACCGCGGAACTCGTGAAAAAATGCCGGGCGTGGTATGCCGCATACGAATTTCATCGCGTTTATCACGCGATTCACGATTATTGCGTGGTCGATCTGAGCGCGTTTTATTTTGACGTGTTGAAAGACCGGCTGTATACCAAGGCCGCGAGAAACCGATCGCGGCGCTCAGCCCAGACAGCGGTTTGGAAAATCACCAGCACGCTTGTACGACTAGCTGCGCCCATCCTGGTTTTCACCTCGGAAGAGATTTGGGTCCACTTGCCAAAGTTGCCCGGCGAACCGGAGAGCGTGCATATCGACGTCTTTCCCGAAGAGCCAGCGCTGCGGTCAAATATTGATGCGAAGGAAAAGCTGGAATGGGAAAAGCTGCATGCGCTGAGAGCGGAGGTGTTGCAAGACCTCGAGCGTGCACGCACCCAGAAATTCATCAATGCCTCGCTCGAAGCAAAGATACGCCTTCGTTCGAAGGGGCTCTACCTGGAGCTTCTCGAAAGACATGCAAAGGATTTGCCGGGGTTGTTCATCGTTTCGCAAGTGGAGGTATTGCCCTTTGACGGGCCGGTGCATAGCGACCATGCGGAGCCGCTTCACGTGGAAGTGTTGCGCGCCGACGGAACGAAGTGCGAACGATGCTGGAACTACTCGACGCATGTCGGGGAGAATCCGCGCTACCCTGGCGTGTGCGAGCGGTGCAGCGAAGCGCTTGCGGAAATCGAAGGATTGGAGCTTGCCGGTTCATGAGATTGCCTTCGCGCTTGAAGTGGCTCTGGCTCACGCTGGGGATGGTGCTGGCGGACCGCGCGACTAAAGCGTGGTTTGAAACGCAAACCAACGAAAGCTGGCGGCATGAAGTGGTGCGCCACTTTCTTTATTTGGTGCACACTCGCAACCCGGGAATCGCCTTCAGTTTTTTTGCGGATTCGCATTCTCCGTGGCTCCGCATTGTTCTAATCGGCGGCGCGCTGGTTGTAATTTCCGCGCTCGCGTGGTCGCTAGTGGCAGGGCAGGGCGGTACTGTGGCATGCGCGGGGCTTGCCCTTTTGCTGGGAGGAGCCACGGGAAACGTGACGGACAGGATTATCCACGGCGCCGTGACGGACTTTCTTGAAGTGTGGATCGGGAGCTACCGGTGGCCGGCGTTTAATGTGGCGGATTCCGCGATCACCGTCGGTGCGATTTTGCTGATACTGGATTTGATTTTCTCTCCTACGAAAATTACCGAGAAAAAATAGAATCTCGGTGGGCTCCGCTCGGGCCACGTACTTTCGCGATTGAAGTTGACGAATACAGGCGCGTGAGCGTTTTCGGCTCGTAACCAAGCTAGCGGGGAACACGCCTCATGCTGCTTTGGTCTTCGGCTCTTAGCAATTCCCACCCCAAGAAGTAGGAGCGCTATCGTTCCGCGCAGGCGCTCTGTAAGCAGCCTTGTTTTCCGGCACGGGCAAGCTGCTAGAATCTTTCGGTGCATTCGTCCGCCAGACATAATCTTACAGTCGAAGAGAGCGATTCTGGCCAGCGGCTGGATCGCTATCTGGCGGCGCAACTGCCGGAGTTGAGCCGTACACGGATTCAAGAACTAATTGAAGCAGGGCTGGTGCTTGTCGACGGCAGGCCATCGAAGGGCGCTCACCGATTGCGGGCTGGCGAGAAAATCGTTGTGGAAGCACAAGCCCGGCCGCCCATGCGTGCCGAAGCAGAAGCCATTCCCCTGGAAATTCTTTATGAGGATGACGACGTGATTGTGGTGAACAAAGCCGCGGGGATGACGGTTCACGCGGGGGCGGGGAATTCGCGGGGGACCCTGGTGAACGCGCTGCTGGGACTGGGGCAGACGCTTTCTCGGGGTGGGGATGCTTTGCGGCCGGGGATTGTACACCGGTTGGACAAGGAAACTTCCGGAGTCATCCTCGTGGCGAAGAACGATTTCGCGCACGCCAAGATTTCTGAGGCGTTTCGGCAACGTTTGGTGAAGAAGACATACATCGCGTTGGTCGAGGGGTTGCTGAAGGAGAAGCAAGGCCGCATTGAATTGGCGATTGGACGCGATTTGCACCGGCGCACGCGGATGGCGGTTCACCGGGGAAAGCCGGGGAGCGCACTGCGCGCCAATACGGTTGCGAGTGAGGCAGATCGCGGCGGCCTAGCCGGCCAAGCACGAGAGGCGCGGACCGATTGGCGGACGCTGGCGGAAGTGGATGGGACGACGCTGGTCGAAGTACAGCTGCATACCGGGCGGACGCATCAGATTCGCGTCCATTTTTCGGCGATTGCGCATCCCGTCGTCGGGGATACGCTCTACGGGGCAGCCTCGGAGATTCGCGTGAGCGCTCGAACCGAGCGCCATGCGTCTAGTGAGCGGGAGAGAGTTACGATGCCGGCGCTAGGACGGAATTTTTTGCACGCGGCGCGGCTGGGGTTTTCGCAGCCGCGTACCGGAGCTTGGGTCGGAGTGCGGGCGCCGCTGCCGGAAGCATTGCACGAGTTTGCGAGAAAACTTGCTGTCGCTGCAGGAGAGGATTCGGAACGAATTGACGCTGTGCTTGCTCCCTACCTATAATCTACTGACATGCCCAGGGCACTGATTTCCTTATTACTTGTAGCGGTTTTGCTCCCGACGGCGGTCAGCGACCGTGCGCAGCAGGCACCGGCGAAAGCTGCGGCTCCGGCGCAATCCGCGCCACCTGCGGCCGCACCGCAGGCGGGTGAAAAGGCGGCGACGCCGCAGGCCCCGCAGAGAATCATTCAGGTTGTAAACCTGGTGGACGTGCTGTTCACGGTGCTCAACCGCCGCAACAAGCTCGTGCCCGATCTGCAAAAAGAAGACTTTCGGATTTTTGATGAAAAGTCTCCGCAAGAGATTCGTTACTTCAGCAAACAGACGGATTTGCCCTTGCGCATCGGGATGCTCGTGGATACATCGAACAGCATCCGCGACAGGATCAAGTTCGAGCAGGATGCTTCCATCAATTTCTTATTCAGTGTCTTGCGTCGCGGGAGAGATGAAGCGTTCGTGATGACTTTTGATGATGAGCCGCAAGTTGTGCAGGCGTTCACCAGCGATGCGGGGTTGCTGCGCGACCAGATTATGCAGACGCGGGCGGGCGGTGGAACGGCGATTTACGATGCGATCTACGATGCTTGCCAGAACCAGTTAAGCCATCCGCCGCGTCCTCCGGGGGATCAGCCGGACATTGTGCGGCGCGTGATGATTCTGATCAGCGATGGGGACGACAATCTTTCGACGCACACCCGGGGCGAGGCCATCGAGATGGCGCAACGGACCAGCGTGGTCATCTATACGATCAGCACGAGCACGCAGTGGATTCAGCTATCGCAGACCGATCCCGACAAATTGGCTAGCCGGAAGACGCACTTGACCGAAGGCGACAAGATTCTGCAGGACCTCGCGGATGAGACCGGGGGACGAGCTTTCTTTCCCTATCATGTGGATGATCTGGATCAGTCCTTCCAGGATATTGGCGACGAGCTGCGGAATCAGTATTCGATTGCGTATATGCCTACGAACTACGTGCTCGATGGGCGTTACCACAGGATTCGCATCGAAGTCCCCGAACACAAGGGGTATCAGGTGCGGGCGCGGCGCGGGTATTTTGCGCGGGCGAATCGAGTAAATAATAGCCAGCAGCCGAGTCCCTCTGGACCGGCGACTCCCTGAGTGTTGCAAATCCGAAAGTTCCCGGTGGCTTCGGGTATGTCCGGCAGATCAGCTCCCGAACTCAGAATGTCATGGCATCCACGGTCGGGAGTGACCAGCCCCTCTCCTTCAGGCGTTTGCGGCTCACTAATTTCTCTCGAGACGCAGTGCTAGGCGAGTCGTGTCGCGGAGAAGGACGGCGTCGGATTCGGAATGACCGCGCTCCAGTGCGATTTCTGTACCGTCCTTGGAAAAGGCGATCTTTTCGATACTTTCGGAAGTGAAGTGCGTGAGTTGACGGCTGGGCGAACTATCCAGTGGCTGCAGCCACAAATTGCTGATGCCTTTTTCGCGCACCGAGTAGACAACGCCTTTGCCGTCAGGGGCGAATTCGAGGGGCCAAGTAGCGTTCTGATCCACATCATGGTAAGTGGATTTTTTTTCGTCGATGGAATAGAGATTGAGAATGAGTTTGTGATCTAGCTCGCGAACTTCAAAGCCAACCAGAGTCTTGCCGTCGGGTGACAGTTGAGTGATGCCGTTGGCCGGGCTGAGGATGGTCTCCGGGGAACCGCCGTCGAGCGAGACGCGTTTCAGGGCCTGATTGTCAGTGTAGTCCACATAATAAAGCCACTTGCCATCCACGGAGCAGAATGGATCCGAGTCGACCGAGCCGGTGGTGAGCTGCTTGGCGTCGGTTCCCGATGTGCTCATCCTCCAAAGATTGAAAGTGGTCTTGCCGGAGCGGCCTGGCGCGCGATACACGAAGTATTGCCCATTCCCGCATGACACGACTTGATCGGAAATGTGGGCCGCGTCCGAGTACACGACCGTTTCACCGCCTTCGGGCTTAACGACGCGGATATCGGGCGGTTGTGCGAGCACGATGCGGCCGTCGTGGGTCCAACCCCAATTCCAAAACATGCTCCGATTGGAAAGCGGAAGAGGATGAACGTCGTCGGGCCGCGAGAGGCTGGCGATTTCTATCTCGTATTTCGACTGAATCTGGCTGGCCACGAGAGTGCGGCCGTCCGCGGCGACCGAGGGGTACAGATAAGCATTCGTGTCCGTCGTCAGGCGCCGGTATTGACCATCGGGATAGCTGACCAGGCCGAGCTGAATATTCAAGCTGGCGAGGGCCGAATATTCAGAAACTAATAAGGATTCGCCGTCGGGCATCCAGGCGGGAAAACGATAGACATGCGAGAGCGAAGCCGCTTCGAGGTGTTGCCGACCAGTGGCGACATCCACGGCCAGGAGCGCACCGGTTAATCCTTTGTCCAGCTGAGGCACGGCAATAACAATCGTTTTGCCATCCGGCGACCACGCCGGCGTGTACTGATTATTGCCACCCGGAAGAATCTTCTCTTTAAAGAGAGGGTGGTCTGGCGAGCCGTCGCTGTGGGCGAGTAGCAGGTCGAAGCTCGGTGAGTCGTGGTCCTGGCGAAGGTAGGCGAAGCGCTGGCCGTCCGGGGAGAAAGTAATTGGACTGTCGACATCCTTAACGATTAAGTGAGGCGTACCGCCCAGAACTGGGGCGGAATAAAGAGAAGAGAGTGTGTGCTCCTCCTCGTCTCGGCGGACGCAGTAGATGTAGTTGGCGTCGGGGGAAAATGTGAGGCCAAAGTACCGTGTGGCGGTGGGCGGTAGTATCTCTGTGTTGCTTCCCGTGGCGATGTGGCGGAGCCACAGAGACTGTAAGCCGTTTTCGTCATGGACGTTGAGGAGATACTTGCCGTCGGGGGAAATGGCGGCGTGAGCGACGTGGCCATTGTTAGTGAGGTTTTCGATCGTGAAATTCTCAAAGGGCACGTGGCGGTTGCGGAGAACGATGGAATAGATGCCGTAGGCAGCAGCGGCAACGATGACGAGGACGCCCAGAATACTGAGGCCGGTGCCGAATTTGTGTTTTCTTGCCGCTTCGACGATGACGGAACTCCCGGAGGGCGTCACTCTGGGTTTAGAGGAGGGCGGTTCGGAGACGGCGGAGACACGCGCGGCGGATCTTTGCGTGCTGGCGAGGCGGCTGCCGGAATCGATTTCGCGCTGTAGTCTCTTGAGGTCGGCGCGCAATTCGGCAGCGACCTGGTACCGCATGTCGCGGTCTTTTTCGAGAGCTTTGTTGAGTATGCGCTCGAATTCGGGGGGCACGTCGGGATTGAGGGTGACCGAGGCCACCGGGGCATTGCGAAGGATGTTGTCGAAAACGACGGCGCTGGTGGCGCCAGGGAAGGCTTGTCTGCCCGTCAACATCTGATAGAGGACGGCGCCGAGGGAGAAGAGGTCGCTGCGGGCGTCGATCTCTTCGCCACGGGCTTGCTCGGGGGACATGTACTGGATGGTGCCGACGGCCATGCCTGGACTGGTGAGGAGGGTGTTTACGGGAGAGTCGACGGTGTGGTCTGAACCATCGTCTGAGAATCGAGCGAGGATCTTAGCGAGGCCAAAATCGAGGATTTTGATTGCGCCAGTTTCCGTGACGAAAATATTTGCAGGCTTGATATCGCGATGGACGATGCCCTTCTTGTGAGCGACATCCAGGGCGTCGGCGAGTTGGATGCCGATCTCGACGGTGCGATTGATAGGCAACGGACCGGATGCCAGGACTTTATCGAGGGAATCACCGACGAGGAGCTCCATGGCGATGAAGGTGCGGCCGTCGTGCTCTTCGATGGCGTGGATGGTGCAGATTGCGGAATGGTTAAGAGCGGAGGCGGCGCGGGCTTCGCGAAGAAAACGTTCGAGGGTTTGCGAGTCGCGCTCGTTCGCTTCCGGAATGAATTTGAGGGCAACGCGGCGGCCGAGCTTGGTGTCTTCGGCTTCATAGACTACACCCATGCCGCCGGAGCCGAGTTTTCGGAGAATCCTGTAGTGGGCGACGGTCTCGTTGATCATGATTTTGGTTGCAAGGTGGATGTTAGACGGTCGGGGAATTTCGGTCAATGCGTACTGAGAGTTCGGTAGCGGACCCGTTGCCAGTTGCCCCACGAACCGGAGTTACCGTCTCTTGGCTATCTCCATTGAGTGGCTGCCGTCGAGGCTGGTCCTGGTGCTGGAGTTCTGCGCGGGCTTTCGGAGTATCGTACCTCACGATGATGCTTCCGCCCCGCCCCTGCGAACCATCAAAACCGTTTCGTCCACTGCTGCCGTCGCTTCCGTTGTTTCCGTTGGGTGTTCCCATACCTCCGGAGCCGGCCCGGCCCCCGCGACCGCCCCGTCCTCCAGATCCTCCTGGGCCTCCATTAGCCGTCACTGCAAGCGCACCTCCCTGGGGATCCACCAGATGCGGCCGCTGTTTTCCTGCTGCCGAAACACGCGCTTGAAGGAGAGGGTGCGCGCCGGATCGCAACGCGACGCGGATTTGCACTGGCGGTGCGTCTCCTCCATTTCCTCCATCCTGGCCATTCGAGCCGTCGGTTCCATTCAAGCCGTTTCCGCCTGGGGAGGGATTATTGGCGTCGGCGGGAACCCATGGTACCGCCCGCCCCGTCCAATCCGTCGCTGCCGTTCAGACCGCTGGAGCCGCTGCTGCCGGAGAAATTCGAGATGAAGTCCGCGATTTCTTGGGAGAAGTTTCAGCTTTTGGGAGCGTAGTAGCCTCTGCGGGCCAGGACTTTCAGGTCGCGGTTGGCTAGGTCAATTTTGATTTTGCGAAATCTGCCGTCGCGGGCGGAGTTTGTTGGATAGTAGCCGACCGTGTATTGGCTGCGGAGCTCTTCGGAGATTTGGTCGAAGGCTTCTTGCAGATGCTTTTCGGAATTGACGACGATCATGCGGCCGCCGGTTTCGTCGGTAATTTTTTTGGCGATGCTGGCGTTGGCGCCGTAGTGTGGGTCATAGACGAGAAGGATGTGGACGACCGTGTCCGTGCGCTGCGCGGCTTCGATGGCCTCTTCAACGCGAACTTTGCTGCCGTTGTCTTCGGCGTCGGTGAGGACGACGACGGCTTTGCGGCCGGCTTCCGTGGAGAGTTTTTCGTTGCAGGCGAGATACAGGGCGTCGTAGAAATTCGTGCCTTTGGAGCCCGATTGGGGGATCGTTCCGGGTGTGACCACGCCCCCTCCACCACCTGTGTTGATTTGGGCTTTGCGAATAGCGCGATTGAGCTGGGAGCGGTCGTCGGTGAAATCGGAGAGGAGGTCCACGTCGAGGTCGAAGGTCATCACCATGGCTTCGTCCCCCTTGCGCATGACGCGGTTCAGGAAGCTGCTGGCTCCGTCCTGGATGGCGCCGATCATGTATTGTTCGCTGCCGGAGGTGTCCATGAGCAACCCGAGAGTGATGGGGAGCGTCACTTCTCTAGAGAAGAAAGCGATCTTTTGGTCCTGATTGTCTTCGGCGACCCTGAAGTCGTCTTGCTTGAGGTCGGTGACGATGCGCTTGCTTTTGTCGCGGACGGTAACAAAGAGGTTGACCAGGTTAACGCTGGTCTTGATGGTGGGACCTTGAGCGGTCGGCTCTTGCGGCCTCGCTGGGAGGGCCATGGCGGCGGCAAGAGCGGGCGTGACGCACAGTGCTGCGAATTTCTTAAGAGAAGACATGTATACTTTCCTCGACGAGAGTTTCCCGGCTGGAAATGGCAAGCTGGGTTCTTCGCCACGTAAGATGCTGGCAAGAGGTGCGATGGATGCGTCGCCGGGAGAGCGGTCGGCGGTGCCAGCGCTGACTCCGAGAGGAAGTTTGGCCCTAGGAATATGAAAAGTCTACGAAAAATCGCGGGTATGACCAGTGTTTTGTTCCTCGTGGCGCCAGCTTTGTGGCTTGGATTTGCCGCGCGTACGCGTCAAGAGGCGGCTCCGGCGACTCAGGAGCCTGCCGCGCCACCGCCGGACAACCCTCGGCTGAGTGAGGCGCGAGCGAAGATTACGGTGAACGCCAATTTGGTGGTGCTGCCGGTGACCGTGAAGGACCGGGCCGGAAGGCTCGTGCTTGATTTAGGCAAGGACGAGTTTCGTGTGCTGGAAGACGGCGTGGAGCAAAGAGTCGACGTGTTTACGTCGGAGGGCTTCCCTCTGTCGATGGTCATACTAATCGACAACGATCTGAAAAAAGGGGACGCCAAGGAGGTGCAAGACAGCCTCGACGCCATCGTGGGAACCATGAGTGACCTCGATGAGGCATTTGTTTGCCGCTTCGACCAGTTTTTTCACCCCGGCAAGGGATTTACCAGCGACCAAGACAAGCTGCTTACCGAACTCAGAAGGACCAAGCTGGATAGTCATAGCGGGGTGATGTCCCCTGGCGGACCCTTCAATGGGCCTACCATTAACGGGCGTAATCCAGACGGTTCGCCGCCGATCCCTGAATCCACACGGACCATCTTTGCGCAGCCGACCAAGGCGCTGGACGATGCTGTGTTCGGCGCGGCGGAACTTTTGAAGGACCGTCCGCGCAACCGGCGCAAGATCATCTTTATCGTGAGTGATGGGGTCAACGGAGGAAAGAAGTACAACACCAATACTTACGACTC